>Ga0187892_10000490_pt1 | contig 102694 bp, 96 predicted proteins | sample MA1701073metaG_FD_139345 | JGI IMG/M metagenome (GOLD analysis project Ga0187892, IMG submission 139345) | Bio-ooze microbial communities from a basaltic lava cave in the Kipuka Kanohina Cave System on the Island of Hawaii, USA - MA170107-3 metaG ... | reverse complement strand
TCGCAGTTTCTTCGCGCCGCCCCCGTTCTGGGCCCACTCCTCGCCCACCCCGAACGAGCCCGCCTCCCGTGGAACGAAGCCGCCCATCCCACGCTTACGCTATTAGGTTAGTGCTTATGGGGGCCAGGGGACGGGTGCCGCTCCAGATCATGGCGGGGGGCTGGTGCTACACCAAGGAAATCGTCATGCCACACTACGCCCGGTTCTTTCAGGACGCCGGGGTGGCGACGCTGCTCTTCGACTACCGCCGCTTCGGCGAGAGCGCCGGGGAGCCGCGCCAGCATATCAATCCCTGGGACCAGATCGAGGACTACCGGAACGCCATCAGCTTCGCCGAGATACTGCCAGGCGTGGATTCGGACCGGGTGGGCGTCTGGGGCATCTCGTACAGCGGCGGCCACGTACTGTGCGTCGCGGCGATCGACCCGCGCGTCCGCTGGGCGATCTCCACGATCCCCGTCGTCGATGGTTTTCCCACGATGCGCCGCTGCCACGGCGAAGGGCGGTTCGCCCAGCTGATGGCGCTGCTCGCCGCCGACCGGAAGAAGCGATACGAGACCGGCGGCCCCGGCGACTACATGCCGATGTCGTCGCTCAAGCCCGGCGAGGAGCTGAGCTCGTGGCCGTTCCCGCATGTCTGCGAAATCTTCAACGACATCAAGAAGGCCGAGGCCCCCAACCACCTCCACTACAACACCATCGAGTCCGTCGAGCTGCTCCTGGCCTACGACGTCAAGCCCCTGTGCGCCCGGATCGTGGACACCCCCGTGTTGATGACCGTCGCCAAGGGCGACAACATCACGTCGGCCGATCTCGAGATCGGGGCGTTCAACGCCATCGCCAGTCCGATGAAGACCGCGGCGATTGTCGACGGGGTGAGCCACATGAGTCTCTACTCGAACCGGGATCACCTGACGAAGGTCGGCACCATCCAGTCGAGTTGGCTCACCACGCTGCTGGCGAGCTAGGTAGCCAGCGGGGGGACTCGAGGGCCGCTGGACTCGGTGCGGACTCCCCGGCGCCCCCGGAGCCGAACACCACGATCGAGGAGGACGCTTGGCCAGCCGAGGTCCGCGTAGCCGGGGTCGTCGGCGAAGGATGAAGGCGAAGTTGGGCCGCGTGGCCCCAGGGCATGCGCGGCAGGATCACTGGGCGGCCTCCGCCGCCTCCGGTCGTCCGCCGCGTGGACGGTAGAAGCGGTGCATCTCCTCCATGGGGCCATCCGCGCGAGATCCGCGCGCGGCACTCCCGCGTCGGCCATGATGTTCGACCGGTTGTACTTCTGGACGTAGAAGGGATACACGACGTACACATCGAACAGGTATTCCAGCCAGAAGCCGTCCACGTGAATCCGGAAGATGCCGTGCACGACGCTGTTGACCGCGAGGTAGAAGAGCGCGCCGACGAACAGCGCCGCGCTGGCGGCGACGGCGAGCCGCCTCGAGGAGAGCAGGGCCACGAACAGGCACGTGACGAGCAGGAAGAGCGCCAGGGTAGCACCCGAGAAAGACCAGGCCGACGTAGACGCCGGTCAGACCGAGGTAGGAAACGTTGTCCAGATGCCGGGCCAGCGCCAGGGGCGAGAAATGGCACGTTCAGGCACAGCGCCGTGACCACGTAACAGTACGCCTCGGTCCGCCCGGAGAGCCACGCCCGGAACGGTCGGACGTTCACGGAGGGAGAAACCGCTGGGCGGGGACCACCGGCTGCCTCTGTCTGCGCCAAGGCGTTACGCGTCACGAGTGGGCCCTGAGTGAGCATGGTGAACGGCACGACGGAGAACCTCCGGGCCCCTACCGTGAGGGTTCGGGCGCGGTGCCACGAGCGGAATCCAACCACCTGTTGCGGCCTGAAGCCAAGGCAAACTGTCCGGCGCAGTATACTCGCGCCCCTCGACGGCGCCAAATACGTTCAGTGGGAGGCCGGGCCAACCCAGGCGCCAGTACCGTGTCCAGTCCTCGTGTCCGGCCCGAGCCCATCTGGGCATCGGTGCCGCCTGCGGGCGGTGGCGAAAGGGTTCCGGGCCGGCTGTGATGCTTGCCTCGGCCCGTGTCGCACCCCTATCATCTTGCGTGGTGGATCACGAACGGATACGGAGCTCGGCTCCGCCGCGCGGTGCGGCGGGACGGCGGAATGGCGGGCGAGACTTCAACCGATGACGCTAGCGGACGAATCGGGTTACGGGGGACTGACACGACGGTGGCTGCTCGCCATCGTCGCGGCGTGCACCGTCGGTATCGAGCCGGGCGTCGCCCGAGCCCAGGACACCGACGACCTCCGCTTCTACTTCGGGATCCGGGTGGGCCCGTACTTCATCGAGAAGGAACCGCTCCCCGGGCTCGAGATCAAGGACCCGAAACGGAACGTCACTGGGATCAGCGCCGGCGTGAACTTCAATCGGTACTTCGGCGTCGAGCTGTCGGGCGACTACACGTTCCACACGCTCCAGGTGCCCGGCATGAAGCTTGGCGAGTACGGGACGTTCAGCTTGATCCCCCAGCTGCGGCTGCGCTATCCCTTGCTGGAGGGCCGGCTGACCCCGTACGTCCTCGGCGGGGCGGGGGTCGGCTTCAACCAGTTCAACGACCAGCTCCCCGAAGCGGCCGCCGTCAAGGTCAACACGCAGACCGCCGGGGCCGTCTTCTCCGTGGGGGGCGGCATCGAATACTTCGTCGCGAACAACGTCGCCCTCGGGATCGAAGCGAAGTACATGATCTCGCGCGCCCACGAGATCGAGGTGGAGGGGCTCGTGGAGCGAGGCAAGGCGGATCTCGACGCCGTGCTGCTGGCCGGCAGCATCCGGCTCCTGTTCCCCGAGACCCCCGCGGTGCGCCAGTCCGACCGGCCGTACCCGGGCCGAAAGCGCCTGTACATTGGCGGGCGGATGGGCGCCGCCATCCCCATCCACAGCGAGATCTCCGACGGGATCGAATGGACACCGAGCCACAACGAGGTCAGCTCGAATCTCGGCGTCAATCGCCTGCTCGGCGCCATCGTCGGCCTCAACGTGGGGGACTACTGGGGCGTCGAGCTGGTCGCTCAGGGATTCACCCCCCAGCTCGCCCTGGCCGACACCGGCCAGCGGTTCGGGAAGTTCGCCGTCTACTCGTTCATTCCCCAGCTCCGCCTCCGGTACCCGTTCTTCGGCGGGCAGGTGAGCCCGTACTTCCTGGCCGGCGTCGGCTTGGCCTACGGCGAGTTCACACACCAGAAGCCGTTCGGTCTCGAGGTGGAGCCGGTAGGCGGCACCGGATACGCCGTCGGCGCATCGGCAGGGGTCGGGGTCGACTACTTCGTGGCGAGGAACATCGCCGTGGCCGTCGAGACCAACTACCTCTACGCCCGGATCCCGGGGTTCTTCATCCGCGGTCAGCCCCAGACCATCAACGCGGACTCCGTGCTGGCGTCGCTGAACTTGCGCATCTACTTCCCGGAAGGTGGGCCCCTCTGGGGACGGTAGCGCTGCGAGCCGACGCTTCACACCGCCGGACTCGAGCGTGATGATGCCGCCTCGAAGCGGTCGCCCGCCAGGAACTGACGCGCGGCTCGATGACCACGCTGGACGTCACCGCCCGCCTCGTCCGGGAGGCGATCCCCTATCTCGGAAGTGCGGCCCGCGTGGGAACGAGGCGAAGTCCCCGGCCGCGCCGCACGGCCTCAGGGCGTGGAGTATGCTAGAAGGCTGTCGGAGTCAGGGGAAGAGCACAGGTTCGCCCGTGTCGAGCGCCGGCTTTCCGGCGATCCGGACCTGGGGAGGCTTCGGAGGGGTCGTCCAGGCCGCCTTCGACCCGCCTTGAGTCTGCCGAGTGTTTGGTACGGCTTTCAAGGAGGATGAACGCGAATGGGCGCCAACAGCCTCACCGTGACGGACAACCGCACCGGCAAGGTGTACGAGCTGCCGATCGAGCACGGCGCCATCCGGGCGACCGACTTGCGCCAAATCAAGCTCGCAGACGACGACTTCGGGCTCGTCAGCTACGACCCGGCGTTCATGAACACCGGGTCGACCCGGAGCGCGATCACCTACATCGATGGCGACCGCGGCATCCTGCGCTATCGCGGCTATCCGATCGAGCAGCTCGCCGAGCACTCGACCTACCTCGAGACCGCGTACCTGCTGCTGCACGGCGAGCTGCCGACCGCGGCGCAGCTCGAGGGCTGGCAGTACGAGGTCACGCATCACACGTGGGTGCACGAGAACCTCAAGAAGGTGATGGAGGCCTTCCGCTACGACGCCCACGCCATGGGGATGCTCGTGTCGATGGTCGGTGCGCTGTCGACCTTTTACCCCGGGGCCAAGAACATCACCGATCCGGCGACGCGCCAGCTCCAGATCGTGCGGCTGATCGCCAAGATGCCGACGCTGGCGGCCTTCGCCTATCGCCACAGTCTCGGCATGCCCTACGCATACCCCGACAACGACCTGTCCTACACCGGGAATTTCCTGAACATGCTGTTCAAGCAGACCGAGGTCCGGTACGAGCCGCACCCGACGTTCGAGCGCGCCCTCGACGTGCTGTTCATCCTGCACGCCGACCACGAGCAGAACTGCTCGACCAACGCGGTCCGCAGCGTCGGCTCGTCACACGTCGATCCCTACTCCGCCCTCGCGGCGGGGGTGGCGGCGCTGTACGGTCCGCTCCACGGCGGCGCCAACGAGGCGGTGCTCCGGATGCTCCAGACCATCGACTCGGTCGACAAGGTCCCCGAGTTCGTGCGGCAGGTCAAGGCTGGCAAGGCGCGGCTGATGGGGTTCGGCCACCGCGTCTACAAGAACTACGATCCCCGAGCCAAGATCATCAAGCAGATGGCCGACGAGACCTTCGAGATCGCGCGGCCGAGCCCGTTCCTCCTCGTGGCCCGGGAGCTCGAGCGGATCGCGCTGCAGGACGAGTACTTCGTCTCGCGCAAGCTCTATCCCAACGTCGACTTCTATTCGGGGCTGATCTACCAGGCGCTGGGGTTCCCCGTCGAGATGTTCCCGGTGCTCTTCGCGATCCCCCGCACCTCCGGGTGGCTGGCGCAGTGGCAGGAGATGCTCGGGGATCCCGAGCAGAAGATCGCCCGGCCCCGCCAGCTCTACATCGGCGCCCCCGAGCGCCCCTACGTGCCCATGCATATGCGTGGCAGTGCGAGGTGAGCCGCAGGCGAGCCGCAGCCCTTGATTCCGAGATCGGCAGTGCGAGGTGAGCCGCAGGCAAGCCGCAGCCCTTGATTCCGAGATCGGCAGTGCGAGGTGAGCCGCAGGCGAGCCGCAGCCCTTGATTCCGAGATCGGGGGTGCCGCCTGACAAACGCGGGTGAGTGCGAGGTACCGAAATCCCCGGCGCCCGCCCGGATTGGTCCGATGACCGGAGAGGAGCGCGATGGGCATCCGAAAATCTCGCGCGAAGAACAAGAAGTCGGAGAAGCCGGTGGCCGCCATCCAGACGAAGCGCGAAGCGGTCCTGACGAAGGCGACCAAGGCCACACGCACGGGGTGACGTCGGCAGAGCGGGTTCGTCTCCGAGCCGGTCTCGTCTCCGTCGGAGTATCGGTGGTGCTGCTAGGCGCCAAGTACCAGGCGTACCGTCTGACCGGGTCCACCGCCATCCTCGCCGACGCCCTCGAGTCGATCGTCAACGTCCTGGCGGCGGCCTTCGCCGTCGGCGGCCTCGTGTTCGCGGGTCGGCCCGCCGACCGCAACCATCCCTACGGCCACGGCAAGATCGAGTTCCTGTCCGCCGGCTTCGAGGGGGGACTGATCTCGTTCGCCGCCATCATGATCCTGTACCAGGCCGGCCGGACCGCGCTCGCCGGCGCCGAGCTTCGCCAGATCAGTATCGGTTTCCTGATCACCCTCGCGGCCGGACTCGCCAACCTGCTCTTGGGCCGGTACCTCGTGCAGGTCGGCCGCCGCTATGATTCGCTGGCCCTCGTCGCTGACGGCCAACATGTGCTCTCCGATTTCTGGACGACCGCCGCCATCGTGGTCGGCCTGGTGCTGATCCGCGTGACGGGCGTGGGGTGGATCGACCCGCTCGTGGCCGCGGTCGTCGCGCTGTCACTCCTGTGGACCGGCTTTCGGCTGGTCCGTCGCGCCGCCGCCGGCCTCCTGGACGAGGAAGACACGCCGCTGCTTCATCGCTTGATCGGCGTGCTCGGCCGGGCGGTCGGGCATGGGATCATTCGCGTCCACCATCTGCGCGCCATCCGGTCGGGGCGCTTCCACCACGTGGATGCGCACCTGGTCGTGCCGGAGTTCTGGGCGATCGAGCGCGCTCACGACGTCGCCGAAGATCTCGCGCGCCGGGTCATTGGCGAGCTGGAGATCGAGGGTGAGATCGTGTTTCACACCGATCCCTGTCACCGCGCGTACTGCGCGATGTGCGACCTCCCGGACTGCCCGGTCCGTCGCGAGGTGTTCGCCGGGCGGCCGCCGCTCACCGTGGACGAAGCGGTCCGCCCGGACGAGTATGTCGGGGTGAGGATTCGGGCCGGCTCCTGACCTTCTCTCACCCACGCCTCCGGGCGTCCGATCTGGCTCGGCGTCGACAAGGGGCAGGAGCCCGCCGGAAATGCCACCGCGTCCATTGCGTCACCGCGGCAAAGCAGGCATACTCCTGTGTCGCCGTGGCCTACGCCCCGCTGCTTCGGACCGAGGAGCTGACGCGCGCGTTCGATAGCCTGCGGGCGGTCGATCGCGTGAGCCTTACCATCCACCAAGGGGAGCTGCGGTCGATCATTGGTCCGAACGGCGCGGGCAAGTCCACCTTCTTCCGCCTGATCGCCGGGGAGCTCTCGCCGACGTCCGGGACGATCTGGTTCAACGAAATGGATATCACCGGCCTCCGCCAGCACCAGGTGGCAAGGCTCGGGATTACCAAGTCGTATCAGATCACCAATGTCTTTCCGAAGCTCTCCGTGCTGGAGAACGTTCGCGTCGCGGTGCAGGGCTACCGCCGCTCCTTCAACTTCTGGTCGCGCGCCGCCAGCTTGCGCGACAGCTGGGACCGGGCGCTCGCGATTCTCACCGCCGTGCACCTCGAGCGCAAGGCGGAACTGCTGGCGGCCCACCTCTCGCATGGCGAGAAGCGGCATCTCGAGATCGCCATCGCGCTGGCAGCCGACCCGGCGCTGCTCCTCCTTGACGAGCCCACCGCGGGCATGAGCCCGGAGGAGACCGACGAGACGATCGTGCTCATCAAGGAGCTGGCGGCCGGCCGCACCGTGGTGCTGGTCGAGCACAAGATGAAGCTCGTGATGAACATCTCGAACCGGATCACGGTGCTGCACCAGGGGCAACTCCTGGCCGAGGGATCGCCCGAGGAGATCCGCGCCAACGCGCGCGTGCAGCAGACCTATCTCGGCGCCGTGGCGTGACGCTGCTGGCGCTCGATGACGTCCACGCCTACTACGGGGAGGCCCACGTCCTCCAGGGCGTTTCGATTGGCGTCGAGGAGGGCGAGGTCGTGAGCCTGGTCGGGCGCAACGGCGCCGGCAAGACGACGACCCTCCGGGCCATCATGGGGATCGTCCTGCCGAGGCGCGGAGTCGTCCGCTTCCGGAACGAGGACATCGCCCGGCTGGGTACCCACCAGATCGCCCGGCGGGGGATCGCCTACATTCCCGAGGAGCGCCGGATCCTGCCCAACCTCACGGTCCTCGAGAACTTGCGCCTCGGCATGCTCGGCGGGGGACGGCGGGTCGACGGCGCCCGGATCGAGCAGGCCCTCGAGCTGTTTCCGGCCCTCCGCGAGCGGATCGCGCATCAAGGGCGGTTCCTCTCCGGCGGCGAGCAACAGATGCTCGCGATCGCCAGAGGGCTTGTGTCCACGCCGGCGGTCATGCTGATCGACGAGCCGACTGAGGGGCTGGCGCCCCTGCTGGTGCAGGCGCTGACGAAGGTGCTGGCCGAGATCAGTCGCCAGGGCACGACGATCTTGCTCGTCGAGCAGATGCTCGAAGTGGCGCTGGCGCTGTCTCACCGGCTCTACGTCATGGACCAGGGGCGCATTCAGTTCCAGGGCACGCCCGATGATCTCCGGCGCGACCCGACCGTCGGCCAGCGCTTCCTCGGGGTGTAGTGTCCTGGGAGTGGGTCTGGTGCGCGACCGTGTCGGTGCGACCATCCCGTCGGGGCCGCAGCTGGTAGACTAGCGGCCGGCGGGGCGCTCGACTGACCCTGCGCATTCGAGGGAGGATCATGGCTCGTACGCGAGTGATGCGAACGGTCGCTTGGATCGCTGGGTCAGTGCTGCTTTGCCTGCCGGGCGGAAGTGGGCAGTCCGCTTCGCCGGCGGCCGCGGCGGGGCCGGTCGGGACAGGGGCCGTGGACGATCAGCGGTTGCTCGGGGCGGGGCGGGACGGGGCGAACTGGATCACGTTTGGCCGTGATTACACCAACCAGCGGTACTCGCCGCTGGCGCAGATCAACACGCGGACGGTGCCCGCCCTGGTGCCCCGATGGATCTACCAGACAGGCGTTGCGGCGTCGTTCCAGACGACCCCCCTCGTCGTCGACGGCGTGATGTACGTGACGGGGCCCTACAACCACGTGGTCGCCCTCGACGGTGAGACGGGCCGACAGCTCTGGCGATACGACCACGTCCTCAGGCGGAAGATCCTCTGCTGCGGGCCCGCGAGCCGGGGCGCGGCCATCGCGTACGGCAAGGTCTTCATGGCGACCGTCGACGCGCGGCTGATCGCCCTGGACCAGAAAACGGGCACGGTCGTCTGGGATCAGAGCCTCTCTGGACCCGACGAGCAGCCGACGGAGACCGCGCAGGACCTGGCTTCAAGCGATCCCTTGAAGGACGCGGCGGTCACCGGGGCGACGGGAACCGGCGCCAACATGGCTCCGCTCGTGTACCGCGGGAAGGTGATCGTGGGTATCACCGGGGTCGGCTACGGTCTCCACCTCGCACGCGGCGGAGCGAACGAGCCGATCGGCGCCGTGGTCGGCGTCGCCGGAAAGTACGGCCGCCGCGGATTCCTCGGCGCGTACGACGCCGAGACCGGCAAGGAGGCGTGGCGCTGGCACACCATTCCGGAGCGAGGGTGGGAGGGCGAGTGGCGCACAGTCACGGCGGACGGCGCCCGGCTCCAGCGCGACATCGCGGCCGAGCGTGAGGCCGTCAAGACCTACGGGGACTCGTGGAAGGTCGGTGGCGGGTCGACCTGGACGACGCCCGCGCTCGATCCCGAGCTGGGGCTTCTCTACATGGGCGTTGGCAACCCGGCGCCGCAGATGGACGGCGTCTCGCGCCCCGGAGACAACCTCTACACCGTCTCGCTCGTCGCACTCGATGTCGAGACGGGCCAGATTCGCTGGCACCACCAGCAGGTGCCGCACGACGTCTGGGGCTATGACGTCGCCAGCCCGCCGATCCTGTTCGACCTGCCCGTCGACGGCCGGACGATCGCGGTGGTCGGCCAGGCCGGCAAGACGGGCTGGTTCTACGTCCACGACCGCCGCACCGGACGATTCCTCTTCAAGTCGGAGCCGTTCGTTCCCCACGAGAACCTGTTCTCGCCGCCCACGCGCGACGGCGTCCGCGTGGCGCCCGGCGCCGCCGGCGGCGCCAGCTGGTCCCCGGCCGCTTACGATCCGAAGACCGGCCTCGTCTTCGTCGCAGCCCTCCACATGCCGATGCGCTACACCGTGAAGGAGCGGCCGGCCGAGGGCGACCAGCCGGCCCAGCGCTACACCATGACAAGCCCCACCGACGAGCCGCGCTGGGGGACGCTGACCGCGATCGATACGCGGACCGGCAAGATCAGGTGGCAGCGAAAGACCGAGCAGCCGCTCGTCGGCGGCGTGCTCGCGACCGCCGGAGGCCTGGTCTTCGCGGGCGAGGGAAACGGCTATCTCGACGCCTTCGATGCCGAGACCGGTGAGCTGCGCTGGCAGTTCCAGTGCGGCGCCGGCGTGAATGCGCCGCCCATCGCCTACCAGATCGGCGGTACGCAGTACGTCACCGTCGCGGCCGGCGGCAACCCGCTGTTCGGCTACCGCGTCGGCGACGCGGTGATCACGTTCGCGCTCCCGAGGTAGCCACCCGGTCCGCGCCAGGATCGTCGTTTGTCACGGTGCCGGCAGGCGTGGTCAGCGGCTGGCTCGGGGCGATCGTACGGTGGAGGGGTTCGGAGGAGCGGGGGACCCTCCGATGGCCTACATGAGGAGACCGCCGTTGATCGAGAGTTCCGCGCCCGTGATGTAGTCGCCGTCGGGCGACACGATGTAGACGACGGCGCGCGCGACCTCCTCGGCCCGGCCGAACCGGCCCAGCGGGATCTGCTGCAGCAGCCGCCCCTGGACCTTTTCCGGGATGCTCGACACCATCTCGGTGTCCACGAAGCCCGGCGCCACGGCGTTGACCGTGACGCCCTTGCCGGCGAACTCCTTCGCCAGCGACTTGGTCATCGCGGCGACGCCGGCCTTCGAGGCGGCGTAGTTCGCCTGACCGAAGTTTCCGATCTGCCCGATGACCGACGTGATGTTGACGATGCGGCCGTACTGCTGCTGGATCATCTGCTCGATGAAGACCTTGGTGCAGTTGAAGACGCCGTCGAGGTTGATCGAGAGGACCTTGCGCCAAGCGGCGTGGTCCATCTTGACGAAGCTCTTGTCGGAGGTGATGCCGGCGTTGTTCACGAGAATATCGAGATGGCCGAACTCGCTCAGGATCTGCTGGGCCATGCGGAAGGTGTCCGGGTAGTCCGCCACGTCGGCGCGCGCGAGGAGGGCGCGGCGCCCCGTCTTCGTGATCTGGTCGGTGACGAACTTGGCCGCGGTCTCGCTCGCGACGTAGTTCACGGCCACGTCCGCCCCCTCCGCCGCCAGCGCGAGCGCGACTGCCTGACCGATTCCCCGGGAAGCCCCCGTCACCAGCGCCGTGCGACCCTTGAGCTTCATGATGGCCCCCTCGCCGGTTGGCGTTCCGACCGCCGGAGCGTCCGCCAGACAGCACGCGTGTCGGCTCGAGCCCGCCCCCATCCGTCCCGGTGGCGAGAGTCTAGCACGCCGCCGGAGGCGCGGCTCGCCTTGTGTGGTCGTGGGCAGGGTGCTAGATTAGCGCCGATCTTCCCTATGGCGTATGTCATCAAGCGGTACTCGAACCGCAAACTCTACGACGTGCAGGAGAGCCGGTACGTCACCCTCGAGGAGCTCGAGGAGCTGATCCACGCCGGCAAGGAGCTCTCGGTCGTCGACGCGACGTCGGGCGAGGACATGACGTCGGTGACGCTGGCGCACATCCTGCTCGAGAAGGAACGCACGCACCGGGCGTCGCTCCCCGCCGCGTTCCTGCACCAGCTCATCCACCACGGCGCGGCCTGGCAGGACTTCGTGCAGCAGTCGATGCAGGCGAGCCTCGAGGGCATCGTATCGAGCCAGCGGGAGGTGGACCGCGTCTTCCGCGACTGGGCTGCGCGAGCCGGTTGGGCACCGGAAGCGCACCCGCCCGCGGCGGCGAGTAGCGGCACGGATGGTGCCGCGATGCACGAGGACCTGAAGGCGGAGGTCGAGCAGCTCCGCCAGCGCGTCAAGGCGCTGGAAGAACGGCTGGGGAGAGGGGCGTAGCAACGGCTCGGCCCGCCGTGGGGCGGGCCGAGAGAGGGCCGGACGTGGGCAGCGCGCGCCTAGGCGGCGGCGTAGAGATTCTGCATCTTCGCGGTGAGCGTGTTGAAGGCCTCCTGCATTTCCTTGCTGGCCGTGGATACGGCCGTCTGGAGGCGCTCGGTGCCCTCGGTCACTACCTGAACGTTTTCGTCCATCAGGCGAAACGCGGCGTGCGTTGCCTTGGTCGACTCCGACACGGCCTTCTGGTACCACGCCATCGGATCCTTCGGGAGATCCGCGGCCTCGGCCGGCGGCTTGAGCCAGGACGCCTGGGTCTCGCGCAGGGCCTCCATGGTGGACGCCTGAAGCTCGGTCCATACCCGAGCGTTCTCGCGGGCTGCGGTGGCTGACAGGTCGAGGACCTGCTTCAGCACCCGCTGCTGGGCCTCGGTCCAGTGCTTCATCGCCTCGAACGACTTGCCGGTGAAGTTGCTCCAGAGCTCCTCGGGCCTCGTCGTATCCTGCATTGATGTCTCTCCTCTTGTCGGTGGAGTCAGTCCGGTGGGTTGCTGCGAAGCGGCCCGCCCGGCGGGCCCGGACCGCTTACCCTTGGGCTGGGGATTCGGTGTTTTTGGCGCCATCGTGGAGGCACCATAACGCGCTGCGTTACACGTGTCAACAAGTTTCTCTCGATGCGTCAAATCCGGGGGCGGATGAACGAAGCGCAGGCGCGCGGCTCAGGCACGGACCGGCGGCGATTGCCGTTCCACGAGCTTGCTTGGTCGGCCAGCCCTCTGGCAGTATCTTGCTCGAAGACTCGCGGGGAGCCGGTAAGGGCGCGACCACGCTCGCTGAATTTGCGGGGTAAGCAGGACTGGCCTCGCGCAAGTCCCGTGAAGCCTCTACAAGTCTCTGCTGCTCCACTCGGGCCGGCTCGAGGATCTGGCGGCCGCAGGCGCCAACGACACGCAGGCCCGGGTGCGATGGCGGAGACTTCGTCGGAGGCGGCTGAAGGAGGACTCAGTGGCGGCAGAAACTCTCGCGCAGATGTTCTGGAGCCGCACCGAGCGGAGCGCCGATCGGCCCGCCCAGCAGTTCAAGCGGGACGGAATCTGGCAGACCCTAAACTGGCGCCAAGTAGCCGAAATAGTCCAGGAGATTGGACTCGGCTTGATCGCGCTCGGTCGCCGACCGAACGACGCGGTCGCGCTCCTGTCGACGAGCCGGGCCGAGTGGGTCCAGGCTGACTTCGGGATCTTCTCGGCCGGGTGCGTCACCATTCCCATCTACCCGTCCTACCCGCCGGACCTCATCGCCTATATCGTGAACGACTCGGACGCGAAAACGCTGATCGTCGAGGATCCGGCCCAGCTGGCCAAGGCCCTCGAGGTGCGCGCCAAGATGGAGCGCCTCGAGCAGATCGTCGTGATCGCCGGCCACGACGGACCCGACAGTGGAGACATCCTGTCCTGGGACCGCCTGCGTCGGCTGGGTCGAGAGAGCGCCGGGCCGCTCACGGCGACGTTGTCGGAGGGGGTCACCCGAGGATCCGCTGACGACGTGGCGTCGATCGTGTACACGTCAGGCACCACGGGACCGCCCAAGGGCGTGGTGCAGACGCACGGCAACTACCTGGCCGTCCTCAAGGCTACCGCACAGGCGACGCCGATGGTCGCCGAGGAGGTGCACCTCCTCTTCCTGCCCCTGGCCCACGTGTTCGCGCGGATGGAGTCGTTCCTCGGCATCTACCACGGGCTCACGACGGCGTTCGCGGAGAACCTAGACCGCGTGGGCGAGAACCTGCGCGAGGTCCGTCCGCACTTCATCATGAGCGTGCCCCGCGTGTATGAGAAGGTGCATGCGCGGATCCTCGCGGGCGCGGAGGCGGGCTCCACGGTGAAGAAGGCCATCTTCCGGTGGGCGATGGGCGTTGGCAGGCGCGTGAGTCGGGTCCAGCAGGCCCGGCGCCCCATCCCGGCGCCGCTACGGGTTGCCCACGGGGTCGCGCACCGACTGGTCTTTGCGAAGCTTCATGCGGCGATGGGCGGGCGGCTTCGCTTCGCGGTCTCGGGCGGGGCCCCGCTCTCGCGCGAGATCGCCGAGTTCTTCCACGCCGCCGGGATCCTCGTCCTCGAGGGGTACGGGCTCACCGAGACCTGCCCGACGCTCACCTTCAACCGTCTCGATAACTTCAAGTTCGGCTCGGTCGGCCAGGCGATGCCAGGAGTCGAGCTCAAGATCGCGGCCGACGGCGAGATCCTCGCCCGAGGCCCCAACATCGCCACGCGGGGCTACTTCAAGCAGCCCTCGGCGACCGCCGAGGTCTTCGAACCGAACGGCTGGTTTCACACCGGCGACATCGGGCGCATGGACCAGGACGGCTTCGTGTTCATCACCGACCGGAAGAAAGACCTGATCGTCACGGCCGGCGGCATGAACATCGCGCCCCAGAACATCGAGAACGCCCTCAAGGTGGATCCGTTCATCAGCCAGGCGATGGTCTACGGTGATCGGCGGCCCTATCCGGTCGCGCTCATCACCCTGAACCCGGACGAGCTGGCCAAGTATGCGCGCGCCCAGGGCATCCTGACGACGGACCCCGCCGCGCTCGCGACGAATCCGAAGGTGACCGAGCGGGTCAGTCGCACGATCGAGGAGCGCAACGCCGGCCTCCCCGCCTACGCGCGGGTGAAGCGATTCGCGATCCTGGCCACGGACTTCTCGCAGGAAAGCGGGCAGCTCACGCCCACGCTCAAGGTGAAGCGGCGGGTCATCGCCGAGCAGTACCGCGAGACGCTCGAGAACCTGTATCAGTGACCCCGCTGGCTGGTCAGGTCGCGATCGTCACCGGCGCGAGCCGCGGCCTGGGTCGGGCCATCGCCCTGGCCTACGCGGAGGCCGGCGCGGACGTCGCGCTCGCCGCGCGGTCGAAGCCCGGGCTGGAAGAGACCGCCGAGGCGGTCGTGGCGCGCGGCCGGCGGGCGCTGTGGTCCCGACTGACGTCAGCCTGTACGGGGAGGTCGATGTCCTCGTGCAGCGGACGCTCGGCGAGCTGGGCCGTCTCGACATCATGGTCAACAACTCCGGGGTGGCGGTGGTCGCGCCGCTCGTCGAGCTGGCGCCGCCCGATTGGCAGCGGATCATCGATGTCAACCTCACCGGTGTGTTCAACGGCTGCCGGGCCGCGGCTCCCCACCTGATCGCTCAGAGGCGGGGCAAGGTCGTCAACGTCGCGTCGGTGCTCGGCGCGGTCGGGCTGCCGGGCTACACGGCGTACGCGGCGTCGAAGGGCGGCGTGATCGCGCTGACCCGGACGCTCGGCGTCGAGTGGGCGCGGCACAACGTCCAGGTGAACGCGCTCGCGCCCGGCTGGTTCGCGACCGACATGACGGGCGAGGCGTTCGCCAACCCGAAGATCGCGGAGCGTCTCACGCGGGACATCCCGATGCGGCGCGTGGGCGAGGCGGACGAGGTCGGGCCACTCGCCGTGTACCTGGCCTCCGCCGCGTCGGACTTCATGACGGGACAGACCGTCTTCCTCGACGGAGGCCACTCGGCCGCCTGAGCCGGGTGGGTTGCCGGCGAAGGTCGGGCTCGCGTAGCATGAGGCGCACATGAAAGCGGCAATCCTCTATGGTCCGACGGATCTCCGGGTCGAGACGGCGCCGGCGCCGACCCCCGGACCGACCGAGGCGACCGTTCGCGTCGCGGCGGCCGGCCTCTGCGGGACCGACTTTCGCATCTGGTCTGGCGACCGGCCCGTCCAGTACCCGCGAATCATGGGCCACGAGCTCGTCGGGTTCGTCGAGGCGGTCGGGAACAGAGTCACGAGCGTCACCGCGGGCGACCAGGTTGCGATCGTGCCGAATTACTCGTGCGGCCGCTGCGCGCTATGTCGGGAGGGCAACTGGAACATCTGCCGGGCCCGCATCGCCGTCGGCATCGATGTCAACGGCGGCTTCGCCGAGATCGTGAAGGTCCCCGCCGACCGCTGTCGTCGCGCCCCCCGCGGGGCGACTCCCGACAGCCTGCTTCTGACCGAGCCGCTCGCGGTGGTGGTGCGGGGCGTCAATCGTGGAGCTCCCGTACCCGGAGAGACCGCGGCGGTCCTCGGGGTCGGTACGCTCGGGCTGCTGGCCGTCCAGGTGCTCCGGGGGCGAGGCGCGCGCGTGCTCGCGGTGGGGCGGACGTCGAGGCGGTTCGAGGTCGCGCGGGCGCTCGGTGCCGAGTCGACGCATGCGGCTGTCGACGGTGGGCTCGCTCCCGCGGCCGAGCAGTTCTCCGGCCGCGAGGGCGTGGATCTCGTCATCGAGACGGCGGGGACCGCGGAGGCCGTCGCGCAGGCACTCGAGCTCGTCCGGCCTGGCGGCCGGGTCGTGTTGACCGGCCTGCCGCACGAGCCCTCGACTGTCAGCTTCTTCAGTGTCGTGCGTCGGGAGATCACCCTGATCGGGTCGATGATCTACCAGGATGAGTTTGCGGAGGCGATGCGCCTGCTGGCGTCAGGAGAGGTCAGGAGTGAGGGCGTAGTGACGCATCGCTTCGCCCTCGCCGAGATCGGCGCGGCCTTCGTGGCCCATCGAGATCCCGCGTCGATCAAGGTCGCCATCGCCCCCTGACTTCGGGTCGGCCGCCCCGAGTGGCCGACGTGATCGTCCGATCAGCGACTCAGCAGATCCGCGAGCGAGGCGGGCGAAACGCCGACGGACGCGGCCACCGCGGGGTGGACGACGTGGCCGGCCCAGACATTGACGCCCCGGGCGAGCTCGGGGTGCTCGCGGACGGCCTCGCGGACGCCGCGATTGACCACCTCGAGCGCGTACGGGAGCGTCGCGTTGGTCAGGGCGAAGGTCGACGTGCGCGCCACCAGTGAGGGCATGTTCGTCACCGCGTAGTGGACGACGCCGTGCAGCTCGTAGATCGGCTCCACGAGGCTCGTGGCGCGGGTGGTCTCGATGCATCCGCCCTGGTCGACGGCGACGTCGACGATGACGGCGCCCGGCTTCATGGTCTTGACCATCGCCTCCGTCACCAGCATGGGCGCCTTGGCGCCGGTCACGAGGACCGCGCCGATCAGGAGGTCCGCCCGCTGAACCACGCGGGCGAGGTTGAAGCTGTTCGAGGCCAGGGTCACAACGCGCCCGCCGAACATGTCATCCACGTAGCGGAGCCGGTCGAGGTTGATATCGAGGACGACGACGTCGGCGCCCAGGCCCACGGCGGACTTCGCGGCGCTGATGCCCACCACGCCCCCGCCGATGACCACGACATTCCCGTGGGGTACCCCGGGAACCCCGGGCAGGAGGATCCCGCGGCCGCCGTAGGCCCGACCTAGGTAGTGCGCGCCTTCCTGCACGGCGAGTCGGCCCGCCACCTCGCTCATCGGCGTGAGCAGTGGCAGGCTGCCGTCCGGGCGCTGGACGGTCTCGTACCCGATGGCGATGACGCCCCGCGCCTGGAGCGCGCGGGTCAGCTCGGGCATGGGGGCGAGGTGCAGGTAGGTGAACAGCGTTTGGCCCGGTCGCATGCGCCGGACCTCCTCCGTCTGGGGCTCCTTGACCTTGAGCACGAGGTCGGCTTCGCGCCAGAGCGCGTCGATGTTGGCGAGGATGGCGCCCGCGCTGGTGTACTCCTCATCCCGGAGCGCGCTGCCGGATCCGGCCCCGTGCTCCACGAGGACACGGTGGCCCGCCTCCGCGAGCGCGCGCGCGCCGGCGGGCGTCAGCGCGACGCGCTGCTCACCGATCTTGATCTCCCGGGGGACGCCGACAATCATCGAGGTCGCATCGAGGTCGCATCGAGGTCGTTCCGGATCATCGGCGCCTCGCGCGTGGAAAGCACCGAAGACGCCGATAGGTGTATCATACGCTGCCATGACGACATCGACGCCATTCCCAGCAGGCACCGTGGACTGGTCCGGGGAGAACCCGGGCATGTACCTCAAGGAAACGGCCGACGGGCCCTACGTGACGCTCGCGAGCTTCTTCCGGGTGGTCCTCTCGCCGCACGGCCGCGGGCACGCGCTGGTGCTGCTCGAGGCGCCCATGCTCGACCGGAGCCACGCGGAGGCCCTCAACGTGTGCGTGACCGACAACGAGGTGCTGGCGCGGTGGCTGGTGAGCGAGTTCGTTACGCACTTCGGCTCGTTCCGCGGCATGCCGGCGGTCAAGTCGCTCGAATACCGGCGACTCACGGGCGTGGCGACGTCGGGCGACTCGCGGTCCAGCTACGTCGAGTGGGTGAAGGGCGACGACATCGAGGCGACGCTCACGTGGGACGGGCTCGGCACGCCGTTCATGGTGGACATGCCGGTCGAGAAGTCCGCGACGGGACGCCACGAGATGTTCAGCCTGTTCGTTGACGCGTCGCGCTGCTCCATCAAGGTGAACGGCCGTGGCGTGAAGGGCCACCCAGTCCCGCGCGACTTCCAGGGCCGCCCGAGCAGCACCGCATTCCTGGCCTTCTCCGAGACCTGGGTCCGCGTCTGAATGCCTTCGGAGGGGGTCTCGGCAGATCGTGAGGGGCAACCTGCAGGCTCGCTGCAGCCTCGATTCCGAGCCCGTGCGAAGCGAGCCCCAGGAGCCTACTCCGGCGTCAGGAACGTGAGACCGGTGAGGACGGCGGCGGCGGCGAGCGACTGCAGCTGGATGCGCCGCCCCCGGGCGCGCACGAGCGCCGCTTCCGCGGCGTCCAGGATGGTCTCCTCGCCCGTGTCGAGATCGCGCGCGCCGCGCGCGGCGAGGGAGACTCAGGTGCCCTCGCGCGCCTGGAAGTAACCGAGCGCACCCACCCAGAACGGCAGGAACAGCCCGAGCCGCCACCAGAGCGGCGCGCCCAGGGTGATCAGTCCGGCGAGCGCGCCGAAGCCGGCGAGCAGCATCACGAACCCCAGCAGCAGCCGGCGCTGTCGTCCCCGGGGCCCGATATTGGTGGGCCCACCGGACCGCCCGGCCGCGGCCGGATCACGTGCCTCGGAAGGCCCGCCAGTCCCGGATCTGATCGCCGTGCTCCTTGTAGTGATGCGCGCTGTTGAGGTCGACGAGCTTGTGCGCGGTCTTGCCGAGCTGGAAGCGCTCCTCCGGCACGCCGGCCGCCGCGTGGACAAACGCCGCGTGCGATCGGTCGAGCTCGCGCAGGACCTCGGCGGCCGGCAGGTGGCGCATCGCCGCCGCGAACTTCGCATTCCGGGCGTCGGCATCGTCGTAGCTCACGCCCGGGGCGAACGGCCGCTCACCGAGGGCCATGCGCTCGAGGGCGGGGGTCATCTCCCGGTGCCAGCCGACGATGTGCGCGGCGATCTCCCGAACGCCCCAGCTCCCGAGGCAGGGCTCGGTGAGCTGCTCCTCGCTCAGCCCCGCGACCGTCCGCCGAAACGCCGTGTATTCCTGCTCCGCGCGGTCCAGCAATTCTTCCTTTGTAGTCATTCCCGTTCCTCCGCCAGTGTCCGGCAGGCGCCCCGGCCGGGGCTAGAGACCGGCGGAGCAGCCCATGCGATGCATCGCGCTCGTTCTGGCCCTGGCTCCGCCGACCAATGCGCTCTGGGGGGGGAGCTTCGGTGGGGGCAAGCCCCTCCGAGTGCCCTAGAGCGTAGCACGTCGGTCGGCGGCCCGAGGTGAGCCGCGGAACGCCGCCCGTGCGATAGGAGTTTTCGGCGAAAGGCCCTATGATCAGATCGCGAAGAGCCGGGATGAAGAACTGGATTTCGTTCCCTCGAGTCGAAGGCGTGGCGCCACGGCAGGCCCACGTCAGCGTCCCTCCCGGAACCTACGAGCGTGAGATGAGCAAGGAGGGATTCTTCGGCCCGGCGACCGAGCTGTATCACCGGCATCCCCCCACGGGGTGGACGAGCTGGGAGGGGCCGCTGCGGCCGCGGGCCCTCGATTTGGAGAAGCTCGACGCCACCGCGGGGTCGCCGTGGCAGGCGCCCGAGGTGCTGGGCAACGCCCACCTGGGAGTTCGCTACTGGCGGGTGGCCGGGTCCATGGATCATCTCGTCCGCAACGGCGACGGTGACCAGCTCGTCTTCGTCCATGAAGGGGCGGGGGATCTCTTCTGCGACTTCGGTCATCTCGTGTTCGGCGAGGGCGACTACATCGTGCTGCCGCGCGGCACGATGTGGCGGGTCGAATGTCTGAAGCCAGCGACCATGCTGTTGATCGAGGCGATCAACGACAGCTTCGGTCTGCCGACGCGAGGCATGATCGGCCAGCATGCCCCGTTCGACCCGGCGATGCTCGATGTCCCGCGGATCGATGGGACGTTCGCGGGGCAGCAGACCGACAATCCGTGGCGAATCGTCATCAAGCGTCGCGGCCAGCTCTCGACCGTGACCTTCCCCTACAACCCGCTCGACGTCGTCGGCTGGACCGGAACTCTGCTGCCGGTGCGGATCAACTGGCGTGACATCCGTCCGGTGACGAGCCCACGGCTCCACCTGCCGCCATCCGCCCACACGACCTTCGTGACGAGCCGGTTCGTGGTCTGCACGTTCGTGCCGCGCCCGCTCGAGCTCGATCCGGCCGCCCAGAGGCTGCCGTTCTTCCACAACAACGACGACTTCGACGAGATCATTTTCTACCACGCCGGCAACTTCGTGAGCCGAGAAGCCATCCGGCCGGGCATGCTGACGCTTCACCCCTCGGGATTCACCCACGGGCCGCACCCCGGGGCCCTGGCGGCCGCGGCGCGGGGCGCGCTCACGGAGACAGACGAGGTGGCGGTCATGATCGATACGCGCGACCCCGTCGACGTCAACGAGTCCGCCACCGGGGTCGAGTGGCTCGGCTACGTCGATAGCTGGAAGCTCCGCTGATCGGGTCGAGCGGAGGCCATCGTCGCCCCGCCCGGAGCCGTGGGGCCGGCGGCGGCCCCCTCGGCGTGCTGAGTCGCGGTCTGGCCGAGGATCCGGCCGCGCCGCGATGCCGGTGGCGTGACCGTCGATGAGAGCAGGCGAGGAGTTCTTCAACCTCTATAATCACGACTTCGCGCGCGTCGCCGTCGCGATCCCCGAGCTGCGCGTCGCCGATCCCGCGTTCAACGCGCAGCAGACGGTGGTGCTCATGCGGGAGGCCGTCGAGCGGCGCGCGGTCGTGGTCCTGTTCCCCGAGCTCGGACTCTCGGCCTACTCGTGCGAGGATCTCTTCCACCAGCGCGCCCTCCTCGACGCCACCCAGGCGGCGCTCCAGACGGTGCTCGACGCGTCGCGGTTGCTTCCCCTCATCGGCGTGGTGGGCGCGCCGCTCCAGATCGATCACCTTCTCTACAACTGCGCGGTCGTGGTCCACCGGGGCCGGATCCTGGGGGTGATCCCCAAGACGTATCTTCCCAACTACCGCGAGTTCTACGAGCGCCGCCAGTTCAGTCCGGCCGACACGGCGATTCGCCGCGAGATCGAGCTCGGCGGGCAGCCGGGGGTCCCCTTCGGCAACCAGCTGCTTTTCCAGCTCGAGGATCAGCCGCGGTTCACGTTCCATGTCGAGATCTGCGAGGACCTGTGGGTGCCGGTGCCCCCCTCCTCGTTGGCGGCGCTGGCGGGCGCCACCGTGCTCCTGAATCTCTCTGCGTCCAACATCACGGTGGGCAAGGCCGACTACCGTCATCAGCTGGTCGCCAGCCAGTCCGCCCGATGTCTGGCCGCCTACCTGTACAGCGCGGCCGGCCCCGGCGAGTCGACGACGGACCTGGCGTGGGACGGGCATGCCCTGGTGTACGAGAACGGCACCCTGGTCGCCGAGTCACGTCGTTTCGCGCAGGCGCCCCAGCTCGTCTGCTCGGAGCTCGATCTCGAGCGACTCACCCAGGAGCGGATGCGGCAGACGAGCTTCGGCGAGACCGTGCTCCGTGAGCGGGCGCGGCTCGCCGACTTTCGAACCATCCGGGTGGGGGCCGAGCTGCCCCGCCGGGAGCGCCTCGTGCTCGACCGACGCTACGACCGATTGCCATACGTTCCTGCCGATCCGGCCCTGCTCGACGAGCGGTGCGCCGAGGTCTTCCAGATCCAGGTCCAAGGGCTCGTCAAGCGCCTGCGGTCCACGTCCATCGAGCGTGTGGTGATCGGAGTCTCGGGGGGTCTCGATTCGACGCACGCGCTCCTCGTCTGCGCGCAGGCGATGGACGTTCTCGGCTACCCGAGGGCGAACATCCTCGGCTACACGATGCCCGGCTTCGCCACCAGCGCCCGGACGCTGGACCAGGCGCACCGGCTCATGCGGGCGATCGGCTGCAAGGCGCACGAGCTGGATATTCGCCCGAGCTGCCTGCAGATGCTGAAGGACCTGGGTCATCCGTACAGCCAGGGCAAGCCGGAGTACGACGTCACGTTCGAGAACGTCCAGGCGGGCGAGCGCACCAGCCATCTCTTCCGTCTGGCCAACTTCCACGGCGGGCTCGTCGTCGGCACGGGCGACCTGAGCGAGCTGGCCCTCGGCTGGTGCACCTACGGCGTTGGCGATCACATGTCCCACTACAGCGTCAATGCCAGCGTTCCCAAGACGCTGATCCAGCACGTGATCCGGTGGGTCGCCCAGAGCGGCCGCCTGGGGCCGGAGGCGAGCGAGACGCTGCTCCGGATCCTCGCGACGGAGATCAGCCCGGAGCTGGTTCCGGGCGATGGCGCGGAGCCCGCGCAGGAGACGGAGGCGGTGATCGGGCCCTACGAGCTCCAGGACTTCAACCTCTACTACACCCTGCGCTTCGGCTATTCACCGCCCAGGGTCGCGTTCCTCGCGTACTGCGCTTGGCGCGACCGCTACGACATCGGACGGATCAAGGCCTGCCTGGGCATCTTCCTCCGCCGCTTCTTCGCGCTGAGCCAGTTCAAGCGGAGCTGCATCCCCAACGCGCCCAAGGTAGGATCGGGTGGGTCCCTGTCCCCGCGGGGAGACTATCGGGCTCCGAGCGACAGCGAGGCCACGCCCTGGCTCGAGCTTCTCGATCAGGTGCCGGAGACGGAGTAGGCCGCGGGCCGGACCGCGAGGTTCATGGAGAGTGCCATGCCGTCAACGCGAAGGGCGGGGCAGCCGATGAACGAGCCGATCGCCCGCTACGGCGAGAGCGCCATGATCCTGCCCCTGCGATGCGCGCTGGCCATGTCCGCGATGGTTCCGCTGGGCGCCGCGCAGGCGATCGGTCGGGCGCTGGGGACCCTATTCTACGTCGTAGCGGCGCGCCAGCGCCGGCGCGCGGTCAAGAACCTGGTGCGGAGTTTCCCCGATCTGTCCCGGGCCGACGCGCGGCGCACGGCCCGGCGCGTCTTTCGCAACGTCGGCATGAACCAGCTCGAGATGCTTCGGTGGATGGCGGGCCGCGCCGGGCAGCTGAAGGAGCGAATCGTCGTCACGGGCCTCGAGCACGCCGAGGCAGGGCTGGCTCGCGGTGCCGGTGTCATCGCGCTGACCGCGCACGTCGGGAACTGGGACCTCCTGGCCCTGTGGGCGGCGTCGCGGTGGCCGCTGACCATCATCTCCAAGGACATCAAGCACTCGGTGCTGAACGCGTTCTGGATGGAGAAGCGGCGGCAAGAAGGGCTCAAGATCGTGGCGGCGCGCAACTCCTACCGGGCGTGCCTCGCTGCGCTGAAGCGGGGCGAGATGCTCGGCTTCATCCTCGACCAGAACATGATCCGGCGAGACGGCATCTTCGTTGACTTCTTCGGACGCGCCGCCTCCACGAGCCCCGGGCTGGCGATGCTGTCCGCCCACTCGAGGGCGCCCGTGATGCCGGCGTTCATGCTGCGGCGCCGAGACGGGCGGAACGAGGTGCGGATGCTCCCGCTGCTGGAACCGCCCGCCAGCCGAAAGCCGGACGCCGTGGCCGCCGCGACCCAGCAGTACACGCGCATCATCGAGGAGGTCGTGCGCCAGCACGCCGACCAGTGGATCTGGATGCACCGGCGATGGCGGACCCAGCCGGTGGACGCACGCCGGGACGCCAGTGGCCAGCCCAGCATGCGCGGCCAACCGCCGGCCCCGACGTCCAGGGCGGGTATGTGAGCGGGGGATCGTCCCACTGAAGCTCGGGATCTTCTCGGTCGTCGATCATTACCCCGCGGAGCTTCCACGAACCGCCGCGCGGCTCTACGACGAGCTGCTCGAGCAGGTGGAGGCGGCCGACGCGCTGGGGTTCGACTCGTTCTGGATCGCCGAGCACCACTTCCACGAGTACGGCGCGATCCCACGGCCGCCGATCTGGATGGCCGCCGCTGCGCAGCGCACTCGGCGGATCCGGCTCGGCTCGGCCGTCGTGGTGCTCCCGTTCGACAACCCCCTGCGGACCGCCGAGGACTATGCCCTCGTGGACGTCCTCTCGGGCGGGCGCCTCAATCTCGGTGTCGGCTCTGGCTACCTCACGCACGAGTACGACGGGTTCGGCATCGACCCGGAGGAGAAGCGCGACCGGTTCGACGAGGCGCTCGACATCGTGCTCCACGCGTGGCGCGGAGAGCGGTTCTCGTACAGCGGGAAGTACCACCGCGTCAGCGACGTCGCGCTCAACGTGCGGCCGCTGCAGCGGCCGCGGCCGCCCGTCTGGATCGCGGTCCTGCGTAACGAGGCGGCCCGCCTGGTCGGCGAGAAGGGCTTCCCGATGATGATGATCCCCTACGCCACCACGGAGCGGATCGACGAGCTGGCGGAGACGACGCGCGTGTTCCGGGAGGCCTTCGGGCGAGCAGGCGGGCGCCCGGAAGACGCCACGGTGCCCTTCGGGCTCCACACGCACTGTGCCGAGACGACCACCCTCGCCCGGGGGGAGGCGCGCGAGCCGATGGATCGGTACGTGCGGACCCGGCTCTACGCCAAGCAGCGGCCGTTCGATCTGCTGGTCGAGAAGGACCTCGTCGCGATCGGCGATGCGGACGAGGTCACGCGCGTGGCCCGCCGCTATGCCGCCGCCGGGCTCACGCACTTCCTGGCGCTGTCGAGCTTCGGCGGCCTGCCGCACCGCCAGGTCCTCAGCTCGATGGAGCGGCTGGCCAGGCATGTGATGCCCGCACTGAGTAGCCTTGGATGATCGGATGCGCACCCGATTCGTTTCCGCGGGCGCGCATGACATCCCCACGGTGCGCGAGCTCGGGTGCCGCTTTCACGTGAACGCCGAGCCCTCCCTCACGGTGGACGGCCTGGGGCACCAGGAGGTCGGATGATGCGCGCGGGACTTGTCATCGTGCTCGGGGCGGTGCTCGCGGTCACGGTTCCGGGCGACGCGGGCGCCCAGGCGGTCATCAAGCTCAAGCTCTCCCACTTCGCACCGGCCTCCCATAACCAGCACCTCAACGTGATCGTGCCCTGGACCCAGGAGGTCAAGCGGCGCTCCGGCGGGCGGGTGGAGATCACGATCTTTCCCTCCGCCTCGCTCTGCAAGCCGACCCAGCAGTACGAGTGCGCGCGGGGCGGGATCGCGGACATCGCGTGGGGCGTGCCAGGCTGGACGCCGAACCGCTTCCCGATGACCTCGGTGATCGAGCTGCCGTTCATGCACCGGACGGCGGCCATCGGGTCGCAGATGCTCGCCGATCTGTGGGAGCGGTACGTGAGCCGGGAGTACGACGACATCCACGTGCTCGCCCTGAACGTGCATCCGGCCGGTCACATTCACACGTCGACGCGGATGATTCGAACGCTCGAGGACTTCAAGGGCCTGAAGATCCGGACGCCGACGGCGGTCGTGGGCGACATGTTCGACATGCTCGGGGCGACCAAGGTCGGCATGCCCGCCACGCAGATCTACGAGGCGATGTCCCAGCGAACGGTGGACGGGTTCGGCATGCCCTTCGAGGCGCTGCCGCCGTTCCGCTTGCACGAGGTGTCGAGATACCACACCGAGGTCGGCATGTACACGACCGCCTTCGCGCTGTTCATGAACAAGCCGAAGTACGACTCGCTTCCCGCGGAAATCCGCGCGGTGCTGGACGAAACGACATCGCCGCGAAGCGGCTACTGGAGGCACGTCGGTGAGCTGTGGGACCGGGTCGAGGTCGTCGGCCGGAAGGCCGTCCTCGACCGCAAGAACGAGATCTACACGGTTCCCAGGGAGGAGCGGCGGAAGTGGCGCGAGACCGTGAAGCCGCTTGACGAGAAATGGACGGCTGATCTCGAGAAGCGGGGACTCCCCGGGCGCGCCCTGCTCCAGGAGGCGCGGGAGCTGTCGGCGAAGTATAGGGAGGCCGAGTGACCGCCCTCGGGCTCGAGGGGCTCCTGGTGCGCTGGACGCGCCGGCTGGCGCTCCTCGGCGGCGGGCTGCTTCTCGGCGTCGCGCTCGCGACGGTCGGGGACTCGGTCCTCCGGTACGGCCTGAACCGCCCGATCCCAGGCGTGTTCGAGCTGACCGAGCTCGTCCTCGCGTCCATCATCTTCTTCGGGTTGCCGTACACAGGAATCCTGGACGGACACGTCTCGGTGGACATCGTGACGTCGCGCCTCGGTCCCCGCGGCCGGCATGGGCTCATCGCGATTACTGCGCTGGTCGTGGCGGGGCTGCTCGGCGTCATCACCTACGAGATGGCCACGTTGGCCGGCGAGGTGCTCCGGACCGGCCGGACGACCATCACCGCGCGAATCCCCGAGTTCCCCTTCATGGTCCCGGTCACGATCGCGTCAGCGCTGGCGGCACTGGCGGCGCTGGTTCAGGCCCTCGGCGCGATGGCCCGGGTCGCTCGCCCGGACCAGCCGCCCATGCCGGCGCCCCGCGATTAGGGCATCGGAGGGGCCTCACCGGCCCCCGCCGAACCTCCCCCTCCGAACGGATTGCGCCGGCGAAGCCGGCGCTCGGAGCGACGAGACGGACTTCTTCCGGTTACTCGGACAGGCTCCTACCAGGCGCTCGGAGGCCGTCCGGGCCCCCGCCGAGGCTCCGGTATGAGCGAGCTGCTGATCGCGGCCCTCGGCTTCGCCGCGCTCCTGCTCCTGATGTTCGTGCGCGTGCCGGTCGCGGCGTCGATGGCGATCACAGGGATCCTTGGGACCGCGGCGCTTGCGGGATGGCCGGCGGCGCTCGCCACGATCCGGCAGGGACCGTTCGAGCGGGCCAGCTCGTACACGCTCGTCGTCATCCCGCTCTTCGTGCTGATGGGGTACATCGCCGCCGAGGCGGGGCTGAGCCAAGGGCTGTTCCGCGCGGCGAACGTCTGGCTCGGCCACTGGCGGGGCGGCCTGGCGATGGCGACGGTCGGCGCGTGCGCGGGGTTCGGGGCCATCTGCGGCTCGTCGATCGCGACCGGTGCCGCCATGTGCACGGTCGCCCTGCCAGAGATGCGCCGATTCCGGTACGCCGACAGCCTCTCGACCGGGGCCATCGCCGCCGGCGGCACGCTCGGCATCATGATCCCGCCGTCGATCATCTTCGTGCTCTACGGCATCATGACCGAACAGTCGATCGGGCGGCTCCTCCTGGCGGGCATCGTGCCAGGGATCGTCGAGACGGTGCTCTTCATCGTCGCGATCGCCCTCGTCACCGCGGCGTGGCCCACCCTGGGCGCGCCCGGAGCTCGCTCGACCTGGACCGCCCGGGTGACGGCGCTCCGGGATATCTGGGAAGTGCTCGTCCTGTTCCTGATCGTGATCGGTGGCATCTACGTCGGGCTGGCCACGCCGGCGGAGTCAGCCGCCTTCGGCGCGGTGGGCGCGCTCGCCTTTGGTGTCCTCAAGCGGACCCTCGTCTGGTCGGGCCTCCTGGCGGCGCTCGAGCGCACGATGCGCACGACGGCGATGGTGTTCTTCATCGTGATCGGCGCCGACCTGTTCGGCTACTTCATGGCGCTGTCCCAGATGCCGATGCGCCTGGCCGGCTGGTTCGCCGAGATGCAGCTCGCCCCGGTGGTCGTGCTGTGGCTGATCATCGCGACCTACGTCCTGCTGGGCGCGCTGATGGACGAGCTGGCGATGATTCTCCTGACCGTCCCGATCTTCTTCCCGGTGATCCAGTCGATCGGCTACGATCCGATCTGGTTCGGCGTGATCATCGTGGTCGTCGTCCAGATCGGACTGCTCGCGCCGCCGGTCGGCCTCAACGTGTTCGTGATCGGGGGCATGGCGCGGGACGTGCCGCTGCCGACGATCTATCGTGGCGTCATGCCGTTCGTGGCCGCGCAGATCGTCCTGTTGATCCTGCTCACGCTGTGGCCGGGCCTGGCCCTCATGCTGCCGGCGACGATGCGGTAACGAACGCGGGGCGGCACCCGAGCGGTTGCCGGAGCCGTCTGTCTGGGCCGCGAGCTCCTCGAGCGCGCGGGTGCTTGGGCGGGGGAATCGGAGGACGCGACCCTGGTTCCGCGTCCTCCGACGGCGGGCAGCCCCGGGCTGCCCGTCGTCAGGCCAGGCTGTCGAGACGTTTGCGGATCTCGGGGGCCGGAACCGCCCCGACGACCTGGTCGACCACGTCACCCTCGCGGAAGAAGAGCAGCGTCGGGATCGAACGCACGCCGAAGCGCGCGGCCAGACCGGGCTGCTCGTCCACGTTCACCTTGGCGATGGTGACGCGCCCCTCGTACTCCCGGCCGAGGTCATCGAGGACTGGGCCGATCGCCCGACACGGCCCGCACCAGGGTGCCCAGAAGTCGACGAGCAACCGAGTATGCGCCACCAACGCCTCGTCGAACGAGATCTCAGTGAGATGCGCCATTGTCGTCGCGCTCAACTGTAACCCTCCTCTGGCCATGATCTAGTCGGAGGGGACCCGGCGGCCCCCTCCGATTCTCCCCAGGAACGGATTGCGCGGACAAGCCCGCGCTCGAACTCAGCCCGAACCGGGCCCGATCCCCTCGGACAGAATTCTCGTTCCGGCTTGCATAACGAGCTACTGCGCCTGTTTGTGACGCCGGGACCCTCCCCCGGGATTCGCGGGACCCACCGGCCGGGTCAGAGGGCCGCGCCGGGCGCCTCGGTCGCGCGGACTGCTCGGGCCGGGTGCCGAGCCCTACCAGCCGGGCTGGCCGCCGCCGCCGGAGGGGATACCCGGCGAGCAGCCGGAGAGGGGACGCGAGGCGCAGCGGTTGGCCGCCTTGGAGGGCCCGGGTCACCGCGCGGCAGCATGAAAGGTCTTCCTTCGAAGCTCGCCGGCCCGAGGGGGGATCCGCAGCCTTCCCGCCCGTGTTCGCGGCGCGGTGCCGCTCCGCACCGTGGGTGGAGCCGTGAGTGCCGGAACGCATGCGCCTTGACGGGTCGTTGCCCCCAGGGCAGCCTCGCGGTCAATCGGGCGGGCGCTCTCGGGCCCGGAGTGATTCGCCACCCGCGGCACCGACGCACACCGAAAGAGGGGACGCAGCATGGGCTCTAGTTCCAAGAAGATCCTACGCGAGGCGTGGCTCCTTGCCCTTCTCGGCCTCCTCGCGTGGGTGCCGGCGGTGACCGCCACCCCTCCCAGCACTCCGATTACCCTCGAGCTGGCCCTCTCTCATGCGCCCGGCCTGAACGAATGGGCGACCCTCACGGTCACGGTCAGTAGCGTGCTAGATGCGCCGGACACGTCCGTGGAATTGATTTTGCCTCACGATGTGCGGGCGCCAACAACGAATTGGATAGTCGACCTGAGAGCCAATATTCCAGTCACGCTCTCGAGCGCGGTGTTCGTCCAGACGGTCGGCAATCTTACGCTGAGTGCCCGAGCGATCCGCCTCGCGGGTCCCGGAGCGGTGTGGGGCGACATGAAGGCAATTCCGCTTCATATCGGCAGCCCGGTGCTGGGACCGAGCGAACGCGGCTGGAAGATCAGCCAAGTGCCAGTCGCACTGCACAGGTGCGACTTGTTCGAGCGCGCGAGGCCCTTAGTAGCGGGGCGTCGTGATCCGCTGGGAGTCGATAAACACGATCGGGCCGCCCCGCCAGGCGCCGAGGTTGTAGGGTCCACCCACGACGTAGACGTGGCAGGGTGCGGCAGCGGTTCCGCATGCCGGCCCATACGGCTGCTGCGCCTCGACGGTCCGCGGCGCGAGCGACGGTCGCACGAGCAATCCGATCAGCGCCAGCGCGATGACGGTCAGAACGAACCGGGTATATCGGTCGATCATCCTTGTCCTCCTTCCAAGAGCGCGGACGACTCAGGGCCGAAACGCCGTGCCGTGAACCCGGCGCGTCGCCGTGACCTCTGCATGCTGTTCGCTGCTCGCCGTGGGTCAAGCCGCGACGATCCCCGTTCCTGGCCACGAGCCTGCTGGCGCGGCTGGTGCCACGATCGTCGCCTGGTCCCGCCAGCCATGCTGGCGGGGCTTTCTCGGGACCGTGGCCGATTATCCCACTGTTGTACCGCTCTACTATTCCTGGCGGAGAATGGGCAGTGGCTTCTGGCCGAGGAGGCGGAACGTGGCCAGAAACCCTACGGCGAGCGCCACCCCGGTCGAGAGGAGAATACCGAGCGCCAGCGCCGCCGGCGGCACGTGCGGCGGAACCTCCAGCACGAAGCGCAGCACGCCCCAGGCCAGCGCGACGGCGAGCAGGGTGCCGCCGAGCCCGGCGACCGCGCCGAGGCACGCGTATTCCACGGCGAACGCGCGCGCGACCGCTCCTCGCGTCGCACCCAGCGCGCGGAGCACGACCGACTCGTACAGCCGCTGGGACCGGCTCGCCGCCAGCGCGCCGGCCATGACGACCAGGCCGGTGGCGACGGTGAGCAGGGCCATGACGCGGACCGCGACGGCGATGCGATCGAGCACCGACGCCACGCGCTCGAGGACGTCGCGGACGGGCACGGCGGTCACGTTCGGGAGCCGAGCCGTCACCACGTCCTGAAGGGGCGCCTCGCGCGCCCGCGGAACCCGGGCCGTCGCGACAAAGGTCGTCGGCGCTCCATCCAGCGCTCCCTGGGAGAAGATCACGAAGAAGTTCGTCGAGAGCGTCTGCCAGTCGACCTCCCGGAGGCTCATGACCTCGGCGGTGATCCGAACGCCCTGGACGTCGAAGGTGAGGGTGCTGCCGACGTCGACCCCGAGGTATTTCGCCGCGTCCGCCTCGACCGAGATCCGGGCTCGCGCGGCCGCCTCGGCGGCGGTCCACCAGCGGCCGCGCGAGATGCGGTTCGTGGTGGGCACCTCGGCCGCCCACGTGAGCACGTAGTCGCGGGTGAAGTACCAGGTTCGGTCGTCGCCCCGAGTCCGTCGCCGCTCGATCGCCTCGCGCGTGACGGGCACGCTGTCGATCTCCGCCAGCCGTGACCGGACCACGGGAGTGAGGACCGCCGGCGTGCCACCCGTCTGCGCGAGGAGCGCGGTGAAGGTGTCGCGCTGGTCAGGCTGGATGTCGACGAAGAAGAACGACGGCGTATCCTCCCGGGCGGCGTGATCCATGTGCTGGCGCAGGCTCGCGTCGAGCAGCGCCACCGCCACGAGGAGCATGACGCCCACACCGAGCGCGACGATCACCCCGCTCGCATGCCCGCCCGGGCGCCGAAGGCCAGCCAGGCCTTGCCGCCACGCGAAGGTGCGGGGACGCGGCAGGGCGCGCTCCCCCACCACCAGGAGCCGCGCCAGGAGCGCGAGGATCGCGAGCGCGGCCACCGCCCCCCCGAGGAAGATCCCGGCGATCCCGAGCGAGCCGGCCTGCCAGAGCGCCAGCGCAGCCAGGCCGGCGACGATGGGGAGCCCCGCCCGCCACGGCGGCCTGAACCGGAGCCGATCGATCTCGACGTCGCGCCGCAAGACCAGCGACGGAGGGATCGCGCGGATCTCGAGGAGCGGCCAGACCGCACAGAGGACGGTGGTGAGGCCGCCCATCGCGACGCCGCGGACGAGCGCTCCGGCGTCGATCCCCGTCACGAGCGGAAAGGGAACCAGGCCGGCCAGGAGCCGGAGCACGAGGGGCTGGGCGGCCAGACCAAGGAGTGCGCCCGCCACGCTGCCCGCCAGCCCGATGAGCAGCGACTGGACCAGATACGTCCTCAGGATCGTGCGTGACTCGGCGCCCAAGCACTTGAGGACCGCGATCGTCGCGCGTCGGCGCTTCATCAGGGATCCGATCGCCGAGGCGACGCCGATGCCGCCGACCAGGAGACTCGCCAGGCCGACCAGCCCGAGATAGCTCGCGAGCTGCGTGAGCGAGCGCCGCAGCCCGGGCTGGGCCTCGTCGAGCGCGACGACGCGGATGGTGGGATCCGCGAGGTCGCGCGCCAGCGCCTGGCGCGCGGAGCGTGGCGCCAGCGCCGGCGGAAGCCTGAGCAGGGTCCGGTATCGCACGCGGCTGCCGGGCTGGACCAGCCCCGTGCCGTCGAGGGCGGACCGAGCGAGGAACACCCGCGGACCGAGCGCGAAGAACCCGGTCGCCCGGTCGGGCTCGCTGCCGACGACGCCGCGGATCGTGAAGGTCTCGGCGCCGATCGTGATCCGGTCACCCGGCTCGACGTCGAGCCGGCGGAGCACTTCCGGTTCGACCACAACGCCCCTGTTCCCCAGGAGCACGGGCAGCGGGTCGGCCGGGGCCGTCGTCAGGTGCCCGTACAGCGGATACGATCCATCGATCGCTTTCAGCTCGACGAGGAGCGACGTGCCCTCACCCTGGCGGCTCATGGCCACCAGCTCGCGGATCTCCGTCACGGTCGCGCCGGCGCGCCGGAGTCGCTCGATGGCCGCCTCTGCGGACGCCTCGAGCGGTCGCGCGGAGCGGACCTCGAGGTCGCCGCCGAGGAGCGTCTTCGCCTCGCGGGTGAGGGTGCGATCGACGGTGGCGGCGAGGGTTCCCACCGCGACGATGGCGGCGACACCGAGCGCGACGCAGCCGAAGAGACTGACGATGTGCCGGGCGCCACCCCGCAGCTCCCGCAACGCCATCCGGATCTCGAACCCCAGCGTCGCGCCCATCAGCGCGCCGGCCCCAGCGCTGGAGACCACCTGTCTCTAGTGTCCCGAGTCAGAAATGAGCCGACAAAGCGCCGGGCGGGGTGGGGGCTCTCCCCGCGGGACACGCGGTGTCGCGGAGCGTCGCCGCGCTCAAATGGGGCCACGAGATCGATGGTGGTCGGCGTCGGCAATCCGCGCGCGCGCACGGTGCCGCGAGAAGAGCCCCACCCCACGCGGCGCGGTGAGTCAACGGACTTTCGACTCGGGACACGAGCCAGGCAAGGCGCGTGAGCGGAATTCCGACCGCAACGGCTCAGGCCCACTGGAGCGGAGCGGCGATCCGCCCATCGTGAAGCTCGATGACCCGATCGGCGTGGCCCGCCAGCGCGGGATCGTGCGTGACGAGCACGAGCGTGCGGCCGGCCTCGCGCTTGAGCGCGAGGAGTAGGTCGATGATCTGCGCCCCCGTCGCGGAATCCAGATTCCCGGTGGGCTCGTCGGCGAGGAGCAGGGCAGGTCGGAGGCTGATCGCGCGCGCGAGGGCGACGCGCTGCTGCTCGCCGCCCGAGAGCTGGGCGGGGTAGTGGTGAGAGCGCTCGCCGAGGCCGACTGCGTCGAGCAGCCCGTGGGCTCGCTCCGTCGCGTCGCGGGCTCCGCCCAGGTCGAGGGGCACGGCCACGTTCTCCGCGGCCGTGAGCGTGGGGATCAGGTGAAAGGACTGGAAGAGGTAGCCGATGGTCGTGCGGCGAAAGCGGGCGAGGGCGTCCTCGCCGAGATGCGTGAGGTCGACGCCGTTCACGGTGACGGAACCCGACGTCGGCTGGTCCAGCCCCGCGATGAGACCCAGGAGCGTCGACTTGCCGCTGCCCGAGGGCCCGGTCACGGCCAGGAACTCGCCGGCCGGCACGTCCAGCGAAAGGTCGTCGAGGATCGTGAGCGCGCGGGCGCCACTCCGGAGGCGCATCACGAGGTTCCGAACCGCGATCATCATCGAAGCCATACTACACTGCGAGAGTGACACTCCTCCGGTGGCCGCCGATCGTCCTGTGGGTGGCGGGTGTCGTCGCCATCCTCGTGGTCTGGTCTCCCGCATTGGCGCCCGGAGCCGGGGATGAGCCCATCATTGTCGTGCTGGGGGACAGTCTCACGGCCGGCCTCGGAGTCGCGCCGGAAGAGGCGTACCCCGCGCGTCTGCAGAAGCGGTTGGCTCGCGAGGGCTACCGGTACCGGATCGTGAACGCCGGCGTCAGCGGCGACACGACTGCCGGCGCGCTCCGGCGGCTCGACTGGGCGCTTCGCGTCAATCCGAAGATTGTCATCGTCGCTCTCGGCGCCAATGACGGTCTCCGGGGCCAGAGCGTCCGGGCGTTGCGGCGGAACCTCGAGGAGATCGTCGCGCGCTGTCAGGCGAGGAACGCGCGCGTGCTGGTCGCGGGCATGCGGCTTCCCCCCAACTACGGCACCGAGTACACGCGAACGTTCGCCCGGACGTTCGCGCAGGTGGCGGCGCAGACCAGGGTCACCTTCATGCCTTTCCTGCTGGACGGCGTCGCGACGGTGCGCGACCTCAACCAATCGGACGGCATCCACCCGAACGCCCGCGGTCACGCGGTCATCGCCGAGCGTCTCTGGCCCCACCTCCGGCCGCTCCTCGAGCCGCCAAACGCGTAGAACCATCGCGCGAAGGGGCCGGCGCGGACGATTCGTTGTACCATGGCGTGGTTGTGAGCGAGCCGCTGAAGCGCACGCCTCTCCACGCCGCCCATGTCAAGGCCGGCGCCCGACTCGTCCCGTTCGCCGGCTGGGAGATGCCGGTCCAGTACGCCGGCATCCTCGAGGAGCACCGGACCGTGCGGCGCGCGGTAGGTCTGTTCGACGTGAGCCACATGGGGGAGTTCGAAGTGGCGGGTCCGGGCGCGCTGGCGGCCCTGCAGCACCTGACCACCAACGATGTTACCGCGCTCGAGGTCGGGCAGGTCCAGTACTCGCTGCTGTGCACGCCCAACGGCGGGATCGTCGACGACCTCACGATCTACCGGCTCGCGACCGATCGCTTCATGCTGACGGTGAACGCCTCGAATATCGACACGGATTGGGCATGGGTCACGCGCCACTCGGCCGGGGGTGCGGAGTGGACGAACATCTCCGCCGACACCGCGCTGCTCGCGGTGCAGGGGCCCCACGCCGAGGCGCTGATGGCGCGTCTCACCGACACCCCGGTCGCCGGCATCCGGTACTACTCCTTCGGGCTGGGACAGGTGGCCGGCGCCCGCGCGCTGATCTCGCGGACGGGCTACACCGGAGAGGATGGCTTCGAGCTGTATGCGGCCGCCCGCGACGCGGAGGGCCTCTGGTCCGCGCTTCTCGAAGGGGGCGCGTCGCTCGGGATCGCGCCGATCGGGCTCGGGGCGCGTGACACGCTGCGGCTCGAGATGCGGTACCTCCTCTACGGCAACGACATCGACGAGACCACGAATCCGCTCGAGGCCGGACTCGGGTGGGTCGTCAAACCGTCGAAAGGCGAGTTCCTCGGCCGCGACGCGATCGAAACGGTGCGGGCGGAGGGCCTGTCACGCCGGCTGGTGGGCTTCGAGATGGTCGCGCGTGCCGTGCCGCGCCACGGGTACCGCATCCAGGTGGACGGCCGGCCAGTCGGCGTCGTCACGTCGGGATCGTATGGCCCGTCGGTGAACCGGTGCATCGGGCTCGGGTACGTCAAGTCGGCCCACGCCGCGGTGGGGTCGCCGATCCAGATCGAGGTGCGTGGGACGCCGTGGGCGGCGCGTGTGGTGAAGACGCCGTTTCATACCTCCAGCGTCAAGCGCGGCTGAACTCTGCGTGGGCAACGGCAACGGTGTCGAGTCCGCAGGCCGCGCGCCCCGGTCGGCCCGGAGCGGCTTGCACGAGTGAACGGGAGACGCCATGGCGAGCGTGCCGGAAGGCCTGAGGTATACCCGTGAGCACGAGTGGGCGAAGGCCGAGGGCGATCGGGTCCGGGTGGGAATCACGGCGTATGCGCAGGACCAGCTGGGCGACGTGGTCTTCGTGGAGTTACCGGCGGTCGGCGCGGCCGTCCGGCAGATGCAGGGGTTTGGGGTCGTCGAGTCGGTGAAGGCCGTCTCCGATCTGTTCGCGCCGATCGATGGGACAGTCGCCGAGGTCAACGCGGCGCTCGGGTCGACGCCGGAGCTGGTGAACCAGGACCCCTACGGCAAGGGCTGGATCATCGTGATCACGCCCAGCGATCCGGCGCAGCTCGAGTCGCTCATGACCGCGGGCGACTACGAGGCGTTCATCGCGAGCGGCGGACACTGAGCGTGCGCTACATCTCGAACACGCCCGCGCAGCAACGCGAGATGCTGGCCGTGATCGGCGCCGGCTCGATCGAGGAGCTGCTGGCCCGGGTGCCGGCGAAGGCCCGCCTGTCCCGCCCGCTCGAGCTGCCGGCGCCGCTGGCTGAGCATGACCTGATCCAGCATCTCCGGAGGCTCGGGGCGCAGAATGCCGACGCCGACTCGCACGTGTGCTTCCTCGGCGCCGGCGCCTACGACCACCTGATCCCGAGCCCCATCAACCACCTGATCTCGCGCGGCGAGTTCTTCACGGCCTACACGCCCTACCAGCCCGAGGCGAGCCAGGGGACGCTCCGGACGATCTACGAGTATCAGACGATGATCGCCGAGCTGGTGGGCATGGACGTCGCGAACGCGTCGATCTACGACGGCGGGTCCGCGCTGGCCGAGGCGGCCCTGATGGCCCACGCGGTCACCGGCCGTGAGGAGATCGTCGTCTCGGCCGGCGTGAACCCGCTCTACCAGCGCGTGATGAGAACCTACGCGGAGGGGCCCGCGCTCAGGCTGACGCGGGTCGCGCTCGCCGGCGGCGTCACCCCGCTCGATGCGGCGACGCCTGCGGTTTCCGGCGACACGGCGGCCCTGGTCATCCAGTCGCCGAACTTCTACGGCTGCCTCGAAGACGTCGCGGAGACGGCCGCCGTCGCGCATGCCGCCGGCGCGCTCCTGATCGTCGTCACCGATCCGGTGAACCTGGGCGTGCTGTTGCCGCCGGGGGCGAGCGGCGCGGACATCGTGGTCGGGGAAGGGCAGGGGCTCGGCGTGCCCATGTCGTTCGGGGGGCCGAACCTCGGCGTCTTTGCCACGCGGTACGACCTCGTCCGGCGGATGCCGGGACGTCTCGCCGGGGCCACGGTCGACCTGGAGGGCCGGCGGGGATTCGTGCTCACCCTGCAGACGCGCGAGCAGCACATCCGGCGCGAGAAGGCGACGTCCAACATCTGCACCAACGTCGCCCTGTGCGCGCTGATGGCGACGATCTACATGGCGACGCTCGGCAAGCAGGGGCTCGTCCGGGTCGGTCAGCTGTCGGCGGCCAAGGCGCACTATGCGGCCGGCGTGCTCGGCGAGATCCCCGGCGTCCGGCTCCGGTTCGAGGCGCCGTTCTTCAAGGAGTTCACGCTCGAGCTGCCGAAGGCGCCCGAGCGGATCGTCCGCCGGCTCCTGAAAGACCGAATCCTGGCCGGCGTCCCGCTCGGGCAGTTCGACCGCGCGCTCCGGAACTGTCTCCTGGTGGCGGTGACGGAGAAGCGGAGCCGGGCCGAGATTGATACGCTCGCCCAGGCCCTGCGGAGGGCCCTGGCGTGAGCGGCGCCGGCCGCAGTTACGAGAAGCTGGTGTTCGAGCTGTCGGCGCCGGGGCGCATCGCGTTCTCGCTGCCGGAGCCCGACGTGCCCGCGGCCGACGTCTCGTCGCTCATCCCGGCGCGCTACCTCCGCCAGGCGCCGCCCGAGCTGCCCGAAGTGTCCGAGGTCGACGTCGTCCGCCACTACTCTCGGCTGAGCCAGCTCAACTACGGCGTCGACACGCACTTCTACCCGCTCGGCTCCTGCACGATGAAGTACAACCCGAAGCTCAACGAGGACATGGCCCGCGTGCCGGGGTTCGCCCGCGTGCATCCGCTCGCCCCCGCCGAGGTGAGCCAGGGCGCCCTCCGCCTCATGTACGAGCTGTCCGCGTACCTGGCCGAGATCGCGGGAATGGACGCGGTGTCGCTGCAGCCGGCGGCCGGGGCCCAGGGAGAGCTGGCGGGTGTCCTGATGATCCGCGCCTACCACCTCGCCAACGGCGAGAAGCGGACGAAGGTGCTGATCCCGGACTCCGCGCACGGGACGAACCCGGCGTCGACGGCGATCGCGGGCTTCCGGGTCGTGCAGATCAAGTCAGAGCGGACGGGCGAGGTGGACCTGCTCGACCTGGACCGCAACCTGGACACCGACACGGCGGCGTTCATGATCACGCTGCCGAACACGCTCGGCCTCTTCGAGACGCGAATCACCGAGATCGTCGAGCTATGCCATGCCAAGGGTGTCCAGATCTACATGGACGGTGCGAACCTGAACGCGATCCTGGGGATCACCCGCCCCGGCGACCTCGGCTTCGACGTCTGCCACTTCAACCTGCACAAGACGTTCACCACGCCGCACGGCGGCGGCGGCCCCGGCGCCGGGCCCGTCGGTGTCAAATCCCACCTGGAGCCATTTCTCCCCGTCCCGGTGGTGACGCGGACCGGCAAGCCGGCGCGCGATGAGCGCCGAAGGCGCGACGAGGCTCAAGAGTCCGACGAATCCCGGGCGGGCCAGCCGCGTGATGAGTCTGAACATTCCGCCACCTACTCCCTCGACTGGAAGCGGCCGAAGTCGATCGGCAAGCTCCAGGCGTTCTGGGGCAACTTCGGCATGCTGGTGCGCGCCTACACCTACATCCGGACCATGGGACCGGCCGGGCTTCGCAGCGTCTCGGACAACGCGGTGCTGAACGCCAACTACATCATGAAGCGGCTCGAGGCGCACTATGACCTGGGCGCGCCCGGACCGTGCATGCACGAGTGCGTGTTGTCGGCCCGTCGCCAGAAGCAGCGCGGCGTGACGGCGATGGACGTCGCCAAGCGTCTGCTCGATCTCGGGTTCTATGCCCCGTCGACGTACTTCCCGCTGATCGTCGATGAGGCCCTGATGATCGAGCCGACCGAGACGGAGTCGAAGGAGACGCTCGACGCTTTCTGCGAGGCCATGATCCAGATCGCCCGCGAGGCCGACGCGAGCCCGGAAGTGCCGCGGAGCGCACCGGTGCTGACGCCGGTCCGCCGGCTCGACCAGACGCTCGCCGCCCGCCAGCCGAATCTCCGCTGGAAGCCGCCGGCGAGCGGGCTGCACCCATGACGCGAGCGAATCGCGAGCCGATCCCGCTGGCCGTCTGCGCTTCGGTATGAGGTCTGACGTGATAGGCTGGCGGCTCCTGACCACGGCGCCGATGGACGGCGCGAGGAACATGGCGCTCGACGAGGCGATCTGGCGCGCGCGGCTGTCCGGAGAGTCGCCGCCCACGCTCCGCTTCTTCGCGTGGGATCCCCCGACCATCTCCATCGGGTACGGCCAGCGCCTGGACGCGGCCCTCGACCTGACGGCGTGCGCCCGGCTCGGCGTCGGCCTGGTCCGCCGACCGACCGGTGGCAGCGCTATCTATCACGATGGTCCGGACCGCGAGCTGACCTACAGCGTTGTGGCCGGCGTCGACGACTTCGTCGGCGCTGGCGATCTGCTCGAAGCGTATCGCTGGATCGCGTCCGCCCTGCTGGAGGGGCTCCGGCGTCTCCAGGTGCCGGCCGAGATGGTCGCGGTGATCCCGTCGTCAGGCCCACAGCCCGCGTTCTGTTTCGCGCGCACCGGCAGCTACGAGATCGAGGTGCGCGGCAAGAAGCTCGTGGGGAGCGCGCAACGGCGGCAGTCGGGTGGATTCCTCCAGCACGGCTCCGTCATGCTTGGCGCTGACGCCCAGCGCGTTCGGACGCTCTTCCCCGGCGACAGCGACCCGCTCCGATGGATGACGACGATCGAGGAGTCGAGCGGCCGGCGTCCCGGCTTCGAGGAGGTCGCGACCGCCCTGCGCGCGGGCTTCGCAGCCGTGCACGGGATCGCCCTCTCCCCAGCCGGGCTGACGTCAGGCGAGGAGCGTCTGGTCGACCAGCTCGTTCAGGAGAAGTACGGCACCACCGACTGGAATGAGCACGCCCAGCTCGTCCGAGACCTCTCGCGAGTATCCTGAGCATCCGCGGGTCGGCGTGGGCACGGTGGTGCTCGACGGTGACCAGGTGTTGCTGGTCAAGCGCGGCCGCCAGCCGGCGCTCGGGAAGTGGAGCATTCCCGGCGGGCTCGTCGATCTCGGGGAGGCGACGGCGGAGGCGGCGAAGCGCGAGGTGCTCGAGGAGTGCGGCATTCGCGTCCGGCTGGCCGGCGTCGCCGGAGTGGTGGACCGTGTCATCCGGGATGCCGGGGGCCGCGTCCAGTATCATTACGTCCTCGTCGACTATGCGGCTCATCCCGAGACGCGCCTGATCTGCGCCGGGTCCGATGCCGCCGAGGTGCGATGGGTGCCGATCGGGGACATCGAGCGGTATGACACCACCGAGGGGCTCCTCGGCATGATCCAGCGGGCGCGCGCCCTCTGCCAGGGAGGACACGGATGAAGGTTTCCTTGCTCGGAAAGCCGCTCGGCGAGGCCGACGGCGATGTCCTGCTCGTCGGGCTCCACTCCGGGGCCAAGCAGCTTCCGGAGCCGGTGCGGCGTCTCGACCATGCCGTCGGCAACCAGCTGACCGAGATCCTCAAGGCCGAGCGATTCGAGGGCAAGCCGGGGCAGCTGTCCCAGGTCTACACGGCGGGCCGGATCCGGGCGAAGCGCCTCATGGTCGTCGGGCTCGGCCCGTCGGACCAGTTGACGCCCGAGACGATCCGGCGGGCCGCGGCCAGCGGCGCGCGTCGGGCGCGCGACCTGGGCGCCCGCGTAGTCTCCATGGAAATCCTCGGCAACACGCTGCCGGTGGCCGTCAGAGCGCGCGCCATCGTCGGTGGGGTGATCCTCGGCACGTACGTCTTCGACCGCTACAAGAAGGAGAAGTCCGACAAGGCGATCGAGGAGCTTCGTCTCGTCGATTCCGATGCGGCGCGCGCGCGTGAAATCCGCGACGCGATCCACATCGGCGAGGTGTTCGGCGGCGCGGCCTGCTTCGCCCGCGATCTCGTGAACGCCCCGGCGAACGACGTGACGCCGAGCCAGCTCGCCGAGGTGGCCGCGCAGATCGCGCGGGATCCGCGGCTCACCCTCCGGGTGCTCGAGCGCGCCGACTGCGAGAAGCTGGGCATGGGCGCGTACCTCGGCGTCGCCGCCGGCAGCGACCAGCCGCCGAAGTTCATCCACCTGACCTACGCGCCGCGGCGCCGGGCCCGCAAGAAGCTCGCGATCATCGGAAAGGGCGTTACGTTCGATTCCGGGGGGCTCGATCTGAAACCGGCCGACGGCATGCTGCGCATGAAGAACGACATGTCGGGGGCCGCGGCGGTCCTGGCCGCGATGCGGGCCCTCCCCGACCTGGCGCCGCCGGTCGAGGTGCACGGGATCATCGCCGCCACCGAGAACATGATCTCGGGGCGGGCCCAGCGCCCCGGCGACATCGTTCGGGCCATGAACGGGACCACGATCGAGATCGGCAACACCGATGCGGAAGGACGGCTCACGCTGGCGGACGCCTTCTGCTACGTGGTCTCGCGCGTGAAGCCGGCCGAGATGGTCGACCTGGCGACGCTGACGGGCGCGTGCGTCGTGGCGCTGGGGCCGCTCTGCGCGGGGCTTCTGAGCAACAATCAGCCGCTCGCGGACCGGGTGAAAGTCGCCGGCGATCTGGTGGGCGAGCGCGTCTGGCAGCTTCCCATGATCGACGAGTACCGGGAGGGCTTGAAGAGCGAGGTCGCGGATATCAACAATGTCGGCCCGCGAGGCGGCGGCGCCATCAACGCCGGGATCTTCATGAAGGAGTTCGTCGGCGACGTGCCCTGGGTCCACCTCGACATCGCGGGCCCTGCCTTCAGCGAGAAGGATCTGCCGCTGAGCCCAAAGGGGGGAACCGGCTTCGGCACCCGCACACTGCTGGCCTACCTCACCGACCTCAAGTGATAAGCGGTGTTGATCTCCACACCCATACGACGGCGTCGGACGGCGTCCTGAGTCCCCGGGACCTGGTTCGGCTGGCCGCGAGGCACGGGGTGCGGGTCCTGGCCGTGACCGACCACGACTCGACCGAAGGAGTGCGCGCCGCGACTGCGGAGGCCGCACTCTACCCGCCGCTGACGATCGTGCCCGGGCTCGAGATCAACTGCGACGTCGAGGGCGGCGAGGTGCACCTCCTGGGCTACTTCGTGGACCTGGAGGCCCCGTGGTTCCAGGGTTTCCTCCACGAGCAGCGCGCCGAGCGCCGCGCGCGCATCTACCGAATCGCCGAGCGCCTCGGCCAGCTCGGCATGGCAATCGATCCAGCCGAGGTGTTCGCGCTCGTCCAGGAAGGCTCGGCCGGCCGACCGCATGTGGCCCAGGTCATGGTCAATCACGGCTACGTCAAGTCTGTCCGGGAGGCATTCGATCGATACCTCCACGCTGGCGGTCCCGCCAGCGTTCCCCGGAAGCGGCTGACCCCGGTCGACGCGGTGAAGGTGATCCGCCGGGCGCAGGGCGTCCCGGTGCTCGCGCATCCGGGCCTGGCGGGCAAGGACGAGATCATCCCCGAGCTGGTCGCCGCCGGCCTGATGGGCATCGAGACCTACTATCTCGAGCACACCCCCGCCCAGGTCGCGGCATACCAGGCCATGTGCGCGAAGCTCGACCTGATCGCGACCGGCGGATCCGACTACCACGGAATCGCCAACGGCCGGACGAACCAACCGGGGACCCCGCGCGTCCCGATGGCGGTGTACGATGAGCTGCTCTCCCGCGCCGCGGCGGCGGCGCGCGGCTGAGACACGCCGCCGCCGGCATGGCGAAGGGCTCGGCTGTTCAGATCTTCGGCTTCAAAGACTGCCCGGGCACCCGCAAGGCGCAGCGCTTCTTCGCCGAGCGTCGCATCCCCGTCCACTTTGTCGACCTCGCCGAGCGGCCCGCCTCCGCCGGAGAGCTCCGGCGCTTCCAGGAGAAGTTCGGGGCGGGCACCCTCATCGACCGGGACGCGAAGCGGTTCCGCGAGCTGGGCCTACACGTCAGCGGCGACTCGCCCGAGCGGCTAGTGGCGCGCGCCCTCGTCGAGCCGCGGCTCCTCCGCACACCCCTGGTCCGGAGCGGGTCCAAGATCGCGATCGGCCACCAGCCGGACGAATGGCACCGCTGGCTCGCGCCGGCCTAGGGCACTCGGAGGGGGCTCCGCCCCCTTCCGAACCTCCCCCCAAAGAGCGGAGTGCGCCGGCGGAGCCGGCGCTCGAACGAGTGCGGTACGTCGCACGGGTTACTCCGACAAGCGCCTAGCCAGGCGAACGGCCGCTCTTCCGGGAGGTGATGCGGCACGGCCGCTCGAGCTCGAAGAAGCAGCGACACAATGGGCCGGCGAGTCGCGCTCGGCCAGTTCGGGAGGAGCGCCTCAGGCGCCTCTGGACCGATACAGTGGTGAGCGGTCGCACCCGTGGTAACGTCGAGGCGGGGTCACTGGATGGGCACGTTCTTCGCTGAAGTTCAGCTTGCCTCGCCCGCTCGCCCCGACCGACGCGAGACCGTCAAACTGCTGGTCGACAGCGGTTCGACGTACACCTGGGTGTCGGCGACCATGCTCCGTGATCTCGGCGTTCAGCCCGCCGAGCGCCGACGCATTCTCACCATCGAGGGAAGAGCGACCGAACGTGGCGCGGCCGAGATCCTGATCACCCTCGAAGGCCGCACGCTCCATACGCTTTGCCTGTTCGGCGAGTCCGGCGATCTCGAGGTGCTGGGCGCCTACACGCTGGAGGGGTTCGGGCTGACGATCGACCCCGTTCAGCGACGTCTCATTCCCGCAATCCTCTACGGCGCGTAGCGCGCCTCGCCCGCGGGTGGGCGCTGACCGGGCGAGCCCTCTCGTGGGACTCCGCGCGTCGACGCCGGCGGCTGACGCCTTGTACGTCGGGATCTGGCGATGAAGCACCGCGAAGATCAGCTCCATGCTCCCCGCTGTCTGGCTCGAGCGCATGCGCGCGGCGCGGGTCCTCGACCGTGATCTCGTTGGTCGCCGCCTATGCGGCCGTCAGAGGCTTAATTCCTTCGCGGCGAGCGGCGCCTGGCCTAGCGCTTCAAGGAGCGCGTTGAGGCGATCGACGGTGACGGTGTCCGGGGCGACGATCTCGATTCCGATCGGCCGCCCATCCGCGGCGTAGTCGATCACCAGGAGCCGATCCTGCGTGGCCTCGGTCTTCGCGGTCTTCACTCCAGACATCCTCGAAAGATACAGGTACGCGGCGAACGGCCGCCCCTTCCGATACGTGATCTGGAGGGATCGCTCGGTCATCCTCCAACCTCCAACGCCGTGACGACGACGAGAACGCTTGCGTCGGCATCTGGCTCAACGATGACACCCAGGGCCGACCGTGGTGCGAGGTCTCAATGATGAAGCGGCCCTCCGCCGTACTGGCAGAATAGCTCCTCGCGCGGTGGAGCATGCCGCGCAGCTCGACGTCGGTCACGCCTCGCTGTTCCATCCGCAACTCCACATGACCCGTGAACGCCAGTTCCCAATCCCACCACTCCGACCATTTCATCCGTCCGGATCAGCCCTAGCACACGACTCGCGGCGAGATCTGCCAGGTTAAACGGCGGGAGGGCGTTCCGCCAAGGCGAGACGCGAACCGGACTGCTGGTTACTCGGTTTCGCGCCTAGTGTGCTGGTCCACGACCTGTCGTGCGCATGATTTGGCGCGTGTTTGACGCCCCGCCGATGCTTTTGGTGTAGAGGTTCCCGAGCCAGTCTGTGCAATGGCGAGCGTCGAACTTGCGCCGGCCGTTGGGTGCGAAGGTCTCCCGATAGGGGTTTCCAAGCCAATCGGTGCTTCTTCTAGGTCGTTCCGACCCGCCGTCCCGTGCGGCTGGCGTGACCACGCCGCTTGTCACCGAAGACCCCGATCTCATCGTGGGACTCGCCCAGGAGTTGTCCGATGCTGTTGCAGGTCCGGTGGGCGGTGTTCCCGAACAGGTCGGTCCCGAGCTCGGTCCTGAAGGCCTTGCAGGCCTGATAGGTGCGCGGCGGCCGGTTCCAGTCCTGATGGATGTGGACGTCAACCCCGCAATCGGCGCAGGAGATGGTGAACTATTCCGACATGAGTGCCTCCTCGCACCAGATCGACGTCTCGTCGTTAGAGAGCCTGACCGGCCTCGACTGCTTCAAATCCATCCAGGTGGCGTCCTAGGAAGGAGGGGAAAATGTGGCTTGACAGGTTCTGCAACCCGTGGTCAATTGGCTGGCTCCGACAATACTGTAGTCGTGTGTGGTCTCAGGCTCGATTCGGTCCAAGAGCCGAATGTCCGGGGCTCATCGGGGCTCGAATCAGGTGAGGTCGGCAGACGTTTCAATGGTCCGGTCAGGGTGCCTCTTCGTTCGCGCTCCGAAACAGGCCCTGCGTGGATACGACGTCCGACTGCTCACCGCGCGAATCCCCCCCGCCCCCAGCCCGGAGCAGCGTCCATGAGTGGTCGCGAGGCTCTTACGGGAGCCATCGGAGACTGGCGCTGACCAGCGGGCAATTTGAGCAGGAATCGGTACGGGCGCTGGGCTCGCTCGACGTGGCAGAGCGGCGCCAGGGCTGGGAAGCGCTGTACGCTCAGGACCTCGTCTTCGCGCCCGGCAAGAGCGGAGGTCGGCGCTCCTCGACCCGGGAGCCCAGGGCGGAGTGGGTCGGGTTCGCCGCCCAGGTGGCTCGCAAGCTAGTGAGACGGTTGGCCGTGCGGGACCTCGAAGGGTGCCTCCAGCCTGTGATGGACCCGGAAGACGCGGCTCAGCAAGGCTGGGAGCGGCTTCGTAGGAGGGTCGAAAGGGAACCACTAGACAAGGACTTCGTGCGGATTGGGGGCGAGGAAGGCTTCGGCGGCTACCTGTACAAGTGCGTCTCGTCTGAGGTCCTCGACAGGCGGAGGAAGGTAGTCGGAGGCCCGGGCATCGTGAAGCGGCTCCAGCGCGTTCAGGCCAGGCTCACCAGCGTCAAAGACAAGCTCTGGGTCCAGCAGATGATCGACCTCGAGCGGGCAGGCAGTTTCTGGAACGACTCCGAGGACCTCGCACGCCGTCTCGGCGCGGAACGCGGCCTTGTTGACACGTTCATCGAGCGGACCGTCCGCCCGCTCCTCGTCGATCGCCGCCTCCGTGGCCGGGCGGGGCCCGTCGCGGCGTCGCCCGATCGGTCGCTCGCCAAGGACCTGCTGGACGGGCTGTCCGAGCGTGGCGAGAAGCTCTTCGATCGCAAGACCAAAGCGTACTGGGTCTTCCGGGCCCTACTCGCCCTGGGTGAGGAGGGCCTTCACGATGCGGGATCGGTGAACCACTTCAGGATGATGGAGGAACTGGATCGCCTTGGCAATCCCTGGACGTCTGACGACCGGTCGGCGAAGGCGAGAAGGCACCTGGCTCATCGGCCTGGCCTGCCGGATGCCTGGGCGTGCGAGTCCTGCCGGGTGGCGCTTCATACGCGGGTTTCCTGGGCGCTCAAGCGTATGTCGAATGACACAAAGTGCCGGGAGCTGTGGCGCGCCTACTGTCAGGAACGCCGCAAGCGCGACGTCGAGTATGGGCAGGCGGCCAAGGCGCACGAGGGGGAGCTGCGGCGCGAGCGCAGCGAGAAGGGATCAGGGACTGATGAGACGTAGGAAGGACGCCCAGACCCGACGGCGGGCCGGTCTTGGCGTCGCCAACAAGCAGGTCGTCCGATTCCTCCGGCGTCTCGACCAGGAGCTCGACGCGAGAGGGGAGTCCCCAGAGTTGCTGCTCGTACCTGGCGACGTTGCCCAACATGCCCGCGCCCGGCCCTCCCCACTGCCCGAAGCGAAGATGCAGGAGATCGCCCTTCGCACGCGAGCACAGGTGGCCGATCAGGTCGTCGAGTCGGTCGTCGACGAGCTGAAGCTCGGTCTTGGCCGGCCTCCGGCCCAGGCTATCGTCGGCGGCGCCGGCGAACGCGAGCGGTCAGCCCTGCTAGACCGTGTCGCGAGGCGCGCACGGCTCGGGAGCGGGCCCGTCCACGCAGGGATGGACCCGTTCGTGTGGCCGAAACCGCCCGGAGAGACCGTTTTCCTGGCGGAGGGTTTGCTGGCGCCGGCACTCCCTGACCTTCTGGCTGACCAGGGTCGCGCTGTTGCCGTGACCTCGGACGCCGAGACCTGGGGCGGCTGGCTTGACGCGCCGTTGCTCGTGCGGGTCAACTACTTGCCAGCCTTGCCGCACGGGCGGGCCGCGGTCGAGCAGACTACGGCTCTAGTCGCCGCCGTGCCAGGGCTGGACGCGGCGAGCGCGCTCGGAGAACTGGGGCTGCCGGCGCCGGCAAGATGGCTGTCTGCGCTGTCGGGCGCTACGGCGCATGTGATCGATGATGCACTTGGCCGCACAGGCCTGTTCGATCGGCTGACTTCTGGGGAGCTGGTGGCCTACGTGGCCAGAGATCGTCTCCGTCTGGCGCGATTCCTGGAAGAGGCTGGCGGGGATCCGCTCCGGGAGCAGCTGCTCGTCTCGATCGCGAGCGTTACCCAGCGAACCGAGGCTGGGCCCTTCGTCGCGCTGCTGCAGCGCTTGGCCTCCGCAGGACGCCGGGATTTCGCGCGCACGCTCGTCGACCGTGTAGGGCACCGGCTGCGTGACCTGGTGGAGCTTCGCCCGGCCGTGGTCCTGGGCTGGGCGCGCGTCCTCCGCGCTGCCGGAGCGCCAGGACTTGCGCGCACCCTCCTGGAGGCGGACCTGATCGATTCTCGTGGCGATCCGTATCTGGCGAGGGAACTGGCCCTCGTGCTGCTGGACGAGGGCAGGAACAGAGAGGCGCGCTCGATCCTGGAGGAGCTGGCGCAACGGCTTCCGGAGCAGGTCGCCGTTCTTCGATCGCTCGCGATGCTGGAGGTGAGGGGGAGGGCGTTGGATCGGGCTCGCTCTTTGATCGATCGGGCGCTCGAGCGCTCGCCCGATGATCCGCACCTCCTGCTCGACCTTGCGCGCATGCTCGGAGAATACGGCGACTCAAGCGCGGCGGATCGCCATTTCGAGAAGGCGCGTGACGCGGCCCCCGAGTGTAGTGCTGTCCTGAGCGAGTGGGCGAAGAGCCTTGCCGCGCAGGGCCGGTATGCCGAGGCGGTCGAGCGCCAGGAGCGGGCGATCGGGATGGAATGGTGGAACGTCAGCCACCGCCTGGACCTGGCGGAAATCCACTGGCAGGCCGGCGACAGGCAGCGGGCGCGAGAGACGGTCGAGACTGTGCTGAGCGTGTGGCGCGAGAATCCTGACGCGCGGCTGGCCCTGGCCCGCATCGACGCTGAGCCAGACCAGTCCACGACGGACCTCGCGACTCGGCCAAGCGAGCTGCCGCCTGTCCGGAGAATCGGGGATCTGCGTGGTTCCTGGCGTCGCGCTCTCGAGCGGGCAGGGCGGGTCATCACCGCTACCTTCGACTTCGACCCTGGGCTTGCTCCTCCGGCCTTGCCCGCGGCCCCGTTGCCCCTGGCCGCGGCGCTGGACAGGACCGGGCGGAGCTGGTCCACCTACTCCGACGGAGACGCGTGGGTAGCTCTTGCCATCGGCGGGGAAGGCCGGCTGCGCGCGATCGTCGAGTCCAGAGGGCGGGCGATCGAGGGCGCTCACGTCTCACTGTTCGAGCTCGGCAGCGCCGAGGTCCCGGTGGAGCGCGCGTCGGGGATCACCGATGAGCACGGCGAGGCCGATCTGGGGCTGGCCGAACCGCATGAATCGCTGCTCGTGATGCCGGGGCAAGATCGCTGGCATGTCCGGGTGGTCCTGCCACCGGCACAGGACGAGGCTCCCGAGCCGTGAAGGTCGCGGCGGACCTGCTCAATGAGGCGCGGCAGCCTCTCGCTGTCGGCAACTTCATCCTGCCGGTTCGGGCATGCCTCCAGGCTCTCCAGGATGCGCCTCCGGAGCCGAGGGGACGGAAGCGGATTCTCTACGCTGGGCTCCGGGACATTCTCGGGCGGACTGTCCCGACGCTCTCGCGGTCAGAACGCGCCTGGCTGACGACGGTGTTGTCGAGCTTCGAGGACGCGCCGCCGTTCGAGCCCGAGCGTGAACACCTGCTCGGCCTGGTGAAGAGTCTCCCATTGGCGGAAGAGTTGCCCATTCCCGGGTTGGTCAACGGCCTGTTCGTGTCGAACGGAACCTTCCGGGGGAACCGGTTCGGCCTCGTGCAGCCGCTGGAGGTTTCGGTGGAGCCCGGCCGCGGCAGCGTGCGCTTCGAGCAACAGGCAGACCAGGAAGCACTTTTGAGGGGATTCGAGCAGGGAGTCTGGGCCGGTCAGCAGTACCTGCTGACCCTCGGGCTCAGTGCGGGACCGGAGGGCGTCGTCCTCACCCAGGGCCATACCGTGCGCGGAGTCCTGCCCAGGCTACCGCTGGGGTTTCCGGTTAGTGGCTCCTCGATCGGTCTTGCGGCAGCTGTCGCGGTCATCTCGCGGTTCCTGGAAATCCCGGTGCGCGCCGACATCGCGTTCACGGGCGGCATCCACCCGGGTGGGCAGCTCGAGGGCGTGGGCGGCATCGAGCTCAAGCTCGAGGCAGCCGCCGACAAGGGGATCCGCAGGGTCTTCCTGCCTCGGGTCAATGCCGGCGACGTTCACGGCGAGATGGACCGGCGGATCCAGGCCAGCCGCGCAGCCTCGCTCGAGGAGGTCGTCAACGAGCTCTTCGGCACCGAGGTCGTGCGGGCTGGCCTCGAGCGCCTGCGCGGGACGATGCCACGCCTGATGGGTCGGGCGCGGGTCGACTGGCTCGACGCCGCGGACTTCGGGGATGGCGTCGCACGCGTGGTCATCGCCTGTGTGGGCCGGGCCGACCCGGTCGGGCAACCGCTCGACGCCCAGCGAGTCGCGATCCCCGGGGCTCGCGAGGATGGGCCGATCCTCGCGATCTGTCGCACGATCCGACCCCACGTCATCTATCTCCTGTACACCGAGGTTGGGCCGGACAACAGATTCAAGGCCAAGGCCGAGGACGTCCACGACCATCTCGCCGCCCTCGACCCCGGGTGCCGGATGGTTCTGCTCGATGACCTCGCCGCAGTCGATGACCCGACGGACTTCGACGAGCTCCAGCCAGCCTTCGAGAGCGCCGTGGCGAAGATCTGGCGAGATGGCCCCGCCGGCCAGAGCGTCCCCACCAGTGGGAGTGTCGACCGGCGCCAGATCCGCCTGTTCGTGAACGTCGCCTCGGGGACTCCACAGATGCAGGCGATGTGGCTTCTGCTGAAGCAGGCGGGACGGCTGGACGCGCGGCTGCTCCAGGTGCGGGAGAGCCGGCACGTCCCGCCCGGCCAGACCAGGATCCGGGAGATCGTCCTTTCGCTGCAGCATGTCAGGGACGCTCGCAAGCGACCGTCTAGAGGGTGAGAGGACGAAGCCTTGATGGTTCCCGAGTTCGTCGTCACCGAAGCCCGGATCGAGGGGTTTCCAAGGCCGGTTGTGGGCGTGGACGGCCCGGTCCAGGGCGCGGACGTTTCCTTCGACCACCACGCGACCGGCGAGCCGGTCAATCTTCTCGCCATCCCCGAGGCCGTGCCCCTGCCAGGAACGATCGCAACGACCATGCTCGACTCCGATGCGGTCATCAGCGCGGCGGTCGTCCTGCTCCGCGCGCGGAACGAGCATGACGCGGTCCAGGCTGTCTGGGCTCTTCTCTACGAGGCCGCTCACTTCTGCGACCACTTGATCCCAAGCGGCCAGTACCTCGAGGTCGAACGCGCAGGCCTGGGACTCCACTGCTGGCTCAAGGCGAAGGGATTCTCGCTGGGCGAATCGCTTGCCAGAGCTGCGGGCGAGCTTCGCGAGGACAGCCGAGGCCAGCTGCGCCCGTCGCCCTCGTTCGAGACGAAGAGCCGGGTTTTCGGGGAGCTGACGCTGGAGCTTGTTGCCGCCATCCGGGCGAAATCGCTCCCCTGTGACTTCGACTACCTCGACCGTCTGGCCGCGATGGAAGACGAGGCGCGTCGGGGGATTCACCGTGTGGACGGGTGCGTGACCGTGCTGACCCTTGACAGCTACGTGGACCCGCTGGCGCTGTACCGGGTGATTGACACCGACGTGTCGGTGATCGCCGGCTCCACTCCCGATGGCGCTTCCCACTACACGATCGGCGTGCATCCACGGGCCTACGGGCGGGTCGACCTGACCACGGTGTTCGCGCGGCTCAGCAAGCGAGAGCCAGGGTGGGGCGGTCGGTCGAACGCCGGGGGCTCGCCGCTCGGCAAGGGATCTGGGCTCGGGCTCGACGAGTTGCTGACGATCCTGAACGAGGATCGGAGATGACCGCTTCCATGACCCTGGGTGCGGTGACGCCTGTCGCCGTCGGCGGCGCGGAAGGGCCGCGAGGTGAGACCGAAGGCGTGCGGGGGGCGTCTCTCCGCGGCGCGCTGCGCTTCTGGTTCCGGGCGGCGGTGGGAGGCGACACGAGCCCGCCGACGCTACTTCGAGGCGAGCAGGCAGTCTTCGGTGGAGGAGACGCCGGAGCGACGGTCGATCTGTGGGCGACGCCGGGACCCATCTCATCACGGGACCGAGTACCGGTCCCGTGATGAACGACCCCGAGCCCAAGGAGGCCGGGCGGCTGGCCCCGACACGCCGGGCAGACATGCCGCCGAGCTGGTGGACGCTTCATGTCCACTTTCGCCGCCATGTTCAGGAATGGCAGCGTGAGGCCTTCCGAGGCTCGCTCGACCTGCTGCTTCTGGTCGGGGGCCTGGGCGGCCGGTGGCGACGCGGGTTCGGGTCGCTGTGTGGGGTGGACGGAGACCGGTTCACGGATCCGATCAGCGGAAGGACGCTGGCCGATCGAGCCAGCTGTCTTCGACTCGGCAGCGCGACGAAGCTCCAGGTGCGCGAGAGCCGGTGGGTGCGCGAGGGCCAGTCAAGGGTGCGTGAGGTGATCATCCCTGTCGAAGGACGGGGCGGATTCGGCGTCGTGACGGCATGACCGGTTTCGACGTCCACCTGCGCGCAGTCACCCCACTCGTGGTCGGCGGAGCTGGCGACGCGCAGGATAGGCGGCTAGGGGTTCAAGCAGAAGGGTTCCGTATACCGTCGATTCGGGGCGTACTCCACTGGTGGTTCCGGGCGGGTTGGGGGGCCACGGAAGCGCCTAGTGCTCTGCTGGATGCCGAGCGAGAGGTCTTCGGTGGGGAGGGTGCTGGCTCGACGGTCGACCTCTGGGTGACCGGGCGCAGGGGGAAAGTCGGTACGGCTTACGTCGGCATGAACGATCCGGATCCGCGAACGCTGAAGAGCGGCAACAAGGTAGTGCCGAAGCGCGAGACCCACCTCGAGGGAAGCGAAGCGGTGGTGCACGTCAGGTTCCGCGAACACTCGCCGTCTCGACAGCAGAAGCAGTTTCTTGGTGCATTCCGACTGCTGCAGTTCCTGGGTGGGATCGGCGGCCGGTGGCGGCGGGGGTTCGGCTCGATCTGGGAAGTCGAGCGTGACGGCAGCTGGCGGGACCCGATCTACGGTGGAGACCTCCCGAGCCGGGCCGCGTGGCTCGAACGCGAGGTCAGTGCCGCCGTGGCCGCTATCCGGGCGAGTGGCGCGCCGCCACCCGCTCGCGAGTCGGGCATCCGCGCGCTCAGGAAAGACTCGGCGAAACTGTACCTCGTCGAGCCGTCTCAAGGGACGTGGTCCACGTGGGAGCAGGCAATGGATCAGCTGCGCGACGACTTCTACCGGGAGATCAAGCGACGCTTCACGAGCTGGTTCGGCGACCAGATCGACGCCCTCGGTAGCCTCGTCCCGCGCCAGCCCTCGCCAGTGACCATCCAGATCAAGCCGGCATCGTCAGGAGATTCTGTGGGAGTCGTGGTTGTGTGGTTCTCTGAGGCGATCGAGGCAGGAATGGGAACGCGGTGGGCGGCCTGGGAGGAGGCGCTCAAGTCGCCGTTCGCTGGTTCAAAGGGAAGGGCACCCCTCGTCTTCCAGGAGATCCCGTTGCCATGACCGATGAGCGCTGGCAGGCAAATTGCGACCGCCTCGAGGCGCTCCTGCGCGCGCCGCGGGGCGCCCGGGTGGACCATCCGTTCGGAGCTGGCCCGATCGATGTGGGAGCTCGCGACATCGCCGTACCGGTGCGGGGTCCGTCCGAGAACCCGCGTGACCGAGCCCGGGAGCTCTGGCTGGCCGCTGGTCGTGCGGGCTTGCTAGCCGCGGACGCCCAGGGCGAGCGCCTCTTGGAGGCGACGGCGACGGTGCAGTCCGCGCTCGCGGGTGCTGGGCCGAACCCTGCGGTCCTCATCTTCACGGTCGCGTCGGTGCAGGAGTTCGTGGCGGCCGCCCGTCGCACGCAAGACCTCTGGTTCGGAAGCTACCTGTTCTCCTGGCTGGTGTTCCGCGCGATGTGGGCCGTCGCGGAGGAGACGGGGTGGGATGCGCTCATTCTGCCGACGCTCCAGCGGCAGCCGCTCGCGATACGGGAATGTGACCCGTCAAGCGACTCCGGCGAGCACCTCATCGTAGCCAACTTCCCCAACATCTTCACCGCCCTGGTTTCTGCCGACGAGGCCGAGCGCCTTGCTCGGACTGCCGAGGCGGCGCTGTGGTCGGCGCGAGACGCGATTTTCGACGAGGTGAGAGTGCGTGTCGAGGAGGGGGCAAATTCCGCAGGGCTCCCGCTCGCCGCTGACGCGAACTGGAAGCCGACCTGGGATCGGCAGCGCACACACTTCCTCCAGCCGAATGTCTTCTGGGTGACGGTGCCCCTCGTCGGCGGAGACTATGAGTCCGCCGCGCTCCGGGCAGCTCGGCTCCTGACAAGCCGCAAGTCCCTGCGCCAGTTCTTCCAGCCCAAGGCCGGGGAGTGGGGTGAAAAGTGCACGCTGTGCGGCCTTCGCAGCGCGCTCTGTCTTCATGGTAGGGGTGACTACCCGGGGGTACGACAGTTCTGGGAGCAGCTCGCGCAGATCGACCGGAGCGACAACGGCGGACTTAAGCTGCTCGGGCGGATCCGGCGGGGTGAGCGCCTGTGTGCCGTCTGCATCACCAAGCGGCTGGCGCTTGAGGCGTTCTTCCAGCCCAAGCTGAAGGTGGACTATCACCTCTTCCCTTCGACGGCGACTGTGGCGACCGCCGGTTTCACGCGCTGGATACTCCGGCGGCTGGCCCAACCGACGGTTGACGCAGGTGCGGCTGCCCTCGAGAGGGCGGCCTCGACGTTCGTCATCGGGGCGACGGATCTTCTCAAAGCCCCGAATGTGAAGCTCTACCACGAAAGCAACGCGCTCCCGCGGGTGAGGCAAGCGGCGAGCGAAGCGAGGGCGACCACCCTCGACCCGCCTGCCCTCGCTCGTCTGGACGGGCAGTGGCTCTACCGGGACTCGTGGACGCGCCAGGCCCTCGAGAGCGAGCTCAGGCCCGATGTCGGCTCGCGTGAGGCTGGGCGAGTCCTCACCGAGGACGAGCGACAGCGCCTATCCCACGTTCGCTCAGCACTCGATGCCCTGCTCAAGGCCGCGAACGACGGGAAGGATCCCACAGAGAAACGAAGCACTGGACGAAAGCCAAGCGCGTACTTTGCGATCGTCGCGCTTGACGGCGACGAGATGGGCAAGTGGATCCGGGGGCGGCAGGGCTTCGCGCTGAACCTCGACTATCATGCGAACCTCGCCATGGCCCGGCGCGATTTCTCGCTCTTCCTGGCGCGAGTCGCGGTCGAGGAGCTGGCTACCGGCAAGCTGGTCTACTCCGGCGGCGACGACGTGCTCGCCCTCTTCCCGGTGGAGGAGGTTCTCCAGGCGCTGCGCGTCCTCCGTGGGTTCTTCCGCGGCAGTGCGCCGGCGCCCGCCCCGGATCTGCCCGGCTTCAAGCTCGAGTCGGGCACCGTCGTCGACGCGGCCTCGGGGGAGCGATACCTCACCATGGGCCCAAAAGCTGACCTGAGCGCGGGGGTTCTGATCGCTCACCACAGCCACCCGCTGGCGCACGCGGTGGAGGAAGCCCAGCGTGTCGAGCGGGAGGCGAAGGACATCTACAACCGTAGAGCGGTCGCGGTCCGGCTAATCAAGCGCGCGGGCAGTGCGCTGACGACGGGCCTCCCGTGGTCGTGGTCGTCCGACGGACGTGACGCGCTGGCGCACTTTGCGGCTCTCGTGGACGGGTTCCGAGAAAAAAAGCTGTCCCCGAGCCTCGCGCATGACATGCGCCGCGAGGGCACGCCACACGCTGACGTGCAAGGGAGTATTTTGCGCTACTTGCTCGAACGGCGCCCCGAGGCCTTGAGGAACCACGAGGTGACGGATCGTGTGACAGACCTCCTGGCTAGGCTCCAGAAGGAGGCCGACGCGATTCCGCCTCGCTGGCCGAGGAACACAAAGAGGCCGTGGGCCCATGCTGCCGACCTTTTCGAGCTGGGGCGGTTCATCGCCAGCGAGAGCGTGCCGGGCTGACGATGTGGGTCTTTGTCGAGCCGTTCGACGTGTGGCTGTTCCGGGACGGTAAACCGTTCACTGCCGGCGACCAGGTGCGGGCGACTGGAATGTTCCCCCCGCTGCCATCCACGTTCCAGGGCGTGCTGCGTTCCGCGGCCCTTGCTCGCGCGCTCGATGCGCGCGGTAGCTCATTCGACAAGTTCCGAGACCCGGCCGACATGGCGACGCGTGACCTCAGAGACCGCTGGGGGGACGCGGGCGACTCTTACGGGGCGTTTCGCATGCGCGGGCCGTTCGTGGCGCGCACTACAACGCACGGCGTCGAGGCGCTCTTGGCCGCGCCCGCCGACCTTCTCATCGGCGCTGAACAGTTTCGTCTAGCGCGGGAGCAGCAGCCCCTCGCCGCCGGCGAAGCAGTCCGCGGCGGTCTTGACCAACCCTCGTCCGCCTCCCGGGACGGCGCTGACGGCCTTTGGTCCAAGGGGTGGCCAGGTGCACTCAGCCTGCACGGAGCACCGGAATACGAGGGTCTCACGCCGGCAGGTCGCCTCACACCGGTCCAGCTTGCGCAATACCTCCTCGGCACTATCGACGGGCCTCCGGAACCCGAGGGAGACGTCATACGATCCGACCTCAGGATCGGCATCGAGCAGGACCGTGAGCACGGCACCGCGGCGCATGGGCGCTTCTACCAAGCGCACTTCTTACGGCCCCTGGACGGTGCCGGCTTGCTCGCCGACGTCACCTTCGACGGCGCGGCGCGCGACTTGCGCGCAGACCTCGGCTCCGCCGGCGAGATGGCGATCGGCGGCGAAGCGCGTGCCGGGCGCTACCGGATCCTGGCAGACAACCCGCTCGAGGCCGTCGAGGGCCAGGGGTTTCGCGACGAGCTGGTCGCGCAGCTCCATGACTCTCGCTTCAGGCTCGTGCTCCTGACCCCGGGCCTGTTCGAGAGGGGCTGGTGTCCCGACTTCGTGGACCCTGGAAACGGCTTCAAGGGAACGCTCGCGGGTCTCGTGGTGCGACTGGACGGGGCTGCAGTACCGAAGCCGGTGCCGGTCTCCGGTTGGGACCTTGCCAGTAACGCCCCGAAGCCGCTGCGCTGGGCCGTCGCGGCCGGAGTCACGTACACCTTCCAGGTGATCGGGGCGGAGCGTGACTGGGCGGCGCGGCTGGTGGGCGACGTTCATGGGCATTCGATCGCGAAGGGGCAGCGCGGGTCTCGATGGGAAATAGGCATGGCCGTCGCGCACGTCGGCGTGGCGTGAGGAGGTAGGTCTGTGTACCTGGTGCGCCGAACTCTAGTCGTCTACGCGCTCGAGCCCCTGCACGTGGGCGCGGCTCACGGCCGCGGTGACGTCGACCTTCCGGTCGCGCGCGACGTGGCGACAGACGATCCGATCCTTACCTTCTCGGGCGTTCGAGGCATGCTGCGCGACGCTCTCACGAACGACCATGAGCGCGTTGTGCTTCTCGGCGACATGCCACCGCGACGCAGCGCAGACCGTCCGGGGCGTGGCGCTCTCGGTACCACCGACGCGTGGCCGCTCCTGTTCCCGATTCGCTCGTCGCGCGGGGGCTTCGCGTGGGTGACGTGCTCCCGCTTCTTGCGCTTGTTCGCCCGGGCGGTCGATGAGGAGGCGCCGGTAAGCGATGGGCACGGCGCACGGGTTGGCCCGGGCTCGTTGCTGACCTGTCGCGCTCCGGGCGGCGGCGACCTCGTCATGATCGCGGGCCGGCGATACCCGACCACTCGCGACGGCGGCACGCTGGAGTGGCTCGCCGGCAAGCTGTCGAGCCTCGTGCCCAGCTCCGCGTCCCTCGCGCGTCGCGTCGCGATCGTGCCCGATCGTGTCTGCGCCGATCTCCTGCGCGAGGAGATGGAGCGCCGTCACCGCGTCCGGATCGAGGCGGCGACCGGAGCGGTCGCCTGGGGGGCGCTCTTCAGCCTCGAGGTCGTGCCTCGGGACGCGATCTTCTTCGCATCGCTGCTCGCCTCATCGCCGCGTGTCCTGGGCAGCGCTACCGGCGGGCTCGAGGACGCCGGTGACGTGATCGTCCGCGCGAAGAGCCGGCTCGAGGGAGCGCCGCGACTCACCATCGGAGGCGAGATTACCGTGGGAATGGGACGATGCCTGGCACGCGTGATCTAGAGGGTCCGCAGGATCTCGCGCCGCTGTTCGTTGCCGAGGCGATCAGCGAAGTCCGCGCCAAGGCCACGCACAGACCGCGCCTGCCTGGGGAGTTCCGGGCACTCTGCCGTGAGCTTCCCTTGCGCATCGAGTCGAGCGGGCTAGCGAAGGCGCTGGTGGACCTGGCAGGCAACCGGGGTGCATCACGCGGCAACATCAACCTGGACACCGCTTCTGGACTCGTCCTCCACCACCTGCGCCGTTGGTTCTGCCGGGAGGGTGGGCCGTTCCAGAAGCGCGAGGACGCCGAGTACCTGTCCGAGGACCTCTTCGTCATCGAGGAGGTCATCGGCGCGGACGTCGAGTACCTCGACTACGCCGAAGAGGACGCCCGGCCGTTCCTGCGCTGGCTCAAGCGTCTCGCAGAGGTCGAGTTTGGGGAAGCCTCCGACGCACAGGATGGCGCGGCGGCAACGACAGATGCGGTCGAGCGCACGGAGGCCGCCGAGCCATGACGGCGGCTCCTGCCACCTTGACTCTGACATTCCGCGCCATCACTCCGATCTTCATGGGCGGCGCCATTCCCGCTCACTGCTGGGAACTCCTCCGCCAAGGCGGGCCAGGCGCCAGACCTCAGCGCGGCGCCCAGATCGACATGGGTCTCGCCGAGCTGCGCCCGTCCTCTCTCAAGGGACTGCTTCGCTTCTGGTACCGCGCTATCGATCCCGATTACGCGCGTCACGAACCAGTGGTCTTCGGCGGCGCCGGCTCTGGGCAGGGACAGGGCCCGTTCTCGATGACCGCGGCACCGCCGGTGACCGGCAGTTGGCCGTGGAGGGGAAACGACTACGACCGGTTCACCCAGCCCGCGGCGAATGTGTGGAAGAACGGCGCGACGTACCTCGGCTTCCCGTTGGAAACTCGTGACACGCGCCAGGGCTTTCAATCCCAGCGCGTGGCGCTGCCACTCGGCGCCGGGGTCGACTACACCGTCACGCATCACCTCAGCCGCCGGGCCATGGATGACGAGCGCGTGCTCAAGGGGCTCTACTCGTCCTGGTGGCTGCTGTGTCATCTGGGGGGCCTCGGTGCCCGATGCCGTCGCGGCTTCGGTTCGGTCGCTCTCACGAGCTGGCAGCTCGCTGGGGCGCAGGGGCCTGAAGGGTCGCCCCCGCTTCCGTACTCCAGAAGCTCTGCCACCCTCGAGGAGTGGTGGAAAGACTTTTCCGAAGGCCTCGACGCACTGCGACGCTGGTATCGCGTGACCGCACCGCCAGTAGGGCTGCCCGATCATTTGGTCCTCGATCACAGCTCGCGGTTCATCCTCGCCCCGGTCCCCTCGCCGAGAACGGGTCGCGCCGGCACCTGGCAAGACGGCCTCGACGCCGTCGGCCGACTGATGCAAGACTTCCGCCAGAAGAAGCTCGACTATCGCTTGACCAAGGCGTACCTCGACCTCCGCTTCGGCACTGGCGGCGCTCCTCTTCGTGCGGCGCCTGAGCGCGGGGCCTTCGGGTTGCCTCTGCCGTTCAGCTCGCAGAGCCTGGGGCACTGGGCGCGCGCCGTCTTCCAGGGCGAGACGCACGACCGCTCCGCCTCCAGGATCTGGCTGCGGGTCGTCCACGTCGGCGGCGCCTTCTGGCCGCTAGTCATCCGGCTGGCCGGTCCGCTGCTGCCCGAGACCGAGCGGATCAAGGATGCGGAGTGGGTCGATCGCGACCGCAAGCCCGTCGAAACGTGGGCCCAGCCGGGCGACGGTGTCCTCGACCAGTTCTGTGACGAGGTCGCGAGCGTACCTGGCGCCCTGCCACGCACAGGAGTGTGAGGATGGCTTTTCTGACTCTCTACGCGGAGACCGCGCTGCACGTGGGGGTCGGCCAGGAGCTCGGGCCGATCGATCTCCCGATCCACCGCAAGCGCCACACCGGCCTTCCCCTCATTCCTGGCAGCGGCCTGCGGGGGGCGCTGCGCGCCCGCGCCAAGCGCCAAGCGGACCAGGAGTCCGATGAAGAGACGCGGAAGAAACAGCGAGAAAGGGTGACGAGGTACTTCGGGCCGGAGACGGAAGCGGGGGACGCACTGGAGCAGGGCTTGCTCGTGATTGCCGACGCCCTTCCGCTGGCTATGCCCTTCCGCTCTCTCCACGACGTCTTCGTTTGGGTCACGTGCCCGCTGCTGCTCGACCGCTTCGCGCGCCGGACTCGCCAAACCCTGACATGGTCGTCGCCCGGCGATGGCGAGATAATTCTCGCCCCCACACCGCCGGGATCGGCGACTCCGCCGAAGCTCGTGATCGAGGACCTCGCGTTCACGCCCGCGGGCCAGGGCCACTCGCTCAACCTCTCGCAGTGGCTTCCGGACAAGCTGATCCAGGGTCTCCAGGCCCACTTGAACGCGCGGACCGCGATCCTGTCCGATAGCGACTTCTGCTGGCTCGCGAAGCACTGCTTACCCGTGGCCGCCCGCGTCAGGCTGACCGAGGGCAAGACAACCGGGGAGTGGAGGCACCCGACTAAAACGGGCAAGGACGGCCAGCCGCTCAAGACGGAAGGGAACCTGTGGTCGGAGGAGATGCTCCCGCCTGACACGATCCTCTACGCGCCGGTGGGCGAGGTGCCCAGGGAAAAAAGGAAGGAGGCGAACGGCGCCGTGGGGTTCCTGCGCGACGTCGTGAACGGGCAGGACGCGCAGCACGTGCTTCAGATCGGTGGGAACGAGACGGTGGGTCTCGGTTGGTGCTGGATCGCGCTGAAGGGCACGTCATGAACAGCCTGGCCCTGGCACGCGGGCGCTTCGTCCTCGCGCAGCTCCGGGCGCTCCAGCAATGGAGGCGGGCTGACCAGGAGGCATTCATCGGCGCGGTGCGGGAACTCCCGGCCCTCGTGCGCACGAACGGGCTGGGGCAGACGCTGGCCTACCTCAAGGGCAAAGATGACGCCGGCGCGAGGGCGATGTACAGAACGCTCACGGAGTGGCTCTGCGGGGTGCCCGACGCAGACCGTTTGGAGTGCATCCTCAGGGATGGCGATCCGTTCGAAGTCGTCGTGAATCTCAAGGATCTGCCGCACGCGCGTGCCACGTACATGGCCGCCACCGAGTCCGTATGGCGTTTGTGCGAGTGGCTGAAGCCACTCGCAGTCTCGTACCTGCCGTCAGGCGGTCGAGCGCAGCCTTCACCGGGTGACGGGTCCGAAGCATCGGACGAGCCAGCATGAGCCCCGAGTTTCCTCGCCGCGGACCGCGCAGGCCTGGCGAGTGGTCGACCGGGCCGCGTCGACAAGACCAGCCGGGTGGCCGACGTGGCGGCCAAGAGCGTGGCCCCGACCGTGGGCGGGCACCAGGTGGTGATGGTGACGACACGTCGGCGGGGCGGGCCCAGGCTGGAGGGGCACCTCCGCGTGGCGCTGGCGAGGCGGGCAACGGGCTGGAGCGGGCTGGTGCGTTGTCTGCTGACACGCGGGAGAGGCGCGCAGCGTCGCGTCGAGGCTCAGCGGATAGGCTGCTGCCTTGGTATGACGCTGCACCGCCGAGGAGCAATCCGCACGTGGGGCTCCTCTTCGACAAGTTCTGCAATCGCTGGAGCGCGACGGGCGAGCTGAAGGAGGCCAAACACGACTTCCTGAAGGAGGAAGTGCTGGCGGACTACAAGCGTGGGCACGAAATGCTTGAGGGTCTCCTCGAGAGCTGGATCACCCGGCGAAAGGTATTGGTCGAGCGGCTGGGCGGCAAGACTGAGACCTTCACGACCACGTCGCGCCTCGTCACCGGGTTGGGCATGAACCACGTGCTCGAGAACGGGTTCGTGTGGCATCCGACGCTCTCCGTCCCGTATCTGCCCGGTAGCGGCGTCAAGGGCATGGTGCGCGCGTGGGTCGATCCCGGGAAGGGTTGGAGCGACGGCTCGGACGGGAAGACGGCGCGCAGGCTCTTCGGTGGCGGGAACGCTGGTGGCGATGACGATCTTGATGAAGGCGACGACCTCGGGGTCGGGACCCTCGTCGTCTTCGACGCGTTGCCGGCGAAGGTACCTCTCCTCTGGATCGACATCATGAACGTCCACCATCAGACCTACTACCAGAAGGGTCAGGCGCCCAGCGACTACGAGAAGCCGATTCTCGTCTACTTTCTTGTAGTGGATGCCGGCGTGGACTTCGAATTCGCGATAGCGCCGCGCCCAGGCGTGGGGACGTCCGCTGACGTCGACGAGGGATTCACCCTGTTGAAGCATGGGACGGAAATCTTGGGATTCGGCGCAAAGACGGCCACCGGCTACGGGCGCTTCGAACGGGTCGCAGACAGCGCCGGAAAGGGAGGCCGATGAGCGTGATCCTCGTGGCCAACGTCGGGAACCGGGACATCACGCTGAACGTCGGCGACGCCAGCAGCTGCTGGGTGTCGTTCGACAAGTACGAGGGCGGCAGCGAGGCGCAACGCTTCCTCGGGTGCCAGCAGGAGGGCACCCGGGCCATCGCGGCGCGGCTGGCTGACCGGCTCGCAGAGCTTCAAGACAGGGTGGCCATGCCGCTGCTCGAGCCCGCCATCCGCCTTGCGCTGGCCAGCGCGTCCCGCATTGACGACCTGGTTCTCTTCGCGACCGACCAGCCCGCCGCGGCGGGCGAGCATCGGGACTGGGACACGATCGAGTCCGCGCGCCTCATCGAGCGCCTGGTTCAGGGCGGCAGGGCCGCCGTGGCGCGCGTCTCGATCATCCCGATCGCCTTCAACCCGAGCGAGCATGACCGCGCCTTCACGCACGTGGGCGAGGCGCTCGCGAGCAGGTTTCCGGCCGAGAGGGTCGACCGGCTGTTCGCGACGATCAAGGGCGGTGTGCCGGCATTCAACGCCGCGCTCCGCGAGCAGGTTATCGGGCTGTATGGCGCCCGCGCTCGGCTGATCGAGACGCAGGAGCCGTCGAGAGAGCAACGACTGAACGGCCAGCATGGAACCGCCCGGCTCGTGGACACCTGGCCGTTCCGCCGACACGCGATCTTGCGCTTGGTCCGGGCTCTTCTGGATCGTTATGACTACGGCGGGGTCCAGCGCGTGCTCGAGAGCGAGGCCGCCGACGATTCCACGCTCGCCGCCTTTCTGGGGCACGCTGTCGACCGGATGAACCTGGACTTCGACGGCGCGAGTCGGGCTCTCGCGGCATTCGGCTCCGGTCGACCGCATCAGTGGAAGATCTCAGCGGGGCAAGCGTGGGGAGCGCAAAGGCTGGAGGAGGTCGCCTTCACGGCCGAGATTCTCTTGCGTCGGGGTGACCTCATCGGCTTTCTCGCCAGGGCCGCGAGCTTCGTCGAGACGTGCCGCCGCCAGCTCGTTCACGCCATCACGGGCTTCCGAATCGAGAAGGCCCTGCGCAAAGAGGAAATTCCCCGCGCCCAGTCGTCGCTCGTTGCGGCGTTGTCGGCGAAGCTCGGGGATGGCTCTCACTGGCCGGCGAGTGAGCCGCTGTTCAACGCGATCCTCGAATGGGCGAGGCAAACGGGGGAGCCGACCCGGGTCAGTCAGATCGACGAGCTGAGGCCGCTTGTGGGACGACTCGGTTCTCTCGAGAAGCTTCGTAACGAGGCGTTGCACCAGCTCCACGGAGTCTCCATGAGCGACCTCCGGCGGGCTCTCTCCAACCCGGAACAGGCGTTCCCTGAGTTGACCCGGGTCATCATCGACAAGATGCGAACGGTCGAGCTCAGCGAGCGCCGGCCCAGCCATCTCGTGCGTAACGTCTACGATGACGTGAACGAGGCGATCAACGAGCGACTGGCGGCCTTCGCGCCGGGTCCGCCGCAATGATGGACATCGCACGGCCGCCCTGGAATTCTCCGCCGTGAGTGCGAGCGGCCCGCCTCTTCGAAGCGTCGTCCTGCAGCTCGAGCCGAGCCAGACGTCGTCACTACCGGCTGCGACAGGCAGGCTGGTCCATGGTGCGTTCTTCGACATGCTTGGCGAGCACCGGCCGGACCTCGCTGCCGAGCTCCACCCGAACGACGAAGGTCCCACGCCCTGGGACTCGCCAACGTTGCTGCCGACGCGAGACGGGATCGAGGATACAGCGCGGCTACTGCTGCCTCCCCAGCCGCGACCGCAGCGATGGCAGCCCTTCACGCTGTCTCCGCTGGGGACGCCTGTGCAGCCCCGCGCCCATGGCAGCACGACCCTGCGCATCACCAGCGTCCACCACGGTCTCAGCGACTGGCTCGGCGGGCTGGAGGCCGAAGATTTCGGGTCCATCCGGCTCGGACGAGTCGACCCGGTGGACCTGCGAGTCCTGACGATCCTCAAGGACGCCGAGCAAGACCCGTGGGCTGGGGCCAGCTCCTGGCAGGATCTTGTGGCGAGATGGACCACGCCACGGCGCGTTTCCTCCCTGGTTCGCCTCGACTTCCTGACCCCGACCACCTTCCGAAAGGCCTCCGGGCATCGCCGATGGAACGTGGTCTTCCCGACCCCCGAGGAGGTGCTCGGCTCCCTGGCGGAGAAGTGGGAGGCCTTCGCCCCTCTCCGGCTCCGTTTCGCGTCGAACGTCGACCTCGAAGGCGCGGTGATGGCCTCGCGGTACCAGCTGGAGAGCTGTTACCTGACGGATGGCGGCTTCCCGGCGAAAGGCTTTCACGGCCGATGCGAGTATCGCACCGCCAAGGACGCGGACGACGTGACGACACGGGTGGTCCACGTCCTGATCGATTTCGCCTTCTACGCGGGGATCGGGTCCATGACGACCATGGGCATGGGGCAGGTCTGGCCTTCTCATCTGGCGGATCCAACCCTGCGCCCTTACCGCACACGGCGTCGGACCGAGTCGACCGCGAGCATGCCGACCGATTCGAGTTGATGGCGTCCCTTGTTGTCTCCCTCGTGGGCCTTCAGCCGGCGGCGAGCGCGGTGGCGCTGGCGACATGGACGGCGGTCGGGTCGCCTACGGATAGGGTCGTGCTCCTGGCGACTCCTCAGGTCGACAAACAGGCAGCTCGGCTGCGCGACTGGTGGAAGCGGAGCGCCGGCATGGAGGCCGAGGTCCTCCCGGTGAGTGCTCAACTCCAGGCCAAAGACGGACTCGAGCCCGCGCACCGAGTGGTTGAGGGGCTCGTCGCGCGCACGCCGGCTGATCAGGAGATCGTGTTCTGCGGCGACCCCGGCCTCAACTTCGCCGTCGCGGCGATCGCGCGGCACCTTCCCTCGCACGCGACCTACCTCCACACCGACGACGAGCGCCTTCACTGCCGGCGGATAGAGGATGGGCGCGAGACCTGGGCCGAGCATCCTCTCCAGGACCTGGGATTCGCGGCGCTCCTGGAGTTGCACGGGCTTGGGTTCGAGGCGATGGCTCGCGACGACGCGAGGCTCCCGGTAGACGTGCGCGAGATGTTGAGGGTCGTCGAGGAGAAGGTGCCCGAACTGACACGGCGCCTGCTGTTCGGGGTCCGGTTCAAGGGCACCGACATCCCGCGGGCCGATCTTGCCTACGAAGCGCGGGGGCGGCTCTACCTGCTGTTCGTCCTGGAGTCCGATCGGTCGCCGGTGGTGGCGAACATCATGACCCGGCTGGACTCGGAGTCGGGCGACCCGGTGAAGCAAGCCTTGCTCCAGGCCGTGCGCGAAGTTGCCCGCATCCCGCAGGCGCTCAACGCGTTGCGCCCCCGCGTGACGGTCTGGACCACGCAGCGCAACATCGGCGATCACGCTCGCGCCAGCGGGCTGGAGGCCTTCAAGGCGTGGGCGAAAGGGAGACAGAGCCTCGGCCAGTGGCTGCGAACCCTGACTGCGCCGCCCGGGTACCAGCTGCTCGGGGCCACGGAAGACACGAGCACTACCATTCCGTCTCTCCAGGGAAGTGATGGAGGCAGCGGGCCGGCCCTGGTGGTCTGCCTCGGCGCGGACCCGTCGGCCACCCTGACTTCGCTGGCCACTCATCGCCCGCGGCGCGTGTGGATTCTCTACGACCAGCGGACGCCGGTCGTCCGCGTTCGAGCGGGCCGGCTGCGGGGCGATTTGCCGACGATCGGAGCGACAGCCGCAGAGTTCGTCCCGACGGACCTGTTGGGACGTGGCATCACGGAATGGATGGCGACGACCGGGGACGCGCTCGCAGAAGCTCGGGTCGACATCTCTCCTGGGTCGAAGGCCCAGGCGTGCGCGCTTGCCCGCACCGGAATCGGCCAGCTCTGGTCGCTCCTGCCGAACCGCGGCGTGGCGTTGCCACTCCGCGAGGACGATGGGGCTGGCGTGCCACTCAGGGGTCCCGGGCTGGTCACGGTCGCGCAGGTAATGGGCGGCGGCCTCGAGGATCCGGGCGAGGACGTCACTCGCATAAGCCCGGACGAGCGGCAGTTCTTGGGGATCCTGGCGGAGTGTTGCGACTGCATCCTGCTGGACGGGGGACGGCTTCCACGCTTGTCCGAGCGCCACCATGGCTGGTGCGAGCACGGCACGCGCGAGCTCGGCCGCTCTCGCTCCCAGGCGGCGGACGGCCTGACACAATTCACCGTCACCCACGGCGATCGTACCGCGACGGGCACGCTGCCCAGGGAGGGTGGCTACTGGCTGGAGCAGGTGGTCGGGCATCTCGTGGCTCAGGCGGGCGCGGACGAGGTGCGCACGGGCCTGAAGTGGGCCTGGCCGGCGGAGGTCCGGAACTATTTGAAGAGTGTTCTGGGGGATGCCCACGGCCGGATTCCGCACCGAGCTGAGCTTGACGTCGCGGCCCGGTTCGGCCACCGCCTGGTGGCGATCTCGTGCAAGAGCTACGTTCCAAGCGCTATCGCGACGCCTCGGCGCGAGGTGGAGGCGGTGGCTGCCGGAGGCCTGGGCCGGTTCGCCCTGCCGGTGCTCGTCGTGCCCACACGCCCGAAGACCCAGCGCACGATGTCGACCACGGGCGCCCAGGTGCTTGCATTGGGAGACGTGATGAAGGCCGCGACCCTCCGGGAACGACTGGAGCAGGCGTTCCGTTCCCGCAGCACGCTGGCCAACGCCTGAGAAGTCGACTGGTGGCAACCACCGGCATCGGAGCCTCACCACTTCGCTGCGAAGGGCCGGTAGCGACCCTCGCCTCGGAGGTGCCGGACAAGCGCCTGGGCCTGGTGGCGGATGATCTCGTCGAGCTTGAGCTCCTTGCCGCGGAAGCGGACCAGGGTGGCGAGGCGGTCGTGGACCTGCGCGATCACGCGGCGGCGCGTCCCGTCGGTCAGGAACCCGTCCGCGCCGACCTCGACCTTCTCCCGGCGGGCGAGGAGCGTGAGCACTGTCCGATCGACGACCTGTGGGCGGAACTCCTCCATGAGGTCGAACACCAGCGTCGGGGCGTCGCCCTTCTGAAGGGCGTGGAGGAAGCTGACCTGGGGAACAAGCCCGGCCTGCAGCACGGCGAGATGGACCCGCGACTGGAGGATGCCGTAGCCGTAGTTGAGGAGCGAGTTCACGAGGTCGGTCGCACCCCGGCGCTGGCGGCCCGGGAACTCGGCGCGGCCCCGGAGCAGGTGCGTCACGATCTCCCAGTAGTGCGAGGCGGCTCGGCCCTCGATGCTGAACAGGTGCCCTCGGACGGCCTCGTAGTCTCCGGCGAAGCGCAACTCGCGCGCCGAGCTCAGCAGAGCTTCCATTGCCTTCAGGGCGCGGGGGCACGCATCGGCGAAGGCGGCGTCGACGCGTTTGCGGTACTTCTGGAAGTACTTGAGGAGCGCCATCTGGTTGCGGAGCTTGCCCTCGACGAAGCGGCGGGCCAGATCGAGCGTGCGCGGGCCGTCGGCGAGGGCCTGGAGCTGAAGGAGTCCCACGGCGCCGCGCGAGGACTCGGGCGCCGAGAGCACGGCGAGCGGCTTGCCGGCCGGCGACAGGAAGAGGAGGGGAATGTCGTTCTCGGCGCAGTGGTCGATTACATCGGCGGAGAGGCTGATGCCCCGGGAGGCGACGGTGATGGCCGTGAGCCTGGCCGACGGGACCTCGCACACCGTGCGTCGGTCCTGGCGGACGACGACGCGCTGGTGCGCTTTGCCGACGAAGCACCCCGGCGTGTTCAGAACCAGCTCGGAGACCTGGGCCAGGCTTCGGAGATGGCGGCGCTTGGTCCGGCGTACGGCCGCGGCCGGGCTCTGCGGTGCGCGGGCCGCCGCCGTGGCGCGGGTCTGAGAGTCGCCGCGCGGATCGAGTGGCCGGGGCTCTGCCGCCCGGCCCGGATCCGTAGAGGGGCTGGCGCCCGGTGTCTTCGGTATTGCGGTGGCCAGTGGGACGTTCGTGTTCGTTGGCTCCGTGGGCCCGGCCTTCTCTGCCGAGGACCCCTGGCCGCCCGGGACCTCGCCGGATGTGGGGGCGCAAGGATCGACGGCGGGAGCCGCGTCGTGGCACGCTCCGGTGTCGGAGGCCTGGCCATTGGAGGGCACAGTCGTCTGGTCGGGATCGGTCGCGCGCGGCGGTTGCGGCGTTGGACTCGAGGGCTGTGTTTGTCCGGCGTGCGGTCGATTCCTCGCGAGCGCGTTGCCGACTACCCCGTCGAGCCAGGCTTTGCGGGCATCGCCGCCCCGGGGGAGGAGCGACTCTTGGTGAGTGATCGCGGCCCGGGCCTCGTGGACGCGCCACCGGCGCGACTGCAAAGCTCGGGCGATCACGCGCGCCAGCGCGTCGGTGACCGCCGCGTCCGCGTCCGCGAGATCAGCCGGCTCGACGACGCGAGCGTAGTAGCGTTGCCAGCCGGCCACGGCCTCGTTCAAGGCCCGGAGCGCGTTGGCGGGCGGGTCCCAGTTGCTGATCGCCCGCGTCTTCGCCCGGATCTTCCCGAGCTTGGCTGCCTCGATGAGCCGCCGGTCGCCGACGAAGGCGATGCCAAGGAAATCGAAGCCCTCTTCGGCGCTGGCGATGGGGCGGGGATTGGCGTTGAGCCGAAGCCCGAGCGGCCGATCCAGGTAGGCCGTCGCCTTGACGAGCGCGTCTTCCGCCTGGGAGCGTTCGGCGGCGCAGATCACGAAGTCGTCGGCGTAGCGGACAAGGCCGAACCCTGCGGCAACCATGTGCTCGTCGAAAGGATGGAGATAGAAGTTCGCGAGAAGTGGCGAGATGACGCCCCCTTGGCCGACGCCGGAGTAGACGTCCTGCCAGCGACCCTGGCCGTCGACGGCGCCCATCCGGAGCCACAGGTGCACCAGGCGCAACACGGCCTCCTCACGGATCACCGCCCGGAGGCGATCCAGGAGCAGATCGTGGTCGATCGATCCGAAGAAGTTGTCGATGTCGGCGGTCGCGACCCAACGATGACGGAGGTAGCGGAGGCAGTGGGTCACGCGGGAGATCGCGCGAGAAGCGCCCCTGCCGGCGCGATACCCGTAGCTGCAGTCGAGGAACAGCCGGTCCAACATGGGCTCGAGGACGGAGCGGACGGCTTCTTGCGCGATCTTGTCCCGGACGGAAGGCAGGCGAAGGATGCGAGTCTCCGAGGAGCCAGGACGCTTGGGCACGGCGATCTGCTGAAAGGGCTGGGGGACGTAGCGCTCCTCGATCAGGTCCCGGCGCAGCTCATCGAGGTGGGCATCGAAGTCGCGGCCGAACTCCCCGACGGACATCCCGTCAGTGCCGCCGGCGGCGCCCTTGGAGCGGATGTGGAGCCAGGCGGCACGCAGGGTGTCGAGGGAGGTGATTTGCGACAGCAGCACGCGCTGAGTTTCCATGTCCGCAGGGTCGAAGACGACCAGCCAGGGGCGATCCTGACATTCGCGATTTGCGACACGTTGCGAGCAGGCACGCGGGAAGGCAATTCGTCATGATCGATGCCCACTTGAAGACCGTCTGGGGTGTCTGGTTCCCGGCCCCTCCCGGGGGGCCAGGCCGACGCAAATGGCGGTGGTCGCCCACGGCGGCGTCGGGTTTGCGAACCTTGTCGTCTGGTGGGCATCAACCACCCACCCGGCAGGAGGCGAGAATGGCGTGCCGGCGCGGGGTTGGCCGGCCCCGTCGAGGGGGAGTTGACGCCAGGGTCGCAAGGCTAGGTCGGGCGTGGGCGGGCGAGCGGCGTTTGCGAAGCGCTGAGAGGGCGCAACTCCTTGAACAATCAGCAATGACCGGGGCCGAAGCCGGCGCGACGACATGTTTCGCTGGCGCCGGCTGGCCCGATTTGAGAAGAAATCGTCGGAGCGCCGCAAGTAGGCCTGAGATGAGGGGAAGCACGACCGCCGCGCGAAAGCGACGAAAAGACTTGCGTCGTAAGTGCGCGAAAGCTATCCTCCGAGGTCGGCTACGGGAATGCCGAGGGCATGGAAACCTATAAGGCACATTATCTCATCTCCTTGTAGTTTCCGAGGTCGGCTACGGGAATGCCGAGGGCATGGAAACCGGAACTTGGGATGACGAGAACTCGAAACGAAGAACCCCCGAGGTCGGCTACGGGAATGCCGAGGGCATGGAAACACCATCGCCTTAGCTCGCCACGCGCTTGTACACGAAGACCGAGGTCGGCTACGGGAATGCCGAGGGCATGGAAACTCCACTCTACCCGAACGGTGCCCAAAGACTTGCGGCCCGAGGTCGGCTACGGGAATGCCGAGGGCATGGAAACCGGTTGAGACTCTGCCGTAGGAGGGCTCGTAGACTACGCCGAGGTCGGCTACGGGAATGCCGAGGGCATGGAAACAAACCAGGAAAGGCCAAGAAAATGAGCGCCGAAAACTCCCGAGGTCGGCTACGGGAATGCCGAGGGCATGGAAACAGAACCAGCCGGCCTTCTTGGCTTCCTCAGAAGTCCCGAGGTCGGCTACGGGAATGCCGAGGGCATGGAAACTCTTCGATCTTGAAGACCTCGACCGCTCCGGATGACCGAGGTCGGCTACGGGAATGCCGAGGGCATGGAAACAGCTTGTCGGCGACATCCGAGAGGCCGAGGTGAAAAGTCCGAGGTCGGCTACGGGAATGCCGAGGGCATGGAAACCTAGTTTCCCTGCGCAGCCCGCCTCACCGCATCGGCATTTCGCCGAGGTCGGCTACGGGAATGCCGAGGGCATGGAAACACGACTGCCCGTCTTTCCCTCGACCACCAGAACGTCGTTACGTCCGAGGTCGGCTACGGGAATGCCGAGGGCATGGAAACCCAAACATGGAGGGTTTTCACCCGATTTTTTTTCCGAGGTCGGCTACGGGAATGCCGAGGGCATGGAAACGAGTTACTGTCGCGGAAGATACACCTCTTTCTCGAGCCGAGGTCGGCTACGGGAATGCCGAGGGCATGGAAACTTCGATACCCGCTTGATGACCAAACTCGTCAGTGGGTCGAAGTCCGAGGTCGGCTACGGGAATGCCGAGGGCATGGAAACAAATTCAGGATGTCGCACACCCCGCCGATGTGACGCGGGGAGACCGAGGTCGGCTACGGGAATGCCGAGGGCATGGAAACAAATTCAGGATGTCGCACACCCCGCCGATGTGACGCGGGGAGACCGAGGTCGGCTACGGGAATGCCGAGGGCATGGAAACTTCAAGTGCAAGCACTCAAAGTTGAGTTCAACTTGCGGGAACTGCCGAGGTCGGCTACGGGAATGCCGAGGGCATGGAAACAGCTCATGCGAGCTCGTTTGTCCCGATCGTTGAAGTCCGAGGTCGGCTACGGGAATGCCGAGGGCATGGAAACAGCTTACATCTACCTGCAGTCGTGCCCTTCTTCTCACAGGTCCGAGGTCGGCTACGGGAATGCCGAGGGCATGGAAACCCAGCCCCTCGAATCTGAGTCCCGGAGCGGCTTTCTGCCGAGGTCGGCTACGGGAATGCCGAGGGCATGGAAACCCGCATGTAGCGGCTTTCGCAGCAGCTCTGGCCACCGTCCCACACCGAGGTCGGCTACGGGAATGCCGAGGGCATGGAAACAACGATCTGACCGCCGGAGACGTAGTGCTGATGGTATACGCCCTCCGAGGTCGGCTACGGGAATGCCGAGGGCATGGAAACTTCACCCGCTCGATGGACTTTACCAACGAGTTCATCACCGAGGTCGGCTACGGGAATGCCGAGGGCATGGAAACCCAGCAATGCTAAATCAAACAGATCAGTAGAACCTCTCAAAACCCCGAGGTCGGCTACGGGAATGCCGAGGGCATGGAAACTCCTCTGAAACCTTTGCCATACGCAGGTCTGTTTGCCGAGGTCGGCTACGGGAATGCCGAGGGCATGGAAACGAGAGCGTGCATGGGAACGAGACGCTCGTACGGACGGCACCCGAGGTCGGCTACGGGAATGCCGAGGGCATGGAAACAGACATGGCACTCGATCCTACCCGGCGATTACGATGACCGAGGTCGGCTACGGGAATGCCGAGGGCATGGAAACCGACTTGGACTCGCGACTCCGGTGTCTCATCTGGACCGACCGAGGTCGGCTACGGGAATGCCGAGGGCATGGAAACGGTTCTCTCTCCTCCTCATTCGGTCAGTTTGGATCGAGTCGCCGAGGTCGGCTACGGGAATGCCGAGGGCATGGAAACGATGTGACTTCACGTCATCCGCTGCTTCCAGCGTGCTGACGTCCGAGGTCGGCTACGGGAATGCCGAGGGCATGGAAACAGTCCAGCGATACCTTGTGGGACCCAGATAGACTTCCGAGGTCGGCATGACGCGGCGAGCGAGGGAGTGCTCCCGAGGCCCCTCCGTCTGAGGGGCGTTGTAGGCTCGTGTCAGGGAACTTGGGAACGCATCGTCTCGGTTTCCGCATGCTCTGGCTCATCTGCTACGACGTCAGCGACGATCGGCAACGCTCCCGCGTGGCCGAGACGTTGGAGGAGTGCGGGACCCGGGTCCAGAAGAGTGTCTTTGAGGTCGAGGCCTCGAGCGCGCAGATCGGTCGGCTGGCAGCGCGCCTCGAGCGCCTCCTCGACTTGGCCACGGATTCCCTGCGGTCCTACCCTCTCTGCGAGGGGTGCCGCCGGCGTGCGCTCGCGTCGGGGACCGAACCGGTTGGCGAGGGGCGCAGCTACGAGGTCGTGTGAGACTTGTTCTCCTCCACAGGTTGGCCGATGGATGTCGGCGGCGTCGGACCGTAGAACCTGCGAGATCCGGCTATGCGAAAGAGGCACGATGAAGGGAGCGGAATCACGCACTCCACTGCGGGCGACGGCATTGAGTCCGCCTTGCGCTCCTCCGAAGCCCTGGACGCGTCGGCGCATGTGCGCAGCCCGTTTTTCGCCGAGAGCTTCCAACGTGCGCTTGAACTTGCAGCGATTGGTCACCGGAATCAGGGTCGGAAAGGGACGGAAGTGCCGTACGTGGTCCACCCGATAGGCGTCTCGTGCCTGGTTGTGGGTTGTAGAGTACGGGGGCAGCGAGGCTGCGGTGGCGCGGTGGCGGCAGCGCTCGTCCACGACGTGCCGGAGGACACCGAGATCAGCCTCGAGCGCATCCGCGGCGAGCTGAGCGAGCGAGTGGCGGCGATGGTCGCGAGCCTGACCGAGGTCAAGGCGTTGCCATGGGCGCTTCGAAAACGAGCCGGGATCGAGAAGTACCGGGCGGCCGACGAGGAGACGCGGCTGGTGGCAGGGATGGACAAGCTCGACGCCCTGCCAGGGCTCGCCCGCGACCCACAGGCGCGGGAGGATGCATACTGGGAGCGGTTCAACGCCGGACGAGCTCTGCAGGCCTGGTACTACCAGGCGCTCGCAGACCTTTTCGACGCCACCAGCTTCGGCCCGGACTTCCGCGGCCTGGGCGCAGAGGTGTTCGGATGGGTCCCGCCCGACGCGAACTCCTGCGCCCTCTGCCTCGAGTTCGCGTTGCGGCGTCGGGGCGAAGCGGCGTGGAAGGCCCGCGCGGAGGCGCGGACCCTATGGCTGACCGTGGAGGACGGGGATCGGCGGCGATGGCGGCCTCGCTCGATGCGCTGCTCGAGGATCCCGACGACGAGACAGCGGCGCAAGCCAGGGCGTTTCTCGGCTTTGCTGGGAAGCCGTGGGCCGGCGCCGGCGTCCGGCTGGTAAAGGTGATCGAGACGGACACCCGGGTTCCGGTCATGGGGCGGCGGTTGTCGGGAGGCGCTCGCTATCCCGGTGTCCAGGAGGTTGCGCATGGCGCGTACCATCATCTGTCCCGTCGGGCTGTCGATCTTCCAGGGCGAGCAAGGGCTGCAGCGCTTGAACGTTCCGCTGAGCGCTGGTCACGAACACCAGCAGGTCCGGTCCGTGCTCGAGTCGCTGGGCGACCAAGCGGATTCGCTGTCGGCCGAGCTCGCGACGCTCAAACGCCTCGCAGCCTCCCGCGAGGATGAGGTCGTATTTCTTGCAACGGACACCGATGATGGCGAGCGCGCTGCGAGGGTGAACGTCGTGATTTCCAAAGCGCGGTTCGGCGTCGCCGCCAGCCCCAAGCGCGTTTCCGGTCTGGTTCTCGACGATGCCACCAGGTTCAGGCGGGAGGGTATTCCACAGCTGGTCCAGGCGATTGACCGCCACGTGAGCAACGGCTTGGAGCGGGGCAGCCAGCCCCTGCTCAGCGTGAGTGGCGGAATCAAACCGGTCGTCCCGTATGTGGCGCTGTACGGGATGCTTCGCGGTGTCCGCATCGCCTATACTTTCGAGCGGACCGGAGATCTCATCTTCCTTCCGCCCCTGCCGATCTCGTTCGACTGGAGCGCCGTGGCGCTCGCCGGGCGGGCGCTCGGGGTGATCGACAGGGAGGCCACCATCAAACGGGATAGGCTGACGGCGCTGCTCGGCGAGGAGTGTGCGCGGCTGGAGGCGCTCTTCGAGGAGGAGGCCGGCGAGGTGACGCTCTCCGCGTTCGGGCTGCTGCTGCTCGAGAACATGAGAACGGCCGTCGAGCGAGCTGTCCTGCTTTCGCCATCGGCCCGGAAGAAGCTGGAGACACTCCAGGGAGGCGAGCGAGCTGTCGTCGAGGCAATGCTCGACAAGGTGCGCAACCCGCTCGTGCGCGAGCACAAGAAGCATCCCTTCAGCGGCACCGATCTCGACGTCTACAAGCCCGGGAGGACGCGACAGCGGCTCGCCTACTGGGTCGAGGGCCCGGACGTGCGGATCGCGGAGATCTACACCGACCACGACGAGTACGAGCGAGATCTCAGCGGCCGTCGCAAGTCGCACTACGACCAGGCTCAGTTTGTCACGCATCGGCCAACGGAGCAGATGGTGGAGGAGGATTTGCTCGCCGACGAGACAGTGGCGATCGCACTGCGGGACCTGGCGCGTGCGGAGCAGGAGCGAGGTCGGGCGAGCGAAGGGGAACACCGGGCCCTGGCCGAGCGGAACGACGCTCTCGAGCTCGGCGCTGAGCTGGAGAATCAGCTGACGGCGGCCCGCACCGTGTCCGCAGACCGTCAGGCCTCGCTCGACGAGCTGAACCGGCGCGCCGAGGAACTCCAGCGGCGCGTGAACGGGTTCGATACCTGGCGGCGCGACATCTCTTCCTGGAACTGGTGGCGGCGCGTGCGCGCGGCGGTGCTGGGGCCGTGGCCCCCATGGCCACCGGCCGCGTGAAGTCGGCTGTACCCGGGCCGTCGGGCCTGTCCCGCCCCCAGGCAAGGGCGGCCTCTGATGTGGGCGACCTTTGACACCCGACGCAGGCGACGGCGGGTGGTGGTCGATGGCTGACCGGGGCAACCCCGGCAGGGTTCGCCATTACACGGAAGAGTGGCTGACAGGGACGCGAAGCTGAACCGATCTTGAAGCCTACGCAGGCTCGCTTCCGAGCTAGAGTCGACCGCAGTCGGTCGAGCGGAGCTCGCGACCATGGAGCGCAGGATGAGAGTCTTCGTCACGCTGATCGAGACCGACGGTAACCAGCGCTACATCTTCGCCACCAACCGCCTGCGGCAGAACGTCGGCGCGTCGGAGCTGATCTTCCGGGTCTGCACCCAGGTCGTGCTGGAGGCGGCCGTCCGGGCTGGCGCCGGGGACTGCTGGCGTTCGAGCACGACCGAGCGCGCCCGAAGGCTTGTGGACCCGGCATGCAACCGGCGGATCGAGGATGGCGCTGACTGCGAGGTGGTCGTGGCGACGTCGGGGCGAGCCATCCTCTTGACGCGGAGCCTGGATCGCGCCCGCGCGGTCGTGCGAGATGTGACGGCATGGGGGGCGAAACAGGCGCCCGGGCTGAGCGTGGCAGGCGCTACCGCGGAGTGCGACTTGGGCGCGGGGCCTGTGCACGAGGTCATCCGCCGCCTCGCCCGGACGCTTCCGCGGGTGCGGGGCACCTTGCCGGCGCCGGAGAGCCGGTTCCTCCGATGGCCCGTCGTGGCCGACTGCGCGACGAGTGGGCTGCCGGCTAGCGTCTGGGCCCGCCCGACCGGAGGTGAAGACGCCGAGCCGCAATCGAACGTCGCCCAGGCGAAGTACCGCCAGGCCCAGCAGGCTCTCGAACGCCTCCAGAGCCAGGTGGCGCGGGATCAGCGTCTCCCCGCGTCGATCGAGGAGATCGAGCGGCAGCTGGGCGAGGTCTCGTGGCTGGGGGTTGTTCACGCCGATGGAAACGGGCTCGGGAAGGTCTTCATCGATCTCGACCGTCATCTGCAAGCGTCCCAGGGCTCGGGCAACCGTGCCTACCTCGACGGGCTTCGCCGGTTCTCTCTCGGGCTCGAGCTGTGTACGGAATCAGCCTTCAGGCGGGCCCTGGTCGTCGCTGCGTCGCATGTCAGGGACGATGTCGCCCCCGTCGTGCCGCTGGTGCTCGGAGGCGACGATTTCACCGCCCTCTGCGATGGGCGGTCGGCGCTACCGCTGGCGCGAACCTTCCTCGAGGCGTTCGAGCAAGAAGCCGCGAGCGACACGATCGAACCCGTCGGCGACATCGTCGCGCAGGTCACGCGCGCGGCCTTCGGGGTGCCGCGCCTGAGCGCCTGCGCGGGGGTGGCTCTCGTGAAGCCGCATTCCCCTTTCTACGCGGCGTACGACCTGGCCGAGGCGCTCCTCGCCGCGGCGAAGACCGTGAAGTGGACTGCCAGGGACTCCCAGGGAGGCGAGCTTCCCTGCTCCGCGCTCGACTTTCACCTGCTGGCGGCGGGAAGTGCCGGCGATCTCGGGTTGGTCCGGGGTGAACGAACGTCACAGGACGGGCGAGCCCGGCTCTGGGGCGGTCCCTATGTCGTCACACCGGCTTCGGCGCTGGCTCAGGTCGCTGATCAGGGCTGGCTCACTTCGCACGAGCTCAAGCGTCTCGAGGAGCGGGTTCGGGCGATCGTAGACAGGGACGAGGAGGGGCGGCGCCGGTTGCCCGGCACGGTCGTGCAGGATCTTCGCGCGGCGGTGTTCGAGGGGAAGGACATCGCCGACCGCAGCCTGCAGCTCGTGCTGCCTCGCTACCAGACGCGGGGACTGGCCGCCTTGATCGAGGCGGAAGCCCCTGGCTCGTCGGCGAGCGGGCAGGCCCCGTCGCTGTTTCGGCGGGAGAGCGAGTCCGCGGATGCCACCGTGTTCGTAACTTCGTATCTGGACGTGCTGGACGCCGCGGAGCTCAGAGCATGACGACGGCCAACGAACTGGTCTTCACCATTCGCCTTGTGATGGAGTCCGACTGGCACGCCGGGACCGGGGCAGGGCGGTCGGGGCGCGCCGACCGCGTGGTGTCCAGGGATCGTGAAGGATTGCCTTACGTCCCGGCCAAGACAGTCACGGGAATCTGGCGGGACGCCTGCGAGCAGCTTTCGTGGGGACTCGACGACGGGGTCGCGCGAGGACCCTGGTCGGCCTGGGTGGAGTACCTGTTCGGCTCCCAGCCCGCGCTGGCGAAGGGACCGGTCGCGCATCCGCCCCGACCGGCCGCGGTCTCGGTCCGGCCGGCCCGGCTCGCCGAACCCCTGCGCCGTGCTCTCGCACGCCGGGAGGCGAGATGGCTCCGGGACGCGGTGACCTTCGTGAAGCCAGGGGTGAGCATCGACGAGACCTCCGGCCAGGCACGCGAGAGCTTTCTCCGCTTCGAGGAGATGGCCCGGGCGAGTGCGGTGCTGGAGGCGGACGGCGCGCTTCAGGTGCCTGGCGATGGCGCGACGCGGCAGGTTGCGATGGCAGTGCTGGTGGCCGGGGCGGCCCTCGTCGAGCGCCTGGGCGGCAAGCGGCGGCGGGGTGCCGGGCGCTGCTCGATGCGGGTGATCGCCGATCTCGACATCGTCGAGGCCGCGGCGCTCCTCGAGCGCCTCGATGAGCCTCCGCCCCCGCCGGACGAGATCCGGCCTCTGACGAGCAGGACGACAGGTCCGATCGGTCTCTCGGACGGCGGGTGGGTCGAGATCCCGTTAGCCCTTCGTCTCGATGCGCCCCTGTCGATCCCGTCTCGCGTCGTCGGCAACGTCGGCGAATCGCTCGACTTCCTTCCCGGTCATCATCTCCTGCCCCGTCTTTGCCGGCTCCTCGAGCGGTGCGGCGTCGATGCGACCACGGTGATCGGGCGGGGGGAGGTGCGGGTGCTCCCGGCTACCATCGAGGTTGGCGGTCGACCCGGCCGCCCGGTGCCGTTCGCGCTCGCGGCGCCCAAGGGCGCCGACTCCCGTGAGCACGGCGAGATCGTGAATCTGCTGGCTCTCGAGGAGGAGGGCGAGCGGCCGCTCAAGCCCTTGCGGACTGGCTATGTAGGCAAGGCCGGGGACGACGGCCTCGTCGCGCACCTTGTCGTGCCCCGGCAAGTGCGCACCCACAACAGCGTCGATGACGCGGAGCAGCGGCCAAGCGAGGAAACCGGGGGCCTCTACACCTACGAGGCGATTGCTCCGGGGATCGTCTTGCGGGCCGTGATCCGGCTCAGACAGGCGCTGCACGAAGCGCTCTCGGGCCACGACGGCCGCTGGTGGCAAGGGCTGGGCGGCCCTTGCGCCCTCGGGCGCTCGCGGAAGGACGACTATGGTCAGGTCGTCATCGAGATGTCGGAGCCAGAGACGCTTCCTCCTCTTGCCGCGGGCGACGATCGTGAGGTCGCGAGCTTCGTCGTGTGGTGTCTCTCAGACGTCCTCCTGCGGGACGGCGCGCTGCGCCCGGCGACGTCGGCCCAGGCGCTCGCGGATGTGATCAGAGACGCGCTGGGCCGTGACGTGGCGCTCGAGCCCGTGCCGGGGAAGACGCACTTTCGCGTGCGTCGGCTAGAGTCATGGCACGGGCAGTGGGGACTCCCGCGTCCAAGCCTCGTGGGCATCGCGGGTGGGTCGTGCGTCACGCTCGCAGTGAAGCGGGGCAGGGTGACGCCGGGAGCGCTGGCGGCGGTCTCGCGGGCGGGCATCGGCGAGCGCGTCGCGGAAGGGTGTGGTCAGATCAGCATCGATGATCCGCTGCTCCGAGGGCAGCTCCGTGGGCGGCAGCGCGAGCTGGGCGAGCGCGACGTGACGGATGCGCCGGCCGCCGAGCTTCTGGACCCCCACAGCGAGGCCGGCCGCTACGCCAGGGTGATCGAGCGGGAAGGCTGGCGCTTGCTCTTGCGGCGCCGTGCCCTCGTGCTCGGAGCCGATCCCGAGTTCCGCACGCGTGAGCTGGGCTGGCAGGCCGGCGGAGATCAGCCCCCTACGACACAGCTCAACGCGCTCCGCCAGGCGGTGCGCCGGGCGGAGCGCTGGTCAGCGGACAACTTCGCGGCGCGCTGGCTCCAGCGCCTGAGCGCCGTCCAGAACCGGGTCGATAGGTGGCCGTCCGTGGCGCTGGACACGGCCCGGTCTCTGGTGAGCGAGCGCGACAGAATCTGGAGAGTGCTCCTTGGCGACGGGGACCAGGTCACGCTCACGCGAGGCGCCGTCGAGCGCCTCAGGGACGAGCTGTGGCCGGACGCCGTCCAGGCCCTGATCGACGAGGCGGTTCGCCACCACCTCAGGGCGCGCGAGGCTCGTCACCGTGACCGGGTCTCGGGAATCGCCCGCGAGGAGAGACGGTGATGGCGCGTCTCCTTCATGGCCGGCTCGTTGTGAGCGGAACCCTTCGCGCCGAGCGGGCGCTGCACGTCGGTGGGGGGGAGGAGGGCACCGACACGGATCTGCCACTGGCCCGTGATGGCCGAGGCGATCTCTACGTGCCGGGGACCAGCCTTGCGGGGGTGCTTCGGGGCTGGTGGAGGGGCGCGTTTGACGAGGCGGTGACGCGCAAGATCTGGGGATTCCAGGACCGCCCCGACAACGGCGCGCGCCCGTCGCAAGGTCATGCGAGCCGGGTCCAGGTGGAGGATGGAGTGGTGACATTGCCTGCTGGCGCGAGGGTCGCGCTTCGCGACGGGGTCGGCATCGACCGCGAGTGGGGCGTCGCGGCTCCTCACATCAAGTACGACCGGGCCGTTCTGCCGGCTGGCTCGCGGGTGGCGCTACGTCTCGCGCTGGAACTGCCGGACGGCGAGCCTGGCGAAGACGCACGGGCGATGACCGGTCACCTGCTTGCCGCGCTTGGCCGGGGAGAGCTCAGGCTCGGCGCAGCGCGGACACGAGGGCTCGGCCGGGTCCGGCTGGAGGAGGAGACGGCGATCATTCTCGAGCAGTCACTCAACCGGCGCGCGGGCGTGCTGGCCGTGCTCAGGGCCCCCCAACTCCTCGAGTCCGGCGAGCCGCGGACGATCGCCGAGCTGATTGGGGCCGCTCCAGACCTTCGACCGCTGCCTGCCCCCTGGGTACGGATCGCAATTGCATGGGAGCCGCGGGGACCGCTCATGGTCAAGGCTGGCGCGGATGGGCTTGCGATCGATTCTCTGCCGTGCGTCGAGCCCGGTCCGCCCGGGCTGGCGCTGCTGCTGCCAGGCAGCTCGGTCAAGGGGGCGCTACGAAGCCATGCCGAGCGCATCGTCAGGACGGTGATCGACCTCCCGCTTGGGCTGGCTTCACGGCCGGCGCCCGATCCGTTCCTCGAACAGCTCGAGGTGCCGCTCGTCGAGTGGCTTTTCGGAGCTCGCGCGAAAGGGAAGGCCTCGGGCCGGCACGCAGGCTACGGCACGGGCACGTCGGACGGGACCCCGGAGCCCCGGCCTGGTCGAGGCGCCCTGAGTGTCGACGATTGCTTCGGCATCGCGACGGTGCGGCCCGACCGGTGGGACGAAGTCGTGCAGGCCGAGGACAGCCGTGCCGCCACGGAGGCGTTGCGCGCGGCGGGCCTCGACCACTGGACCAACACGTTCCACGTAGCCGTCGACCGCTGGACTGGCGGTGCCGCCACCGGGCTTCTGTACACGGTGCTCGAGCCGCACGGTATCGCCTGGGAGCCCATCGAGTTGGCGGTCGACCTCGCGAGGATCCAAGAGGACCTCCGGCGACCGGCCCTCTCCCTGTTGTTCCTGGTGCTGGACGACCTGGTGGCCGGGCGTGTCCCGCTCGGATTTGCCACGAACCGGGGGATGGGAAGCGTGCGAGTCAGGCGAGCCCATATCGAGGCGTCCGATGGCTTCACGCTCAGCCTGGAAGGGGCGCACGCGACGATCGAGTGCGAGGCGGGATCGTTCCTTCGCGGCCTCCCGCCGCAAGTCCAGGAGGCGCTGGCGGTCGAGTGGGGAAACTGGATTGCGACCTCGGAGAGGAGGCGATGACGATGGCGACCCTGCACCGGTGGCAGGCGGCACCCACGACGCTCGCCTCCGCCATCGAGAGCCTAGCTCGGACTGTGCCCCTTGAGGGCGTGGTGGCGTTCCTGGCCTCTCCCTATCGGTTCCACGTGACTCGAGCGGACGGGAGCGCAGCCCTCACGGGAAGCGATGGTCGACCGGTTCCGCTGGGAAGCGTCTTTGAGGCGCGCCTCTTCGGTCCCGACGCGGAGCTCCGCTGGCTGAGCACGCGCGAACGCGGCCGTGCTGTGATCATTGCCGAGAACCCGCTAGAGCTCGAGGACACGTGGCGACCGATGGAGTCCCTCCAGGCCGAGCTGTTGCCAGGCCACTATCTCCTCTGGGGCGAGGGGGTGGACGCGCCGACCCTCGCGAGCGGCTGGAGCCGTCTGGTGGCGGCCAGGATTGGAACCCTCGACGTGCCGGTGTCGGGTGTCAGGCCAGGACAACGCGCGCGGATCGAGAGCGTCGAGTACCTCGTCGAGTACGAGCCGCATGGCAACGTCGCCGTGGCCGATGAGCGGCTGCTCCGGCTGGTTGCTCTCGCCGACTTGCCATCGCACGGGGTGGCCTGATGAACTCGAGACCAACACCGGGAACGCCGCCGTCCCGACCTGTCCGGCGTGACTTTCACAATCCCTACAATTTCGTTCCGGCGACCGCCAGGAGCCGAGTCCGTGGGGAGCTTGGCGATGGGCCGCCGGTGAGCCACGATCGGCTGCATGCCGACCGGTGGACGGGGCGGCTCCGGGTCCGACTGACGACCGTGACGCCGCTGCTCCTTCCCGATGCTGCGCGGTCGCGAGAGATTCGCGAGGGGCACAGCTTGTTCCCCGTGAGGCTCGTCGGCGGCCGGCCGTACATTCCTCCGACGTCGATCAAGGGAATGTTACGTTCCGCTTACGAGGCCATCACCAACTCGCGCTTCGGCGTGTTCGCCGGCCATGAGGTTCAGCTGGCCTACCGGTCGCCAGCGGCGCGGGGGGCAGGAATGGTCCCCGCCCGGATCGTCCGCGCCGCCAGGGGGCTCAACATCGAGCTGCTTACCGGGACGTCCGCGATCGGCCCGGATGGCCGACCCCAGGCACGCGGCTCGGCTCAGCCTGGAGGCCGGTCCGCGCCCGGCCCGCTCTACGCGGCGTGGCTGCCCCGGTACGGGCGCACGACCATCCAGTATCGCGGCGGCGGAGCACTGGAACACGGTGACGCTGTTGACTGCGTGGTGCGCGAGGTCCGGCATCCCTCGGGGAGATTCAGCTACTGGGGGGCGCTAGAGATCATCCGGCGGGGCACGGGACGGCTCACTTCGTCGACGCCCGGCGACAAGGTCGTCTCGGGATGGGCCTGCGTGACCAACCAGAACATTAACAGGAAGCACGACGAGCGGGTGTTCTTCTTCGATGGCCAGCAGCCCACCCAGGTCCCGCTGACGGAGCCTCTGCAACGGGCGTGGGAGGCGCTGATCGCGAACTATCAGGAGATCCACCAGCGGGACCGCGGCGCCCGGAGTCGCAGCGGCATCCCGATGTCACAGTACCAGGGGCCCGAGCCAGGGCAGACGGCGTGGTCGCCGCACGTCTACGACGCGGCGTGGCTCGAGCTCCGCGAGGGCTCCCTATGCTACGCGAAGGTCAAGCGCGACGCCGGCCGGATTGACGTGCTCGGTCTCTACCCGGTCCAGATCTCGCGCGAGCTGTTTGCCGTGAGCCCGGCGGACTGTCTCGATCTCTCGCTCCACCCCGCGCGTTCGATGGAGGAGCTATCGCCCGCCGACCGGGTGTTCGGATGGGTCAACCAGAAAGGGCCCGGCGCCTATCGCGGGCGTGTGCGGATCGACGCCGTTTCCTGCGAGAGCGAGGATGCGATCGAGACATTCACGGCAGACGGGTTGCCGCTTGCCATCCTGGCCGAGCCGAAGCCCCAGCAGGCGCGCTTCTATCTGGGCGACCTCAACAGGGATGTCCCGGTCGCCCAGCCCGACGGTTGGCCGAAGGAACAGTCGGGCTACGGGCCGGGCAAGGCACTTCGCGGGCGGAAGGTCTACCCCCATCACGCATCGGTTCCCGTTGGGTACTGGGACCCGGCGGGACGCGGCGCGAGCCCCGAGTACCGTCGTCCGGGTGACCAGCGTGACGACCAGAACCGCTCGATCGCCGGCTGGGTGCGGTCGGGTGCCACGTTCGTGTTCGATTGCTGGGTGACCAATCTCTCCGACGTCGAGCTGGGAGCCCTTGCCTGGCTGCTGTCGCTGCCGAAGGACCACTACCATCGGCTTGGCGGCGGCAAGCCGCTCGGCTTCGGGAGCGTGCGCCTGGAGAGTGTCAACGCCATCGTCCGTCGCGGAGCGGAATGGCGACGCCACTATGCGACCTTCGGCGCCGGCGAGGAGGACTCTTCACCCGAGAGCGGTGGCCAGCTGGATTTCGCGGTCGCGGCTTTCAGGAAAGCAGTCGTCGACGCGTACGGTTCCTCCGCTGGTACCTTCGAGGGGGTTTCCTTCGTCGCCGCCTATCTCCAGGCGGCTCGCGGGTTCGCAGACGGCAAGCCGACAAACTACCCGCGTCGGTCGGTGCAGCCCGAGTTCGAGGGAAAGTCATACGAGTGGTTCGTTGCCAACGAGCGAGTCCAGCAGGACGCGTGCCCTGGCTACGCACTGGGGAATCTCGACCGAGACCCCGGCTTGCCCCGAGGACCGGGGTCGGGCAACGCAGGCAACCAGCCCGGGCGCGGGCCGGGCGGCCGCGACGCCCGACCGGGGCCCCGTGGTTGGGACTCGCGACGTCGCCGGTGATCCTGGCCACTCGGTCTGATCGTTCCGATCAGACGCTCGCCGTTCAGTGCGGCGCACTGTGCATCTTCAAGCAGCTGAGCAGCTCGGCTTCAACGTCCTGCCGCGGCCGTGCAATGACTCGGCGGGAGGTCTCGCGTATCGCAGCGTCCGAGCGGCGGCGCCGCCAGAGAGGCCGCGGGAGCCTCAAGCGGTCTCGAACCGGACGACCGGCGGGGTCCGTCGTCTTCGCGGCCGCGTGGAAGTCGGGCAGGCTTTGCAGGTCCCGCGCCGTGAAGCGGGGCCAGATGATCGCCGCGATATCCTGCACGCTTTCACCGGCGCCCTGGCGAAACGCCACCAACGTCCCGATGTTCTCGAGGATCGGCTTTGCGGATTGAGTGCGCAAGTTGCTCAACCCCCTGGTGGGCGAGTATCAAGCCAAGCCCGAACTTGCGTGCGGCCGCCAGAGCTCCGCGCAGCACCCGCTGGCCAGCTCGTGGAACTCGTCGATGTAAACGTGCACGGGCCGGGCGGGGCGCTCGGCCCACGCCCGCACGTCACCTGCTCAAGCGTGTCGATCAGGAGCAGCCCGAGCAGCCTACTGTTTCAGGACGCCGATCCACGCGGGAGAAAGGTCGACGAGGACGAGATGGCGGGCGTCGAGATGCCGGGTGCGGTCCAGGCCGCCGCGGATCGCGCGGACCTGACGACCTCTCGCCACGGGAAGGATCACCTGGCGCCATCGGCGCGCGAGAGTCGGGCTTGCTCGCTCTCCCAATCGCCTCGCGATGTCAGTTCCACGGTAGATCCGTCGTCCTCGAGTACGGGAGGAAGCAGACAGATGGCGACGATCGTGCTGCCGGGAAAAAAGCAGGTAACCGTGCAGGACCGGGTCACCCTGGGCGATTTGAAGCTGCAGGGGCTGGTGCCGGCAGCGTGTCAGCTGGTCCGGAAGGATCCCCGGACGGGGGCGGTACGCCAGCTCGCGGATGCCGAGGTGGTTACGGGCGACGACCTGGTGTTCGCGGTGCCCCGGCACGTCCAGGGGGCAGCTGGATCCGAGGGCGTCAGCGCCTGGGTGCCCGCGATCCCCGAAGCGGTTTCACGTCGCGCCCTGCTCGGCGGACTCGCCGCGACCGCGCTCGATCTCGCCGCCTGCGACGTCGCGCTCCGCCCCGACAGTCGGCGCCACGCCTGGGCCGTGCTCGTCGACCTGTCGGGAACGGCCGTGTCCGATCGAGCCTACTATGTGCAGGAGCTCGAGCGCTTCGTCGGCGCGCTCGCGGAGCTGAAGCCGAACGTGCTCGTGCACGTGGTGGGCTTCTCCGCGTTTCCCCGGCCGTTGACGAGTGGCCAGGCGCACCTGGTGCTCGATCAGATCGGCGAGGTGGTGGAGGCAGTCCGGCGATGGCCGCTGGACGCTCGCACGGACCTCGGGGCCGCGTTCGCGATGGCGCACGAGTTGCTCACCAAGGCCGCGGTGGACCGCCGGCTGGTCTGGATGCTCAGCGACGGGATCCATGATCCGGACAGCCGCTGGCGTGGGCGCCCCGCCGCCGCGGTGGCGCTGCCGCGGACGCCGTCGCTCGCGACGCTGGCCGCTGAGGGTGGGGCCGTTCACTGGGATGCGCTTGACGAGCACCAGCTCGCGGGGTGGCAGCGGGCGTTCGACGAGGCGGGCTTGCCCGCGGTCCTACATCTCCGTGGGTTTGTCGAGGCCTCCCGCGCCCGGCTGCAGCGCTTGCCGCGCCGCCGCGACGAAGTGGCAAGCCGCTGATGGAGTCGCCGGCCGGCGGGAATCCGCGAGGCCTTGCTGGACGTCCATGCCCCTTGCGGTAGCCAGACACCTTGCCAGAAGCCTTGGTGGTAGCGAACACCTCGGCGACCGCCCCCATCCTCACTGGCTGCTGCTCTGCTGCACACCCACGTTCGCAGGCTGCTGCATACCCATCCGGAAGGTCACGGCGGCCTGACGAGCGGCGCCACTCGCGTTCTTTCAGGCTTTCAGCCCCGCGTCAGGCCGGATGTCAGTCACCCGACGGGACCGTCGTCTTTCTTCACCGGAGGTGACCTGTGGCCACGATCGTGCTACCGGGCAAGCGGCAGGTGACCGTCGAGGGCCAGCCCACGCTGGGGGACCTGAAGCGGCAGGGGCTGGTCCCGCAGGCCTGTCAACTCGTGAGGAAGGACGCCCAGACCGGCGCGGTCCGCCAGCTCGCTGATGCGGATCCGGTGGCCGGCGACGACCTGGTGTTCGCCGTCCCCCGCCACATCCAAGGGGCTCGCTAGGCCAGAGGACCATCTCGCGTTCATGGACGTGCTGACCATCCCGCCGATTCCGCCGACCGAGCCGCTGATGGCCATAGCGGCGCCGGACCTCCCCGCCCTGACGAGCGGCGTGGCGACCGACCGTCGGTGGCAGCGCGCCGCGCTGACGGTCGGTCGCAACCTGGCGCTGCTGCCCTTCCGCCTCGTCCGCCGCCTAGTCGAGGACGTGGCCTCGGTCCTGACCCACGCCTGCATGGCGCTGTGGAACGGGGGCCTCACGCTCGCGGCGTTCGCCGGGCTCGGCCTCTTGGTGGCCGTGGAGTCGGCGATGGAAAACCTGTTCATGGGCGAGGTGCTGCAGTCCCTCCTCCCGGTCCTGAGCGAATACCTCCCTGACGTCAATCCTCTCGCGGCCCTCCTCGCCGGGTACGTCCCCGCCGTGGATGAGGTCCGGGCCAGCAGCGTCGTCGCGCTGGTCGTGGCCCTCGCGGGCGTCATGATGGCGGCCGCGTTCTTCCACGGACTGCGCGGCGTGCTGATGGCTCGCGGACGCAAGACGGAGCCGGTCCAAGAGGCCTTGCTCCTAGGCCCGATGACGGAGGAGGCGTCGCCAGCGGCGCCGAGGCCGGTCTCGCCGATGCTCGTCGTGGCGCTCGTCGCCGGGGCGACCGTCACGCTCGGGCTCTTCGGGGCCGAGTGGTATCTGTTCGGGCTGGTCTTCCAGGAGCGCTGGATCGGGCTCGCGGGGGCAGGGCTGCTGCTCCTTGCCCGGTTGGCGTTCGGGTTCGTCGGCAACCCGATGCTGCATGTCATGCTCCCGCGAGGGCGGCAGGCAATCGAGCACGTGGAGATGACGGTCAGCGGGCTCTGGCGGCTGGTGCCCAATGTGGTGAGTGAAACCGCCGAGCGCCTTCGAGCCCTCGGGGTCGAGTAGCCACTCGATCGCGCGGACGGCGCGGCTCGAGGATGTCAGTCAAGCGGGCCGCCGCACGTCTCTCCTGGAGCCATGAGAAACCAGGCCCTGCTCGCGCGCTACGTCGCTGAACTGGAGGCCCGGGGCTTGCGGGTGGCGCGCACGCCGGATTTCGCCCAGGTGGTGGTGTTCGATCTGCCGCTCCCGCGGGACAGGGGTCGGTGGACGGACGCTACGGGCGGCGAGATCTTCACGGTGGCCGTGAGCTTCAGCATTCCGGTGGACTTTCCGTACGCCGCCCCGGGCGTCGGGTTCACGCACCCCCAGAGCGCGATCCACATTCCGCGCATCCAGCTCAACGGGCGGGACCTGCGCAATCTGCACGCATGCCCGCACGAGCCATGGCACTGGCTCTGCTTCCAGCAGCTCGACTGGGACGCGGAGCACGGTACGCTCGCGACGCTGGTCAACACGGTGAGCCTCAGCATCCTCGATCGGGCGGGATACCTGGCATGAGCAGAGACGAGCGGGTGATCGTGCGGTTGCCGGGGACGATTCACGAGGCGATCCGTGACGAGGTCGGAGTCTGGGCTGCGCGCGGGCTGGAGACGTTCCTGTTCCTGGTGGTGACGCGGGTCGAGACGCCGCGCGGGCGCCTCTACGCGGGGCGCTCCGTGGTGCTCCTTGATGACGGCGAGGTGGTGCGGCAGGGGATCGCGACGTACCCCACGGAGGCGTTCTGCCGGCGCTTTTATGGGGCCCTGCGGACGGCCGGGGGCTTCCAAACGCCGGCCCGGCTGGTGGCGCTCCACTCGCACCCGTTCGGTACCGGGCCGGTCCGGTTCTCGGGAACGGACCTGGGCTCCTTCGAGCGCGACCGGTGCGTGTTCAGGGAGGTATTCGGCGAGGTGGAGTTCCTCGGGCTCGTCGTGAACTCGGACGCGTCGGCGTTCGACGGTCTCGTAGTGGAGCCCGAGCGCATGGTTCCGGTGGCGTCCGTGCAGGTGGTGGGGAGGACGTTTCGATGCCTCGCGGGTCCGCGAGGGGAGGGGAAGGCATGATGCCTGATGACGCTGGCGCGCTCTACCGGCGGATGCGGCTGATCCCGTCCTGGGACTATGCCAGGTGCGCCGCACCGAGCGTGGCCGTGGTCGGGCTGGGTGGGCTGGGCGCCATGAGCTTGCAGCTGCTGGTCCTACTGGGGCTCGGAGAGCAGGGCGAGACGGTGCTGATCGATCCCGACACGATCGAGCCCTCGAACCGGACGCGCATCCCGTACGCGACGCCCGGGGATGACGGCGCGCTGAAGGTCGAAGTCGCGGAGCGCTGGGTGCGCGCGGTGCGACCGGCCCGGTGGGTGCGGACCGTGCCGCTCCCGGTCCACGCCCTGGACGCCCAGGAGGCGATCGCCGCGTGCGACGTGCTCGTCGGGGCAGTGGACAGCGAACTAGCTCGGCTGGTCATGAACCATCTCGCCCACGCCTTCTGTCTGCCGTACATCGACGGCGGCGCGGGGTTCCTGGTGACCGAGGTCGACGGTGAGCGGCTGGTCCACGGTGGCGGGCAGGTACGTCTCGTCGTCCCCGGTGCGACGCCGTGCCTGCTGTGTAACCTGGGGCTGGACCGCGACGCGCTTGACCGCGAGGTGATGGCACTGGCCCTCGAGGGGAACGCCGGAGAGCACGCGGTCTTGGAGGCAAGCGGATACATCCGGGGGCTTGCCTCCGGGGCCGAACAGCCGTCAGCGGCGCACGTGAACGCGCTGGTCGGCGGCGCGCTGGTCACGATGCTGCTCGAGTACCTCCTCGTGGGGCTCTCCGACCATCACGCGCTGCATCTCGACCTCGAGGCGATGGCGTGGATGAGGAGCACGGCGGTGGCACGGCCGCACTGTGCCGCGTGTCAGGCGGACGACGGTGGCCACGGGCGCTGGTGGTCGGTGGACGATGTCGTCGTCCCCCTGGCGCTGGGACCGGAGGCCGCCAGTGACTGAACTGACCGGGGTCGAGGCCCTGCGTCCTGGGGTGTGGATCGCCGAGGACGACGGACAGCCTGTGCTCGTCCGGGAGATCACGCGCGACCGTTGTGGGATCTACGAGGCAGCCCAGCAGCTGCCGCTCCCGATTCCCGTGATCCGCTATGTCGGCCCGGACTTCTCAGGGGACCGGCACCTTCTGGTCGAGGAGCGGCTCGAGGCCGAGGGCGGGTCGCGGTGGCGGGCGCTCCGCGCCGTGGCCCCGGCCTTCGTCGCGCGGCCCGACCGGCTCCGGGTCGGGTTGAGGCGAGCAGTCGAGGCGCTGGCGTGGCTCCATGGCGCCGGGTTCTTCCACGGATATTTGACTCCAGCAACCATCTACCTCAACCCTGACGGATCCGTCTGCCTTGCGGGGCTCGATTGCCTCCAGCGCGCCGGCCAGCTGCCTGCGCCATGCGTCGCGTACTCGCGGTCGTATCCGTGCCGGGAGCAGCTCGACGGCCAACTGCTGGCTGCGACGGACGTGCGTCTGGTGGCGCTGGCATTCGTCGAGGTCTTTCTCGGCCGCCACCCGCTGGGCGCGGGGACCGAGCCGGCGTACGGGGAGGTCGTCCAGCTCGCCGCCCGCTCCGTGCGGCTGTCGCGGGAGCCGCGCGTCCTCGGCCTCCTCGAGGAGATGGGCGCCGCGGACCCGGCGGCGCGGCCGGACCTGCGCGAGATCGTTTCGGAACTGCGCCGTGGATGAGCCTGTCAGGCCGGTCACGATGACCGGTCTCTCGAAAGAGGGAAGTAAGTGATGCACTGGAGCGGGCTCGCGTGGGTGCTGCCGGACGAGGCGCTGGTTGTCCTGCTCGTCGTGGCGGTGCTCGGCCTGATGCTCGGCCTGGTCAGCGGTCGGGTTGTCGGCGGCCTCCTTGTCCTCCTCGTGGCCCTGCCGATCGTGGGCGGGGTGGCCGAGATGGTCCTGGTGCAGATGCCTGCGTGGGTCACGCTGATCGTGCTCGTCGCAGTCGGCTTCGCGATCCTGCGTGGCATCGCTGCGCTGCTGATCGGCCAGCGCGCCGCCGACACGATGACGGGCAACTTGGCCGCCGACGTGGTCCGGCTCGTCGCCGCGGCGGTTTTCCTCGGTCCGTTCAGGCTTGTACGCTGGGCGATCAGGATGGGCCGCGGGCCCGGCCAGGGTCAGTAGCGCTGACCGCCGTCGCTGGGGTTGCCGCTCATCGCGACCCCACCCCCGAATCGCAAAGGTGGGCTTCGCCATCCTCATGGCGTCGGCGATCTCGCGATGCCCGCAGACACCGGCGACCGCGCCGGAGCGAGCCGGCAGGCGAAGCTCGCAGCCGAAGGAGGAGGTGGCGTGGATCAGACTGGCGGCGGAGTCAGACTCGCAGGTCGGACGACTGGCTGGCCGAAGATTCTCGCTGGGGCGCTGACCGTGATGGTGCTGTCGCCGGCGCCCGCGGTTGCCGGCCTCCTTGACCGGATCGCGGGACGCGCGGCCGTTCGTGGCTCGGCCACCGGGCTGCGCGCGAGCCCGCCTCACGGGATCCGCCGGCCGCCACAGGGTCAGCTCTTGCGCCGCGATCTGGCGCGCGATCGGGCCACGCGCGCCAGACCGCTGGACCGTGAACGGACGGTGTTCCGGTACACGACGCGTGAGCGCGTCCGAATCGAGGCGCGCCGGGGGCTCTCGCCGGGGGCACATCTCACCGCAAGGGCGACGCCCGGGCGCCCGCTCGGGTCGCTCCAGGCCCAGCGACGATACGGCCTGCCGGCGCGTCCCGAGGTGCGCGAGAGAGTTCGCGTGCCGAAGGGACACCCGGTCCGGCCGAACCGTGTCCTCGGTGGCTCGCGCGGGGTGGGCGAGCTGACGTCGCCGAAGCGCCTGCCACCGGGCGCGATTGCCGGCGTGGTCCCGCTGCGCCGCGACCGGTAGTCTGCGGAATCCTGCGTGGGGCCGGACGGCGACGTTGCGCGGACTCTCTCCCGCCCCGGGTCTCGCGGGGCACGTCACACGGCGGTCGAGTCGCTCATCCCCTGTCGAATCGACTGACCATCGTCATCCGGAGATCGGCGCCGACGGCCGATGGGCTCACGAGTCAGTGAAGCGGGGATAGAATGAGGGGCATCATGGCTGGTGCGGTCACCGTTTACTCGCACATCACCAAGGACCCCGAGGTCTGCGGCGGAAGAGCCTGCGTCGACGGCACGCGAATCCGTGTCGCGGACATCGTGTGTCTTAAGCACCTGGGGCAGACGCCGGAGCAGATGCTCGAGACCTACTCCTCGCTCAACCTGGCTCAGGTTCACGCCGCCCTGTCGTACTACTACGAGCATTCCGATGAAATCGACGCCGATCTCGACGCCGATCGCCAGGCGGCCGACAGGATGGAACGCGACCGCATCGCCTTCCTGCAGAGCCGCTCGACCTCGTAGTGGCCGGCCGCTACCCCCTGTTCACCGACGCGTGCGTCAACGGGCATCTCGTCGGAGCTTTGATCGGGCGCGGCTGGGACGTCGAGCGCGCGATCGGCGTGTTTCCTGCCGGGACGTCTGATCCCGTGGTCTTCGCCCATGCCGCCCAACACGGCAGGGTCTTCGTGAGCAATGACGGACCGATCGAACGGCTCGCCCTCACATGGTTGGGGGAGGGACGACACTTCCGGATGATTTTCTGGCCCCAGCGCGACTACGAGCTCTGGACTGTTGGTGAACTGGCGCAGGCGTTCGACGAGCTCGCGCAGGAAGACGAACCTTTCGCGTACCCGATTCGCCGCCTGAGGCCGACACGCTCGCCCGGGCTAGAGGTCTAACAGAGCACCCGTACGGGAGCGGACCCTCGCGGCCGCCTCGACCACGTGGCCGGCATCGCCGGCGCCTCGTTCGAGGGCTCGAGGTTGGAGCCTGTCGCCGGTCAACGGCGAGCGAACGCTCGAAGAGGGCTCGCACTGCGGAATCAGCTCCCGTCAGGGTGCGATCCGAGTCGGCGATGCGAATCGTGCCGACGACGGACCGGATCGAGCGCTCCTTGCTCTGCGCGCTCGCCCGCGCGTCCGAGACGAGTCGGTCGAGAACCTCGCTCACGCTTCGTTGGCCGGCGGCCCGGACCTGTGCGCAAGCCAGACGAGGTTGTCCTTGCCTAGGGTGACTGAGATGGCTCGCTTGCGCATACGATGCCGATACGATACCTGGATCCGACTGTCGACGCCTTGGCTGTCCATCAAGCTACCAGCGAGCTTCATGTTCCCGAAAAGATCCTCCGGTCAGCGCGCTGGCGACCAGAGCCACACAGGCCCAGTCGCGCCCTTCGGCGAGGGGCGCGGCAGTCTACGTCCGTGGCGTCGGCGAGCTTGCTCGGATGGCGCCTTAGCGGGAACGGAAGACACCTTGCGTGATCGCTGCATCCCGGATCCACCCAGGTTCTCAGCGACTAGGTGAGGCGTAGGTGGGGAAGACGCGGTGCAGAAGCTCCGGCGGGTTCATGGCGAGCATACCTGCCACCAGGCGCCTGGCGGCGCCGCGGACCGTGACGAAGGTGATGCGTGCGGAGGCGATCAGCCGGCCGCTCGCGTCGTGCACGGTGGGCTCGGTGACGAGGTAGCGCGGATCCGTCGCGAGTGGTCTGACGCGGCGCCGGGAGCCCGAGATCACGAGCGGCTCACCGAACCGCGCCGGCCGATGGAGCCGTACCCGGACCTCGGTTGTCATCCCTGACTCGCCTGTCGCCAGCGCGCCCAGCCAGAACGCGGTCTCGTCGAGGGCGGTCGTCAACGCCACTGTTGCGACCGAGCCGTCGGCCGCCCGGAAGTGTTCACCGGGGACGTGCTCCCCCCAGACCGCGGAGTCATCCTGCTGGAGCTGAAGCCGCAGCCCGATGGGGTTGTCGATGCCGCACGCGAAGCAGGTGGTAGAGATGGGGAGCGGTACGCCGACCGGGCTGACCACGACGGGGTCGGTGCCGTCAGCGACGATCGGAACGACGTGGCCGTCAACGAGCGGGCCGCGCTCGTCGCGGAGGGCGAATGTCTCACCGTCGCCTGCTCGGCCGATCTGGAGCCCGAGCGGCACCCCGGGCGGGACACGCCGTCGATAGGTTCCGAGCACCTCGCGCGGCCCGCCCGCACCCCGTAACCGATCAAAGACGCCGAGGATGCTTCCGCCGTGGGCCGTGTCGGGGAGGCCCTGGAAACGGAGGTCGATCGTGAGCTGTCGAGAGGAACCGCTGCCCGCGAGGCAGGCATCGATCACCTCGTCCATGGTTCTCAGTGCCGAGCGCTCGCCTGGGACGCGAGCACGATCCGGCACTCAGCGAAGTTGATCACGCCGGGCAGTCCCTCGAGCCTGACCGGCCGGGCGACCGCGCCGCGCGGCGCCGCGTGATCAGGGGTCGGTGCAGGCGCGCGTGTAACCGCAGCGGGGGCAGACGATCTTGCAGTGGCGCTCGTACATGGGCGCGTCGCACCGCGACACAGCGCGCCCGCAGTCCGGTCAGGCGATGGCATGCGATAATCGCCCCTCGTGCCGCCCATTGTAAACTATTCCCTCCTCGTCCAAACCACCCTCACCAACTTCTTCTTCTTCGCCGGACTGAACTGCTTCGTCCTGCTGCCGGTCTACGTCCAGGGGCTCGGGGGGACGGAGATCGCGATCGGCATCGTCATGGGGCTTTATAGCGCCGCGGGCATTGTATGTCAGCCGCTGATCGGCGCCTGGGTCGACGCCTTCGGCCGGCGGCCGTTTCTGCTCTTGGGCATCGGAGCGGTGCTGGCGACGATGCTGGTGGCCGCCGTGAGCCGCTCGATCGTGGTGCTCGGCGTCGTTCGGGCCGTGCAGGGCATCGGCTTCTCGGCGTTCTTCGTCGCGAACTACACCCTCGTGCTCGAGCTGGTCCCGCCGGAGCGCCGGGGCTGGGCCCTCGGTCTCTACGGGGTCTCGGGGCTCATGGCCACCGCCCTGGCGCCGCTCGCCGGCGAGGGGATCGCGACCGCGGCGGGTTTTCGGGGCTTGTTCGCCTTCGCCGCGGTCCTCGAGTCGGTAGCCCTGGCGCTCGCCTGGTGGAGCCCGCGTCAGCCGCGACGCCTGACCCCGCTCTCGGCGGGGCTGGACACCATCCGGGAGAGTCGCCACGAAGTATTCCATCTGCACATGGTCGTCGCGTTCTTCTTCGGGCTGGGCACGGGGGCCATCTTCACGTTCATGCCGACGTTTGGCGAGTCCCTGGGCGTCAGTACGCTGGCCCTGTTTTATACCGGGTACGCCGGCGCGGCCATGCTCGTCCGGGTGGCGGCGGGCAGTCTCATCGACACGCAAGGCCGCCGCGCCGTGATCGTGCCCTGCATGCTGGTGCAAACCCTCACGGCGTCCCTGCTCGCCCTGCTGGGCCTCGGACTCGGTCGGGGCGCCGACCTGCCGGTGCTCCCGTTCCTCTTTCTCGCCGGCGTGCTCGCCGGGGGCGCGCATGGCTTCCTCTACCCCGGCCTGGCCGCGCTCGTCACCGACGTCACGCCGGCGCGGCGCCGGGGGGCGGTGGTCGGGGTCTTCAGCGCTGCGGTGCTGACCGGGAATGCTGTCGGGGCCTTCGCATTCGGGTATATTGCCCACTGGTTGGGATACGGTCAAATGTGGATGGTGCTCGCGCTGGTCCTCGGGCTGGGGTACGCGATGAGCGCTAAACTTGAGGAAGCTCCGCAGCATGCGAAGCGCAGGGAGACGTCGTGATGAGTCGACTGATCCGGACCGGCTGGCTGGGTGTCTGCGTGATCCTGATGGGTTCGGCCCTGGGCGCGCGGGAGCGTGGGGAGATCGGGCCGGTCAAGGCCAACGGGCCCCAGGAAGTCGACGTGGTCGCGGTCATGCTCGACCCCCAAACCCAGCAGCCCACGGTCGTGCTCCAGGGGCGGCGGGACAAGCGCAGCTTCGCCATGGCGATCGGTCTGGCCGAGGCGACCGGCATCGCGATCCCGCTGCAGGGCGTGACGCCGCCGCGGCCGCTCACGCATGACCTGTTCCTCACGATGTTCGGGCGGCTGAATGTTTCGCTCAAACGCGTCGTCATAACCGACGTCCGTGACGACGTCTTCTACGCCGCGCTGTATCTCACCGGTCAAGGAGGGGACATCATGCTCGATGCGCGCCCCTCGGATGCCATCGCGCTCGCGATCCGGGCCAAGGTCCCAGTGCTGGTCGAGGACCGGGTGTTCGAGAAGGCCGGGTCCGCGACCGCCGGTGAGGGCCAGCGGATCTAGCCTGGATGAGCGGGCCGGCGCGACCGATCATGGCCGCCCCTTGGGAGTCCATGAATCACGAATGGGCGGTTCAGCGACGCCTGGACGACATCTTCGCCAAGCTCGGCGAGAAGTTCGGAGATCTCCGGGGCCGCGTAGAGGTCACGCTGCGTCCGGGGGTCTCCTTCGACGAGGTGGGCGGCCTCGACACGGTCAAGGTGACCTTGCGTGGATTCGCCCACGGGCTCACGAATCCGGAGCGATACCGCCAGTGGGGGATCACGCCGCCCCGGGGCGTGCTCCTGTATGGGCCGCCGGGCGCGGGCAAGTCGATGCTCGCGCGCGCGCTCGCGACCACGTCGGAGGCCATCTTCTACCACCTCAAGCTGCTGAACCTCACCTCGAAGTTCGGCGCCAACACCGCCGAGTTGCTGCACGAGATCCTGAACATCGCCGTCACCGAGGGCAAGGGGGTGCTGTACCTGGACCGGGCCGACGCCCTCGCGCTGGAACACCTCCTGCCCCCGGTCCAGGCCCGCGAGGCGGGAGCCCGGCTGGCCGCGGCGCTGTGCGAGAAGTTCGACGGCTTCACCGACTCGGCCCGCATCCTGGTCGTCGCGTCCACGAGCCGGACGGATGCGATCGATCCCTCGCTGGTGGCCGCGGGCCGGCTCGATCACCTCATCGAGATCCCACTGCCGGACGTCGCCGCGCAGGGGGAGATCCTCCGTATCGTGCGGCGCCGGGCCGAGCGCGAGGCGGGGCGGGAGCTGTTCGACGTCGTCGACGAGCGAAAGATCTTGCCGATGCTGGGCGGCATGAGCGGAGCCGATATCGCCGAGATCATGCGCCGCGCGCTCGAGGTGAAGGTGCACCAGGTCGCGGAAGGCACGGACCCGTCGCCGGTGTCCACCGAGGACGTGGTGCAGGCGATCGACAGCTTCAAGCGCGTGCGGGGCGTCGTCGAGAAGATCCGCTACGGCCAGTACCTGTGAACGGGCCTGCCGGATGCGCCCCTCGATCGCGGCGCTCGATCGTCACGCCGGCGGCGTGGGCGGCTCCCCTGGCCGGATGAGCGTCTGCGTCACGCAGGTGCGCGTCCGCTACAAGGACACCGACACGATGGGAGTCGTCTACTACGGCAACTATCTGACCTACTTCGAGGTCGGGCGCGTCGAGTACCTGCGCCAGCACGATCTCCCGATGTCGCGGCTCAACGAGCAGCTGCACCTCCCGGTGGCGGAGGCGGTCGTGAAGTATGTCAAGCCGGCGCGGCTCGACGAGCTCCTGGCCGTGCGCTGCTGGGTCAGCCAGAAGCGCCGGGTCAGCTTCCAGTTCGCGTACGATATCCGGAACGAGGCGGGCGACCTGGTGGCGACGGGCCACACCCTCCATGCCTGCTGGGATCCGGCGACGGGCCGGATGATCCCCATCCCCGAGTGGCTGCAGGCCGTGATCACTGTGTATAATTCCTCGGTCCGATGATCGAAGTTCAGAATCTCACCAAGCAATACGCGGCGATCACCGCGATCGACCACGTCTCCTTCGAGGTGGAGCGTGGCCAGATCGTCGGCTTCCTCGGGCCCAACGGCGCCGGCAAGTCAACGACGATGCGGATCCTGTCGTGCTTCATCCCGGCCACGAGCGGGAGCGCCCGGGTCGCCGGCTTCGACGTGTTCACGCAGTCGATGGAGGTGCGCCGCCGGATCGGCTACATGCCGGAGAGCGTCCCGCTTTACAGCGAGATGCGCGTGGCGACCTACCTGAATTTCGTGGCCGAAGTGAAGGGGGTGCCGCGCGCCGAGCGGACGCGCCGCGTCGGCGAGGTGATGGAGCGCTGCCTGATCGCCGACGTCCAGCATCGCCTGGTGGGCAAGCTCTCCAAGGGATACCGGCAGCGGGTAGGGCTCGCCCAGGCCATCGTGAGCGACCCCGAGGTGCTGATTCTCGACGAGCCGACCATCGGGCTCGACCCCCAGCAGATCACCGAGATCCGCGCCCTGATCAAGTCGCTGGCGGGCCAGCACACGGTGATCCTGTCGACCCACATCCTGCCCGAAGTGTCGATGCTCTGCGAGAAGATCATCATCATCAACAAGGGGGCCATCGTGGCGAAGGGGCCCATCACCGAGCTCGTCGCGCAGGCCTTTCCGACGACCCGCGTCCACCTGCAGGTGGCGGGCCCGCCCCCGGCGGTGCGGGCGGAGGTCAGCCGGATTCCCGGCGTGCTCCGGGTCGAGCAGCAGACCGTGCTGGACGGGGTCGGCGCGTTCGTGGTCGAGGTGGCGCGCGACCGGGACATCCGGGCCGAGCTCTCCCGGCTGGCCGCGGGCCAGAAATGGGATCTGCTCGAGCTCCGTCGAATCGGCATGACCCTCGAAGAGGTGTTCATCCGGGTGGTGGCCGGCGAGGAGACGGTCGAGCGCGAGCACGCCTCGAGCGGTGAGGAGGCCCGGGCGTGAGAGTGTGGCCGATCTTCAAGAAGGAAATGGGGCTCTACTTCACCTCGCCAGTGGCATACGTCGTGATCACGATGTTCCTGCTGGTGGTCGGCTACTTCTTCTACTCGATCTTCGTGTTCTTCGCCATGGCCTCGATGCAGGCCGCCATGAACCCGACGATGGCCCGCGAGCTGAACGTCACCGACGGCGTCATGCGGCCGCTGTTCTCGAACATCAGCGTGATTATGCTGCTCCTCATGCCGATGCTGACGATGCGGCTCTTCGCCGAGGAGCGCAAGTCGGGGACCATCGAGCTGCTCCTCACGTATCCGGTGCGGGACGGTGCCGTGCTCATCGGGAAGTACCTGGCCGCCTTCGCCCTCTACGCGATCATGCTGGCGGCAACCCTGGTGTACCCCCTCGTCACCGGGGTCTTCGCGCCGCTGGAGTGGGGGCCGCTGCTGAGCGGCTATGTCGGGCTCCTCCTGATGGGCGGGGCGTTCCTGGCCATCGGGGTCCTGGCCTCGTCGCTCACGGAGAACCAGATCGTAGCGGCGTTCCTGACGTTCGGGGTCCTGCTTCTCTTCTGGGTCATCGGCTGGAGTGCGGAGTACGCGGGCGGCGTGGCCGGCCGGATCCTGCAGCACCTGTCGATCATCGAGCACTACGAGAGCTTCGCGAAGGGCGTGCTCGACACGCGGGACATCCTCTACTACGTGAACTTCACGGCGCTCGCCCTGTTCTTGACGCTCCGCTCGCTCGAGTCGCGCCGGTGGAACGGCTGATGCGACGCCGTCTGGCCGACTGGCTCGGCTATGTGGGCGTGCTGGCCCTCGTCGCGGCCTTCGTGCTGCCGCTGGCGCGCGCCCAGTGGAACGCCGCGCGGCCCTGGGTGTTCGTGGCCGGGACCGTGCTCATCGTCGCGTCGATCCTGCTCCGGCTGGACTACGGGCGGCGGGTCACGCGGTACGGGCTGAATTCGGCCCTGCTGGTGATCCTGGTGATCGGCGTCATCGCGTTCGTCGAGGCCATCTCGTACCGCCACAACGCGCGGCTCGACCTGACCGAAAACCGGCGCCATAGCCTCTCGGCCCAGACGATCCAGCTCCTGAAGAACCTCACCAGCGATGTCGCGGCCACGGCCTTCTACCGGTCGGACCAGCCCGGCAAGAAGGTCGCGGAAGATCTCCTCAAGCAGTACGCGAGCTACTCCGGCGGCAAGTTCACCTGGACCATGAGAGACCTCGACCGTGAGCCGGTCTTGGCGCGCCGGTACGGTGTCGACGCGTACGGGGCCATCGTCCTGGAGACCAAGAATGGCTCCGAGAAGGTCTCCGATGCGGAGGAGGAGAAGCTCACCAACGGCCTCGTCAAGGTGACGCGCCAGGGCAAGCGCGTGGTCTACGTGGTGAAGGGGCACGGCGAGCTGGAGCTCGAGAGCACGGATCGCCAGGGATTCAGCGAGGCGAAGGCGGCCATGGAGCGGTCGAACTACGACGTGAAGGAGCTGGTGCTGGCTCGGGAGAGCGCGGTGCCGGACGACGCGGCCGTGGTCATCCTCGCGGGTCCTCGGACCGACCCCTTCAAGCCGGAGCTGGACGCGCTCGACGCGTATCTGGACAAGGGCGGCAAGCTCTTCGTGCTGGCCGACCCGTTCCAGAGCGCTGGGTTCGGGACCTGGCTGGCGAAACACGGCTTCGAGCTTCGAGACGACTTCGTGGTCGAGCTGAATCCTATCGGCCAGATCTTCGGGTACGGACCGATCGTCCCGCTCATCGTGCAGTACGGGATGCACACGATCACTCGCGACATGCGGGAGGCGACCGTCTTTCCCCTGACGCGATCGATCAAGCCGGGCGCGCCGGGCGGGAAATTGGACATCCACCCGCTCGCGCTCACCAGCCCCCAGAGCTGGGGCGAGACCGATAAGGCCGCGCTCGAGAAGGGGTCGCTGAAACGGCACCCGCAGGACACCGAGGGTCCCCTCACCGTCGCGGCCGCCAGCGCGGTCGACAAGAGCCGGATCGTGGTGTACGGAACCTCCAGCCTGGCCGCGAACCAGTTCCTCAATGTCCAAGGGAACCGGGACTTGTTCCTGAACACCGTGTCCTGGCTGGCGGGGCAGGAGGATCTGATCTCAATCCGACCCAAGGACACGAAGCAGACGCCCGTCATGCTGACCTCCCAGCAGCACCAGTTCGTGTTCCTGGTGCCGGTGGTGCTGCTGCCGGCCGTCGCGCTGATCGCCGGAGTCGTCGTCTTCGCTCGCCGTCGCGCCGCCAGGTAGCCGCTCGATCATGCGAGATCTCTCCGCGCACCACCCGAGCGCCACGTCTCGGCTGAGCGGCTGACCATGCGGTGGCAGACGACCGCCGTCCTCGTCGTGCTGCTGCTGATGGCTGGCGGGTATTACCTCTACGACGTCTACTATCTCGAGCCCGCCCAGGAAAAGCGCGAGCAGCAGAAGGACCGGCTGTGGGCGGTCGAGCCGAAAGACGTCGAGGAGCTGGTCCTCGCCCGGGGAGGGGAGCGCGTGCGCATCAAGCGGTCGGGCGACGGTTGGCAGCTCGTCGAGCCGATGTCGGCGCTCGGCGGCCGCGGGGCGATCGACGACGTGGTCACGACGATTGCCACCGCCCGGATGGATCGCGAGGTTGCCGAGAATCCCGCCGCGCTCGCGGAGTTCGGGCTCGATCCGCCCGCGGCCGAGGTCACGCTGGTCGTGAAGGGACGGACCGAGCCGATCCGGCTCGCCCTCGGGAGCACGAGCCCCACGCGCGCCTGGGTCTACGCGAGGAAGCCGGACACGCCGCGCGTGTTCCTGGTCTCCGAAAGCCTGCTACGGGATGCCACCAAGCCCGCGGCGGAGCTGCGGGACAAGACTGTGCTGGCCTTCGACACGGCCGCCGTCAGCGCGGTCGAGCTCGCGACCCGCGACGACACGATCGTGCTGGAGCGCACGGAGCCGCGGAGGTGGCGGATCACGAAGCCGGTCTCGCTGGCCGCCGATGCCGACACCGTGCAAGGATTCGTGGACAAGCTCCAGTCCGCCACGGTGAAGGACTTCGTCGCCGATGGGCCGCCCTCGCTCGCGCCGTACGGCCTCGATCGGCCCGCCCGGGTGCAGCTGGCCGTGGGGAAGGACAAGGACCGGACCACCAAGGCTCTCCTGTTCGGGCGGGTGGACGCGAACCGGAAGGGCGTCTATGCGATGCGACCGGGCGAGTCCTCCATCCTGCTGCTGGGCGACGACGTGTGGACCGCGTTCCCCAAGAACGTCGCGGTCCTCCGGGACAAGACCGTGCTCGCGTTCGACCGCGGCAAGCTGAGCCGCGTGGAGCTGAAGAGCCCAAAGGGCACGGTGGCGCTGGCCAAGGAGAAGGACCGCTGGCGGATCACCGCCCCGGAGCCCCTCCCGGGCGACGCGTCGGTCATCAGCGGGCTCCTCTACCAGGTGAGCGAGATGAAGGCGCAGGCGTTCGTCCCGGGCGCGCGGTTCACGCCGGAGATCACGCTGTCGGTCTGGGAAGGTGGCTCGTCGTCGCCCAAGGTCCTGACGCTCGGCCGGTCTGCCCAGCAACGAGGGGGACAGCCCACCGCCTACGCGTCCACCGCGAGCGCGGGGACCGTGCTGGTGGAAGGGCGCGTCCTCGGTGAGCTGACGAAGTCCGCGAGCGACCTGCGGGAGCACATGCTCTTTTCGGAGCTGGACCACCGGGCGGTCACGCGGGTCAAGGTCACGAGCGAGGGCAAGAGCGCCCTGTTCGAGCGCGCCGGCGAGACGGGCTGGCGCATGCTCGAGCCCACGGGCGGGGCCGCCAAGGGATCCCGGGTGGAGGATCTGGTGCTCACGGTGGCCGCGCTCCGCTGGAACGAGACCGTCGGCGACGGCACGGATCTGAAGCCCTTCGGGTTGGAGTCGCCGTCGCTCGAGATCACCCTCTGGAAGACGGAGGGGGCCGAGCTGGCGAGCATAGCGGTCGGCAAGCGCGCCGGCAAGGAAGCGTACGTCCGAGCCAAGGGCGGGCCGGTCTACACGGTCGACACGACACGGCTCGGTGCGCCACCCAAGATCCCTGATGACTTCAAGGAGTGACGGCACCTGCCTCACCGCCGACGACGAGGATGCGCCCCGTGATCGAACGGGGGCACGTGGCGAAGAACGCCACGGCGGACGCCACGTCGCCGGGCCCCGCCGCCCCCCTCCCTCTGACCGAGCGCCAGGTCGTGAGCGGAAAGCCCAAGGGCCTCAGTACTGGACCGGGGGCCACGCAGTTGACGGCGATCCGGGGCGCCAGCGCCACCGCGAGACAGCGGGTGAGCGCATGGACGCCAATCTTCGACAACGTATAGGGGATATAGCAGGGCCAGACGCGGTCGATCCCCGCGTCGCCGATGTTCACGATCCAGCCCTCCGCCATGTGCCGGGTGGCGGCCTGGGCGCAGAAGAAGGCACCGCGCAGATTCAGGGAGAGGTGCGAGTCGAACTGGGCGGGGGTGGTGGTGCCGAAGGGGGTGCGCTCGAATACTGCGGCGCTGTTGACGAGCACGTCCAACCGACCGAAATGGCGGACCGTTTCCACGACCAGACGCCGGGCATCGGCCGCCGAGCGGAGGTCGGCCGGGAATGCCGCGGCATCGACCCCCCGGGCCCGTAGCGAGCGGATCAGCGTCCGGGCCTCGAGCGCCGAGCGATGGTAGGCGATCGCCAGCCGCATGCCCTGCCGGGCAAGCCTGACGGAGATCGCTTGTCCGACTCGAACAGCCCCGCCGGTAACGAGCGCCACGGGGCTCGGTTCCTTGACTTGCTTCCGGCCGTATGATGTCATCGCTCAGTCATGCGTCGGTCGCTCCAGAACTGGCTTCGACGTCGATTCATCACGGGCTTCTTCGTCACGGTTCCGGCGTTTGCCACTGCCTGGTTGCTCTGGGTCTTCTGGGTCAAGATCGACGATCTGTTCGATCCGCTCTACCGGGCGATCTTCGGCCAGTCGGTTGCGGGTCTCGGGTTTCTCACCGCGATCCTGGTCATCCTGACCATGGGAGTCATCGCGACCAATGTCGTGGGGCGGCGCGTGCTGGCGCTGGCCGACAGCCTTCTCATGCGAATACCCATCTACCGGCGGCTCTATCCGCCGGTCAAGCAGCTCATCGAGTCCTTTTCCCCCGAGAAGCGGAACTCGTTCAAGGAAGTGGTGCTGGCCGAGCATCCGCGCGCGGGGGAGTTGGTCTTTGGCTTTGTGACCAGTGAGCTGATCGTCGACGGGCCTGAAGGCAAGCGGGACATGGTCACCGTCTTCGTGCCGACCAATCATCTGTATCTGGGAGACATCGTCGTGCTGTCCCGGGACCAGGTGATCCCTACCGGGTTGAACGTCGAGGAGGCCATCCGGATCATCCTGTCCGCCGGTGCGGCGACCCCCGCTCGGATTCCCCGTCCCTGCTAATACGTCGAGAGGGGGCTTCGCCCCCCTGGCAGATCGAAGGGGCCTCGGCCGAGCACCCCTCCTCCCCTGAAGTTGAACCTGAGCGTGGCGAGCCCGGCCTCGGCGCAGACCTCAGCCGCCCGCTCGATCCCGGGATTGTGCATGTCACCGCCGTGAAGGGGGTGGGGATGGCACAGAACGATCCCGCCGGCTGGCGCCTGACAATTACCCACAAACAAGACCGCTGGTCACGGGCCGTCGCGCTGGCGGCTGACGAACTGAGCAAGCCTGCAGCCCTCCACCAATGCCTCGAGGCGTAGCAGCCCGCGCCACAAGG
>Ga0187892_10000485_pt1 | contig 102977 bp, 89 predicted proteins | sample MA1701073metaG_FD_139345 | JGI IMG/M metagenome (GOLD analysis project Ga0187892, IMG submission 139345) | Bio-ooze microbial communities from a basaltic lava cave in the Kipuka Kanohina Cave System on the Island of Hawaii, USA - MA170107-3 metaG ... | reverse complement strand
GGCGAAGCGCTCGCTCGAGGAGCTCGGCGTCGAAGTGCGGCTCGACAGCCGCGTCGAGAAGATCGATGCCGAGGGCGTACTGGTGAGCGGTGAGCGCATCGCCTCGCGCACCGTGCTGTGGGCGGCGGGCGTGGTGGCGTCGCCGGCCGCGCGCTGGCTCGGCGCCGCGGCCGACAGCGCGGGACGCGTAAAGGTTGCGGACGACCTGTCGGTGCCGGGATTCGAGAATGTGTTCGCGCTCGGCGATACGGCGGCCTCGAATGGCTGGCGCGGAAAACCGGTGCCGGGGCTCGCGCCCGCCGCGAAGCAGGGCGGCGCGTACGTGGCGAGCGTCATCCGCACGCGCGTGCTCGGCGCTCGCACAGGCGGCGCGCGGCCAGTGGCTGCGTTCGCATACAGGCACCTTGGCAGTCTCGCGACCATCGGGCGCAAGGCGGCGGTGGTCGACTTCGGATTCGTGCGGCTCTCGGGTGCCCTCGCCTGGTGGCTGTGGGGCCTGGTGCACGTCGGCTTCCTGGTCGGCCTGCGCAACCGCCTGTCCGTGATGTTCGACTGGTTCTGGGCGTACCTGACGTATCGCAGCGGGACCCGGCTCATCACGGGCGGCGGCAATGACGCGCGCGATGGCGGCGCGGCGACGGTTCCGGCACGGGCCGCGTAGCGCTATCCTCTGTCGGGATGGCGGACGCTGAAACGGAAATTCGACGGGCGCTGGCCGAGTACCTGCAGGATCCGACCAAAGCGGATCTGGACCCCGAGCTGGTCGTCCTCGCGCGCGGACTCAGTGCTCTGCCAGTCTATGCCGACATGGGCGGCGTTCTCTTGCTCAGACCATCCGGCGAGGTCCTGGTCGTTCATTCGAACCAGGAATGGACCGAGAAGGCCGAGTATGAAGAAGTCGGCGATCCGGAGTGGATCTCGCATGCCTACCGGTGTTGCGTGCGCCTCTACCCCAGGTTGAAGGCTGCCGTCGCGGCGCTCGAGGCTTCCTGATGCGGCATCTGCGACTGGCCTCAGCGAGGAGGCGATCGCGAGACGCGACTCTGGCCGCGAGTGGCGACGGTGTTCGCGTCCTGGGCGTCAGGGCGCGAACCCGAACGGTGGTGGCGTGCGATCATTGTGGACGGCAAGGTCATCGGCGCTGTCGACATTTCACCGATGCCCTTCCGAAGGCGACGTGAGCCATGCCCGCGGCAACCTGAAGCGGCGGCTACGCCGCTCCCAACTGGAAGTTCCACGAGCACACCGCGCTCGTCTTGCTTCCGCCCGTCTGCTGAAAGCCCACCGATCCGTTCACCGGCACCGCGTGCGGCGCGGCCACCACGCTCGTCGATCCCGCGCGCACGGTGACGAGCGGGAACGGCCACTCGTACGCCGGCGCGAAGAACGTTCTGGTGTTACTGCCCGTCGAATCGACGACCGTGATTCCCTTGCTATCGACACCCGCCCCGCCCTGGATGCCGATGTAGAGCGTGCCGTTCAGCGGGTTGGTGCGAAAGGCGATCTTGCCGACGCCACGTCCGTTGATGGTCCAGTTGACGGTGGCGGCGCGCGTGCCCCTGCCGGTTTCACGCCAGTCATGGGTATAGAGCGTCGCGGGGCCATTCTGCGCCTGTGCAGCGCCGGGGCCGATCGTCCAGGTGTGCACCTGGCGATCCGAGTAGCTGAACGGTCCTGCAGTGGTGAGGGTGCACGTGGCCGAGCCCGTCCAGGCGCCGGCGGGCGCGGCCGCGGATATTTCGGGCGCGAGAGATGTGCCGGCGCCGGTCAGCAATGCGATGATCGTCGCCACGGTCATTGGGATGGAACGCGACATGGACATCTCCCGCCCGGTCACTGCGACCAGGCCTGCCAGTCATTCTGTCGTCGCCACGCGAAACGAGGTTCGACGCCACCGCAGGATGCGCGCGTTCGCTGCGCTTTGCGCGCCTTGCCTCCTCGGCCTGGCGACGTCCGCAATGAGCGGCGCTGCAGAGCTCGCGAAGCTGCCCGACGCGCCTGACGGCTATCGCTGGCTGCGCTACGAGGAAGGCAAGTCCGCGTACCTGCGCCCGCAGGGCTGGCACGTGAAGACCGAGGTGGAGGGCAAGACGGCGTCGCTGTTCATTTCCCAGGAGAACATCGACAAGCAGGGCTCCTTCGACACCGGCCTCACGGTGCACATCATCGGCGACGTCGCAGTGCGCGCCGGTCTCATCGCCTCCAAGTATGCGTCGGCGTACGTCGAGGAGCTGGCGAAATCGAAGAGCGTGCTCGAGCGGGCGGAAACGTCCGCGCAGGACGGCTACAGCAGCCACACGCTGCGCTATCGCGACGCCTCGCGACCGCCGGCGATCCTGGTTCACACGCATGTGCTCGCCGACGACACCGCCGACGTGCTGCGCATCGCGATCTTCGAAGCGCCGGAGAGCAACTGGGACAGCGCCTGGGCTCACGGCGAGAAAATCCTGAAGGGACATGTGTGGCGGTAGCGGTCATGCCGGCCACTGGTCCCAAAGCAAACGCCGAAGTCGAAGCTCAGATCCGCGCGGTCGTGGACACCGAGACTCGCGCCTGGGATACGCAGGACGTGAACCTGCTGCTGAGCGTCCTGCACGAGGACATGGTGTGGCCGTGGCCGCCCGATGCCCGCGCGCACGATCCCGAGCAATGGGTGCTGGCCTGGGGACGATACGACCACGACCGCTGGCGGCGCGGCTGGCAGGAACTCTTCGACGCGCATCGGCTCGTACACAATCGGCGCGCGATCCGCCGCATCGAAGTGTCAGCCGAGGGCGACGGCGCATTCGCCGTGGTGGACGTCGATACGCTGTGGGAGCGCCGCGACGGCGCACGGAATCACTGGCTCGGGCGCGCGTGCAAGATATACAGCCGCGTGCGCGGCCAGTGGAAGATGATCGCGCAGACAGGTTTGCTGGATTACGGCCACGTTCCGGAGCTACGACGATGAACATCGGCCCCTATCGCTTCATTCTCGGAGCAAGCCTCTGCAGCCTGCTCGCGATGACGAACGCCCTCGCTTGCTCCTGCATGCCACATCCGGAGGATCCCGAAGCGGCGGTGAAGCAGGCTTGGCCGGAGGCGGATGCGATCGTCAGCGGCACGGTCGTGAGCAGCAGCATCGTCAAGGAGACCGAGGGCGTCGAGCAGGTGGAGGTCGTGCTCGAGGTGAGGCGCCGCTGGAAAGGTCCCGCCGGGCCACGGCTGAAGGTTCGCACGCCGACTTCCAGCGCGGCGTGCGGGTACAACTTCGAGCAGCAGCGCCAGTACGTGGTGTTCGCGCGCCGCGACCCGGCGAGCAACGTGTACTCGACCGGACTGTGCTCGCTCACGCAGCCGGCGATCGACACCGCGCCGCTGGCGGAAGCGCTGGGCAGGATGGAGTTGAAAGAGGACGCAGCAGATCGCGCGGTACAGAAGTAGGCGGCGCACACGCACACGCACATGCCTACGGCACAAGCCACGCGGCACAACCCACCCGGCACAAATCGATGATCGCCCGCATCTGGCACGGCACCACGCGCGCCGAGCACTTCGAGGAGTACTGGCAGTTTCTGCGCCAGCGCGCGATCCCCGACTATCGCGCCACGCCCGGCAATCTTGGCGTGCGCCTCCTGCGCCGCCTCGACGGCGAGCGGGCGCACTTTCTCACCATGAGCTTCTGGCCCTCGCTCGACGCCATCCGCGCTTTCGCGGGCGACAACATCGAGCGCGCCAAGTACTATCCCGAGGACACACGCTGGCTGCTCGAGCTCGAGCCGACCGTGCAGCACTACGAAATCACCGACCCTTACTGAACCGAAGCTTCCCGACCGAGGCCCCATCACTTGAACCGCTCCAACGCCAACGGGCAGGCGACGGTGCTCGAGACCGCGCGCCTGCGCCTGCGCCGTTTCTCGCTGGACGATGCGCCCTTCATCCTCGAGCTGGTCAACGACCCCGGCTGGCTGCGCTTCATCGGCGATCGCGGCGTGCGCAACCTCGACGATGCGCGCAACTATATCGTCAAGGGGCCGATCGACATGTACACCAGGCTCGGCTACGGGCTGTACCTGGTGGAGGTCAAGGACGGCAAGGTTCCCGCCGGAATGTGCGGGTTGCTCCGGCGCGACTACCTCGATGCACCCGACATCGGCTTCGCATTCCTGCCGGCTTACGTCGGCAAGGGCCTCGCGCACGAAGCAGCAGTGGCGATGATGGGCTACGCGCGCAGCGTGCTGCACATGCCGCGCGTGCTCGCCATCACCAATCGTGAGAACGAACCCTCGATCAGGCTGCTCGGCAAGCTGGGATTCAGCCTCGAACGCATGGTGGTGCCGGAGGGCGAGTCGCGCGAGATCTGTCTGTTTGCCACCGCGCCTCGGGAAGGCACCCGGACAACGGAGAACGGCCATGCGTGACCTCGCCCCGGACATCTTCCGGCAGCGTCTCCTCATCGAGGGGTTCTACACCGCGGAAATCGGCCGCGAGGCCGTCGAGCGCTATCTCGTGCAGCTTGCGGCCCACCTCGACCTGCGCACTTACGGCGCGCCGATCGTTCATGCGCCTTCGGGGCTCGGCAAGGCCGAGAACGAGGGCTTCGATGCCTTCATCCCACTCATCGACTCCGGCATCTCGCTCTACGTGTGGAGCGTGCGCCGCTTCTTCGCCGCCGTGTTGTTCACGTGCAAGAGCTTCGACGTGCCCGCGGCGCTCGACTTCACGCGCCGCCATTTCGGCGCGCACGAGCTCGAGCACCGCGAGTTCTAGCGAAGGGCTAGATGCGGCCGCGCCGCGGTCCGAATGTCTGCACGCGCGGCAGCGAGGCGCTGCTTCCATGCGAGCCGCCGTGCGGCCCGCGTCGACCCGAGCGGTGACGTTGCCCCTGCGAATCGCGTTCCGACCTGCCGCCCGCGTGCGATCCATGCCCGCGTTGGCCCTGGCCGTGACGTGACGGGCGATGTTGATGCTGTCCCGGTGTGCGGGATTCGTGCTGCGCCGGCTGTCGAGGCTGCGGGGCATCGTGCTGGACGGCGAACTGCGGCGGCTTCTCCAGGGGCAGCGAGCGCTTCAACAGCCTCTCGATGTCGCGCAGGTAACCGCGCTCGTCCGGTGAAACGAGCGAGACAGCCCGCCCTTCCGTTCCGGCACGCCCGGTACGGCCAATACGGTGCACGTAGTCCTCGGGCACGTTCGGCAGCTCGAAGTTGACGACCTGCGGCAGCTCCTTGATGTCGAGACCCCGCGCCGCGACCTCGGTGGCGACCAGCGCGGTGATTTCGCCGTTCTTGAAGTCCTGCAGGGCGCGCACGCGCGCGGCCTGGCTCTTGTTGCCGTGAATCGCGGAAGCGGCGATGCCTGCGCGCTCGAGCTGTTCCGTCAGCCGGTTCGCGCCGTGCTTGGTGCGCGTGAAGATCAGCACCTGCCGCCAGTTCTGCTCGTTGATGAGGTGCACGAGCAGGTGGCGCTTGTGTTCCTTCGCAACCGCGAACGCCTGCTGCTCGACCAGCTCGATCGGCGTGTTGCGCGGCGCCACGTCGATGGATACCGGAGCGCGCAGGATGCGTCCCGCGAGCGAGCGGATCTCGTCGGAATAGGTCGCCGAGAACATCAGGTTCTGGCGCTGGGCGGGCAGCAGCTTGATGATGCGGCGGATGTCGTGGATGAAGCCCATGTCGAGCATGCGGTCCGCTTCGTCGAGCACGAGGACCTGCACCTGCCGCAGGTCGACGGCGCGCTGTTCCGCCAGGTCCAGCAGCCGTCCGGGCGTCGCGACGAGCACGTCGCAGCGTCCGCGCAGCGCGCTGATCTGCGGATTGATGCTCACGCCGCCGAACACCACGAAGGTCTTGAGGTCGACGTGGCGGCCGTAGGTGCGCGCGCTTTCGGCCACCTGCGCGGCCAGCTCGCGCGTCGGGGTGAGAATGAGTGCGCGTGGCGTGCGCGAGCCGCCGTTGCCGTCGAGCAGTTGCAGGATCGGCAGCACGAAGCCGGCGGTCTTGCCCGTGCCGGTCTGTGCACCGGCGAGCACGTCGCGGCCGGCAAGCACGGCGGGAATGGCCTGGCGCTGGATGGGAGTAGGCGTGTCGTAGCCCTTGTCGGCCACGGCGCGCAGGAGTGCGGGCTGGAGCCCGAGGTCCGCGAAGGCTGCGGCGTGCACGGGCGAATCCGCCCGGGCGGACGAGTGAGAATCAGCAGAAAACATGTAGAGAAAGTCCTGGAATGAGCTCGCGGCGCGCTGCGGCTGTGCCGGGCGCGTCGGTCAACGGCGAGGGGTTTATTGAGTTTTCGAAGCCGTGGAGAACGGACTGCGAGCGAGTGGCCGCGCTTGACCGCGCGCTGCCGGATTCGACGAGGCGCGGACTCTACAGGCTCGCGGCCCGAATGTCCAAACAACCGGCCCGGGACCGTGAATCGGGACCGGGCCTGCTATCGGTCGATGCCTGGCTCGCGCGGCGTCAATGCCCTGCGGCCACGGCAGGAGCGGGTTCGAGCTTCAGCTGCTCCGCCAGCCACGTCTCCCGGTCGTGCCGGATGATCGCGTGGCGCATCTCGTGCTCCGATTCGTAGGTCGCGAGCCGCTTGGGCTCGGACGTAGCCTCGTAGAGCGCCACGAAGGCGCGGCGCGGAGTGTAGAAATCCTGCTCGCCGAACTGCAGGAAAAAGCGCGCCGACGACAGGCCGATCACGTTGACGGGGTCGATGGCCGCGAACTGGCGTTGCCAGTTGCCACGATCGGCGCCCTTGGGCACGCCGGTCGCGGAACCGAACGAGTACCAGTCGGGGAAGCGCGGCGCACCGGCAATGAAGACCAGCGACTTGATGCGAGCATCCGCGGCGGCGGCAACTGCGCCGTGCATCGCGCCGTAGTCGTGACCGACGAGCGCCACGCGCTCGGGATCGACTCCCGGCTGCGCAACGAGAATGTCCAGCGCACGGCGCAGGCTGCGCACCTGGCGCAGCGTGTTGTCGAAATCGGTCTGCCAGGTCCGCCGGTCGTAGCGCGCCGGGTCAGACCAGAAAGTCGAGACGAGCAGCGAGACGACGCCGCGTCCGGCCATGGCTTTCGCCTCGCCGAGGAACTGCGTGCGATTGGAATCGGGCTGCGAAGGGTCGAACCAGTGGACGTACAGGATCGCGGCGCGCGAGCCCGGGCCGGACCCCGGCGCTCGCGCGGGGCGGACCAGGTAAGCCTGCACGCGCTCGTCGCCTTTCGCGCCATCGAACTCGACGTCCGCAACCTCGGCCGCGCCTTCGCGTTGCGTCCCGACGGTTTTCAGGTCGCCGGGCTGCGCCGCGTCGTACGCGAGCAGCGCATCCAGATTGGGGGCCGCCCATGCCAGCAGCGGACCTGCCGAAACGGCGATCAGGAACAGAAGCGCAGAACGACGAAGCGGGAGCGAGCCTGCGAAGCGAGCCATGACGTCCACCCTTCAGTGAGGTGGCGGCATGGTACGCACGCGCAGCGCACTGGCAGCGGCCCGCGTGACGACCTCGGCTGTGGGCCGGACGAGCGTCAGCGGTCGCGGGGCAGAAGAGGCGCCGGGCGTCTACTCGCCCGTCGAGCGGCAGACGCGCGTGCCGGTGCGCTGGCAGATCTCCTCGGAGTCCGCGGCGGCGCCGAGCGAGAACTCGATCATCTGCGTCATCTCGCGCTCCACCGGGCGCCCGTCGACGATGATCGGATCGAACCGCCAGCTGCGCACGGCCCGGCGCACCGCAGTTTCGAACACGTTGCGGGGCTTCGCGTCGATGATCTGCACGCTGTGGACGTCGCCGTCCTCACCGATGGTGTAGCTGAACTTCACCCAGCCTTCGATGCCATCGAGGCGCGCATCGACCGGGAATTCCGGATCGCGCCCCGCGATCGGCCGCAACGCGCGCTGCGCTTCCGCGACGGCTGAGCGATCCGGATCGACCGCAGAGCCTGCATTCGCAGGTGCCGACGCGGGCACGAGCGCTGCTTGCGGCGTCGAGCTCGAGGCGACCGGTGACTCAACGGCTGCCACGATTGCATCCGTACCGACGAGCGGCGCGGCTCCGCTCGCGGTTGCCGGCGCAGTTTCGGCAGGTTGCGTGACTGCATTGGCTGGCGAACTCGCGGGAGCTGAAGGTGCTGGCGTCGGCGATTCGACCGTGCCCGGTCCCATTCCCTGATCGCTGGCAGCGGTCGCCACTGGCGCCGCGTTCGATTCCGACTGCGTCTCCCGCGCCGCCTGGGCTAGCGCGGGCGCGGTAGATTGCACGAACTCGCGCACGGCGTCGATGCCCGCATCGACCGGCCGCATGATCGCGTCCCCTCCGATCGCCGATCCGCTCCCCGCGATCGCCGCGAGCTGCGCAGCCTCGACGGGCGTATTCGCGGCACTGGCCGCCGCAGCATCGGCTTCGTCGTTGCGCGCGGACCCTGGCTGCAGGAGGCCGCTGATGCTCATGCCGAACACCGCGAGCATCGCGCCGACGCTCCAGTGCGTGGACACGCGGCGCGGCTCGTGCGCGAGTACGAGGCGCTTGATGCGGGCCACCAGCTTTCCGCCGTCGCTGCCGACGCTGGTCTGCAGGCCCATCGACTGCGCACCCGCCAGCTCAGCGAGCGCGCGCGCGTAGCTCAGCGGGTCGTTCGAGCGGGCGACGACCAGGTCGTCGCAGCACAACTCGCGCTCTTCGCGCACGACTCGCGACACCCAGCGTACGACGGGGTGATAGAAGAGCAGCGTCTCGACGACCACCTGTACGAGATTCACGATGTAGTCGTGGCGCCGCACGTGCGCGAGCTCGTGCATCAGGATCAGCTCGAGCTGCCAGGGCGTCAGGCCCGTGAAGGCGCTCACGGGAACGAGGATGACGGGCCGCAGCCAGCCGACGACCAGGGGAACGGCCACGCGCGTGGAACGCAGCACGACCACCGCGCGATGCACGTTGAGCCGCTCGCGCAGCCGGGCGACGCGTGCGCGCCATTCGGCCGTGAGGGGTTCGACGTCCAGGCGGGTCAGGCGGCGTACGGCGCGCCATTCCAGCAGCAGGCGCGTCGTCATCAGCAGGACGCCGAGGGACCAGACGAGAACGGTCCAGGGCAGGTACGGATCGACGAACGTGCGCCAATCCGTGGCAGCTTCGACCACGCTCGGCGCCGCGCCGACGACGATGGGCGCCGCGATGCTCGCGGCACTGGCAGCCGTTTCGCCGCCGGGAAGCAGCCACACGAAGGTGACGACCGGCAGCGCGGCGAGGAGTGCGAGGTAGAACAGGCCGATGTGGTAGCGCGTGCGTGCACCGGCGTTGGAGGCGATGGCGAGTGTCAGGCCGAACAGAACGCCGACGAGGGCGCCCTGCCACACGAAGTGCAGCAAGGTCCAGCCGAGCGAGGCGACCACGACCTCGAACATCGGAGAATAGAGCTCAGTCATGCATGTCTCCCCTGTGCTCGCGCCTACGCAGTCCGCGGCCCAATGTTCTTAGTTCTGAACGTCCAGGCGATCGAGCAGGGCCCGGATCTCCTGGAGCTCCTCGGGCCTCACCCGGTCGGCGCCGCTCAGCGCCTGCAGCACCAGCTGCGAGCGCGAGCCGTCGAACGCCCCATCGATCAGCTGTCGGGTCAGCTGGCGCTGCGTCTGCTCGCGACTGATGGCGGGCCGGTACACATGGGCCCGCTGCGAGTCCTCGCGCTTGACCAGTCCCTTGTCCAGCATGATCTGCAGGAATTTGAGCACGGTCGTGTAGCCGAGGTTCCGGTCCAGGCCGGAAAGCTCCTCGTGGACGCTGCGCACGGTGCTGGGACCCAGGCGCCAGAGCACCCTGAGAATGTTGAGCTCGGCGTTGGTCGGGCGGGCCGAACGAGGCTCGTTTTTCCGTTTCATGGTTATCTCTTGGGCGGGAAGGCAGACGCGCGGTGAGTATAAGACAGACGAAGGGGTTCGTAATCCGCGTGCCGGGCCGCCGGCCCGGGCTGGCCGGAAAAGTGATGCCCCGGGATGGAGGGGGCCGGAGCTGACATATTCCGGCCGAAGGGTGTGCGACACGGCACAATTCGCGACTTTTTCTTGCCGGCCGTGAGAATCACCCCCCTCGTTTTTCGCTTTTACCTACTGAGGAGCGTGCATTTGGGCCGGGAAGCCCGCTCTCACGGATGACCTGAGATAAACCAGGCACGCACGGACGGTCCACGACTGTCCAACCTCCTTGTCGGAGCTCCGCAGCCGTCTCGTCCCAGCAGGGACGAGACGGCTCGGCATTTTGCCCCACGCTCTCGCCGGCATCCGGCGTCCCCCCTCGTCAATCGTCGGTCCGCCGCCCGGTGATGCAGCGCAATTCATGGCCCATTCACCCGCGGTGGGCTAGATTTGCCTGCATGTCCCGCCTGCTCGCCCTGCTGCTGCTCTGCGGCTTCCTCTCGACTCCCGCCTTCGCGTTCCATTGCGGGCATCGCCTCGTTCACGAGGGCGACACGCGTGGCGAGGTGCGGGCAAAGTGCGGCGACCCGACCGAAGTCGAGGTGCGCAGCGTCCTGCGCCGACCGGTGGTGTACGTGCGCGGCCGGCCGTTCTATTCGAGTTTCGACTTCGTCGAAATCCCGATCGAAACCTGGACCTATAACTTCGGCCCCAACAAGCTGATGCGCCGGCTGCGCTTCGAGGACGGCCGGCTGGTCGACATTGAAACCCTGAGCTACGGGTACCACCCACGCTCGTGAGTCCTGGCGGGCCGGCTCTCGCCCAGTCAGCGACAGCGCCTTGCTCCCGCGATTGCGCGCGCGCATAGTGCGCCGCGCGGCAAAACCCGCCGAAAACAACAACACTGGGAGGAGCGATGCGCAGTTGGGGATTTCTGTGTCTGATCCTGGGCGTGGGCGCTTTCATCCTGCCGATGATGAACATGCAGTTCGTCCTGCTCGACGTGTTCGGCCCGGAGAACGTTCCGCTGGTGGCGAGCATCCTGATCGCGGTCGGCATCGTGCTGGTCGCACTCTCGCTGCGCAAGCCGAAGGAAGCGCCGCCCGCGACCTGACGAAACGGGACGTCCCTCGCGCGAGGGACGTCCCCTGCCCCGGTCAGGTCTTCTTTTTCGTCGCGAGCCAGCGCTCGATCTGCTCATCCAGCACGTCGAGCGGCATCGCGCCGCCGGTCAGCACGTGCGTGTGGAACTCGCGCACGTCGAAGCCGGCGCCGAGTTGCGCCGCGGCCCGGGCCCGCAGTTCCTTGATCTTGAGCTCGCCGATCTTGTACGAGAGCGCCTGGCCCGGAATCGCGATGTAACGCTCCGTCTCGGAGATCGCCACCGTCTCACCCACGGGGCGGTTGGCCAGCATGTAGCTGATCGACTGCTCGCGCGTCCAGCCCTTCGCGTGCATGCCCGTGTCCACGACGAGACGGATCGCGCGGTACATCTCCGAGCTCAGCCCGCCGAAGTAACGGTAGGGATCGGAGTACAGACCCAGCTCCTTGCCTAGCGATTCGGCGTAGAGACCCCAGCCTTCCGAGTACGCGGTGAAGCCGCCAAAGCGGCGGAAGCGCGGCAGCTCGCCGAGCTCGCGCTGGATCGAGATCTGGAAGTGATGGCCGGGCTCGGCCTCGTGCAGATAGAGCGCATCCATCGCGTAGCTCGGACGCGACGTCAGATCGTACGTGTTGGCGTAGAAGATGCCCGGGCGCGTGCCGTCCGGTGTGGCCGCCTGGTACTGGCCACCCGGCCCCGAGCGCGCGCGGAACGGCTCGATGGCGCGGATCTCGAAGTCCGCCCCCGGCTTTTCCGCGAACAGCTTCGGCAGGCGTTCCTTGACACCGGCCTTGAGCGAGCGATAGCCGTTCAGCAGGTCGTCTTCGTTCTGGAAGTAGAAGCGCGGGTCGGTCCGCATGAACTCGAAGAACTGCTCGAGCGTGCCCTCGTAGCCGACCTCCTTCATCACCTTCTGCATCTCGCCGCGCAGGCGTGCGACCTCGGCCAGGCCGATGTCGTGGATCTGCGCCGGCGTGAGATCGGTGGTGGTCTGCTGGCGCACGAGGTAGGCGTACCAGCGCTGGCCGTTCGGCAGGGAGGTCGCGGCGATGGTGGTGCGCGCCTTCGGCAGATACTCGTCGCGCACGTAGTCGCGCAGCTTGCGGTACGCGGGAATGACCTGCGCGGAGATCATCTTCTCGTAGGCGGCCGTGAGGCGCGCGTGCTCACTTTGCGGCACGCCTTGCGGAAACTTCTCCACCGGTTTGTGGTAAACGCTCTGCTTCGGATCCTCGACGATGAGCGCGTCGAGCTGCGGCAGCACCTTCTCGATCAGCACGCGCGGCTGCACGACACCCTCGGCGAGACCAACGCGCATGTTGACGATCGCCTGGTCGACCCAGAGCGGAAAGCCGCTGATGCGCTTCAGCCAGTTGTCGTAGTCCTGCGTGGTGTGAAACGGCTGCAGCCCGGTTCCGGCGCCCATCTGCGCGAGGAACTGCGGCGCGCCGCCGAATTGGCTGATCGGCAGCAGCTGGCTCGGGAACTCGAAGCCCTCGATGGCGACGGCACGCACGCGGCGGAAGATCGCCTGCGTGAGCCGGTCCTGCGCGGAGAGCTTGCCCGCGTCGATGCGCTCGACCTCGGCGAGGTACTTCTTCTCCAGCGCCAGCGACTTCGCGACCTGCTCCGGGCTGATGCCGATCGTGAAGCGGTCGTTGTACCTGTTGTTGCCGTTGAAGGTGGCGAAGATCGGGTTCAGCTCTTCGAGCTCATCCCAGTACTTCTCGACCACGCTGTGCAGCTTCTCGCCCTCGGTGGGCGACTGCGCGACGGCAGCGCCGCCGGCGAACGTGAGCGCAGCTGCGAATATCGTTAAGCCGGGAGCTCTCATCGTCATTGCAATGTTCTCCGTGTCGCTGCCCTGCGGCAGCAGGTGTTGACGCCCGCTCAGCTCGCCGGGGTCGCGGCGCCCTTCGACTGCTCGATCCAGCGATCGATCTTCGCTTCGAGCACATCGAGCGGCAGCTGGCCGTCCGTGAGCACCTGGGTGTGGAATTGCCGGATGTCGAACCTGTCACCGAGCGCCGTGGCGGCGCGCGCACGCAGCTCCTTGAGCTTGAGCTCGCCGGTCTTGTACGCCAGCGCCTGGCCCGGGTTGGCGATGTAACGCTCGACCTCGGACACGACGTCGCTGGCACCCACCGCGCTGTTGTTCAGCATGTATTCGATCGCCTGCTCACGCTTCCAGCCCTTGGCGTGAATGCCAGTGTCGACCACGAGGCGTACGGCGCGATGGATCTCGGCGCTGAGTGCACCGAAGTAGCTGTACGGATCGGTGTAGACGCCGAGGTCCTTGCCGAGCGACTCCGCGTAGAGGCCCCACCCTTCGCTGTAGGCGGTGTAGCCGCCGAACCGGCGGAAGCGCGGCAGAGCCTCGAGCTCCTGCTGAATCGAGATCTGAAAGTGGTGCCCGGGCTCGGCCTCGTGCAGGTAGATCGACTCCATCGTGTACTTCGGCCGCGACTTGAGATCGTACGTGTTCACGTAGAACACGCCCGGCCGCTTGCCGTCCGGCGTCGCGCTCTGGTAGGAGGCGGTCGCCGCCGACTTGTTGCGGAACTCCTCGACCGCTTCGATCTTGAAGTCGGCCTTCGGTGCCACCGCGAACTGCTCGGGCAGCTTCGCCTTCACCTTGTCCTTGAGCGCGCGGTAGCCTTCGAGCAGCTCATCCTGCTTGGCGTAGTAGAAACGCGGTTCCTTGCGCAGCCACGCGAAGAAACTCTTGAGATCCTCCTTGTAGCCGACCTGCTCCATCACCTTGCGCATCTCGCCCTGGATGCGCGCGACCTCGTCGAGGCCCGTCTGGTGGATTTCCTCGGGCGTGCGCTTGGTCGTGGTCTGCAGCTTGACCAGGTAGGCGTACCAGGCTTCACCGCTCGGTAGCGAACCGAGGCTCACGGTGTCGCGCGTCTTGGGCAGGTACTCGTCGCGTACATAGTCGTGCAGCTTCTGGTACGAGGGGATGAAGGTTCCGGTCACCGAGGCGAGGATGCCGGCGGTGAGCCGCTCGCGATCCTCGGCCGAGAATCCCTCGGGGATACTGAGCGCGGGCCGATAGAACGGGCTCTTCTTCGGGTCCTCGACCACCATCGCCTTGAGCTGCGGCAGCACCTTTTCCATGAGCACGCGCGGCTGCACGTAGCCCTTCTCGATACCGATGCGCATGTTCGCGATCGCCTGGTCGGTCCAGGCCGAAAACACCCTGGCGCGCTTCAACCAGTTGTCGTAGTCCTGCACCGTCTCGAGCGGCTGAATGCCGTTGGGCAGGATCGGCATGAAGTTCGGCACGCTGAATGTCTGGTTGACCGGCAGCAGCTCGTTCGGGAACTGCTGACCCTCGATCGCGAGCTCACGATCGAGCTTGAAGATTGCGTGCGTGAGGCGCGCCTGGCCCTCGAGCTTGCTGCCGTCGATGGCGTTGATCTTCTCGAGGTACTCCTTCTCGAGCGCATTGCCGGCAGCGACGTATTCGGGACTGACCGTGTTCTCCATCCGGTCGTTGTACCGGTAGTCGCCGTTGAACGTGGCAAACACGGGGTTCAGCTCCATGAGCTCGTCCCAGTACTCCTCGACGACCTTCGTGACCTCTTCGGCCGCTGCGGCACTCGCCTGGGCTGCAGCCGCGCGCTGCTCCTCTTCGGACGGGCCACGCGAGCACGCGACCAGCGTGGCGGCCAGCCACAGGGCGCCGAGCAGGCGCAGGGACCTCGATCGTTCCAGACTCATCGGTCGTTCCCCTTCTCGTTGGATGCATGACGGCGCTGCTGCGATTCGATCCAGCGGTCGATCTTCATCTCGAGCACGTTCATCGGCACCGAGCCGTCGCGCAGCACTTCGCTGTGGAATTCCTTCACGTCGAACGCCGGACCGAGGCGCGACTGGGCGCGGGCACGCAGTGCGCTGATGCGCAGCTGCCCGATCTTGTAGCCGAGCGCCTGGCCCGGGATCACGATGTAGCGCTCGACCTCGGCGATGACGTCGTTCTGCGCCATCGAGGAGTGCTCGAGCATGTAGGCGATCGCCTGCTCGCGGCTCCAGCCCTTGTGATGCAGGCCGGTATCCACGACGAGCCGCATCGCGCGCAACATCTCGTCGCTCAGGCGCCCGTAGTACTGGTACGGATCCGTGAACAGGCCGAGCTCCTTGCCGATCGACTCGCAGTAGAGCGCCCATCCTTCGGCGTACGCCGTGTAGCCGTCGAAGCGGCGGAAGCGCGGCAGGTCGGTGAGCTCCTGCTGAATGGCGATCTGGAAGTGGTGGCCTGGCGCCGCCTCGTGCAGCGACAGCGTCTCCATGCCGAACTTGGGCTGCGCCTTGAGATCGTAGGTGTTGACGTAGAAGATGCCGGGCCGCGACCCGTCCTCGCTCGGCGACTCGTAGAAGGCGCCGGCCGAGGATTGCGCGCGGAACGGCTCGACTTCGCGCACCTCGTACGGCGCTTTCGGAAAGTCCTTGAACATCTTCGGCAACAGCGCGTCGATGCGCAGCTTGAGCGAGCGATAGCCTTCGACCAGCTCGCGGCCGTTGCTGAAGTAGAAGCGCGGATCGCTCTTGAGGTATTCGAAGAACGCCTTGAGGTCGCCCTTGAAGCCGACCTGCTCGCGCACCTGATTCATCTCAGCTTCGATGCGTGCGACTTCCTTCAGACCCAGCTCGTGGATGGCGTCAGGCTGCATCGAGGTGGTGGTGTAGACGGAGACGAAGTACGCGTACCACTCCTTGCCGCCCGGCAGCGCCGACCAGCCCACCGTGTCGCGCGTCGCCGGCAGGTATTCCTTCTCGATGAAGTCGTTGAGACGCCGATACGCCGGCATCAGGCGCTGCGTCAGCGCTTCGCGATAAGCGGCCGTGACCTTGGCACGTTCACCCTCGGCCATTTCCTTCGGGAAACCCTTGAGCGGTTCCCAGAAGACGCTCTGCGCCGGGTCGTCGACGATCAGCGCCGCGAGCTGCGGCAGCACCTTCACCATCACCGCGCGCGGCTGCACCACGCCGCTCTCGATCCCTTCGCGCATGTTGGCGATCGCCTGGTCGATCCAGACGATGAAGCCGTCCATGCGCGCGAGGAACGTCTCGTAGTCCGCGCGCTTCGCGAACGGATGCGCGCCCGCGCCCGAGCCCATCACGGCGAAGCCGGCGGCGGCGTTGCCGAACTGGTCGATCGGCAGCAGCTGCTGCGGAAAGTCGTATCCGGCGATGTCGCGCTCGCGTGCGGCGCGGAAGATGTCGCGCGTGAGCCGCGCCTTCGGGGTGAGCCTGGTCGCGTCGAGCCGCTCGACGGCCGTGAGGTAGCGCTTCTCCATCGCGAGCGAATCGGCGCGCCACTGCGGACCGAGGTTGTTCGGGAAGCGATCGTTGTACCGGTAGTCGCCGATCTGGCTGGCGAACACCGGGTTCAGCACCAGCAATTCCTCGAAGTACTGTTGCGTGAGCCGGTCGAGCTCGGCTTCCGCGGGTGAACCCGCGTCGCCCTTCTGCGCAGCGTTGCCGGCTGCGGCCAGGCCGCCAGCCAGGATCGCGACGAGCGACGCCGTCGCAGCATGCAGCGTTTTCACGGTGTGCCCTTCGCGCCCTCGCCGGGCGCCCGTTTTTTTGGGGATGCCGATCATACGCGGGCCGCCCGCAGCGCGCGCCCCGAGACCCAGGCGTAGCGCACGGATAATAAGAGTGCGCATACGCTCAGCCCCGCGATCAGTCCCACCCACACCTGCGCCGGGCCGCCTTGCAACACGATCCCGAGTCCGTACGCGAGCGGAAAGCCGATCCCCCAATACGCGAACAGGCTCAACAGCATGGGCACACGCGCGTCCTTGAACCCGCGCAGCGCGCCGGCGCTCCCGATCTGCAGGCCATCGGAGATTTGGAAAATAGCAGCCATGAGCAGCAGTGCGGCGGCAAGGGGACGAACGTCCGGATCCTGCGTATAGAGCGCTGCGATGTGCTCCCCGAAGAACAGGATCATCAGTGCCGAGGCGCTCATGAACGCGCCGCACATGCCGATGCCGACCCAGCCTGCGAAGCGGCCGGCGACCGGGTCGCGCCGCCCGAGCGCGTGGCCCACGTGGATGGTCGTGGCGGAATGCAGGGACAGCGGAATCATGAACATGAGCGCCGCGTAGTTGATCGCGATCTGGTGCGCGGCGACCATGGTGGCGCCCAGGGTTCCCATCATCAGCGCGGCCACGACGAACAGGCCACCTTCGGACATGACGCTCCCGGCAATCGGCACGCCGAGGCCGAGTATTTCGCGCTGTCTGGGCGCGTGCGGCCGGTCGAAGCGCTCGAACAGCCCGAACGGCCGGTACACGCGGTGACGCCGCGTGTAGGCCAGCATGATGAAGAACATGATCCACATCACCAGCGCGTTCGAGACGCCGGTGCCCACGGCGCCGAGCGCGGGGAAACCGAGCTTGCCGTACATGAACACGTAGCAGCCCGCGACGTTCGCCACCAGGCCCGCGAGCGCGGTGTACATGATCGGCCGCGTCCAGCCCACGCCCTCGCTGACGAAGCGCAGCGCGAGGAAGGCCATGATCGCCGGGAAGCCGCAGCAGATCGCGCGCACGAAGCCGCCGGCCTTGGCGATGATCTGCGGCGCGACGCCGATGAGCGCGAGGATGTCCTCGACGAAGAGCATCGGCAGGATCAGGCCGAAGGCGAGGAACTGGCTGAGCCACAGTGCCTGGCGCGCGAGCGTGCCGATCCGCGCGTTCTCGCCGGCGCCGTAGGCGTGCGCGACCAGCGGGCTCATCGCCATCAGCAGCCCGAGCCCGGTGAGATAGAAGAAGATGTAGAACGCGTGGCCCACGGCGACGGCCGCGAGATCGACCGCACCGAGCTGCCCGGCGAACACGGTGTCGGTGAATCCCATGCCCGCGATCGCGACGTTGTTGACGATCAGCGGTCCGCCGAGCCGCAGGATGCTGCGGGCATCCTGCGCAAGGCGCGCACGAAACGACGGGAGCGGCCGGGCGGCCTCTGGCGTGAGCATGGCGACGGGATTGGCGGATGGCGGGCGCGGGTGATCGCTGGCATTCTAGGGCATCTCGTCCCGGGAGTCGTCCATGATCGTGGGTTCCAGCGTCCGTCGCGTCGCCATCGTCGGCGGTGCCCGCATCCCGTTCGCGCGTGCGCACACCGCGTACGCCACCGTCGGCAACCCGGAAATGCTGACCGCGGCTTTCAAGGCCGTGGTCGACCGCTACAACCTGCGCGGCGAGAAGCTCGGCGATGCCGGCGCGGGCGTGGTGATGACGCATTCGCGCGACTGGAACCTGACGCGCGAGTGCGTGATGAGCAGCGGCCTGTCGTTCGAAACTCCCGGCTTCAACCTGCAGCGCGCCTGCGGCACGAGCCTCGAGGCCGCGATCATGCTCGGTGGCAAGATCGCGCTCGGCCAGATCGACTCCGCGCTCGCGGGCGGCGTCGACACGGTCAGCGATCCGCCGGTCGTGTTCTCGAAGGAATACCAGCAGCTGCTGTTGCGCAGCTTTCGCGCGCGCTCGTTCTGGGGGCGCATCGGTCCGTTCTTCGGAGTGCGGCCGCGGCACTTCAAGCCCGTACTGCCCGCCGTCATCGAACCGCGCACCGGGCTCAGCATGGGCCAGAGCTGCGAGCAGATGGCCCAGCACTGGCAGATCACGCGCGAGGATCAGGATCTGCTCGCGCTCGAAAGCCACAAGCGCGCGGCGGCAGCGTACGACTCGGGCTTCTACAACGACCTGATCGTCGAGTTCCAGGGTCTGAAGATGGACAACAACCTGCGTCGCGACACGAGCCTGGAAAAGCTCGCGAAGCTCAAGCCGTCGTTCGACTTCACGGGCAAAGGTACGCTCACCGCCGGCAACTCGAGCCCGCTCACGGACGGCTCCTCAGCAGTGCTGCTGGCCTCGGAAGACTGGGCGAAGCAGCGCAGCTTGCCGGTGCAGGCGTACCTCACGCACGGCAAGGTGGCGGCGGTCGATTTCGTCAACAAGGAAGGACTGCTGATGGCACCCGCGTACGCGGTACCGGCGATGCTCAAGGACGCGAACCTGACGCTGCAGGACTTCGATTTCTACGAGATCCACGAAGCCTTTGCCGCGCAGGTGCTGTGTACGCTGAAGGCCTGGGAATCCGCCGAGTTCTGCCGCGAGCGGCTGGGCCTTGCGAAACCGCTCGGCAGCATCGACCGCGCGAAGCTCAACGTCGTCGGCGGCAGCACCGCCCTCGGTCACCCGTTCGGCGCGACCGGCACGCGTATCGTCGCCACGCTCGCCAAGCTGCTCGCGGCGCGTAACGGCAAGCGCGGACTGATTTCCATCTGTACGGCCGGCGGCATGGGCGTAACGGCGATTCTGCAGCGGTAAGCGCCTGGCGAGCTGCCGGGGCCGGGCAACAAGGTTGCCATCAGTTTCAAGTGAAACTAAATTAGGCCCTGGGCTGCCTCCTTACCCGCCAATCCCATCCCCCGCGGGGCCGTGAATCCCATGAAGCGCTACATCTCCTTTCCGCGCGTCGAAGGCCAGGCTTCGCGCCAGGCGCACGCGGACATGCCGGCCGGCACGTACGAGCGCGAGATCAGCAAGGAGGGCTTCTTCGGGCCCGCCGCGCACCTGCACCATCGCCATCCGCCGACCGGCTGGGTGGATTTCCAGGGGCCGCTGAGCCCGCACGCGTTCGACCTGACCAGACTGCAAGCCCAGGCGGGCTCGCCCTGGGATGCGAACGAAGTGCTGTTCAACGCCGCGGTACGTATCCGCTACTGGCGCACGGCCGGCACGATGGATCACCTGGCGCGCAACGCCGACGGCGACGACCTGATGTTCGTCCACCGCGGTCGCGCCGAGCTCTTCTGCGACTACGGGCACCTGTCGGTCACGGCCGGCGACTACGTCGTGATCCCGCGCGGAACGATGTGGCGCATCGAGTGCACCGAACCGGTGATCGCGCTGCTCATCGAGGCGAGCAACGCCAGCTACGCGCTGCCCGAGAAGGGACTGGTCGGGCCGCACGCGATCTTCGATCCGGCAATGCTGGACGTGCCCGCTATCGACGACGCGTTCCGCGCGCAGCAGAGCGACACCGAGGGCTGGGACGTGCGCATCAAGCGCCGCGGCGCCGTATCGCTGGTGAAGTATCCGTTCAATCCGCTCGACGTCGTCGGCTGGCACGGCGACCTGAGCGTGGCGCGCATCAACGTCAAGGACATCCGTCCGCTCATGAGTCATCGCTATCATCTGCCGCCGTCCGCTCACACCACGTTCGTCGGCAACCGCTTCGTCGTGTGCACGTTCGTGCCGCGCCCGTTCGAGACGGACCCGCAGGCACTCAAGGTGCCTTTCTTCCACAACAACGACGACTACGACGAAATGATCTTCTACCACGAGGGCAATTTCTTCAGCCGCGACAACATCCACCCCGGCATGGTGACGCTGCACCCCGGCGGCTTCACGCACGGCCCGCATCCCAAGGCGCTGAAGAACATGCTGCAGCAGGCGAAGACAGGCACCGACGAGATCGCAGTGATGGTCGACACGCGCGACGCGCTCGAGATCGGGCCCGCCGCGCAATCCGTCGAGTGGCAGGGCTACGTGGACAGCTGGAAGGCGCAGGGCGCGACGCCGTCGCGCGGCTGAAGGCGGACGGATGAAGCTCGCGACGCTCAGAGACGGCACGCGCGACGGGCAACTCGTCGTCGTCGACCGCGCCTTGCAGCGCGCGTGCGCCGTGCCGCAGATCGCCGCGACGCTGCAGCGAGCGCTCGACGACTGGTCGCAGTCCGCGCCGCGCCTCGCGCAGGCCGCTGCGGACCTCGCAGCGGGCAAAACGCGCGACGCGTTCGACTTCGACGCGAAGCGTTGTGCCGCACCGCTGCCGCGGGCCCATCACTGGGCGGACGGCAGCGCGTACGTCAACCACGTGGAGCTGGTCCGCAAGGCACGCGGCGCGGAGATGCCGCCTTCTTTCTGGACCGATCCGCTCATGTACCAGGGCGGCAGCGACGACCTGCTCGGTCCGACCGACGACGCGCCGTTCCCGGGCGAGGAGTTCGGCATCGACCTGGAAGCCGAAGTGGCCGTCGTCACCGACGACGTACCGATGGGCGCGACGCCCGAGGCGGCGCGCGAGCGCATCCGCCTGGTCATGCTCGTCAACGACTGGTCGTTGCGCAACCTCATCCCCGACGAGCTCGCCAAGGGCTTCGGCTTCTACCAGTCGAAGCCCGCGACCGCGTTCTCACCGGTCGCGGTGACGCCGGACGAGCTGGGCGCTGCCTGGGACGGCGGCAAGCTGAACCTGCCGCTGATCTCCTCGATCAACGGCCGCGAGCTCGGGCACCCGAACGCCGGGATCGACATGACGTTCGACTTTCCGCGCCTGATTGCGCACGCCGCGCGCACGCGCCGGCTCGGCGCGGGAGCGATCGTCGGCTCGGGAACCGTCTCCAACTACGACCGGAGCCTGGGCTCGAGCTGTCTCGCCGAAAAGCGCATGCTCGAACAGGTCGCCGGCGGCAAGCCGACCACGGCGTTCCTGAAATTCGGCGACCGCGTACACATCGAGATGCTCGACGCGGCGGGCCGCAGTATCTTTGGCGCCATCGACCAGCGCGTCGTAAAGGTTTAGTCATGCAGTTGCAGGATCCGAAGCTGCTGCGGCAGCAATGCCTCGTCGACGGCGCATGGGTCGACGCGGACAGCCGGCGCACCATCGACGTGCTCAATCCCGCGAGCGGCGAGAAACTCGGCACCGTGCCGGGCTTCGGCGTCGCGGAGACGCGCCGCGCGATCGCGGCGGCGCACGCAGCTTTCCCGGCCTGGGCCGCGAAGACCGCGAAGGAACGCGCGCAGGTGCTGCGCAAGCTGCACGACCTGATGATGGCGAACCAGGAAGACCTCGCGGTCCTCATGACGGCGGAACAGGGCAAGCCGCTCGCCGAATCCAGGGGCGAGGTCGCATACGCCGCGTCGTTCATCGAGTGGTTCGGCGAGGAAGGCAAGCGCCTGTACGGCGACGTGATCCCGGGACACCAGCCCGACAAGCGCATCATGGTGCTGCGTCAGCCCGTCGGCGTCGTCGCCGCCATCACGCCGTGGAACTTCCCGGCGGCGATGATCACGCGCAAAGCCGGCCCCGCACTCGCGGCGGGCTGCACGATCGTCATCAAGCCCGCCTCGCAAACTCCCTACTCCGCCCTCGCGATGGCCGAGCTGGCGCTGCGCGCTGGCGTCCCGAAGGGAGTTTTCAACGTCGTCACCGGCTCCGCTACCGAGATCGGCGGCGAGATGACGTCCAATCCGATAGTGCGCAAGCTGACCTTCACCGGCTCGACCGGGACCGGCAAGAAACTGATGGCGCAGTGCGCGTCGACGATGAAACGCATCTCGCTGGAGCTCGGTGGCAACGCACCGTTCATCGTGTTCGACGATGCCGACCTCGACGCGGCCGTGCAGGGCGCCATCGCCAGCAAGTACCGCAACACCGGACAGACGTGCGTGTGCGCGAACCGCCTGCTGGTGCAGGACGGCGTCTACGACGAGTTCGCCGGCCGGCTGGTCGACGCGGTGGCGGCGCTGCGCGTCGGCGACGGTCTCAAGGGCGCGACCGACCAGGGCCCGCTCATCGACATGCAAGCGGTGGCGAAAGTCGAGGAGCACATTGCGGATGCACTCGCCAAGGGCGCGCGCGTTGCAGCCGGCGGCAAACGCCATGCGCTGGGCGGCAGTTTCTTCCAGCCGACGGTGCTCACGGGCGTCAAGCCGGACATGATGGTCGCGCGCGAGGAAACCTTCGGTCCGGTCGCGCCGCTGTTTCGTTTCAGGACCGAGGCGGAGGCGATCCGCATGGCGAACGACACGGAGTTCGGCCTGGCCGCCTACTTCTACACGCGCGACCTGGCGCGCGCGTGGCGCGTCTCGGAAGGCCTCGAGTACGGAATCGTCGGCCTCAACACCGGCATCATCTCGACCGAAGTCGCACCGTTCGGCGGGATGAAGGAATCCGGCACCGGCCGCGAAGGCTCGAAGTACGGCATCCTCGACTACACCGAGCTCAAGTACGTCTGCATCGGTGGCGTGAGCTGATCGACGCGGCCTAATCGACGCGGCCTGGCTGGCTAACGCGAGCCGACGCCGGCGCCGGCGCCCGGCCAGACGCCACACCGGGACGAACGGCCGGAGGGAACTGCCGCTTGCGCCAGCTGCTCTGATTGCTCGGGATGCAACGCCGCGTAAAACTCGTTATGCAGGTCGTCGTGCTATCGGGCGCGTCGCTGGCGGTTACATTGCTGGCAGGTGCATTGCACCTCGCGACCGCGCAGTCGCGCACCGGCGGCGAAAGTCAGCCGGCGAGCGTCGGCGTACGCGTCATTCCCTGCCCGTTGGCGCAACCGGTCACGGAGGCCATGCGCCGGTCGTCGCTGGAGAAGCACTGGCGCGAGCTGGAACGCCGGCTGGAGAAGCCTCTGCGCACGATCCTGACCGCCGAGAGCGTTTCGCGGGATGCGCTGGCGAGCCTCGACGTGCGGGCGCTGGAGCGCAACAAGTGGACCCTCACCCGCTACCTGGTTCGCCTGCTGCGCGAGCTGCAGGCCACCGATCTCGCGGGTGCGCATGACCTGCTCGCGCTCGAAGCCTATGCCGAGCATTCGTTGCGTGACGCGATGTGGGACGGCGCGAACGGCTGGGACGTCGTCGAACGCGTGCGCTCCGAGACGCTCGAAATCCTCGCGGCGCTCGAGAAGGCGCGGGCGAATGCGGCGAGCTCGCGGGGCATCAAGATGGGCTTGTCGTTCGGCCTGAGCCCGGTGGACGTCGCCGCGAGCCTGCTGGAAGCGGCCGCGAAGCCGGAGCCGTATTCCGTAGGGTCGGATTGCAAGCAGCCGCGCGATTGAATCGTCAGCGACCGCGGGTCGCCGGGCCGGGTTTTTCCAACGACTCGCGCAGCGCCTCGAGCCGCGCACCCCAGAATGCTTTCATCCGTTGCGCGGCGGCGGCGTTCGCCAGCTTGCCGTGCTGAACCGACACGAGCGTGCGCCCTGGATTCCTGGGCTCGAAGCCCACGACGATGCTCTTCGATCCGTCGCTCCAGGTTGCGCGCAGCGACTTGTTGCGCGTCGACCGGTGGATCGTCAGCCGCGCGTCACGCAGCCAGCGCGCACGCGTGCGTGCGTCCACCCAGGCGTGGAACACCTTGCTCACCGACGCAGCGATCGTGCGCGATCGCCCGATCTCGAAGCCCTGCTTCTTCTCGTGCACGGTACGCAGGCCGCGCGCCCGCTCGTAGCCGAGAGTAACGCACTGCGCCCACCACCCCGGCAGGTGGTACTTCGAGCCGAGCAACGCCGCGGTCGCCGTGTGGCCGAGGCGCCTCGCGTTCTCGCGATCGAGGATGGCGAGCCATTGCTGCCAGCTCTTGCCGGTTCTCGCCACGACCGCCTGCGGCGACACCGGCGCCTGCCAGCCGGCGTCGCGCGCGCCCGCAGCCCGTCTCCCGGCGCTCTTTCGTGCAGCCATGTCTGCATCTCCGGTTTTCAGCAACCTGACGCCGGCCCTCAGCTCGCGGTGCGCGACGCATGGCGCGCGGCGATCGCCTCGTTCGCGCCTGAAGCACCGTGCCCGAAGCGCATCGCCTTCACGATAGTCTTGCGATAGGCGCGGCTCGAGCTCAGGCGACGGCCGCCGGGCATCGTGAACACGAAGCCGCCGACAGCCGCGCGCTCGGCGAAAACGACGCGACGCAGGTTCAAGAGCAGCGAACGCGCGATGCGCACGAAACCGCAGGACTCGACCGTGGCACAGATGCGCTTGAGCGTGTTGCGACTGAGGTAGCGCTGATCGCCGGCGTGAATCACCACGTAGTTGCCGTCGGACTCGATGTAATCGACGTCGTCGACGTCGATGAAGTGGATGCGCCTGCCCTTCTCGCCGACCAGGCGCGGGACCTGCCCGCCCTGCGGGCCCGGCGCGCCCTGATACTCGGCGAACGCGGCGAGCACACCTGCGACCACGTGATCGCGCAGTCGGGCATCGAGCCGGCCGGCGCCGCAATGACGGCGCGCCCGTTCGATCGCGGCACTGAAGCGCGCTTCGACGACGGGCTTGGTCAGGTAGTCGATCGCCCCGCTGGCGAATGCGCGGGCCGCGTGCTGCGGAAACTCCGTGACCATGATGGCCAGCGGCCTCGCCAGGCTTTCGATCGAGCGCAGCACGTCGAAGCCGGACATGTCCGCGAGCTCGAGGTCGAGCAGCACGAGGTCCGGCCGCCGCTCGCGGATCGACGCAATCGCCTGCGAGCCCGACTCCGCCTGGCCGATGACCTGCACGTCGGCCTGCTGCTGGCACATGCGTTCCAGACAGGAGCGCGACTGCGGCTCGTCGTCGACGATCAGCGTTCGCATGCGCCGGGGCAAGGCTTGTCGCGCACCGGCAATCGAAGAATAGAAAGAGTACATGGTAGCCCGCTCGTCTCGGGTTGCACTTGCGGGCTCGACCCGCAGGCGACAGCGACAAGGTAACGGCGACCGCCGGCGCAATCTCGCCATTTTCGGACATCAATGCTTCTTGCGGGGAGCCTCGCGGACCGCGGTGTCGATCTCCCAACCGTCGTACTCGCCGCCGACGTCGGTGGCCAGCGCTTCCAGGAGCGCCCGCGCCGTTTCCGCATCCGCAGGCTCGGCCTCGTTGCGGGCGAGGACGAGCCAGTTGTCGCCGTCGGCGCTCGGCCGGACTTCGGTCCGGTACGAGTGATCGCGCAGGCGGCGAGCCGCAGCGTCCGCATCCCTGCGTGTCGGTGCGTACAGATAGTGCAGGATCGTCGGCGTCGCCGGCGCGGCGGAACGTTTCGCGCTTGCGGCGCCCGCGGGCGCTTGCTTGCCGCGCTGAAACTCGCCGCGCTGATCGACCTGGTCCGGCACTCGTCCGAGCAGTTCTTCGATCGCAGCCGGACTCATCTTCGGCGGCTGGCCGTGGCGGGACGGACTCCAACCTTCCGCAACCTGTCGGATCAGGTACTGGTGATTGACGATCGCGCCCTCCGGCAGGCGCAGCTCTACCGCCGACAGGCTCGCCTTCACGGTCGTGCCGCCAGTGTCGTCGTCGATCGCCCAGCTCTCGATCCCGCGCGGCGAGCGCGTTGCGGGGCGGCGCACCTGCATCGGCACCGGGGGCGCGGGCAAGCTGCCGACTACGGCAGCGAGAGCGCGATGCACGGCGGTCGCAGCCGGGTAGAAGGCGAAGTAGCCGTCGCTGAAGAGGTCGACGTGTGGCTCGCGGCGCCGTTCGTGCAGCACCGGGCTCACCAACACGGTGTCTCCGAACAGCTCGCGTCTGCCGACGTACTGGAGGTAGACGAAGTGCCCGCCCGCTGCGATCTCCAGCACATCGCCGCTACTGAGCCGCCCGCCCCTCGAGGTCATGAACTGCGTCTCCACCGATTGCGAGAGCCTACATTCTAAGACGCATGCCGCCGCCGCTCATGCCCACTATTCCGCCACCGAGGCCTCCGCCCCCGCGGAATCGCGATCCCGCCGTGCGTCGCAGGCCCTCCTCCTGCTTGCGTATCGCGTTGTCGATGACCTGCTGAGCCAGCTGCTCCTCTGCCGGACTGGGTCCGGCGCGCGCCGGCTCGGGCAAACCGGCCAGCTTCGGCCGCAAGAGCTCCATGCCGCGCTCCACGCGTTCGTTGTAGTCCGCCCTCCTCGGGTCGAGGCTGTTGTAGATGTTGTCGAGGGTTCCTCCCTCGGGCACACGCCGGCCGTAAAGCACTATGAGCGCCTGCTCGACGGAACGTGCGTCGTAACGGCTGAGACCGGTCATCAGCGGCCAGATCTTCCGCGCCTTGTCGTGCATGTGCTCGCGCGCACGGCGCTCGAAGTTGTTCGTGATGCCGACATACGTGACGCTGGTGCCCGTGGGGTCGAGGGCGTAGTAGACGACGGTCGCGGCGTAGCCGGACGTCGCCAGCGCACGCACCGGACCGTTTTCGCCGTCGATCATCATCGACTGCGTCGCCGGCACGGGTCTCGCGCGCACCTCCGGCGGACCATTGTCCGGCGCCTGCGCGAGCTTCGGCGCAGTCTGTCGGTGCGCGGGCCGCGAGACCGGGGTCGGCCGGGCGCGAGGCGCGGCGCGAGCACCGCCCGCGCTGTCGACCTGCATCGACCCGAGCCTCGTGACCCGCGCGATCGCTGGCGCGGCGCGTTGCACGACCGGCGGCGTCACCACCTTGCGACCGCCGACACCGTCGGGCTTCATCGCGCGATACCCGGTCGGATCGGTGAAGTTAACCGGGTTGTTGCGCGCGTACGCGTAGGTGTTGTGCACCAGGAAGTCGTCCGAATCCTTGATGGAATCGGGCGAGGTGAAGCGCAGCGTCTGCGCGTCGTAGTAGCGGTGCGCGTTGTAGTACGCGTCGAGCTCGGCGTCGTATTCCTTCTGGCCGTAGGAGTGCCTGGCGATGTAGTCGCCGACGCTCGCGGCGACGTTGAGCGTGCCGTCGGGGAAGTATTCGAGGCGCAGGAGCGAGGTGCCCTGCCCGTCGAACATGACGCTCGTCGAGCCGAGCGGCGAGTTCAGGTAGTAGAACGTGCCGGGCACCGGCTGGCGCGTGTCGCCGCGCGCGATGCTCTGGATGGCGTAGCTGCCGTCTCCGGTCAGCGGCTGCACCGCGCTGTCGCCGGGGTTCTGCTGCGTGCACGCGATCAGGAAGACCGCGGCGATCGCCGGCAACACCGACCATGCTGCGCGCGGCAGCCAGCGCTCGGCACGTCCGCGAGCGCGCGCCCGCACGACGGTGCAGGTCCGGCGCATGGCGAAGGCCGCGAGCAGCGCGATGCACGCCGCGAAGGGCATGCCGGCAAGCGCCAGAGGCGCCCGTGCCTGATCGGCGTTTGCAGCCGCAGCGATCAGGCCCGGGCGCTCTACTGTGCGATGCGCGACGCGCGAGCCGTGCAGGCCGGTGACGTACAGCGTGTGGAAATATCTGCCGGTCGCATGCTCGCGCACGACCTCGTAGTTGCCGAGGTCCCAGGTCGTCTGCGGATTGGCGCCGAGGAATTCTTTCTTGACGCGATTGCCCTGGTAGTCGGTCGTCATCCGGTGCAGGGTCGTGCCGTTGCGCAGCTGCGCCTGCAGGAATCCGTCCGGACCGGTGGCATACGTGTCGATCGCGCCGCCGTCGCGCGTCCTGGACAGCAGGCGCCCGACGGCGTCGTAGGTGCGGTCGGCGCTTTCATTGCCGACGCGCCTGAGCTGGAACGGCCGCTCTGCGTCGTAGACGAAGGTCTTGCCGTCTTTCTCGAGGACGCGGCCGACGCCGTCGTAACGGTAGCTCCTCGACCACGCGTTGCCCGAGCAAAGCGTGCCGCTGCAGCTCGCGCCGGCGCCCATCGCTGCGCCGACCAGCTGCTCGAGCGCGTCGTAGGCAAACGCCTTGGTAGTGTCGCCGTTGGGGCGACTGGCGCGCTGGTCCTGCTCGCGCACCAGCATGCCGCGCTCGTCGTAGGAGAAGTACGTGTCGACGAAGCCGCGCGTGTCGGACTGGCGCAGCAGACGGCCGGTGCCGTCTTCGAACGCGAGCGCGACCGTGTCGGCGCTGCCGCCGTACGTGTACGAGGTCGGCTCACCCTGTTCGTTGTAGTTCTCGTAGCGCATCACCTCGACGCCGTCGAGGGTGACGGAGCCCAGGTGACCGGCACCTGAGCCGTAGCGATAGCCGACCACGGCGCCGTTGGGATAGGTGATGGAAGTCCGCCGTCCGAGGCGATCGAACGTCGAGCTGGAGAGGAACGTTGCGCCGTCCATGACTCTGGTCGTCGCGCGCAGGCGGCCGGCCGCGTCGTGCTCGAGCGTGGAAACTCCGGAGCGGTCCGTGACGCGCACCATCCTGCCGGCGCCGTTGGCGACGTCGCCCGGCGCATCGAGGTAATCGTACTCGATCACCGAGTCTTCCGGGCCCGCCCGGGCGGGATCGAGCGGCGCATGGTCAGTGCGCACCAGGCGCGAGGCCGCGTCGTAGTACGAGCGCGTCACCATCCCGGCCGCGTCCGTCACCGCAACGGGATTGCCGCGCGAGTCGTACCCGTAGCTGGTGAGCCCGGTCACCGGATCGTTCTCGGTGAGTTTCCAGCCGAGCGAGTTGTAGGTGCGCGTCTCGACGTTGCCGTCGGGATCGGTGATGCGCAGCACGCGGCCGAGCAGGTCCTTCCTCGTGGCCGTGACCAGGCCGCCCGGCTGCGTGAGCGTGTCGGTGAGCGTCGTCGGGTCGTAGCTGCGCACGGTGACGTTGCCGGCCACGTCGGTGACGCGCGTGGTGTAACCGTCGTAGGTCGTCGTGCTGCTGACGAAGCCGCCGCCGGAGCGCGGTGACTCCACGCGGGCGACACGCCCCGCCGCATCGAAGTGGGTGGTGGTGCAGGTCGCGGCCAGCTCCGGTGTGCCGGCCACGTGCGCCGCGCACACCTTGTGCTCCCGGCCGGCCGCGTCGAAGTGCCGATCCGTCTGCAGCAGCGCGCCGTTGTTCCAGGTCTGCGTCGTCTTCCACACGCGTCCGAGGCCGTCGAGGTGCTCGGTGGTGGTCATCGCCGTGCCCGAATCCGCGTGCCGGATCAGGCTGCGCTCGTAGGGCGAGAAGCGCACCGTCTCCTCGACGAGCGCCGTGCCGGACCCGTCGTGCGGCAGCTCGGTGCGGATCCTGCGACCGAACGCGTCATAGCGAAACGTCGTGGTGTTCCCGCTCGCGTCGGTCCTTGCGATCAGCTCGCGCGTTACGGCATCCCAGGTGCTCGCCTCGCTGTTGTCGGCCGCATCGCTGACACGGATCAGCGCCCCGGACGCGGGATCGTATTCGTTGCTTTCGACGGCGCTGCCGGACGGATCCGTGCGCACCAGCACGTTGCCGGAGGCGTCGTAGCGGTAGGTCGTGGCCGGATAAGTAGCGTCGTCGGAACGCCAGGCTGCTGACATCGTGAGCTCGGCGCGTGCACCGACCTGGCCGTGGGACAGGCCGTCGTAGTAGCTGAGCGCCAGATCGAGCACTGTGCCGCACGCAGCGTCCGCACACGTGCGCGCCAGCGCCGGCAGCCCAATGCGCCAGAGACCGACGTCGTTGACGAATTGCGCGGAGAGCCACGTGTCGTCCGCCGCAGTCGCCAGATCGTTGAGCGCGGACGTGAGTATCGTGTTGCCGAATGCGTCGTGCGCATGCAGCGTGCGCGTTCGATACTTCAGCGTCCCGAGCTCGTAACGCTCGTGCCCTTCGCTGCTCGTGCGGATCAGGCGCGTGCCGTGCGGCGAGGAAACCTGCGTGTATGCGAGATCGGTGCGGTCGAGGAGCACCGCGGCGCTGTAGTGTTCGATGCGCGCGACCTGTCCCTGGTACGGCACGTCGAGTCGGTAGTGGCGCGTTTCGCGAATACCGAGTTGTTCGTCGCGCTCCTCCCGCCACGCAAAACCGAGCTGTTGCGCCTGCGCCGGCGTGCCCGGCAGGTAGCGGCGGTTGTAGTACTGGTAGGCCTTCGAATAGGTGTTGCCACGTCCGTCGCTCACGGCGAGGCGCGTCACCAGCGGCGTCGGCGAAGGATCCGCGTTGCCGCAACCGCCGCTGGTGCAGGGATCCACGTCCGGCCGGATGGCGTTCGCCACTCGCGGCGACGGCAGGTAGGTCACGGTGGTCGTGCTGCCGACACCGTTGCCGATCGAAGTCATCAGGTCCGGCATCGCACCCGCGCGCGTGATGAACGTGATGCCGCCCCAATGCACGCGGCCCAGGCCGCTCTTGCCTTCGCCAGTCCAGTCGCCCGCCAGAATCGGATGCGCGGCGCCGTAACCCTCGTTCGGACCCCAATGCCCGAAGCCCGTGAAGTCGCGCCAGCCGATGCCGGTCGAGGTGCTGAATGCAACGCCGGCGTTGTGTACGCGCGCGACGTCGGTCTTGCCGTCGCCGTTCCAATCGCCGGTGACGAGCGGATAAGTGCTGCTGTCGGTGTAGCCGTTGTTCGGCCCCCAGCCCGGACCATCTGCGTATCCCTGCCAGCCGGTGCCGGTGGAGATGCGCATGAACATGCCGGCGTTGTTGACGCGACCGAAGTCGGTCTTGCCGTCGCCGTTCCAGTCGCCGATGAGAACGGGATAGCGGCTCGCGTTGGAGAAACCGCGGTTCGGGCCACCGTCCCAGTCGTCGGCGTATGCCCGCCAGCCGGAGCCGGTCGAAACCTGGAAGGTGGTGCCCGTGTTGTGCACGCGGCCGATGTCCGTGCGGCCGTCGCCGTTCCAGTCGCCGATCAGGATCGGATAGACGCTGGCGTCGGTGTAGCCGCCGTTCGGCCCCCACGTCGGCCCGTCGGGATATCCCTGCCAGCCCGCGCCGCTGGAGACGCGGAAGAAGATGCCGGCGTTGTTGACCCGTCCGTAGTCGGTCCTGCCGTCGCCGTTCCAGTCGCCGATCAGGATCGGGTAACGATTGGAATCGGTGAAGCCGCGGTTCGGCCCGCCGTCCCAGTCGCCCGGATAGGACTGCCAGCCCGAACCCGTCGACACGTGGAACACGATGCCGTTGTCGTGCACGCGACCGATGTCCGTGCGCCCGTCGCCGTTCCAGTCACCGACGAGGAACGGATAGCGGCCTGCGTCCGTGAATCCGGTGTTGGGGCTCCAGTCCGGTCCGGCCGCGTACTGCTGCCAGCCGTTGCCCGTCGACGTGAGAAAGTGAATGCCCCAGTTGTGAACGCGGCCGATGTCGGACTTGCCGTCGCCGTTCCAGTCGCCGTTGAGCGTGGGATAGCGGTCGTCGTCGGTGAACCCCGAGCCCGGACCCCAGGCCGTCACTTCCGCGAACGCGGTCCAGCCGCTCTCGCCCTGTTCCCAGCGATACGTCGTCGCGGGCAGCGTGCTGACGCCGTCGCGGCCGTACTCCTTGACACTGGTCAGGCGCGACGTGCCGGTGATCGCGCCGTAGTCGTATTCGAGACGATATTGGCGGACGAGCTGGCCCGCACCCTTGACGACGATCCATTGCAGACGCCGGTCGAGATCGACGAGCGCACTCTGCGAGTACTCGGGCGTGTGATCGGCGCGCGCCTCGTACGTGAGCTCCACCGTGTAGAGCGTCGTGCGGCCGTTGCCCTGGTTGTAGGTCACCGAGGTCGGGCGATAGTCACCGTTGACCGTGTCCTCGAAGTACGTGACGGAGTAGAAGTTGCCGGCGGTGTCGGTGACTCTGGAAAGTGCCCACACGCGCACGGCGCCGCCACGCCCGACCGCTTCGATGCGCGAGTCGTCCGTGCCGCCGAACTCCAGCACCGTGCCGTCCGGCTCCGTCGCCTTCCAGCTGCACGGGCCGTTGCCGCAACCGCCGCTTCCCGTCCACACAGAACCGCCCGCGTTGTACGCAACGTATCTGCTCCAGCTCTCCTCCTCGGTGTGGTACGCGTGACTGCCGTTGAAATTGACGAGGCGCCCGCCCGGCGAGACGAACGTGTCGCCGGCGTCGTAGTTGATTCCCGCGCCGAAGCTCATGCGTGAGACGGCGGAGAATCCCTCGAGCTGCCAACCCAGGCCCACGAGGCCGTCGCCGGCCTGCGAGTTGTACGAGAGTGCGATCTGCGGCTGCAGGTCGCCGACCGCGGCCGGCAGCCGGATCTCGAGCGAGTGATCGAACGCGCCCAGCGCGTCGACCTCGGCATGCGCAGCGCCAGCGCCGGCGAGCAGCGCCGCCGTCAACGACAGAAGGCACGGCAAGAGGGTGAGATGGCGCACGTGAATCTCCAGGAAATGATCCGGACCGCGGCGAATGCGAGAAGCCCGTCGAGGCGGTGGCGGCAGCCGGGCCGGGGTGGCCGGGCCCGGCTGCCGCACCGCTCCGGCTCAGAACGTCATCGTTGCCGAGACGAAGAACGAGCGGCCCAGGGCGTCATAGGTGGCCGGGAACGTGTTGCCACTGTTCTCCGCCGTGCCGCCGTAGTCCTGGCCGACGATCGGCGGCTTCTCGTCCAGCAGGTTGTCGATACCCGCACGGAAGGTGAGCGTCTCGTTGAGCTGGTAGCTCGCGCCGAAATCCAGGTACTCGTACGCGCGGATGGTCGGCACCGCGAAATCGGATGCCGGCGCATCGCCGCTGACGATCGAGTCCTGCGTGACTTCGCCCACGTGCCGCCAGCGCAGCTGCAACGTGGCCGGTCCGCGCGCCCACGTCGTGGTCTGCACCCAGCGCCACTCGGGAGTCGGCCGCAGGCAGACGTCGCCGACTGCACCGACGCAGTCATAGATCGGTGCGTTCTCGGTGAACTGGATCTGCGACTCGAGCTGGTGCGTGAGATTGAGCGCCAGGCCGATCCGCCCGAAGTTGCCGAAGTCGAAGCGATACGCAGTGGCCAGGTCTACGCCGCGCGAACGCAGGAACCCGATGTTGCGATCGGTCGCATCGACGCCCGTCTCGAGCCCGCCGTTCAGGCTGCCGTCGAGTGGATTGCGATGGACCGCCTGGCAGAACGGGTTGGACGCGTCGAGGCCGGGGTTCTGCGCCTGCTGATAGCAGGCGTCGAGAATCGCCTGTTCAGGCGTCTGCAGGATCGCCTTGTCGACCTTGATGTCGAAATAGTCGATCGATGCGGTGAGCCCGGGCGCGAACGACGGCTGCCAGACCACGCCGTAGGTGACGGTGTCCGAGTTCTCGGGCACGAGGCCGGGATTGCCGCCCGCGTAGTTGCTGATCTGGCCCGAAATCGGGCCGCCGATGCTGCCGCCCTGCAGGCCGGAGAGCGGCGCGCCGGTGGCGATGCACAGCGCCACCAGGGACGCGTTGGCCGGATCCGCGACTTGCGCCGGCGTGAGCGATTCCGACGAGCAGTAGTCGTCGAAGGCGTCGCCCGTGCCGTTGGTGCGCGGATCGCCGATCTCGTTGAGGTTCGGCGCTCGCACCGCGCGCTGGTACAGCGCGCGCAGGCGCAGCGATTCGACCGGCGCCCACTCGCCGCCCGCCTTCCACGCGGTGGTTTCGAAAGCGTTCGACGCCCGCAGGTCCGGCACTTCGTTCTCGTAGTCCGAGTAGCGAATGCCGGCCTCGAGGCTCAGGCTGTGCGCGAAGCTGCGGTCGCTGACGAGCGGCAGGCGCATCTCGCCGTAGGCCTCCATCGTGCTCAGCTCCGCGGTGAGCGGCCTCGACTGGCCGAAGCCGGGCGAGATGCCTGCCGCGTAGGCGCTGTCGGGCTTGGCCTCGCCGCTCTCGCGACGGTGCTCGACGCCGACCACGAAGGCGCCCGGCCTGCTCGCCAGCGGGATCGTGAACGGCAGGTCGTGGCCGATGAAGCCGCCGGCCACGGTCTGGTCGGTCTTGTCGACCTGCTGCAGGTCGAGAAGGATGTATTCGGCAGCCTCGGGGCTCAGCGTGCCGGCGCCGAAGAGATTGACGGGCACGCAGTTTCCGGACGGATCGGAGCAGACGATGTTGCCGTTGCCGTCGCGCACGGCAAGAAGGCCCTGCTGCGTGCGGTCGAAATTGATGTCGTTGAAGAAGTTCTGCGCGCGCGACGTGCGGCCGTGCTGGCCGAAGACCTCCCAGTTCCACGACTCGGCGAGCGTGCCGCGCAGGCCGCCGACCACTTGGTAGGCCACGTTCTCGTACTTCGAATCGCGCGTGCCCAGCTCCGCGGCGCGCCGCCCGAACGGCATGCTGACGATGCCATCGTTCGCTTCGTTCTGCGGCGTCTCCGGATCGTCGACGTCGTTGCGCGCCAGCACCGCGCGCGCCTGGTCGGTGAGGAACGCGTTGGTCTGGTAGTTGATGACGAAGGGGAAGTTGAAGGTGCCGCTCGGCGCGATGATGGTGTCGACCTGCGTGTTGGCGAACGAGAAGCGGCCGAAGAACTCCACGCTGTCGTTGACGTCGTAGGTCGCCAGCGCGGTCGCGGTCCATTTCTTCGCCGGCGCCTGGAACAGGTTGAACGGGTTGAAATTGAAGCTGTCGCGGCCGGCCGAATACGGGATGAGGTTGCCGGAGGCGTCCCAGGTGTACACGCCGCCCGGCTGACCGTTACCCGGAAGAACGCCGCGCACCGTGCCGGCGGCATTCGTGGAGCTGCCGACGGCCGAGAGCGTCTGCGACTCGAGCGCCGCCTCCGAGAAACCGCGCTCGCCCTGGTAGATCGCATCCTGCTCGGTGAAGCCGAGATTCACGACCATGTTGCCGCGGTCGTCGGCGAAATTGACGCCCATGGTGGTGCTGAAGTCGACGCGGTCGCCGTCGCCGCGCTGCGTCTGTCCGTGCGAGAACTCGGTGGCGAATCCCTCGAAATCGTCGCGCAGAATGAAATTGACGACGCCGGCGATGGCGTCGGAGCCGTACACCGCGGATGCGCCGCCGGTGACGATCTCGACGCGGTCGATGAGCGACGCCGGGATCATGTTGGTGTCGACGACGCCGTCGGAGTCGTAGGGAATGAAGCGCCGGCCGTCGACCAGCACCAGCGTGCGTTCTTCCGCGAGATTGCGCAGGTCGAGCGTCGCCGCGCCCTGGTTGCCGTTGTTGGTGTTGCTGCCGATTGCCGGGACGAGCTGCGGCAGCTCGCGCAGGAATTCCTCGGCGCTGGTCGTGCCGGCGAGCTGCAGGCTCTCGGCGCCCACGACCGTGACCGGGCTGTTGGCTTCGAGATCCGGACGCGCAATGCGCGAACCGGTCACCACGACCTCGGCGACCAGATCGTCCGCCTGGTCGGTCTGATCCTGCGCCGACGCCATCGGCGCGGCGGCGGTGGTCAGTGCGCTCAGCACGAGCGTGCGGCGTATCGCCGCCGCGAGTGAAATCTTGCGAAACATGTCGTCGTTCCTCCCTCTCGGTTTGCAAAGCTCCGGCTCTGTGTCGCGCGGGTACAGACGGCGCGCGGACGCAACAGCGGCAATGTGGCCGTGAGGCAGCGCTTCCCCGAAGACGTTGCGGGCGATGTGACGACAGCGGCACTGTGTGTGATGGCGATTCGCGTGCGCGGGACGAGAAGCGTGGCGGGCCTTCGCACGCGCGGCGCGACCGGATCGACGGTCGGCGTTGCGCGGCGCGGACGTGTCGGCGGCGCGACACTCGCGCGTGCGCGCGAGCGCTACAGATTCGTTACGAGGGACCGACGACTGATCCGCCGGCGTGTGCGATCATTGCCGCGTGCACAGATCGGCCAATTCGTCCCCGAATGAGCGCGACGACGGGACGCAGCTCGCCGTGCCGTCCACCGCGCTCGGCGTGTTGCTGACGAATCTCGGAACTCCCGACGAACCGTCGCCCGAGGCCGTGCGCCGCTTCCTCGGCGAGATGCTCTCGGATCGACGCATCGTCAGCCTCCCGCGCATCGTGTGGTGGCCGATTCTGCACGGCATCGTCCTGCGCACGCGTCCGCGCCGCAGCGCGCACGCCTACAGCAGGATCTGGAGCGCGGAAGGATCGCCGCAGCTCGTGTTCGGCAGGAAGCTGGTCGCAGCACTGCGCGCCGAGCTGACAACGCGCGGCCACAACTTCGTCGGCATCGAGCTGGGCATGCGCTACGGCAATCCGTCGATCGCGGCCGCGCTGGCCCGTCTGCGGGCCGCAGGTGCACAGCGCATGCTCGTGCTACCGCTGTTCCCGCAGTATTCGGCAGCCACGACGGCTTCGACGTACGACGCGCTGACTCGTCAGCTGAGCGACGCACGGAATGCGCCCGAAACGCATCTCGTCGCCGACTATCACGACGAGCCCGACTACATCGCAGCGCTGGCCGCGAGTGTGCGCGAGCACTGGCAACACGAGGGGCGTGCCGGACACCTGGTGATGTCGTTCCACGGCATGCCACAGGCCTCGGTTCGCCAGGGCGATCCGTACCTGCAACGCTGTCGCCGTAGCGCCTCGTTGCTTGCGGAGGCGCTCGCACTCGCCGGCGGGGAGTGGAGCCTCGCTTTCCAATCCCGCTTCGGCGCGCAGGAATGGCTGCGGCCATACACGCTCGACGTGCTGACGGATCTCGCGCGCCACGGCGTGAAGCGCGTGCAGGTTATCTGCCCGGGCTTCTCGCTCGATTGTCTCGAGACGCTCGAGGAGATCGCGCTGTCAGCGGCGGAGACTTTCCGCGCGCGCGGCGGCGAACGACTCGACTACATCGCGGCATTGAACCACCGCGCCGATCACGTCGCGTGCCTCGCGGGCATCGTCGAGCGCCACGTCGACGCGTGGAGCGCGGCGCGCCCGCTGCACGACGTCGCCGGGCTCGCCATGGATGCTCCCTCGGCCGCACGCGCCCATCGCGTGCGCTGATCGAACCGGACGCCTCCGCCCGGGTCTTACTCCTCTGCGCCGCGACGCGGCTCACGCCGGCAGGTATGCCGCTTGCAGATTGCGACAAAGGAGGTTGCGATGTCGAACGAAGCCGAAGTCCGCTCCGTGATCGAGCGATGGGCCCGTGCGGTCAGCAAGGGGGACCGCGAGGGGATCCTGAAAGACCACGCGGACGACCTTTCGATGTTCGACTTCCCCAGCCACCTGCGGGGGCTGAAGGACTACGACCGGACCTGGGATTTCTTCTTCGCGAATCCGCGCGGCCCGATCACGTTCCGGCCCACGGAAATGCACGTCGAGGCCGGCGACCGCGTCGCCTTTGCCTCGTGCCTCATGCATTGCGAGGGCACATCCGCGGGCGCTCTCGATTTCCGCCTGACCACGGGCCTGCGCAAGATCGATGGCCGCTGGGTCATCGTGCACGAGCATCACTCGGTGCCGACCGTGGAAGAGCGCTTCATCGGGCCGGACGCGTCGCAGAAGGCGGCCGGTTCCCATTGACCCTCAGCGCGGTGGCCAGCTCCACGGCGGCTGATCCAGCTCACGCAGCCCCGCGATACGCGTTTCGCTCAGCTCCTTCTCGAGGATCAGCGAATTGCACTCGGCGTTCGCTTCGAGCGCGGCCACGAGCCGCGAAGAATGCGAGACGACCCACACCTGGGTCTCCCGGGCCGCCCGCCCGATGAGGCGCGCCAGTGCGGGCAACAGGTCGGGATGCAGGCTGGTCTCGGGCTCGTTGAGCACCATGAGCGCAGGCGGGCGCGGCGACAGCAGGGCAGCGATCCACAGCACGTAGCGGAGCGTGCCGTCGGAAAGCTCGGCAGCGCTCAGTGGCCTGAGCAGCCCTTCCTGGCCCAGGCGCACTTCGAAGCGACCGCGCTGACAGTCGATCGTGAGCGTCGAGCCGGGAAACGCGTCCTGCACGGCCTCGTCGAGAGCCTCGTGATCGCCGATCTCGCGAATCGTCTGCAGCGCCGCCGCCAGGTCATGCCCGTCGTGCGACAGCACCGGCGTGCGCGTGCCGAGCTGCGACTGTCGCGCCGGCGCTTGCGCGTCGACGCGGAAGTGATCGTAGAAACGCCACGATCGAACCTGCTCGCGGAGCGTCAGGACCTCGGGCGCCCGGCGTGCATCGGCGACCCGCGCCAGCATGCTGTCGAACGCGGGCATGCCCTGCCCGACGTTGTCCCACTCGCCCTCTTCCGTGCGGACTCGCACCACCGGCCCGTGGCGATCCGCCAGCAGCCCGGCGAGGCGGAACTGCTCTCCCGCCCAGATGCACTCGCGCTTGATCTCGGGATCGTGCGCGAACGCGGTCGGGCCGAGGGAGCCTGGAGGCGGCAGGCCGAGGTCGATCGCGTAGCCGAACTCGTCGCCGGCGAATCCGAGCTTGAGGCTGACGACGTCCTTGCGCGGCCCGCCCTGCACCGGCGTCTCGCCGCGTTTCATGCGTCGCGTGATCGTCTCCGGCCCCGCCCACAGGGTCGATTCGAGCCCGCCCTCGCGGGCGAGTGAAGCAACCACGGTGCCCTGCGCCGTCTCGGCGAGCAGGCGCAGGGCCCGGTAGAGATTCGACTTGCCGCTGCCGTTCGCGCCGGTGACGACGTTCAGCGGACCGAGCGGCGCCACCACGCTGCGCAGCGAGCGGTAGTTGGCAACCGCCAGCGTGCGCAGCATGGATCGCTCAGTCCGTTCCGGCGACCTGCGCCTCGGGCTCCAGCCAGCGCTTCAGCCACGAGTGCACTTCGCCGTAGAAAAACTTGCTGTTCTCGCCTTTCAGCACCCAGTGGTTCTCGTCCGGGAACACCACGAGGCGGCTCGGCACCTTCATCCGTTGCAGCACGCTCCAGTTCTCCAGCGAGTTGTTGAGCGGCACGCGGAAGTCCTGCTCGCCGACCGTCACCAGCATCGGCGTGCGGAACTTCGCCGCGTAGCGGATCGGGTTCTGCTTGCGCCACACCGTGCCCTGCTCCCACACCGGTCCGCCCTGGTTCACCTCGCGCGAGTAGATCACGTCACTCGTGCCCCACTGCGATTCGAGGTTCACGAGCCCCGCGTGGCTGATGAGGCATTTGTAGCGCGTGGTCGAGGCCTGCAACCAGTTCGCGAGATGCCCGCCGTAGCTCGCGCCGCCGGCGCACGTGCGCGAGGCATCGACGAACGGATAGCGCCCGATCGCCTCGTCCATCGCCTGGTTGATCTCGTCGCCCGGCGTCGCCAGCGGATCGCCCTGGATGTTCTGCGCGAACTTCTCGCCGAAGCCCGTGGAGCCGGTGTAGTTCGTCATCAGCAGTACGTAGCCCGGGCTCGCGAGCAGGTGATAGTTCCAGCGCAGGAAGAAATTGTCGCGCCACATGCCGTGCGGCCCGCCGTGGATGAGCGAGACGATCGGGTACTTCTTGTCGGGCGAAAAATTCGGCGGCAGCACGACCAGGTTGTGGACGCGCCGGCCGCGCTTGCTGGTGAACCAGAAGTGCTCGGGCGCCTGCCAGTCGATCTGCGCCGCGCGCTCGACATTGAAGCCGGAAAGCGCGGTGTGGCTGCGCTTGTCGAGGTCGATGCGCACGATCTCCGCCGGGCTGACCGAGCTCTCCCAGTTGGCGAACAGCTGCGTAGCCTGCGAACCGTCCGGCGCCGCGAGGTTGGTGTACACGCCCTGCTTCATGTCGATCACGAGCTGCGCCTCGCCGCCGTCCTCGGCGATGCGATACAGCTTCTCGTGACCGGCGTGTTCGGCGAGGACGTACAGGTTGCCATCGAGCGCGGGCACCCAGCTGGTGACGTCACGATCGAGCTGCGCGGTGACCACGCGGGCCTCGCCCATCGCCGGCCAGGCGAACGAGGCGACGCGCGTGACGTTGTAGACGCGATCGGTACGCTTCTCGTGCTGGCAGTAGAGCCGGCTGCCGTCCGGGCCGAACCGCGGCCGGCCCCAGGAATCGAGCACGGCGCTGCCGTTCGCACCACGCGCTGGCGTCAGGCGCTCCGGCTCGCCGCCGACCGCCGACACCTTGAAGAGGTCGGTGTTGGTGAAGGCGAAGGCCGCGGTGTTGCGGTTGGTGGTTGCCGCGAACACGATCGCCTGCCCGTCAGGAGTCCACACCGCGTCGAGGTGTTCCTCGCCGGTGTCGGAGCGGCGGCCGCCGAAGCCCGGCGTGCGCGCCAGCGCGGTGGTCGCGAGCAGATTCTTTGCCCGCTTGCTCATCGACTCAGCGTTCGCCGGCGAGGACAGCGCCGCGGCGTCTATGTCCATCACGAAGAGATGCGGCTGCTGGTCCTCCAACCACTTGTCCCAGTAGCGGATCGGGAAGCTGTCGTACACGCGCGCGTTGAACTTGCGCGCCTTGCGCTCCTCGGCGGCTTTCTTGTTGTCCTCCTCGCTCCTCGCGCCCGGGAACGCGTTGCTGGTGAAGAGGAGCCTGGCGCCGTCAGGCGAGAAGCGCGGCGAGCGAGCGCCCGTGGTGAGCGAAGTCACGCGAATCGCTTCGCCGCCGTCCGCCACGTCGAGCACATAGATCTGCGACACGTCGTCGCCATCGCGTCGCGCCGAGAAGGCGATGCGCCGGCTGTCTTCGCTCCAGGTGACGCCGCCTTCGCTGCTGCGGCTGAACGTCAGGCGCCGCGGCCCGGCACTGCCGTCCGCGGGCACGATCCACAGGTCCGACATCTGCTGCTTGTCGTCGTAGGCCGGATCGGTGACCGGGAACACGACCAGCCGGCCGTCGGGGCTCGGCGTGGGCATGCCGACGCGCTTCATCAGCCAGATGTCTTCGTGGGTGATGGTGCGCTTGCCTTCGGCCGCGGCCGCGACGCCGGCTGTACCGGCCATGCCGGCGAGAACGGCGAGCAGCACGCCGAGGCGGGAAAGCAGACGGAGCGTGAGTATCATCCTCGTTATCCCCTCTTTGGTTTCGCAGCGAACGTATTTTTTTCCCGGCCGACAGGCGCGCCATGGTAGGAGAAAACGGGCCGGCGGCCCACCGGCCCGGTAAGATGCCCGCCAGCGCGCCGCAGGAGCGTGCCGGCAGGAGTCCACAGCATGCTGGGTCGATTTCTGGAGGTCAGCGTCCAGGCGCCGAACGCCCTCGAATCGTACGAGTTCTACCAGCGCCTGGGCTTTTCCGCCGCCGAAGTCGGCGAAACCTGGACTCATCCGTACGCGGTCGTGACGGACGGCCGCCTGTGCATCGGCCTGCACCAATACGAGTTCGACTCCCCTTCGCTCACGTTCGTGAAGCCCGACCTCGCGCGCAATCTCGACGACCTCGAAGGGCAGGGCGTCGCGTTCGCGTTTCGCAAGCTCGGCGACACCGTGTTCAACGAGGCCGGTTTTCACGACCCCAATCGCGTGATGGTAACAATGATAGAGGCGCGCACGTTCTCGCCGCCCGCACGCGATCCGGCCGAAGTGTCCGCGTGCGGGTACTTCGCCGAGTTCGGCATCCCGAGCGCCGACCCGGACGCCGCCAAGCAATTCTGGGAGCGGCTGGGGTTCGTGGCGGTCGAGGAGTTCGAGCGCCCGTTCCGGCGCATTGCGCTCACCAGCGATTTTCTCGACCTCGGGCTCTATGCGACGCGCGAGCTGCGCCGCCCGGTGCTGACGTTCGTCGATCCCGACATGCCGGCGCGTATCGCGCGCATCCTGCGCTCCGGCATCGAGCCCTCGCCCCGCCTGCCGCCCTCCTTCGATCCCGACACTACCGCGCTCTTGGTCGCGCCCGAGGGCACTCCGCTCCTGTTGATCACTGGCGAAGCCTGAAGAGCGCCACTGGCATCCTCCTCTCAGGTGGCCCTTCTTCTCACCGACAGCGCGAAAGCGAGGATGAGCAGGTTGCAGACGCCCACGACGATGAAAGGCGCCGCCTTGCTCCACAGGTCGTAGAGCTGGCCGCAGACGAAATTCGCGAACAGGATACCGAGCGCGCCGGAGATGCCGGCGAGACCGAACACCGAGCCGCGGATGTGCCGCGGCGCCTCCTGCCCCAGCAGCACCTGCGCCGACAGGATCGCGCTCAACTCGCCGACGCCCATCATGATCGCCGCGGGATAGATCATCGACGACAGCGGGTCGGCGATGCCGACCCAGGTGTAGCCGACGGCCGCGAGCGCCATCGCGACGATCACTGTGGTGATGCGATCGAAGCGATCCGCGACGAACAGGAACACGAATGCGCTCAGCAGCGCCGCACCCTGCGCGAGGCCGTAGATGGCTCCCTGGTAGCTGACTGCCTGCGGCGGCGAAAGGCCGCTGTCGAGGCCGGCCTGCATCAGGCGCAGGCTGAAGTACGTGCCGATCACCGCGATGTCGGCCCGCGCGATGAAGTTCACGCAGTAGCCGAGCAGGATGCGCCGGTTCTGCAGCGCCGCCGCCATGCCCTCGCGCAGCAGGTGTCGCAGGCCGAAATGCGCCTGCGCGTGCTCGGGTGGCCCTCGATGCAGCCCGGCGAGGCAGACGAGCGCGGTGATCGCGCTCAGCGCACCCGCGGTCCAGTAGGTGAAGCGGCCGGCTGCGATCGCATCGGCGCCCGTGCGCGCGAAGAATTCCGGCAGGCGCGACAGCAGGAACACGCCGAGCAGGATGCCGAAGACCTGGATGATGCCGGTGATGCCGACCAGCGCGCCGCGCGAACGCTCCTCGGGAAGGTCAGCGAGGACCGTCGCGAGCATTGCCCCCACCGCCGCCGCGCCCACGGACCAGAACATCGTCGCCAGCACCAGCCCGGCGAAAGTCGACGCCAGCGGAATCACGAAGAAACCCGCGCCGATCCACAACAGGCCGAGCACGTACACGGTGCGCCGACCGACCTTGTCGGAGAGCGCACCGAACGGACCGACCAGCAGCAACGTGACGATCTCGTTGAGCGCCCCGAGCATGAGGGTCGCCCGGCCCTGCAGGCTCTCGGGTACCTGGACCATCACGTTGAGCGCGTACGGCTGAATGAAGCTGACGAACGCGAGCAGGCAGACGCTGAAGAAAGCGGCGTAGAGGAAAGTCGCCGCGTGGCGTCCGCTGAAACCGGGCGCGAGCCGCACGAGGCGGCGCGAGCCGACGCCGGGGCTATTGTCCAAACGTGCCTCGCACGTGGCTCACACGTGTCTCACGCGCGGCTCAAACGCGGACGTCGAGCGGCTGCCGCAGCGCCACGCGGCCGGAGTGCACGTCGATGAGCTGCCAGCCTGTGGACCTTGCGGCATCCGCGCCGAGAGTCAGGCGCGGGAGCACTTCGCTTCGAGGCAGCCCTTCGGGATGCGGCCACGGCCAGGCAGTCGCCTTGACCGCGTGGAAGGCGATGTTGGCGATGCGAGCGTGCTGCACCTGGTGCACGTGTCCATGGAAGACCGTGACGTCGGCGAACGGCGCGAGGATCGCCTGTACCTGCTCCGCGTCCTCGGTCCAGAAGTTCCAGTCGCGCTGTACCTTGCGCAACGGCGAGTGCGACAGGACCACCAGGGGCGTGCTCCCGGGGACGCGCGCCAGGTCGCGAGCGAGCCAGGCGCGCTGGCGCGCTCCCACCCTGAACGCTGCGCCGTTCGGATTCTCGAGCCCGGCCATCTCAGCCATGCGCCGCGCACCTTCGGACCAGCGGCCGAGCCAGGCATCGTCCGCGAGGATGCTGTTGAGGACCACGAAGTGCGTGCCCTTGTGGTCGAAGCTGTACCACTGCGGGCCGAACAGGCGCGACCATCGTTCGCCGAGATCGAAGTAGTAGTCGTGCTCGCCGATCACCATTCGCACCGGGCAAGCGAGCCTGGAGAGCAGGTCTGCGCCGTGCTCGAGCTCGGCGGGCGTGCCGAGGTGGGCCAGGTCGCCGCCGAAGACCGCAAAGTCCGGCCGCGGCCGCAGCAGGTTCGCTTCTGCGATCGCGCGCGTCAGCGCTTCGTCCCAGGCGCGCACGAACTGCGTGCCGCGGACGTGCTGAAGGTGAGCGTCGGAGAGGTAGGCAAAAGTGAAGTCGCGCCTCGGGTCAGCAAACGCCACTTCGACGAGCGAGACCTGGAGCGTCGCCGCCGCCGCACCGGCGATGAATTCGCGGCGCCCGATCGCTGATCCGCCCGCTGTGGTCGCTGATCCGCCCGCTGTGGTCGCTGATCCGCCCGCTGCGATCTGCGATCCGTTCCCCGCGATCGCGGGCGCGCGGTCTGTTGGCAGTTTCATCCCCAAGCCTCCGGTTTACCGGCCCCGAGTACGGCCGGCAGGCGACGGTCGGCTCAGGTTAGACGAGAGGGGCCATGCCCGAAAGCCATCTCCGAAAGCCAACGCCGAAGCCACCGCGAATCCGGCGCCCTACGGCTCCGGGAGCGCGTGACCGAGCGTTCGGTCCTTGCGCGCGGGCAATCCGTTGCATGCCCGTGGCCGCTGGTACCGGAAACGTGTCAGGCGCGCGGAAACCCTCTATCCTTCGCGGCTTTCACCTTTTAGATGACGACAACGGCGCGGCTGCGGGCCTTCGCAGCAGCAATGCGAATCACAACACCGCCCGCCCGCCGCGCCTGACTGGTCACCCTCAGGAGAGACCGATGAAAGCACTGGTCCGAGCCCTGGCGCTGTTCGCAATCGGCGGCGCCGCGCACGCCGACGAAGGCATGTGGACACTGGACAACTTCCCGAAGAACGCCGTGAAGGAAAAGTACGGAGTCGACGTCTCTCAGGCGTGGCTCGACAAGGTGCGCCTGGCCACGACCCGCATTTCCGGCTGCACCGGCTCCTTCATTTCGCCCGACGGCCTGATGCTCACGAATCATCACTGCTCCTGGTCCTGCGTCTCGCAGCTTTCGACGCCGGAGAACGACCTCTGGGAGAAGGGCTTCCTCGCGCGCACGCGCGCCGAAGAGCGCCAGTGCCCGACGCAGCAGGTCGAAGTGCTGGTCGGCATGGAAGACGTGACGGCGAAGGTCAACGCGGTGACCCGCGGTCTCGACGACACGGCGGCCAACACCGCCACCAAGCAGGAGCTGACGCGGCTGGAGCAGGCCTGCGAAGAAGCGTCCAGGAAAGACAAGAAGACCGGTGAGCTCGCTTGCGAAGCGGTCGAGCTCTACCAGGGCGGCCAGCACTTCATCTACAAGTACCAGCGCTACAGCGATGCGCGCCTGGTGTTCGCGCCCGAGCAGCCCATCGCCGGCTTCGGCGGCGATCCGGACAACTTCCAGTTTCCGCGCTGGTGCCTCGACATGTCGGTGCTGCGCGTCTACAAGGACGGCAAGCCCATCCGCACGCCGAATTTCCTGCGCGTCAACTTCGATGGCCCGCTGGAAAACCAGCCGGTTTTCGTCTCCGGGCACCCGGGTTCGACGGAGCGCCTGCTCACGGTCGAGGAGCTGAAGACGCTGCGCAACTCCTTCCTGCCTTTCTGGCTGCAGCGCAATTCCGAGCTGCGCGGCCGCTACATCCAGTTCGCGAAGGGTGGCGAAGAGCAGAACCGCATCACTCAGGACGCGCTCATCTCGGTCGAGAATTCGATCAAGGTGCGTCGCAAGGAGCTGGACGCGCTGCTCGACGACCGCCTGATGGCGGCCAAGATGGCAGAGGAGCAGGAGCTGCGCGCCGCGGTGAACGCCGATCCGTCGTTGCGGGCGATCGCCGGCACCGCGTGGGACGACATGGCGAAGGCGCAGGCCGCCTTCCGCGACCTCCTGGTGGCGCACACGATGATCGAGAACAACGGCGCCTTCAACAGCGTGCTCTACACGCACGCGAAAAACATCGTGCGCGGCACCGCCGAGCGCGAGAAGGCGAACACGGACCGCCTGCGCGAGTACACCGATTCGGCTCTGCCGCCGCTGGTGCAGCGGCTCAAGGCCAGGACACCCGTGTATCCGGACCTCGAGCGGCTCAAGTTCTCGTACTCCACGGAGCGCATGCGCGAATGGCTCGGCCCCGACGATGAGCTGGTGCGCAAGGTGCTGGGCAGCGAATCGCCGGACACGCTCGCGGCGAAACTCGTCAACGGCTCGAAGCTCGCCGATCCCGAGTTGCGCATGAAGCTCTGGGAAGGCGGTACGGCAGCGGTCGCGGCTTCTGACGATCCGATGATCGTGCTCGCGCGCGCCGTCGACCCGGCGGCGCGCGCCATCCGCAAGCGCTACGAGGATGAGGTGGAAGCGCCGACACGCACCGCCTCCGAGCGCATCGCGCGCGCACGCTTCCGCATTCGCGGCACCAGCACCTACCCGGACGCGACGTTCACGCTGCGGGTGAACTACGGCAGCGTGCAGGGCTGGACCGAGAAGGGCGAGCCGGTGAACCCGTTCACGCATCTCGACCGGCTGTTCGAGCGCGCCACCGGCCAGGATCCGTTCCGCGTGCCGCAGACCTGGATGGCGGCGAAACCACAGCTCGATCTCACGACTCGCTACAACGTCTCGACCAACAGCGACATCACCGGTGGCAACTCGGGCAGCCCGCTCATCGACGCGCGCGGCGACCTGGTGGGCCTGATGTTCGACGGCAACATCCACTCGATCTCCGGCTCGTACTGGTTCGACCCGCAGTTGAACCGTGCGATCGCCGTGCACCCGGCGATCATGAAAGAGGCGCTGACCAAGGTGTACAAGGCCGACGCCCTGTACAGCGAGATCGCCGGCGCGAGGAAATAACTAAACGCGGTACCAAACGCGGTACCGGACTTTAGTTGTTTAAACGCGGTACCGGACTTTAGTTGTTGGCTAGGGCGCGATGAAGGCGACGATGCGGAACTTCAGCTTGAGCTCGTCCTGAACCTGCAGCGCGCCCATCATCACGGTGAAGGGCTCCATGCCGAGCTCGCTCTGCTTCACGGCGAATTGCCCGGTCGCCGTCAGCCGGTTGCCCGTCCGTTGCACGCTCAGCGGAACGGTGATCTCGTGCGCCTGCCCGCGGATGTCGACGCGAGTGCGCGCCTGCAGTTGCTCGAACGTGCCCGTCACCTCGACCGAGGTGAGCGTGATGAAGGGGTATTGATCCGCCTGCAGCAAGCCTGCGCCCAACATGTTCTTGCGTGTGCCCTCGCGCGCGGACTGCGGCACTTCGCGCGCGAACTCCGGTCCTTCCTCGTTGCGGATCTCCTGCTCGTCGATCGCCAGCTGCGCCACCGGCATCGCGATCTGGAATCCGCTGCGTCCCGGCTCTTCGTGCAGCCACACCTTGCCGCTCAGGTCGTGCGAGGCGATGACGTGGTTGTGCCCGGCGCTCGCCAGCTTGCCGCCACGAAACGCGAGGATGCGCACCAGCGATTCCTCGGGCACGATCTGATACGCGGTTGCTCCCGGGAACACCGGCGCCGGCATTGACGGCTGCGGGCCTTCCGGGGGCGCCGGGCGACGCGGCGCAGGGCACGCGCTCAACGTGAGTGCCAGTGCAACGCCCACAGCCGCTCGGGCCGAAACCCAGGCCGGATTTCGTGTCGAAATGCTGGCCGGAACCCGTGAACGAACGTGCATTAATTTCATCATCGGTTCAGCCTGACGGGGCTACAAGCGACTTTGGACAGTTCCGGCGGTCCAACGGCCGAACGAGGATCGCGACATGCAGATCGGGAACAGCCGCAGCCAATGGGGTGTCGTCAGCAAGACGCTCCACTGGATCATCGTGGTGCTGATTATCGTGCAATACACGCTGGCGCAGGTTGCCGAAGATCTGCCCTTGGGCCTGCAGAAGCTGCAGGTGCTGGCACGGCACAAGTCGGTCGGACTCACCATCCTGGGCATGGCCATCCTGCGCCTGTTGTGGCGCTGGGCGAACCCCACACCCGAGCTTCCCGGCACGCTGAAGCCCTGGGAGAAGAAGGTCGCAACGCTCACTCACTTCGCGCTGTACCTGCTGCTGTTCGCAATGCCGGTGACGGGCTGGCTCATGTCTTCAGCCGCGAACTTCCCGGTGAGCTGGTTCGGTGTCCTCACGCTCCCGGACCTGGTCGAGCCGAGCCGCGACCTGCAGCGCACGCTGCACGAAGTGCACGAAACCTTGTTCAAGTTCCTGGTCGCGCTCGCGGTTCTGCACGTGGCGGCCGCGCTCAAGCATCACTTCGTGCTGAAGGACGATGTTCTGCGGCGCATGGTCCCCTTCATGCGGGTCGGGAAAGACGACAATCCACGAGGTGCCGGTCGATGAGAAGGGTCACGAGAAACGCGACGAGGGCTTCTCTGTTCGCCGTTCTGCTGTGGCCCGCGTTGACGTTCGGCGCCGCCAGCTATGCGGTGGACGCAGCGAAGAGCACGCTCGGCTTCACGGCGTCGCAAACCGGCGGCGAGTTCGACGGGCAGTTCCGCAAGTTCACCGCGCAGATCCGCTTCTCGCCGGACGACCTCGCGAACAGCAGCTTCGACGTGCGCGTCGATACCGCCTCGGTCGACACGCAGGACGACGAACGCGACAGCGCACTTCGCGGCCCGGACCTGTTCTCGGTGGAAAAATACCCGCAGGCCCGCTTCGTCAGCAGCGGCCTCACACGCAAGGGCGTCGATTCCTACCAGGCGCGCGGCAAGCTCACCCTCCGCGACGTGACGCGCGAGATCGTCGTCCTGTTGACGTTCGCGCCGGAGAAGGGCGCCGCCAGCAACGGGCCCGCTCTGCTCGAGGGATCGGCGCAGCTGAAGCGCCTCGACTTCGGCGTCGGTCAGGGCGACTGGCAGGACACGACCTGGGTCGGGAACGACGTCATCGTGAAGTTCGCGCTACGCCTCGTTCCGGCAGCGAAGCAATAAAAAAGGCCTGGCGAAAGCCGCCAGGCCCCGAATATCACCCGGCGCCAGCGCCGGGTGGCCTGTCCGCCGCCGTCCTAGTGTCCGACGGTGTAGTTGGCGAAGATCGAAATCGTGTCCGAGCCCACGGATCCGGAACCCGCGGGATTCGCGGCGCCGTCGGAATACGTGTCGGAGTTGCCGTACCAGTTCGCGTCGCCCCTGGAATACGTGCGTGACACCGCGTTGTTCGAGCCACTGTGAACCATCAGCCAGTACGTTCCCGGGTTCAGTGCCGTGCTCGAGCCGAAATAGACCCAGCGCGCAGCGCTGCCCGCGCTGACGTTCACCGCGCTGGTCTGCGTCACGAGACCGCCCGGACGACCGCCGCTGTCGGAGTAGACCGCCACTCGCAGTGCCTGCGATCCGGAGGGTCCGCCGCGCCCGTCGAGGTATGCGCCGACATTCAGCAGGCGACCCTTGTCGTACAGGGTGAAGCGCGAGCCGCGCTTGAAGTTGATGCCCAGTCCGGCCGATGCCCAGGTTCCGCCGCTCGAACCGTTGCCGAAGCGCTTCGGACGATCGGTGAGTCGGTGGAAGGCCACGGGCGGCGAGGTCACCTGGACGTAGCTCTGCTGGCTCGATGCGTGCGTAACACCCTGAATGTTCATCCACCCCTGCGCCTCGGCGGCGTTGTTGCCGATGGCGAGCACGCGGCGATGGCCGAGATTGCTGAACGTGCGGCCGGCATAAGCCTTGTGCCAGGTATTGCTCAGGGAGTGATGCTCCAGGCCTACGCCGTCGACGTACCGCTCGCCCGGCTGCCCCCTCTCGTTGGCGCCGAGCCCCATCCACTTGGCATTGGTGACGACAATGAAGCGCGGGTTGATGGCGCGACGCGCCGCGTCGATGCGCCGCACGAGATCGACGTTACCGTCCGTCCACGAATCCCTCTCCCACTGCGGCCAGCTGTCCCAATTGGCGAGGCTCGTCCACAGGCGCGCCCCGACGACGTCGAGGAACACGCCGTCGACCTTGTCCTCGCGCATGAGGTTCGTGATGTAGGCGACCACGTGGTTGCTCCACACCGAGCCGGCACGGATGTCGGTCAGCTTGTTGCTCGGATAATTGGCCCGCACGCCGGCGCTCGGCCACGGCCACTTCGGCACGGTCGCAACGTTGCCCCTGTAGAAGGCGCTGTCGAGCGAGCAGATCGAGTAGGTGTAGGTCTCGACGGGATTCAGGTACGCGAGCACTTCCGCGCCGCTCTTGCGCGCATTCGTGAAGGCCGAGTCGTAGCGATTGCAGCGGCCGGTGATGAGCAGGCCGCCAGGCTTTGCATACGAGCTGGTTCCGCTCGTGTTGCCGTAGGCGAGTCCCATTGGATTGCTGACGTACGTGTTGGCGGCGTCGGCGGAGCTGGAAAAACTTACAAAGGCGACGCAAGCCATCGCTGCCCCGATCATCGAGTGCTTCATGATTCTCCCTCGCGAGAGCGGTCTATTCGTTGGAAGAAAGCGATTGCGGGCAGCGCGCAAACGCGTGGCGGGAGTCTAGCGAATCGAGAGCACAAATCCAGACGGGAAACTGTCAGACATCAGCGACAAGAGTCCTACGCTCCGTCCTACATTCGTCCTACAAGGATCGCCTTCGCTCCAGCTGCGCGCATGCTGAGCGAGTGCAGCATGCGCGTGAATCCGCACTGCCCGCATCGTGCTCTGAGCGATTTGCCTAACGCGAAAGCAGGGCGCGAGCGCTGCGAAAAGCTGCGCGGAAAATTTCAGTACTCGCTGCCGTCCTTGTGCGCGAAGGCGTGCGCCGCTCCGGCACCGTTGTAGCGCAGGTCGACGTCGGGATAGTGGGCCACATCCTGTGGATCGCGATTGCTGATCGCCAGGAACACCGCGGGCCGCCCGCTGCGATTGATGAACTGATGACCGTCTTCGACGCCGGCCTTGAATCCGGCGCACATGCCGGCGCGCAGGGTCTGCTCGCCGGCCTCGGTCTTCAGCACGACCTCGCCTTCGAGCACGTAGATGAACTCGTCCTCGTGCGTATGCCAGTGGCGCATCGAGGACTCCTTGCCGGGCATGAGCACCGCCTGGCTCACGCCGATGCGGGTCAGCCCGCAGGCGTCGCCGAGCGAGCGTTTCTCGCGCGGCAGGACGCGCGCGCGAAACGGTTCGGGGTACATCGAGGCGTTGCTCGCGGGGAGCGACGCCGGATCGAGCGCGGGTTTCTTCAGCGACACGGTGACACCTGTAGACAGCAATAGGGACGCGTAGACAGCGATGGGGACGCGGCGCATCGGCGCGACTCCGATATCATGCCGGCAATCGATTGCTCGTGCACGGGCGAGGGACGAGTGCCGGAACTCTTCGACGACGTCGGCGAATCTGTCGAGGCGACGCTGCGGCGCGTGGGCAAGCGCATCGTGCTCGCCCTGCCCCTCGCCCTCGGCAAGCCCGTTCCTTTCGTCAACGAGTTGTACCGGCGCGCCGCGCGCGATCCGTCCATCGATCTGCAGATCTACACCGCGCTCAGCCTGCGCAAGCCGCGCGCCTCCGGCGACCTGGAGCGCCGTTTTCTCGAGCCGTTCGTCGAGCGCGTCTTCGGCAACTTCCCCGAGCTCGACTACGTCGAAGCGCTGCGTTCGGGCGCGCTCCCGCCCAACATCCGCGTCGTCGAGTTCTTTCTCGAGACGGGCGCTTATCTCGACTCGCCGTACGCGCAGCAGCATTACCTCAGCGCCAACTACACGCACGTCGTGCGCGACGTGCTGACTCGCGGCGTGAACGTGGTGGCGCAGCTGGTGGCAAAACGCGTGGTCGAGGGGCGCTCCGAGATCAGTCTGAGCAGCAACCCCGACGTCACGCTCGATCTGCTGCCGGCGCTCGCGGAACGCAGGCGCGCGGGCCAGGATGTGCTGCTGGTCGGCGAGGTCAATCGTCACCTGCCCTTCATGGGCGGGCACGCGCAGTTGCCGGCCGAGTCGTTCGACCTGCTGGTCGAGCATGCACGCTACGATTTCGACCTCTTCGGGCCACCGAACCAGGCGATCGGCACGGCCGACCACCTGATCGGCTTGTATGCCAGCGCGCTGGTGCGTGACGGTGGCACGCTGCAGCTCGGCATCGGCGCGCTCGGCGATGCGATCGTGTATTCGATGCAGTTGCGCCATCAGCAGAACGCCACGTGGCAGCGCGTGCTCGCCGACCTGGGCGCGCCGCGGCGCTTCGCCGGAGAGATCGAGAGCATCGGCGGCAGCGGCATTTTCGAGCGCGGCCTGTACGCCTGCACCGAGATGTTCGTGGACGGGTTCCTCGATCTCTACCGCTCGGGGATCCTCAAGCGCCGGGTGTACCCGCACGTGCTGGTCCAGCGCCTCCTCAACGCAGGACGAATGAGCGAGACGCTCAACGCACAGGTGCTCGACGAGCTGATCGCGGCCGGCCTGCCGCTCCTGATCGACGCCGGGGAGTTCGCGCGGCTGCAGGCTGTGGGGGTATTCCACCGCGATTGCGTGCACGACGGTCAGCGGATCCGTACGCCGCACGGCGACTGGGTGCGCGCCGACCTTTCGGACGCGAAGACGCGCTCGACGATCGCCGCCGAGTGTATCGGCCGTCACCTGAGGAACGGCGTGCTGCTGCACGGCGGCTTCTTCCTCGGCCCGCGCGGCTTCTATGGCGCCCTGCGCGAGATGCCGGAGCCGGAGCGGGCACAGTTCGACATGCGCGGTGTGGGCTACATCAACCAGGTCGAAGGCGAGGACTACGAGCTGCGCGTCGCGCAGCGCGGCGGTGCACGCTTCATCAACACCACGATGATGGTCACGGCGCTCGGCTCGGCGGTGTCGGACGGGCTCGAAGACGGGCGCGTCGTGAGCGGCGTGGGCGGGCAATACAACTTCGTAGCCATGGCTCACGCTTTGCCGGACGCGCGCTCGGTCCTCGCCGTGCGCAGCACGCGCGGCAGTGGCACCGGCGCACGCTCGAACATCGTCTGGAACTACGGTCACACGACGATCCCGCGTCACCTGCGCGACGTCGTAGTCACCGAATACGGCGTCGCCGACCTGCGCGGCAAGACCGATGCGGAGGTGATCGCCGCCCTGCTGGCGGTTTGCGATGCCCGTTTCCAGGACGAGCTGGTGACGCGCGCGCAGGCGGCGAAGAAGCTGCCGGCCGACTACCGCGTACCCGACGAGCATCGCAACAACACGGCGCAGGCGCTCGCGCGGGCGCTCGAGCCCCATCGGCGCGCCGGCCTGTTCTCGGAGTTTCCGTTCGGCACGGATTTCACGAACGAGGAGATCGTGCTGGCGCGCGCGCTGAAGTCATTGCGCGCCAAGACTGGCACGCCCCTGGGAAAGCTGCGCGCGATCGCTGGCGCGCTGGCCAGCGGCCGACCCGGGCATGCGCTGCAACCGTACCTGCAGAGGATGAGCCTCGACCGCCCGGGCGGTGCGAGCGAGCGTCTGTACGCAAGACTGCTCGCGCGAGAGATCGAAGCGCAACTCCCCTAGAACCGAGCCGCGGACCGGGGCGATTGCCGCGCAACCGCCCCGGTCACTGGGTGGAACGGTCTCTACTCCGTAGCGGGCATTCCTCTTTCGTTCAAGCCGTGCCGCTGGAGCAGCGCCTGGCGCACCGCCCTCGGCAACGGCACCACCGCCTTCCTGGCGTCCATCCCGTCGTCGTTGCGCGCCATCGCGCCGGGACTATCACCTGCGTCGTTGGCATGCCCGCGCGACCGGCGCTCCGGAATCATCCACAACGCCGTGTACTCCTCCGTGCCCGGCGTCTGGGCCTGCGCGGCGATCTCGCCGTCGTTGTTGATGTCGTTCGCCTCATAGAGGAGGTCCGTGTAGCCCGCGGGCAGGCGCTCGTTGAGATCGGTCATGCGCCCGTTCTCGTAGATCCATGCGCGGCAGGCGTTGAAGTCTGTCGTGCACGACGTGCCGACGATCTGCCGCTTCTCGTTGATGCCGAGCGCCTGGCTCAGCGGATAGCCGTCGAGCGCCCCGAGATCCTTGATGCCGGTGTGCTTGTTCCAGTAGAACGCATGCCAGTTCGGCGTGGCGCCCGAAGCGGCCGAGACGTTCGAGAACCCGACCACATCGCCGCGCTCGTTGAGCGCCATCGGCGTGTTCCAGGCGATGCCGCCGAGGTTGCCGATGATCGTGGTCTTGTTCTTGTGCCACATCACGGCCTCGCGCCCGCTGGTGCCGCCGACCGCAGTGCCGCAGTTTCCCGAGATGCCGACGACCTGGCCGCTGTCGTTGATCGCGGTCGCGGCCGTGGTGGTATCGCCCTGCAGCGGCGGCAGGACCTTCTTCTGCTCCTCACCCGGACCCCACTGCACCGCGAGGAACTGCTGCTTCACGAACGTGGTGTTGCAGCTCGGATCGAGCGTCGTGTTCTGCGCCCAGCCAACGATCTGCCGATGATTATTCGCCGCCGTGGCGAAGCCGTTCACGCCGCCGAGCGTCGGCAGCTCGCGGATCTTGCCGTTTTCCCAGACGACCGCGCTGCAGATGAAGCCGCGGCGCGTGTTGAAGGAGAAGAAGCTTCGGCAGCTCCACTGCTGCTGCAACGGCTCCGGCGTAGCGTGCTGCGCAATGCCGGCGATGAGGCCGATGCGGTTCTTCACCGGCCACGGCACGTTGCTGTTCGGTCCGCCGAGCGTGCCGAGATCGAAGTTGAAGCCGTAGAGCCAGAGCTGCGCGTGGCGGTTGTCGCCGCCGGGCAGGTCGGCGAAGCCGGTGAGCAGCCGGTCGTCGTTGATGCCGTTGGCGCTGTTGATGGGTCCATCGAGATCGTTGAGCTCGACGATGCGGTACTCGGTGGCGCGTTGTCCGGAAAGTTCGTAGTCCTGCGCGGTGGCAGCGCTGACGCCCAACGCGGCGACGGCGATTGCCGGCCCGGCCACCCTGGTGGCGAGCCTGTTGATCGTGGTGTTCATCGATATCTCCTGACAGAGAGGAAGTCTGCGAGCGCGGGCAGGATGGACCGCGCATTTGCGACACTGCTGGCCATTTTCGGACGCGAAAACCGGACCGCTCGTCCCGCTGCACGACGGCAGCGCCCCGGGGAGGAAGCGCGCGGGTGCGCGGGCGGCGCGCGGACAAAAACCGACTTGGAAAGTTCCGGTACACCGCGAGGAAGTTGCGACGCGCATGCACGCTGCGCGGCGACTCGGGGACGAGACGGCACAACGGGCACTGCCGCACCGCGCACTGGCGCACCGCGCACTGGCGCACCGCGCACTGGCGCACCGCGGCGCCGGCACGCCGCGGCACAGCGGCGCACGCCGTCACGCGGCTGTCACGTCGTCGCCATCAGGTTTTTAACGCCCGGGCCGATAGTTCGCGAGCGTGGCGGCGCGTGCCGAGTGGTCCGGCGGCCGCAGCAGCGGTGATCCGGCAGACGTCAACCAAGTCGGGTAGCAGGGACGGACGCGGTAAGTCCGGACACCGTTCGAGTCTGCGGCGAGGACCACTCCCGCGCCGGCGTGCCCGGCGCGAGAAGGCCTGAACGGCGCGGAGCGCGCTACTTTTTCTTTCTTGCCGCCCGCCGCTTCGGTGCCTTCCGCTTCGGCGCTTTCTTCTTCGATTTCACCGCCAGCTTGCGACGCAACGCCTTGCGCCCCGCGGACCGTGTCGCCTTCTTCTTCGGTCGAGCCTTGGCGGCTGCGGAGGTGCGCGCGCCACTGGCCGGCGCCCTTGTTTGCGCTGCAGGCTTCGCGGCGCCACTTGCCTTCGCGGGCGCATCCACGCCGCGGAGCTGATCGAGGATCGCTGGATTCTCGAGAGTCGAGACGTCCTGCGTGATCTCTTCGCCACGCGCGATCGCGCGCAGCAGCCGGCGCATGATCTTGCCGGAGCGCGTCTTCGGCAGGTTGTCGGCGAAGCGGATGTCGTCCGGCTTGGCGATCGCGCCGAGCTGCTCGCCCACCCAGTCGCGCAGCTCTTTCGTGAACGCCGAGACGTCGCCCGCGGGCCGCGCGCCGCGGCACACGACGTAGGCAAAGACGGATTCGCCCTTCACCTCGTGCTGCTTGCCGACCACCGCGGCTTCGGCGACGCGCGGGTGCGCGACCAGCGCCGACTCGATTTCCATGGTGCCGAGGCGATGACCGGCGACGTTCAGGACGTCGTCGATGCGCCCCATGATCCAGTAGTAGCCGTCGCGGTCGCGGTGCGCGCTGTCGCCGGCGACGTAGAAACGCTGCTGGAACTTCTCCCAGTAGGTGCTGAGGTAGCGCTGGTTGTCGCCCCAGATCGTGCGCAGCATCGAGGGCCAGGGCTTGCGGATGACGAGGTAGCCGCCCGCGTCCGCATCGGTGACCGAGTTGCCCTGCTCGTCGACGATGTCGGCGACGATACCGGGCAGCGGGCGAGTGCACGAGCCGGGCTTGGTGGCGGTGACCGCGGGCACCGGCGAAATCAGGATCGCGCCCGTCTCGGTCTGCCACCACGTGTCGACGATCGGGCAGCGGCCCTTGCCGATCACGCGGTGGTACCACATCCACGCTTCCGGATTGATCGGCTCGCCGACGCTGCCGAGCAGGCGCAGCTTCGACAGGTCGTACTTCGCCGGCACGTCGTCGCCCAGCTTCATCAGCGCGCGGATCGCCGTCGGCGCGGTGTAGAACACCGTGACGCCGTGTTGCTGGCACATCTTCCAGAAACGCCCGCCGTCGGGAAACGTCGGCGCGCCCTCGTACATCACGAGCGTGGCGCCGTTCGCCAGCGGCCCGTAGGCGACGTAGCTGTGCCCGGTGACCCAGCCCACGTCCGCGGTGCACCAGAACACGTCCGAGTCCTGCAGATCGAAGACCCACTGCGTGGTCAGCTTCGCGCCCAGGAGATAGCCCGCGCTGTTGTGCTGGATGCCCTTGGGCTTGCCGGTGGACCCCGATGTATAAAGAAGGAACAGCGGATCCTCGGCGTTGACCCACTCCGGATCGCAGGTCGGTGCCTGCCCCGCGACGAAATCGCTCCACCAGGCGTCGCGCCCCGCCTGCATCGGCACAGCTTCGCCGGTGCGTTTGAGAACGACCACCTTCTCGATGGTCGGACAACCCGCGGCCAGCGCCTTGTCGGCGGCGGCCTTGAGCTGGATGACGTGGCCGCCGCGCTGCGCACCGTCGGCGGTAATGAGCATGCGCGCGCGCGCGTCCTCGATGCGATCCTTGAGCGAAGGAGCGGAAAAACCGCCGAATACCACCGAATGCACGGCGCCGATGCGCGCGCAGGCCTGCATCGCGATCACCGCCTCAGGGACCATGGGCATGTAGATCACGACGCGGTCGCCCTTGCGGAGCCCAAAGGCCCGCAGGGCGTTGCCCAGCCGGCACACTTCCGCGTGCAACTCGCGATAGCTGAGGCGCCGCACCTCCCCCTTCTCGCCCTCGAACACGATCGCGGTCTTGTGACCGCGCACGTCGAGGTTCGCGTCCAGGCAATTGACCGAAACGTTGAGCTCGCCATCGGTGAACCAGCGGAAGTTCGGCGCGCGGCTGTCGTCGAAAGCGACGGTGAACGGCCGCTTCCAGATCAGCTCGCGGCGGGCCAGGTCCGCCCAGAACCCCACGTGATCCTCTGCCGCCCTGCGGTGCAGCGCTTGCAGGTCCGCCGGCTTGATGCGCGCCGAGCGCGTGAAAGCCGCGGGCGGCTCGAAGCGACGCTCCTCGTGCAGCACGGACTGGATGTTCTTCTGGGTCATGAGCTCTCCGGCGGCGCAGCGCGGCAAACAGCGCCGCAGAATAATCCGACAGCCGTGCGCGGTTCCACCCGCGCCGGAACTCGGCCTCGACAACCGGTTTCTAATGCCCCCTGCGTTCAGCGATCCCCCTGCGATCCCGCAGGTTCATCCAGACCAAGCCAGGAGGCACTCATGGCCAAGGGAAAGACAGTCAGCCAGTGCATGTCGCGTGACGTGCGAGTCACCAGCCCAGACGAGACCATTCGCGACGCGGCGCGCGTCATGGCCGAGATCGACGCCGGCTCACTGCCGGTGGGCGAAGGCGACCGCCTGGTCGGCGTGATCACCGACCGCGACATCACGATCCGCGCGATGGCCGAGGGCAAGGGCCCCGATACGCCGGTCCGCGAGGTGATGAGCAGCGCGGTCAAGTACTGCTTCGAGGACGAGGACATCGAGGACGTCACCCGCAACATGGGCGAAATCCAGGTCCGGCGCCTTCCGGTCGTGACCCGTGAGAAGCGCCTGGTGGGGATCGTGTCGCTGGGCGACCTTGCGCGCTGCTCTGGCAATGCCGAGCCGGTCGGCGAGGCCCTGGAGAGCATCTCCCGCACGGGCGGCCAGCACAACCAGACCCCTGCGTAGGCTGAGGAAACTGCCGCGCGACGTGCCCGGGCCCGGCGCCCGGGCAAGTCCCGGCGGACCTGCCGGCGCCGCCCTTAAACCGTTTGCCCCGGGGGGGCATCCAACCGCACGATGCCCGTCTCATCACGGAGAAACGATATGTCGAAGTCCGCCCAGCTCCTGATCATCGGCCTGCTCGTGGCCGCCGCCTCGCTGGCCGCCCGGGCGGACGAATGCGAGTACACCGCTCCGCGCAGCGCGAGCGTCGATACCGCCGGCGCCAAGCGCATCGAGATCAGCGCCAGGGCGGGTAGCCTCAGCATTGACGGCGTCAAGGGTGCCAAGGGCATCGAAGCGAGCGGGCGGGCCTGCGTTTCGGAAGAGAAATTCCTCGACGACGTGCGTCTCGAAGGGCGTCGCGAGGGCGACGTGGCCTACCTCGAAGTGATCATGCCGGACACCGAGAAGGTGATGTCGTTCGGCTTCAAGGACATCTACGCCACGCTCGACCTGCGCGTGCGCGTGCCCGACGACATTCCCGTGGTCGCGATCGATTCCAGCGGCGAGGCGGAAGTGCGCAACCTGGCCGCGCTGCGGATGACGGACAGCTCGGGCGAGCTGCGCATCAGCGATGTGCGCGGCGACGTCTCGGTGCGCGACAGCTCCGGCGAGCTGTGGTTGCGCAACATCGGCGGCAACCTCGATCTCAGCGACAGCTCGGGCGACGTCGAGATCGACGGCGTCGAGCGCGACGTGAACGTCGAAGTGGACAGCTCGGGCAACCTCGAGATCGAACACGTGAAGGGCAGTGTCCGTATCGATCAGGACAGCTCCGGCGACATCGGCATTGCCGACGTCGGCGGCGAAGTGCGCATCGACCGCGACAGCTCAGGCAGTGTCGACGTGCGGCGCGTCGGCGGCGACTTCAGTCTCGGTGCCAAGGGCAGCGGCTCGGTGCAGGTCGCCGAGGTGAAGGGTAAGGTCGACGTGCCCAACCGCTGACGTAGCCGATCGATCTAGCCGGTCTTGGGCGTGGCCCGCCCGACCTGATCCTGAGTATCGGCGGTCTCTGTCGCATTGGCCGTCTCTTTCGCCGTCTCTTTCGCCGTCTCTTTCGTGTCGGCGGTCCCTGTCCGGCCATCGCGCGCCGCGTCTTTTTTCACCGCCGCCGGCACCTTCTCGCCGTGCGGGCCATAGTCCTGCTGGCCATAGTCGCCGTAGCCGGCGTGATGGCCGGCCGACGTCTCGTCGGTGAAGTCGCTCTGCGTGCCCCCGGAGCCGTAGTCGCCAAGGTCACCGGCGTTGCGCCCGAACTGCACGTCGGGAACAGCGTCGTCGTGGAGCGTGTGGCTCGACCCATTGCGCTCGCGGTCCGGCTTCTGGCCGCGTCGCTGTCCTTTGGGTCGTCGCCCTGCGCGTGGCTCCTTGGGCATGGCGCCTCCTCGATACGCTAGGCGTTCATGCGCGAGCTCTTGCCTGACACCGGGTCGAGCACGTAGCTCTCGCGCAGCCCGGGTTGCGCACCGTCAGCGTCGGCGTCGATGCTGGCGCGCGGCTTGGTCGCCGCGATGCCGCGCGCGTACTCGATCGCATCGTGTCGCTCGTCGAACTCGGCAAGCGGCACCTGCAGTCCGGACTCCGATACCGCCCAGGTTCCGCTCGGCGATTTCCTGACGGTGAAAAGGATCTGTCCCTGTGTCATGTCGTCTCCTCGCCTCGGTGGTGAGCAAGCCCGTAGTTGAGCCCTGCGCGGCTCGAATTCGTGGAAGGGGGCCCAGCACGGCTGCCGTAACGCCATAATCGAGCGACTTCATCAGTCGCAGCGATAACATCCGTCCGTTTCCCGGTGTGCCGATATGCACGGGTTGCGGGCACGTCGACACCGCTGCACCAGGCTGACGAACGGACGGGTCGTCATGCTGACCGCCCTGAGCCCCTTCGCCAATGGTTTTGCAATCCACATGCCAGCGTTTTCGTGACGCGCGGCCGCGGAGTTGCAAAACGTAGTGCGGCGCATGTGGTGCGCCGCCGTGCAAAACCCGGTGCTCGCACGTGCAAGAAGTTCCAAGAAAACCCGGACGGTGGCAGCGTGTGCGCGTGCCTCGCGCGGTCCCTGCGGGAGATGGCCCGCAGGGCGCAAGCTCGCGCCGTGGCACAGCGGTTGCAGGTCGTGTCCCGGCGGAAAGGGATTTCGAGGCAGAGCACATGGATATTCGTGCCTGGGGTGTGGGCGCCCTCGTACTCATGGCCGGGGTTCACCCGGTGGATCCGGTCGACTCGGGCGGTGACGTTGCTGCATGCGAGCTGCTTGCCGCCGTGCGCGCCGTTCCCGCGGGTCATGTCGATCATTCGGTGCTGATCGCTGCGGAGGTGCCGACTGCTGCGGCACCGGCGGCGACCGGCGCTCGACCGCAGGACGAGGAGTGGCTCGGCGTTCCGTTGCAGGCGCGACCGCAGTACGCTGTGCAGCCGAACGGTTCGACGGTCGCGCCTTTCCCCGCGCACCCGCGCAACCCGGCAGGGCAACTCGTCCTGCCGGTACCGCAGACGTCGCGCGCGCCGGCGTTTTGACGATCGAGACGCGCGTACCGGTCACGCACCGCGTGGCTACTTTGGAGGTGTTCGATGTCGTTCATCATCTGGCTCATCGTGGGCGGTTTCGTCGGCTGGCTGGCCAGCCTGATCATGCGGACCGATGGACAGCAGGGCATCCTGCTCAACATCGTCGTCGGCATCGTCGGCGCCTTCCTCGGCGGCTTCCTGCTCGCACCCCTGTTCGGCACAGGCACGATCAACCAGGGTGACTTCAGCCTCAGCGGACTCATCGTCTCGCTGCTGGGCGCGGTCATCCTGCTCGCGATCGTGAACCTGATCCGTCGCGGCACCGCCCGCTGACGACCGGGTCCCGGAGGGCTGTCGGGTTCATTTGCGGTTCGCGAACGCTGCGCGTTCCGGAAATGGATCCGAAAGCCCGCTTCGGGCGCCGTCAGCACGTGCGACTTCCCCGAGCTGCACGGGCACGTGCACGTCAGCGGTTGAGCCACCAGATCGACAGGTTGAGCAGGCCGGCGAACGCCACCCAGGCGAAATAGGGTGCGAGCATCACGGCGGCGGAGCGCCGCACGCCCGCGAAAGCGCGGATGGTGAAGCCGAGCGTCGCCAGCAACAGCAGGAGCAGGAGCAACGCGCCGCCGGGGCTGCGCAGTCCGAAGAACACCGGCGACCACGCGGCGTTGAGCGCGAGCTGCAGGAAGTAGAAACCGAGCGCCACTTCGGCGCGGTGCGAATGACGACGTCGCCACACCTGCCAGGCGGCGACGGCCGAGAGCACGTAGAGCAATGGCCAGACCACGCCGAAGATCGCGTCGGGCGGCGTCCACCCCGGCTTGCGCAGTGCGGCGTACCACGCCGCGGCACGCGGCGACAGCGTCGGCGAGGCGAGCGAGCCGATGAGCGCGGCCATGAGGTTCGCGCCGAGCAACCCGATCAGCGCGCGCCACTGCCGGGCCTCTCTGCGCAACGAGACCCGGTCGTGGATACCGGGCCGCATCATCGAGGGACGCACGTCGGCCTCCTGCCGTGTGAAATCTGCCGGCGCGGCACTCGCCGCACTGCAGGAACAGAACGGAAGCAGCACGATCCGTGCCAGCAAGTTCGCGCCGGAACGCGCGCCCGGCGGTGTAGGAAGGCGTCCGCGGGATGTAAGTATTGCGCGGCGGAATGCGGCTCGCGCCGGCTGCCGGCTCAGCCGCGCGCGCGACTACTCGCGGCGGAATGCCTGCGGCTCGAGTTGGTGCTTGCGCAGCAGTTTGTAGAACTCCGAGCGGTTGCGCTCGGCCAGGCGCGCCGCCTGCGCCACGTTGCCCTGCGTCATCTGAAGCAGGTTGACCAGATAGTCGAACTCGAAGTTGTCGCGGGCGCGCGCGAACGGCAGGAACTCTCGCGGCTTGTCGCGCAGCGCGTTCTGCACGAGACCAGCGGGAATGAGCGGCGTGGTGGCGAGGACCACGCACTGTTCGACCACGTTGCGCAGCTGGCGCACGTTACCTGGCCACGGCGCCGACACGAGCAACTCCAGCGCCTCGTGCGAGAAACCGCTGACCTCGACCACCACCTCGCCGAGACGCGAGCGGATGGCCTGCAGGAAATGACTGGCGAGCAGCGGGATGTCCTCGCGGCGCTGCGCCAGCGACGGAATCTCGAGGCGCACCACGTTGAGGCGATAGAAAAGGTCCTCGCGGAAACGCCGCTCGCGCACTGCCGTGTCCAGATCCTGGTGCGTCGCCGAGATCACGCGCACGTCCACCGCGGTCGCCTCGCTCGAGCCGACCGGACGCACTTCGCGCTCCTGCAGCGTGCGCAGCAGCTTCGCCTGGAACGGCATCGGCATGTCGCCGATCTCGTCGAACAGCAGGGTGCCCTCGTGCGCCGACTGCACGAGACCCGTGCGGCTCTCGCTCGCGCCAGTGAACGATCCCTTCTTGTGACCGAACAGCTCCGATTCGAACAGCGCCTCGGGAATGGCCGTGCAGTTCACAGCGACGAACGGCTTGTCGCCACGGCGGCTGGCGTGATGAATGGCGCGCGCCAGCAGTTCCTTGCCGGTGCCGCTCTCACCCTGCAGCAGCACGCTCGAATCGCTCTGCGCCACCTTGCGTGCCTGCGCGAGCAGTGCCTCCATCGCCGGGCTGCGCGTGACGATGCCCTCGCGCCAGCGCGACTCGTCGCCGCTGCCGATGCTCGTGGCTCCCGCGACGCGCAGGGCACGGTTGATCACCTGCGTGAGCTGCTCGCTGTCGAACGGCTTGGTCAGGTACGCGAACACGCCGCGCTGCGCGGCATCGACCGCGTCAGGAATCGTGCCGTGCGCCGTGAGGATGATCACGGGCAGCGTCGGCTGCTGGGCGTGGATGCTGTTGAACAATGCCATGCCGTCCATACCGCTCATGCGCATGTCGGTGACGACCACCAGCGGCCGATAGCGCGGCAGCACCGCGAGCGCCTGGCGCGCGCTCTCGGCACTCTCGACGTCGAAGCCGGCGCGCCGCAGCCGTATCGCCAGCAGGCGCAGCAGGCGCACGTCGTCGTCGACGACGAGAATGCGCGCCGCGTCAGCGGTGCGTGTGGCGGGCAGATCCGTCATGGGGTCTGCGGTCCATCGCGGTTTTTGATCTGCGCCTCGAGGGACTTCAGCGCCTCGAGCTGGCTCTCGAGCTTCTCGCGCAGGTTGCGCTCGCTCTCGAGTTGGCGGCCCAGCGAGTCGATTCGGGTCGTGAGCTCGTGGCGCCGGCGCTCCTCGACCTCGGCCAGAGTCATCAGCTTGTCTTCGCATTCCGTTGCCGCGCATTGCCGCTGGAAGGATGGCAGTACACCAAGCAACGCCTGTGCCAACTGCACGTGTACCGAGGCGTCGGGTCCCTCACCGGCGACGCGCGCGAGCAGCTGTGCCGTGCGGTCCGGATCGTAGAGCGCGGACTGGCGTTGTCCGGTGATGAGCGCGACCTGGATGGAGCGGCCGGGCGACTCTGGCGTACCCTCCAGGCGCTGCAGCTCGCCGCGCAACACCTCGTCGGGCTGCTGACGCACCCAGAGCGAATAGTCGGCGATCTCCTGCAATACCTTGTCGGGCTCGACTGCGCTCCCCTGCGCGCCCGGCGTCGAAGGATTGCCGCGGCAAGCGGCGAGTGCGAACACCGCGCTCATCACGGCGATTTTCCATGCCGCTGCCGGCAGGCGCCCGCGTGCGGTGGGCCCGTGATCAGGTCGCTGGTTGCACATTTGGAAGCACCACGCGCACGCACGCCCCTTTGCCGAACCGCGAGTCGACGATCTCGATCCGACCCGCGTGCGCCGTGACGTACTGGCGCGCGATGGTCAGTCCCAACCCCGTACCCTGCACATAGCCGGCGTAGGGCGCGCTTCCCTGGTAGAAAGGCTCGAAGACCCGCTCGCGCTCCTCTGGCGCGACGCCCGGGCCGTTGTCGGACACTTCGAGGCAGGCGTCGCCGTCGCGCGCGCTCAGCGCCACGTCCAGTTCCCCGCCCGACGGAGTGTATTTGATCGCGTTGGACAAGAGATTGTCCACCACGATCCGCAGCTGGTCCGGATCGCCCGCAACGGTCACCGGATCGAGGACGATCTGCGAACGCACACCCTTGGCGGTACGTCCCAGGGCATGGCTGTCGAAGGCGCTGCGCACGATTTCATCCAGTCGCAGCGGTTCCTTGCGTGGAGCGCCGCTGCGCGGCACCTGCGTCTTGCCGAACTCCAGCAAATCCTCGATCAGGCGCTGCAGGTGCTGGCTGCTCTCGCGCATGATCTGCGCGATCTCCTTCTGCTCCTGGCTCAACTGGTGATGGCTCTCGTCCATGAGCAGCTCGGAACCCTCGCGGATGCTGGTGAGCGGCGTTTTCAGCTCGTGGGAGATGTGACGCAGGAAGTTGGCCTTCTGTTCCTCCAGCTCGACGATGCGACGGCGCAGCCAGTCGAGCCGGCTGCTCAGCTCCTCGAGGTCCTGCGGGCCGCGAATCGACACCGGCGAGGAGAAGTCGCCCGATCCGAGCCGGCGGATCTCGCCGTCGATGCGCCGCAGGGGACGCGTGATCAGCACGAAGAACAGGATGCCGAGCAGCAATGCCACCGGGATGGCGGCCGCGGTCAACAGGACGAGCGAGCGTTGCAGGTTTTCTGCCGCCCTGCGCGCGTTGTCGGCTTCCACCTCGATGAGCTTGGTGCTCTCCGCGAGAATTGCGCGGGCCTGCGAGTTGAGTGCGTTCCAGCGCGCGACGACGTAGGCCGCCGGGCGCGTCACCGGCTGTCCCTGCGGCGTGAGCAGCTGGCTGTTCAGCTCATTCTCCGCATCGATGATCGCGCGCAGCCGGTCGCCGCGCGCTGCGCCCAGGTCGAGGCTGGAAAGACGGCGCACCGCGGCGAAGAATGCGGTGCGCCGGGCGGCGTAGGTTGTATAGAAGTCGCGATCCCGCAGCACGTGATACTGGCCGAGGCTGCGCTCCATCGCCGTGAGATGCTCGACGAGCTCGCGGCTCGCCTGCGTCGCGATCTGCGCTTCGATCACCGCGTGCCGGCCGCGCTGCGCGAGCCGATCGACCTGGACGACCGCCGTCACCACCGCCGCGATCAGGGGCACCGCGACCGCGGCGAAGGCGATCACGATCAGCCGTACGATGGAGCGGGGACGGGCGAAACTCATCGTCGAATCATAACGGAACGGGCCGGGCCGGCCCGTGCCGGACGCTTTCCGGGTCGGGATGATCCGACCCCGGACTGACGCGGACAGCGGTCCGGCAAGGGGCAGCAACGAGGCGACCGTCGCCGGCGCCGCGTGGCGAACGCCGCGCTCATCCGATCACCGCGCTCATCCGATCACCGCGCTCATCCTGATCGTGCTGCGCGGGATCCTGCTGATCGAGCGTCGCGCACCGGAGTCACGCACCAGCGACCCACCACCGGGAGATGATCGGAAGCGCGGCGGGCGTTCGGCGAATCGTGGGCGGTGACTTCGAGGAGGCTGCCGCGCGGACGCGTCCAGATCCGGTCGAGGGCGAACATCGGCAGGAACGACGGAAAGCTGCGCACGTGCGGTGGACGGCCGAAGAACGCGTGCATCCAGCGCAGCGGTCGGCCCAGAGGCAGCCATTCGTTGATGTCGCCGAGCAGCACCAGCGGCTCGTCGGCCGGGGTGGCGTCGACCAGCGCGAGGATCTTGCGCATCTGGTGGCGGCGTTCGCCGGGCGTGAGGCCAAGGTGCGTCACGATGACACGGCTCTCGATGCCCGCGAGTTGCAGGTCGACGTCGAGCGCGCCCCGCGGCTCGCGCCACGAGAAGCTGAGGTCGTGGCGCCGCACGCCCAGCACGCGCGCGCGCGTCAGCAATGCGTTGCCATAGTGGCCGCGGCGCTTGATCAGGCGCAGCCCCGGTACTGCCGTCATGCCCGTGGCGCGCGCGAGATACTCGAGCTGCATCGAGGTCGGGCCATCGCCGGGGTTGTTGTCGACCTCCTGCAGGCCGATCAGGTCGCAATTCAGCTCGCGCAGCACGTCGGCAACGCGCCCCGCGTTGCAGAGGCGATCGCCCCCGATGCAGCGATGCACGTTGTAGGTCGCGATGCGGACGATGCGCGTTGCGCCGGCGCCGACCTCACTTGCCCCGTCGGGGTTCACGTCGCAGCTCCGTGGTGAGCAGCCAGCGACGGACCAGCAGGCTCGCCGCCACGAGCGCGAGCACCACGCCGCCGATCAGCCAGTAGTTCACCTGTCCCGGATCGCGCAGGCCCGCTTGGAGCTGATCGCCGAACACGGTGGCGGCCATCGTGCCGGGCAGCATGCCCAGGCCCGTGCCGATCATGAAGTCGCGCAGCTTGACGCGGATGGCACCGGCAATCACGCCTTCCACTGCGAACGGTGCGAGCGGCACGAGTCGCAGCGCCGTCATCGCGACCAGGCCGCGCTCGCGCAACACCTGGATGATGCGTTCGAGCTGGCGGCCCGAAAGCCGCCGCACCAGGCTGCGGTCGAGTCGCGTGCCGGCGAGGTAGGTGAGGAAAGCGGCGAACAGGATCCCGCACATCGACCAGACGAAGCCGAGCCACGGGCCGAAGGCGACGACCGCGAACAGCGTGATCAGCGGCCGCGGGAACATGATGGCCGCGGACACGACGTGAGCGCCGACCACCACGAGCGGCGCCCAGCGCTCGCGAGCGAACGCCTGCGCCCAACCCGTGATGCGCTCCGCGGTGAGGTAGTCGGCGAGCGGCGTGAGCCGCCAGAGCGCGGTGAGGCCGGCGACGAGCAGCACGAGTCCGAGCACCCTGGCCCAATGCCCGACGTGACGACGCACTTCGTTGCGCGGCGCGAACTGGCCGATGAGGCTTTCGAGCTCCACGGGCTGCTCCGGGTCCGCGAGGCCGGCGATGCTCATCACCGTGTCGGAGGCCTCCGGTTCGTGATCGAGGCGCCGCAGCGTGCGTCCATCCGAGGCCAGCGCGCCGATGGTGGCGCCTACCGAGCCGGTGCGCTCCGCCTCGCGGGCGACGCGCTCCGCTGGCACGCCGAGGTGCTCCGCGAGGAGTCCGTCGCGGAACGAACGGATAGCGGTGCGCACGTCCGCGCGCCCCTGCGCCTGCACCGTGAGGTCGCACTCCGTGTCGAAGCCCATGGAGCGGTTGCTGACGTTCGCGGAGCCGACCCGCAGCCACTCGTCGTCGATCACCATGATTTTGGAATGCACGTCGATGCACGTACCGTCCACGAGTCCCTCCACGTGCGGGTAGCACACGGTCAGGCGGCTGTGCACGTCGACCTTGCGCAGGCGCGCGATCAGCGCCTTGCGCAGGTTCTGCATCGTCAGCTCTTCGAGCCAGCCGTGGCTGAGCAGACGCAGCACGATGACGACCTCGGGCCCGTCGGCCTCCGCGAGCCGGGCGGCGAGCGCCTCGCCGATGCGATGCGCGGTGAAGTACTGGTTCTCGATGTAGATGCTCTTGCGGGCCGCGGCGATCATGTCGAGGTACAGCGCCTCGATCTCGCGCACCGCTTCGTGCTCGTCCGTGCGCGGCTGGGTGCGGGAGATCGCGACGTCGACGCGTCGCAGGTCCGGCTGCACGTGCGCCGGCCACGGATCGTTGGCGCGCGCGTTCGTCGCCAGATGCCGGCCGGTGGCGCGCCGCCAGCGTTCGCGCGCCAGCTCACCGAGCGCACGCGCCGCACGCCCGTCGACCATCATCGTCGCGTCGTGCATGGGCGGATAAGGCACCGCTTCGCTGCAGCGCCGCTCGTCGCGCGGGCGGTGCTCGCGCGTGTCCCAGCGCTTGCAGGTGAGGTCCATGCCGCCGCAGAAGGCGACGGCGTCGTCGATCACCACGATCTTCTGGTGATGCGAGCCGGTCACCGGGTGCGTGTTGTCGTAGCGCACGCGCACGTGGCGGTGGGGTCGCCAGCCGAGTCCGTACACCGAGGGGAATTCGCGATCGGTGCCGAACACCATCGGATAGTCCCAGATGAGGATGCGCACCTCGAGGCCGCGGCGATGACGGGCGAGGTGATTGAGGAAATCGCCGAGCCGCGCCGGTGCGTCGGAGGCCGTGTCATCAGACTCTGCGTCGTCGCAGCGCAGCAGCGTGCGACTGTTGAAATCCCACGCGAGCACGATGATGGAGTCGCGCGCCCGCTCGGCTGCGGCCGCGAAAGCGTGGAAATACTGCTCGCCGTCCACGAGCAACGCCGCGCGCTCGGCGCGCGCCAGGCGCCAGCAGTTCACGCCCGGCCGAAACAGCGTGGCGGCTTCGTCCAGGTGTTCAGCCGCTTCTTCCCGCTTGCGAGCTTCCCGTTTACGCATCCCTGCGCGCGCTGCCATGAGTTCCCTGCGTCCGAGCGACGTGGTGTTGCCGAGCGAAAGTCGTGTTGCCGATCGATTGGCTGCGCGTCAGCGCCCGCCACGCACCGCTTCATAGAGCGGCTGCACCCGCGGCAACGCGGCCTCGAGATCCCGAATTCGCGAAGGTCCGGACGGATGGGTGCTCAGGAACTCGGGCGGACCACCGCCTTCCTGCGCACGGCCCATCTTGTTCCACACCTCGATCGCGCCGCGCGGGTCGTAGCCGGCGCGCGCCATCAGTTCCAGACCGATGCGATCGGCTTCAGCTTCCTGCTCGCGGCTGTGCGGCAGCTGGAACGTCACCGTGGCGAGCATGTTGGCGAGATCGACCGTGCCCTGCTTCGCTCCGGCGACCACTGCCACGCCGGTGATCGCCAGCTGCTGCGCGTACGCGCGCGACATGCGCTCGCGGCTGTGCTCGCGCAACGCGTGCGCGATCTCGTGCCCGATGACCGCGGCCAGCTCGCCGTCCGTGAGATCCAGGCGCTCGATGAGCCCGGAGTACACCATGATCTTGCCACCAGGCATGCAGTAGGCATTGAGCTCCTTGCTGTCCTGAACGTGGATCTCCCAGTTCCATTGCACGGCGTCGTCGCGAAACACGCGCACCTGGGGGATCAGGCGTTCGGAGACACCGCGCACGCGCCGCACCAGCTGCTGATTCTTGTCGAGCGCACCCTTGGCGCGCGCTTTCTCGAGCTCCTGCGCGTACGCCTGTGCCGCCGCCTGGTCGACCTGCTCCGTGGAAACCATCATCTGCTGCTTGCGATCGACTCCGACGGCGCCCGCCGATGTGGTTTGCACGGTCTGGCAGGCGGCCACCAGCGCGAGCGCTGCGGTGCAGCCGACGGCGACCGTGAGTTTCAGGCGTTGCAGACTGAGGCGTTGCATTCTGACTCCGTTCGTTGCCGCGACCGCGGCATGACGCAATTGCTGGTGTCGTGTCTTGAGACCGCTTCGCCCCGCGATCCGGTTCCCGCGCGCGACGTCGCCCCAAGGCGACATGCAAAATTCCGGCCGTTGTCCGCGGCGCCGCGTTGCACTTTCTTCCACGCGGTGTCCCCTCGACCCGGGCGCCGGGCTCGCAAGTCGTTGTATCCGACGCGCTGACCGCCCCACACGCGGCCGTGGCTCACTGGCACGCGGTTCGCATGACTTCCCTGCCTGCGGCGTTGTCGTCGCCGGTGTCGTGCTGACAGGAGGAAACGCAATGAACAAGGACTACATCGCCGGACGCTGGCACCAGATCAAGGGCGACGTGCGCACACGTTGGGCGCGCATCACCGACGACGACCTGCAGCGCACCGACGGCAACTTCGAGTACCTGGTCGGTCTGGTTCAGACCCGCTACGGCATGATCCGCGAGGTCGCCGAGCGCCAGGTACGCGACTTCGGGCGACGGCTGGAGCACTGATCGTGCGCCCGACCGAAGAAACCCGTGACGGCAAGCAGACCGCGCGCCGCAAGGAACGCCCCGGCGAATCGGGGCCTCACAAGCTGGCACCGCTGCCGTTCGAAGAGGACGGGCTGGAGCCCGTCATCTCGCGGCGCTCGCTCGCGTTCCATCATGGGCGTCACCACAAGGGCTACGTCGAGAAAGTGAACGCAGCCGTGGTCGGCACCAACCTCGAGGACCTGACCCTCGAGGAAGTCATTTTGCGCACCGTGGACGACCCGGCGCGCAGCAGAGTCTTCAGCAACGCGGCGCAGGCCTGGAACCACGATTTCTTCTGGCAGAGCCTCAAGCCCGGCGGCGGCGGCAGTCCGCCGGCGGAGCTGCGCAAGCGCATCGACGCCGCGTTCGGATCGCTCGACGAGATGGAGAAGCGCCTGGCCGAGGCCGCGATCGCCGTGTTCGGTAGCGGCTGGGCGTGGTTGGTCGCGGACGGCGATCGACGGCTGCGCGTGCTCGAGACGAGCAACGCGGACAATCCGCTGGTGCTCGGCATGGCGCCGCTGCTCACGGTGGACGTCTGGGAGCACGCGTACTACCTCGACTACCAGAACCGCCGCGAGGACTACGTGCACAACCTGATCGGGGAGCTCGTCAACTACGAGTTCGCCGCGCAGAACCTGCGACGCGCCGGCAAGGGAAGCAACGAGGCAAGCGAGGGCAGCGGCTAGCGGCCGCTGAAGGGACCGACGTGCTGCCGCCGATCCCCAGGTTTTCTCGCTGCCTCGTTCCGCTGCTGCTCGCGACGCTGGTCGCGCCGCTCGGCTGCGCGTGGTCGCGCCCGAATGCCGCCGGCGCGCCGGCCGGAGCGGCGACGGCGAAGGAACAGGCCGCGAACGCCTCGCCCCCGGTCGTCGTCAGCGAGGGCGGGCTGCTCACCCAGCGAGAATCCACGGCGATCGTCGATGAGGCCGTGCAGGCACGCCAGCGCGAGCGCGCTGCGGAGTTGGTGCGCGCCATCCAGATCGCCACGAACGCACCGCTCATCGCCGGCAACCACTCCCGCCTGCTGCTCGACGGACCGGCGACCTACGCCGCGATGTTCGACGCCGTGCGGGCCGCGCGCCACCACGTGCACGTGGAGACCTACATCTTCGACGACGACAAAGTCGGCCAGCGCTTCGCGCAGGTGCTGCTCGAGAAACGCCGCCAGGGCGTGACGGTGCGGATCATCTACGACGCCATCGGCAGCATCACGAGCGACGAGGAGTTCTTCGGCGGGCTGGCGGCTCAGGGCATCGACGTCGCGGCGTTCCGCCCGTTGCACCCGGCGACGCTGTGGCGCATCAACAACCGCGACCATCGCAAGCTGGTCATCGTCGACGGCAACATCGCTTTCACCGGCGGCATCAACATCAGCGACACCTACTCGAGCGGCTCATCCACCAGGCCCGGCCCGGAGAAGGGCAAGGACAGCGGCTGGCGCGACACGCAGATCGAGCTGCGCGGGCCGGTGGTGAAGTCGCTGCAGTCGATCTTCATGGAGACCTGGCGGCGCCTCGGCAAGTCTGCCGAGCCGTCGCCGCAGCTCTTCCCGCCGCTCGGCCGCAGCGGCGATGAGCTGGTGCAGGTGATGGCAAGCGACGGCGGCGACAGCAACGAGTTTCGCATCCACGACGCGTACATGAGCTCGATCCGCAATGCGCGCGAGCGCATCTGGATCACGCAGGCGTACTTCGCGCCCACCGTAGCGTTGCGAGAAGCGCTCGCGGCAGCCGTGGCGCGCGGCGTCGACGTGCGCATCATCGTGCCCGGTTTCACCGACTCCGGCCTGATCTTTCACGCCTCGCGCTCGTCGTACGAAGAGCTATTGCAAGCGAAGGTGCAGCTGTTCGAATACACCGAAGCGCTGCTGCATTCCAAGACGGCAGTGATCGACAGCGTGTGGTCGACGGTCGGCTCGTGCAACATCGATCCGCGCAGCTTCGCGCACAACAACGAGCTGAACGTGGCCGTGGTCGGCAACGACTTCGCGCGCGCGATGGAAGCGGTGTTCCGTCGCGACCTCGAACACACGCGCCGCCTCGACCTCGCGAGCTGGCAGCAGCGTCCGATGAGCGCGCGCATGAAGGAGTTCTTCAGCAGCCTGTTCTCTTACTGGCTGTAGCCGCCGCTCGCAGGATCGCGAGTGGCGGGTGTTCCTGCGAGACTGCCACGGCGTCCTCGAAAGCGAGCGCCCGCGATCAGCCGCCTTGCTCTTGCCCTCACTTCGGTCGCGGCTCATCCACCAACGCAGTCCTGCGTCGCTCGCGACGCTTGGCGATCGCCGCGGCGGCGAACGCCCTCGCGACGTGGCGTACCTCCTCCTGCACGGCCTTGTCCCGATCGAGCGCTTCGTGGCTGGTCGCGTACGGCTCGTAGTAGCCGACGTAGCGATCGATCTCCGCATCCCTGCCCGCGGACTCGAGATGCATGTCGCTGAGCCAGTCGTGCAGCATGCGCCGCAGGTTGCTGGCACCGGTGACGTCGGCGTGCACGACGAGCGAGAAGACGCGCCCGGCGAGATGACGCGGGTAGTGCCAGCCGCGCAGCTCGAGCGCCTTGGCCCTGGCCGGGTCCTTGCCGGACGTGGTGGTGGGATCGGGGTTGCCCCCGTCCGCACAGACCAGGCGGTCGATCATGAGCTTGAGCACCGACGGCGCCTGGTACCAGTGCACCGGCGTGACGATCATGATGCCGTGGGCGGCGGCCCAGAGCGGATAGATGTCATTCATCCAGTCGCGAACCTGGCCGAGCGCGTGGTTCGGATAGCACGAGCACGGCCAGTGGCACAGCGGCATCGCCGTCGCCACGCACGCCTTGCACGGATGGATGACGCGCCCGTACTCGGCGGTCAGGCGACTCAGATCGAGGACTTCGGTGGCGATCCCGCGCGTAGCGTCGAGCGTTGCGCGCGCGATGGTCAGCAGCCGATGCGTCTTGGACATCTCGCCGGGGCACGTCTGATCGTTGCGCGACGAGCCGTTGATCAGCAGCAGGCGGGTCGGTCCCGTGCGCTTGCCGTGCTCGCGCTGCGCGGCCAGCACGCGCTTGCGCGCCTGCACCCAGTCCACCGACAGCTGGTAGTCGGGATCAGCGAATTCCTTCCCGGCGGCGACGGTGCGTGGCGCCTTGCGATACTCGTGATAGCCGTCCCAGGCGGCGCGGGCGAGCTTCCCGATCTCGGGCTGCGCGGCGTCGAAGGCCGGATCGACGAAACCGAGACGGAAACGCCGCGCGAACTCCTCCTGCTTCAGCGACACGTCGAGCTGTCCCTTGCGGACACGCGGTGGCTTGCGCTTGCTCATGGCTGCTCCTCAGTTCCCTATTGGGGCAGCCGCTCACGCCGTTGGTTCGCGCTCAGTGCCCCAGCTCGGCCAGCAAACGATCGATGGTGGACCGCGCCTGCTCGCCGTAGGAGCCGCCGAACAGGTTCAGGTGGTTCAGCAAGTGGTAGAGGTTGTAGAGGCTGCGGCGCGTGCCCGCGGCCTGATCGAGCGGCCAGGCGGCGTGGTATGCCGTATAGAAAGAATGACCGAATCCGCCGAACAGGCGGGTCATGGCGACGTCGGCCTCGCGATCGCCATAGTAAACAGCCGGATCGAAGATCACCGGCGCGCCATCGGCCAGCGACGCGAAATTGCCGCCCCACAGATCGCCGTGCAACAGCGAGGGCACCGGACGATGGCTGGTAAAGAATGCCGGCATCGCCTCGAGCAGCAGTCTGCCGCGATCCTGCAGCGCGCCCGCATGGCCGTTGGCCAGGGCGAGGTCGAGCTGGATTCTCAGGCGCTGGTCGCGAAAGAACGCAACCCAGTCGGTCGTCGGCGTGTTGTGCTGCGGCGTACTGCCGATGGTGTTGTCCCGCTTCCAGCCGAACGTGGCAGCACCGCTGCGATGCTGAAACGCGAGCTGTTCGCCGAGCAGCGTTTCGGAGCGTTCGGTCGCCTGCCGCAGGTCCAACCATTCGAGCGCCAGGAAGGCCGTTCCCGCTGTCCTCCCGTTGGCGCGCACGCGTGGCACGCGCACCGCATCGGCCGCAGCGAGCTCCTCGAGCCCGGCGGCTTCTGCCTCGAAGGCGGCTGCGCTTTGCGGGTCGCCGAGCTTGACGAACAGGGGACCCTGCTCGCTCTCCCAGCGATAGCTGTCGCTGATGCAACCCCCGTGCACGCGCTCGGCGGGTGCAGGTGCGACGCGGCTGTCCAGCAATCGCGTCAGCTCGCCGGCGACTTCGTTCGTGCCGGGCCCCGGTGTTGGCGTCGTCCGACTCACGCCACGATTCTACCGCGCCGGCCGCCTTTGCTAGGATTGCGCCGCGACAACCGGAGCAGCGCCCTTGAAGATCGAACTGTCCGCCCACGAAGCACGCGTCATCGGCTGCCTGATCGAGAAGCAGCTCACCACGCCCGACCAGTACCCGCTGTCGTTGAACGCGCTCGCCGCCGCGTGCAACCAGAAGAGCAATCGCGATCCGGTGATGGCGCTGGAAGAAACCGGCGTGCAGCAACTGGTCGACGGCTTGGTCAGGAAACACCTGGTGATCGAGAAGTCGGGGTTCGGCAGCCGCGTGCCGAAGTACCAGCAGGTCTTCTGCAACACCGAGTTCGGCTCCCTGAAATTCACGCCGCTCGAGACGGCCATCGTCTGCGAGCTGCTGGTGCGCGGCGCGCAAACGCCGGGCGAGCTGCGCACGCGGTGCACGCGCATGGCGCCGGTCGGCGAAGTGGGCGACGTCGAGGCGGCGCTGCAGGCGCTGGCGCAGCGGCCGGAAGGCGCGCTGGTCGTGCGCTTGCCGCGTGAGCCGGGCCGGCGAGACTCGGCATGGACGCATCTCTTCAGCGGCGAAGTGCCAGTCCCCGTCTACGAGGAGAGTGCGCCGCGCCAGACAGTAGCGTCCGAGGCACGTCCCGCGGCCACACGTCCGTCGGCGGACGGCGAGCGCCTGGCGCGTCTCGAGCAGGAAGTCGCGCAACTGCGCAGCGAGCTGGAAGCGATCAAGGCGCGCCTGGGCGCTCAGCCCTGACCAGGTCCGGTTGCCGGTTCCCCGGGGAGGCGCGCGCCGCCGGCGAGCAGGAACCTGTGCACGGCTCCTGCGCTCGCGGATCAGGCCAGCCAGCGCTGGATGCGATCGTGCAGCGGGCTCGAGCGCGGGAAGTGCGCCAGCAGGTATTCCATCTGGTCCGCCAGGACACGCCTGCCCTTCAGGAAGATGTACTCCGCGTAGGTGGGCGTGAACGGCACGGCGATCAGCTGCATCTTCGCCTGTTCCGGCGTGCGCGAGGCCTTGGCGTTGTTGCAGCGGCGGCAGGCCGCGACCACGTTCATCCACGTGTCGTGACCGCCCTGGCTGAAGGGACGGATGTGGTCGCGCGACAGCTGCGACGACGGAAAACGCATGCCGCAGTACATGCAGACGTGACCGTCGCGGCGGAACAGCGTCTGGTTGTTGAGCGGCGGCGTGTAGTCGGCGCGCATGTTGCCGGGATTGTGCGAGTGACCGACGGTCGCGATGATCGAGCTGACCTCGACCACCGTGCGCGAGCCGGAGCGCGCGTTGGTCCCGCCGTACAGGCGATACAGGAGACTGCCGACCGAATAGGCGACCTGCTCCATGTGGTAGAGGCGCGCCGCTTCGCGATAGTCGATCCACTCGAGCGGCATGCCGGCTACGTCGGTGCGCAGCACCTGCTGCGAGAGCGCGCGGGCGAACGCGGGCACGCGCACGATGCGCTCGTCCTCCCACCCGGGCATGTGAATAGAATGGATCATGGGTCGCTCGGCCATCCGCCTGTAAGATAAGTCAGGTGTATGCAATAATTCAACGGCGCAAGCCTTTCATAGTTAACGACAATTTCGGCGGCGTTCGGCGCGGCGCCACAGTTCGGCGAAAGTCCCCCATGAAAATGAACGCGGAGGCGGCATGCCCCTGACCATTGGCGCGCTCACGGAAACGGCGCCGGGCGAGAAGCGTGTGGCCCTGGTGCCCGAGGTGGCGAGCAAGTTCGCGGCAGCCGGCGCCAAGGTGATCATGGAGCGTGGCGCGGGAGCGAACGCGCAGTATCCGGATACCGCATACCAGAACGTCGAATTCCTGGAATCCGCCGCTGCCGTTCTGGCGCGCGCGGACGTGCTTCTGAAGGTCCAGCCTCCGACGATGAGCGAGATCGCGGCTCTGCGGCAGAGCGCCGTGGTCGTGGGCTTTTTCCAGGCACACCAGCGCCTCGACGAAGTGCGCAGTATGCGCGATCGCGGCATCACGAGCTTCGCGATGGAGCTGGTGCCACGCATCTCGCGAGCGCAGTCGATGGACGCGCTCTCGTCGCAGGCCGCCATCGCCGGCTACAAGGCCGTGCTGATCGGGGCGATGACCCTGGACAAGTTCTTTCCGATGCTCACCACGGCGGCCGGCACCATTCGCCCGGCCCAGGTGCTCGTCATCGGCGCCGGTGTGGCTGGCCTGCAGGCGATCGCCACGGCGCGCCGCCTGGGCGCTGTGGTCGAGGCGTACGACGTGCGCAGCGCGACGCGCGACCAGATCAAGTCGCTGGGCGCGAAGTTCGTGGACACGGGCGTGAGCGCCGAGGGCGCCGGCGGGTACGCGCGCGAGCTCACGGCCGACGAGAAACGCAAGCAGCAGGAAGTGCTCGACGCGCGCATCGCCGCGGCTGACGTAGTCGTCACGACGGCGGCGATCCCGGGTCGCACCGCACCGCGCATCATCTCGGCCGCGGTGGTGGCGCGGATGAAGCCGGGCGCCGTGGTCGTCGACATCGCGGCCGAGTCCGGCGGCAACTGCGAGCTGACGCGGGCCGGCGAGACGGTAGTGCACAACGGCGTACGCGTCGTCGGGCCGATCAACCTGGCGAGCGACCTGGCCACGCACGCCAGCGAGATGTACGCGCGCAACCTGCTCAACTTCCTCAAGCCGGCCGTCGACAAGGGCGAGCTGAAGATCGACTGGAACGACGAGGTGTTCGCCCAGTCCGCGCTCACGCACGGCGGCGAAGTCAAGCACGAGGCGACGCGCAAGCTGCTGGGATAGCCCCCGCATCCCTGCCCGAACCCGCGAGGAGCGACGATGATCGACGGAGTCATTGCTCTCTACATCTTCATGCTGGCGGCCTTCACGGGCTACGAAGTGATCGCGCGCGTGCCGGTCATCCTGCACACGCCGCTCATGTCGGGCTCGAACTTCGTGCACGGCATCGTGCTGGTCGGCGCGATGGTGGCGCTCGGCCGCGCACAGGGCGCGCTCGAGCTCACGATCGGATTCATCGGTGTGGTGCTCGCGGCCGGCAACGCCGTCGGCGGCTACGTGGTCACCGAGCGCATGCTGGAAATGTTCAAGGCGAGCGGCACGAAGAAGACGGGAGCGCACGGATGAGCTGGCTGTCACCCTCCGCGGCGCGGTTGCTCATCGACTTCAGCTACCTGCTGGTGGCTTTCCTCTTCATCATGGGCCTGAAGCGCATGAGCTCGCCGGTGACCGCGCGCAGCGGCATCGTCTGGGCGGGCTTCGGCATGCTGGTCGCGACCGTGGTGACGTTCGCGTTCCCGGGGATGTCCAACTTCTGGCTGATCATCACGGCGATCTTCGTCGGTGGCGTCGCTGCCTGGTGGACCGGCAAGCGGGTCGCGATGACCGACATGCCGCAGATGATCGCGCTCTACAACGGCATGGGCGGCGGCGCGGCCGCGGCCATTGCCGCAGTGGAGCTCTTCAAGGGCGAATCGCACGGGTTGGCGATCCTCACGCTCGCGGTGCTCGGCGGCATCATCGGCGCGGTGTCCTTCAGCGGCAGCCTGATCGCGTTCGGCAAGCTCCAGGGCCTCATCAAGCGCAGCCTGCGCTTCAGCGGGCAGCAGGTGCTCAACCTGCTCATTCTCGGCGGCGCACTGGTGGCCGGTGGCCTGATCGCGCTCGGCATCAACGCCTCGCCGGCCATCGTCGTCACGTTCTTCGCGCTCGCGCTCATCCTGGGCGTCACGATGACGCTGCCGATCGGCGGCGCGGACATGCCGGTCGTCATCTCGCTCTACAACGCGCTCACCGGCCTCGCCGTCGCGTTCGAAGGCTTCGTCCTCAACAACGCGGCCATGATCATCGCGGGCACGGTCGTGGGCTCCGCCGGCACGCTGCTCACGCAGCTCATGGCAAGAGCGATGAATCGCTCGCTCGGCAACGTCCTGTTCAGTGGCTTCGGCGAGACGGCGTCGGCGGCCGGCGGCCCGGTCACCGGCGCGCAGAAGCCGATCGAGGCGAGCGACGTCGGCGTGATGATGGCGTTCGCGCAGAAAGTGATCGTGGTGCCCGGCTACGGCATGGCGGTCGCGCAGGCACAGCACAAAGTGTGGGAGCTGTGCCAGCTGCTCATCGACCGCGGCGTGACCGTTCGCTTCGCGATCCATCCGGTGGCGGGCCGCATGCCGGGTCACATGAACGTGCTGCTGGCCGAGGCCGGCGTGCCTTACGACCTGATCGCCGATCTCGACGAGATCAACGCCGAGTTCGAGACCGCCGACGTGGCGCTGATCATCGGCGCCAACGACGTCGTCAACCCGGTGGCACGCAACGACAAGTCGAGCCCGATTTACGGCATGCCGATCCTGAACGCCGACAAGGCGAAGAACGTCATCGTCATCAAGCGCGGCCAGGGCCAGGGCTTCTCGGGAATCGAGAACGCCCTGTTCTTCCTGGACCAGACGCGCATGCTCTACGGCGACGGCCAGGCCGCCGCCGGTCAGCTCATCCATGCGGTCAAGGCCGTCGAATAGCAGCCGTCGGTCAACGGAGCACGACAAAATGAGCTCGAGCCCGAGAATCCTGCTGATCGTCCTGTTCGTCGCCGCCGCGAGCGGCTGCACCGTCACGGAGTCCGTCATGAGTCCCCCGAGTCCGAACAAACCCGAGTTCTACAGCTCACCCGAAGCGGCCGCGAAGAATTGGCCCTTCTCGCAAGCCGTGCGCGCCGGCGACTATCTTTTCCTGGCCGGGCAGCTCGGCACGGGCGCGGACGGCCGGCTGGTGAGCGGCGGCATCGTTCCGGAGTCGCGCCAGATGATGGAAAACATCAAGGCCGTGCTCGACGCGAACGGTGCCGCGCTCGGCGACGTGGTGAAGTGCACGGTGTTCCTGGCCGACATGGCCGAGTGGCCGACCTTCAACGGCGTCTACACATCGTTCTTTCAGAAGCCGTATCCGGCGCGCAGCGCGCTCGGCGCCGGCGGGCTCGCGCTCGGGGCGCGCGTCGAGGTGGAGTGCATTGCGTACCTCCCACGCGCACGCTGAACGCAGACGCTGACTGCTGCTGACCGCTGCTGCTGACCGCTGACCGCGCGCGCTGAAGTGTAAGAACTTCCTACGCCTGCAACCTTATCGGCGTGCCGATGAGGCGGCAGATCGTGCGGGCACGGTGTCCGGGAGGTTCAGGCCGGCAATTGACGGTCTGCGAAGGGTTGCCATGGCACGCCACTTGCTGCTTCCAGAGCAGGGACGGCTCAAGGAGCAGACCATGCAACTCCCCGCCATCATCGCTGCAGTGATCGTCGTCGTGTTCGGTTGTGCGGCCTGCGGCGGCGGCGACGCCCCTTCGGCCGAGCAACGCGCCACCGAGGCGTCGGCGGACCAGCCGCTCAGCCCTGGGCCGCTGCCCGACGAGGGCAAACCGGAGACTCCGCAGCAGACTCAGGAGGACGTGGCGGAGGCGCAGCGCCAGGCAGAAACGGACCGCAAGCAGGTGCGGATGGCGAGCGACATCACCGAGGCGCAGAGCGCGCACCGCATCCAGGTGCAGAAGTGCGAGGCGCTGAACGGTGCGCAACGGACGGACTGCATCGAAACGGCCGATCGGGTGCTCGAAGAGGCGCGCGTGCGCGAGAAGAAGGAGCTCGCGCGCAAGACGAACTGAGGCAAGTCGAACCAGCGCAAGTCGAACCAGCGCAAGTCGAACCAAGGCACTCGCCGCCCTCGCGCGCCGGGCGAATCAGGGCGAACGCAGGACTAATGCCAGCGGCGCACGCGCGCCGGGCGGCGTACCTTCGCTTCCGTCATGGGACTGCGCCTGCTCACGGATCGAGTGCGTCAGCGTCGCCGGCAGGATGCCGAGCAGCGCCTTTCGTGGCTGATGCGTTCCCGCCGCCTGCGCGGCTTCCGTTTCCAGCGGCACCACGGCGTCGGGCCGTTCATCGTCGACTTCATCTGTGTCGAAGAGGCGCTGATCGTCGAGCTGATGGGCGATCAACACGTGGTCGGCCTGCCCGGCGACACGCAGCGCAAGCTGTTCCTCGAGTCGCTGGGCTATCGCGTGCTGCGCCTGTGGGACAGCGAAGTGCTGAGCGATCCGCGATCGGCGCTGCGCAAGCTGCTCGACAGCCTGCACGGAAAGGTTCACTGATCGGAAGCCCGCGGGCGGCGGGCACGTCAGCTGCTGACGGTCTAGGTGCCGTCGCGCGGCGGGCGATTCTCGCGGCGCTGGCGCGCGCGCTCGCGCAGACGCTCGCGCTGCTCGGGCGTGAGTCGCTGCCACGTCTCGCGCAGCTCGCGCCGGCGTTCGGGCGAGAGCTTCTTGAACTTGTGAATGCCGTCGCGCACGCGCTGTTGATCTTCGGGCGAGAGGCTCTGGTAGTGCTCCCAGCGCTCGCGGATACGTGCGCGCTTCTCGGAGCCGAGGCCACGCCAGTCCGCGAAACGGTCGCGCGCCTGCGCGCGTTGTTCGGGCGACATGCCCAGCCAGCGTGCGCTGCCGCGCGCCAACGCGTTCTGGCGACCCGGCGGCAGATTGGACCAGTTGCCGGAGAACCTCGAAAGCAGGGTCTGCTGCTCCGCGGACAGCGAATCCCACGACACGCTCGCGGCGGCGTTCCCGGCGCCCGGCGGGCTCACGGCGGGCGCAACCGACTGCGCCGGTGTCTGCGACAGCCCTTGCGCCTCCAACGACAGCGGCGCGCCTGCCGCGAGCAGCACCAGCACAAGCACCAGCGCTCTCGCCGACGAAATCTGCACGTTACGACTCGTCATCGCCTGTCACCTTCGGTTTCGCCTTGCGCCGTTTCGCCTCGTCGGCCTCATCAGCGGCAGGATCCTCGTCCGCGGCGGACGCCGGATCGCCCTGCGCGGCCGCCAGAAAACTCGCCCAGACCTCGTCGTCGCTGTCCAGCGTGGCGAGGAATTCCAGAAACTCCTCGTCGAGCGGCTCGGACTCTTTGGCCGCGGCCTCCTCAGCCCGTGCGCCGCCCGCGGCCAGTAGCGCGCAAAGCGCAGCACTCAGCGCGATGAGGCGCGCCATCCGTCAGCCCACTTCCAGCCCGCCTTCCGCGAGCTCCCCATCCACCCATTCGTAGAATTCGAGGTCCTCGAGCAACTCGAAGCTCTCGCTCGCCATCATCAGGTCGAGGTCGTCCATCGGCGACGGCGAAGCTTCGGACTGGGCGTTGCCCCCCGCCTCGACAATCGAGGCATCGGGCCCGGCACGATCGGGACGCTGGCCGCTCCACAGCACCACGGCCAGCACGGCGGCGGCAGCGACGCCGCCGGCGGGAAGCCAAGTGCGCCAGAACGAGCCTCTGCCGCGCGCACTTGCCTCTTCCACTGCCGCGAAGCGGGCACGCGTCAGCCGCGAGCGCACGCGCCCTTCGATGCGGTCGACGCCGGCCTGCAGCAGCTCGCGGCTGCGTTGTTCGATCTTGTCGTCGGTGCTCATGACCAGAAGTCTCCAAGCCTTTCACGCAGCGTCTGCAACGCCCTGAAGTAATGCGTCTTCACGCTGCCTTCCGAGCAACCCATCGCGGCAGCGGTCTGTGCCACGTCCATGCCTTCAAGGTTGCGCAGCAGAAATGCCTGCTGCTGTCGCTCTGGCAACGCGCCCACTGCACGCTCGAGCGCCACCAGCGTTTCGTCGACCTGCACCCGCTCGCCCGGCGCCAGCGTCGTCGCGGCCACGGAATCGAGCGGATCGCCCTCATCTTCCTCACCGCCTGCTCTGCCCGGCAGCCAGGCGAGCACGCGATTGCGCACGGCGCGCCGGCGCTGACAGTCGCGAATCCGGTTGCGCAGAATGCTGTAGAACAGCGGCCGCCATTCCTCGCCCGGCCGCGAGCCGTAGCGGCGCGCGAGTTGCAGCATCGAGTCCTGCACGATGTCGAGCGCGTCCTCGACGTCGCGGACGGCGATCTGCGCGATCTTGAAGGCGCGCCGCTCGACGTCGGCGAGAAACCGGTTGAGTTCGCCGGAACGATCCAGAGTCGCTTCCTCCCGGTCCGGCGTCAGGACGCCGAAGACGCTCGCACAGGCGTCGAGTGCGGCGAGACTAGCAGACGTGATCAATTTGTCCGGACCTCCCATGACCGATCCGCGGCCCAGGCGCGGACACGCGCCGGGCGCAGGGGTTGACCCAAGGTGTATAACGTCCCGGCGGGTCGTCGGTTGACGGCGACAAGCGGTGCGGACAAAGCCCCCCGAATCATCGACTTACGCACACGAGCGACCGGACAGTGTGACGTTTCGATGACCCCGCCCGCCGGCCCGGACGGCGACCCTGCAACACCTTGATTCCCTGACGGTTGTGCGTGCGATCAAGAATTGACCAAAGTGACGCGATGCCCGTGATCTGTGCCGTGGCGCACTCCGCGAGCCCCTGTCGTCCACAGAGTTATCCACAAATTTTGGGGAAAAACCGGGCCGCATGAGCTCGATCCTGCGAGTCGCGGTAGACACCCCGCTGCGCCAGCTTTTCGACTATCTGCCGCCCGCGGGGGCTTCGCCTGGCGAGGCTGCGGGCGCGCAGCCGCTGACGCCCGGCATGCGCGTGCGCGTGCCGTTCGGCCGTCAACGGACCGTCGGCGTGCTCATGGAGAGCGCGCAAAGCTCGACGGTACCGGCAGGCAAGCTGCGGCCGGCGCTGGAAATTCTCGATGCAGAGCCCGCGATCGACGCCGGCCTCCTCGGGCTCGTGCACTTCGCCGCAGAGTACTACCGGCACCCGATCGGCGAGGTTCTCGCCGCCGCCTTGCCGGCGCAGCTTCGCGGTGGCGCACCCCTCATCGCAACCGAGGAACGCTGGCGGCTCACGTCGCTGGGCCGAAGCGAAGCACTGAATGGCCTCGGGCAACGCGCCCCGCGACAACGCGCCCTCGTCGAACTGCTTCAGGACCGTGAGAGTGCCGGCGCACCGGAGTTGCAAGGACTCGGGGAGCGGTGGCGGGATCACGTGCGCACGCTCGAGTCGAAGGGCTGGGTGGAAAGGCGTGCCGCCGTACGCAACGCCACCCCCTGGCAGGCGCGCGCGCGCGCGGCCGGGCCAACACTCACGCCGGCGCAGTCGGTCGCGGTCGAGACCGTGCTCGCGCAGTTTCAACGTTACGTGGCGTGGCTGCTGCACGGTGTGACCGGCAGCGGCAAGACCGAGGTGTATCTGCAACTCGTCGAGCACGCCGTGTCGCAAGGCAGGCAGGCGCTGGTGCTCGTTCCCGAGATCACACTGACGCCCCAACTGGTGTCGCGGTTCGAGCGGCGTTTCGCGGCCGAAGGCACTGACGCGCATCCTGCGATCGCCGTCTTGCACTCCGGCCTGACGGACACAGAGCGGCTCGCGGCGTGGAGACGCGCTCGCTCCGGCCAGGTTGCGATCGTCATCGGCACGCGCTCGGCGGTGTTCACCCCGCTGCCCAGGCTCGGCCTGATCGTCGTCGACGAGGAGCACGACGCCTCGTACAAGCAACAGGACGGCTTTCGCTACTCGGCCCGCGATCTGGCCATCGTGCGCGCACAGCGCGAGAACGTGCCCGTGGTGCTCGGCTCGGCAACGCCGTCGCTCGAATCCATGGAGAACGTGGCGCAGGGACGCTATTCGCTCCTCGCGCTGCCCGAACGCCCCGGTGCCGCGCGCCACCCGCGCGTCACACTGCTCGACCTGCGTCGCGAAGTCGTGGAGTCGGGCCTCGCGGTGACGACGCTGAATCAGATCGAGCGGCATCTCGGGAATGGCGGACAGGTGCTGCTCTACCTGAATCGGCGCGGCTACGCGCCGACGCTGTTCTGCCCGGGGTGCGGCTGGATGGCACCCTGCCACAGCTGCGACGCGCGCATGACGGTCCATCTGCGCCGCCAGCGGCTGCGCTGCCATCACTGCGGCGCCGACGAGCGCTTGCCGCTCGCCTGCCCGACCTGCGGGCACGAAGTGAAGCCGGTCGGCCAGGGCACCGAGCGCGTCGAGGAGGCGCTGCGCGACCGTTTCCGGACGGTACCGATCGTGCGCTTCGACCGGGACAACGTGCGCCGGCGCGGCGAGCTCGAAGAGCTGCTGGCGCGCGTCAACACCGGCGAGGCTCGCATCCTGGTGGGCACCCAGATGCTGAGCAAGGGCCACGATTTTCCCGACGTGACGCTGGTCGTCATCGTGCACGCCGATCAGGGGCTGTTCAGCGCGGATTTCCGGGCGAGCGAGCGCCTGGCGCAGACCATCGTGCAGGTTTCCGGACGCGCAGGGCGGGCGTCGCGACCCGGCGAGGTGCTCATCCAGACCGAGTTCCCCGACCATCCCTTGCTGCGCAGCCTGATCGAATCGGGCTATGAAGGCTTCGCGCGCGCCGCGCTCGCGGAACGGCATGAGGCTCACTGGCCGCCCTACACGCGCCTCGCCCTGCTGCGCGCTGATGCGCCCGAGTCGTCGGCAGTGATGAAATTCCTGGAGGCCGCACGCGACCTGGCGCTGCCGCCCCCGGCGAACGTGCGGATCCTGGGTCCCGTGCCGGCGCAGATGGCGCGGCGCGCCGAGCGTCACCATGCCCAGCTCCTCGCCGAGAGCGAATCGAGGGGCGCGCTGCAGAGTTTCCTCGCGGAATGGATCCGCGGTGTCGCGCGCATCCCGCTGACGCAGCGCGTGCACTGGTCGCTCGACGTCGACCCGATCGACCTCTCCTGAACCCGATCGGGTAAACTCCTCGCCCCCCGACGCCCTTGCCCGACACCGCCCCCGGGCGGCAACCACCGACGTGAATCCTCCTCCCGCGACCCAACCAGCTTCCCTCAGAGAACAGATCGCTGACCTGGTCCGCGCCGCCCTGGCCGCGCTGCCGGCGGACTCGCTGCCGGCGGACGCTGCCGCGAGTGTCGAGATCGAGCGCACGCGCGACCCGGCGCACGGCGACTTCGCCACCAACGTGGCGCTGCGGCTCGCGAAGGCCGCGAAGCGCAATCCGCGCGAGCTGGCACAGGCTGTTGTCGCGGCGCTGCCCATCAGTGAGCTCGTGACGCGCGCCGAAGTCGCCGGCGCCGGCTTCATCAACCTGCACCTCGCGCCCGGCGCGTACGCGCGCGAGCTGCTGCGCGTGCACGAGCAGGGCGCGGCCTACGGACGCTCGAACCTCGGCGGCGGCAGGAGCATCCTGATCGAATTCGTCTCCGCCAATCCCACCGGCCCGCTGCATGTCGGGCACGGCAGGCACGCGGCGTACGGCGCCAGCGTTGCGAGCCTGCTCGACGCCGTGGGCCATCGCGTCACGCGCGAGTTCTACATCAATGACGCCGGCCGGCAGATGGACATCCTCGGCGCGAGCGTCTGGCTGCGCTATCTCGAGCTGTGCGGCGAAACGCTCGCGTTCCCCAGCAACGGCTATCGCGGGGACTACCTGCGCCCGATCGCCGAAGCGCTGCTCGAGCTGCAGGGCCGCGCGCTGCACGTTCCGGTCGCAAAGGTGTTCGACGGCGTGCCGCCCGACGCGCCGGCGGGCGACAAGGAGGCCCACGTCGATGCGATCGTGGCGCGGGCGCGCGAGCTGCTCGGCGCGGACGGTTTCGAGACCGTGCTCGCTTTCTCGCTCGAGCGCATGCTGGCGGAGATCCGCGAGGACCTGCACGAATTCGGCGTCGAGTTCGAGAACTGGTATTCGGAGCGCTCCCTCGACAGCAGCGGCGCGATCGATCGCGCGCTCGAGCGCCTGCAGCAACAGGGCCGCATCTACACGAAGGACGGCGCGCTGTGGTTCCGTGCCACCGAGTTCGGCGACGACGAGGATCGCGTGGTGGTGCGCGAGAACGGCGTGCGCACCTACTTCGCCTCGGACATCGCCTATCACCTCGACAAGCGCGTGCGCGGCTACGAACACCTCATCGACGTGCTCGGCGCGGACCATCACGGCTACGTCGCGCGCGTGCGTGCCGGCCTGGTCGCGATGGGCGAGCCGGGGGACAGCCTGGAAGTGCGGCTGATCCAGCTCGTGAGCCTGTATCGCGGCCAGGAGAAGCTCGCGATGGGCAAGCGCGAGGGCCAGTTCGTCACGCTGCGCCAGTTGCGCGAGGAAGTCGGCAACGACGCGTGCCGGCTGTTCTACCTCATGCGCAGCAACGACCAGTCGCTCGACTTCGACCTGGAGCTGGCGAAGTCGCGCAGCACCGAGAACCCGGTGTTCTACATCCAGTACGCGCACGCGCGCGTCGCGAGCGTGATGAAGAAGCTGAAGGAAACCGGTCACGCCCTCGACGAGCCGGCGGGACGTGCCGCCCTGGCGCAGCTCACGGAAGCACGCGAGAGCGCGGTGCTGCGCAATCTCAGCCGCTACCCGGAGATCGTGCAGCTGGCGGCCGCCAACCGCGCGCCGCACACGCTGGTGCACTATCTGCGCGAGCTGGCCACGGACCTGCAGACCTACTACGACGCGCATCGCTGGATCGTGGACGACGTCAGCCTGCGCAACGCGCGCCTGCTGCTCGCGCTCGGCGTGCAGCAGGTGATCCGCAACGGCCTCGGCTTGCTCGGCGTCTCGGCCCCGGAGACGATGTAGGCCGTGACGCGCGACTACAAGTCAGCACGCGGCGGGCGCTCGGGCGGGCTTTCCGGAACAGCGGGCCTGCTGCTCGGTCTTGCCATCGGCCTGGGCGTCGCCCTCGCGGTTTTTCTCTACGACCGGCGCCCGTCGGCGCAGGAATCTGCCGAACCGCAGCCCGCCAAGGGCGCGGCACCCGCCTCCGCGGCGGAGAGCGCCGAGGACGGCGGCAAGAAGTACGACTTCTACGAGATGCTGCCGAAGTTCGAGGTCGTGGTCCCTGAGCGCGACGAGGTGCAGCCGGGTGGCCAGCCCGCGGCCGCGGTGCGTGTGCCCGGTGCCTACGAGCTGCAGGCCGGCTCGTACCGCAACTTCAAGGACGCGGACCGCATGCGCGCGCAGCTGGCGTTGCAGGGAATCGAATCGCGCATCGAGCGCGTGGCCATCGACGACGACACCTGGCATCGCATCCGCATCGGGCCCATCAGCGACCTCAACGAGCTCAACCGCACGCGCGAAAAGCTGCAGCGGGCGGACATCGACACCATCCTGGTGCGTATCGGCGACTGAACAACCAAAGCCGGTACCAACAACTAAAGCCGGTACCGGACTCCAGTTCGTAAGTTCGTTTAGTTATTCAGCCATTCGCGGGCCTGAGCCTCATCGCTGAAGACGTCGCAGATGAGGCCCGCGTTGCGGGCGGCCAGGATGCCGAACTTGCGCGGATCGATGAGGAAGGGCTGCACCACCATCGCGACCCTGACCGCGCCAGCGCCGGCAGCAGCCCAGTCGCGTGCCATGAAATAGCGCTCGCCGAGGCTGGGCTGGTGCTCGATGCCGAGCTCGAGCAGGTTCATCAGCAGGCGACGCACACCGCGCTCGCGCGCGAGCGCCATGATCCTGGTGCCGAGGAGCGTGGCTTGCTGGAAGGTGGTTGTGCCACGCACACGCACCCTGCCCTCGGCGCCGTCGAACTCCGTTTCAACTTCGACACCCGCGGGGCCGATGGCGAGCGTTTCCTTCAGCGCCATGACCGTTCCTCCGGCTGGCTACACCCTACGCCCGCCGCCGGCCGACTGCCAAGCGTTCAGCTGGGCCGCGGTGACACTCGCATCCCCAATGGTCCGACCTGCAATGTTCCGCACAGCAACAGTCCGAACAGCAGCGCCAGCATCCCCGGGCCGAGCGCGCCGCCCCCGCCTCCGCCACCGCTGTCTCCGCCGATAGGTGGCGGCGCGGGCGGGGGTGGCGGCGGTGGGGTCTGTTGCACGGTGATCGGCGGCGGACAGGCGTTTCCCGCAAGCAGCGGCACGGCGGTGGTGCTCGCGGAGTTCGTCCGCACGGTGACGTCGGCGAAATCCTGTGCGCCGGTGTTGTCGGTCACGGTCAGCCGCAGCGTGAATTCGCCTGACGTGGGTGCCAGCACGCTGGCGACCGCCTGATCAGCTCCGACGATCGTCGGCGGCTGGCTGCCAGGCACCTGCACGGTCCACGCGAAAGTCGCGACCGTGCGCCCGCACGCGGCCGCGGTGGCGTTCGCGTCGAGCGAGACGTTCTGTCCCGCCACGACCGTCGCCGGCAGCTGAATGCTCGCTGCGGGTCGCAACGCAGCTGTCACGGAGGCCGCGGCGTCGAGCATTCCGGCGCCGCAGGTCTGCGTCGTGCAGATGCACTCGGTCGCCTGAATATCGGTGTCGTTGATGGGGATGTGGCATACCGGCGGCGCCGGCACGGTGGTGGACGTCGTCGGAAACGCGCGTGCCCCCTCGCGCAGGCGCGCCGTGAGCAGGGCCGGTGGCAGCTTCGCGTTGACGGCGTGCATGAGCGCGGCGGTGCCGGCAACAATGGGCGAAGAGAAGCTGGTCCCGACGTTGAAATTGAACTGATCGGTGAACCCCGGAGTCACGGGGCCGGTCGTGCCCGTGTCGGTGGTCGTGCCGATCGAGAAGAGGCAGGGCGCGCCCGGCGCGGTGTTGACGCAGTTCCCGCCGGGCGCGGAGATGTCGACGCCCGGCCCCACGTTGCTGAAGCCCACCTTGGTGCCGATGTGACGCACGGCGCCCACTGCGACCACGCCCGGGCAGTTGCCCGGCGCATCGACGACGCCGCCGTCGTTGCCGGCCGATGCCACCACGAGCACGCCGGCGGCTGTCAGCTCGTTGACGACGCTCACGTACGTTTGCAGGCAGGGCCCGTCGCTGCCGAGGCTGAGATTCAGGACCTTCGCCGGGTACGGGTTGGCGGGCACGCCGGCGACGGTGAGGCCGCCGGCCCAGCGCATGGCCGCAAGGATGTCCGAGTCGCTGCCGCCGCACTTGCCGAGCACGCGCACCGGCAGCACCCACGTCGACCATCCGAGACCGGCAATGCCGGTACCGTTGTTGCTGAGCGCCCCGACGATCCCCGACACCCGCGTCCCGTGCCAGGAGCTGTCCGACACCTGGCAACCCTGGCTGTTGAACGGCGCGCGTTGCAGATCCGCGTTGTCGATCCAGTCGCCCGGATCGGAAGCGTCAGCGTCGCGGCCGTTGCCGTCGTTCGCGACTGCGAAGGCATTGCCCGAGTCCTGCGACACGAAGTCGAATCCGGGCAGAAGCTTGCCGCTTTGCGTCGCACTGCCGAGGTCGGCGTGGTTGTAGCGCACACCGGTGTCGAGGACCGCAACGACCGTCCCACTGCTGCCCGTCGTCGCATCCCACGCCTGCGTGGCGCGCACCGCCGCGATCTCGTTCGTCTGCAGGTACCACTGGTTCGGAAGGAACAGCGCGTCGCTCGGGATCGCGTGCGCGAAGCGCAGCTCGTCGGGCTCGGCGAACTCCACTGCGTCGTCCGCCCGCAGGCGTTGCAGCGCCTGCTCGAGCGCGGCGCGCGCGAGCGGGGCCTCGAGTTTCAGAACATCGAGCGCCGGCGCGATCTCGCGCGTGGCCTGCAGGCGCAGGCCGGTATTCGCCGCCAGCTTGGCGACGCGCGCCTGCCGGCTATTGTCCTTGATTTGGGCTTTGCTCAGCCCCGGCATTCCGGCCTGCGACTCGCTCAGTGCGACGGCCTGGGCGCGCCACTTCACGATGACCTGGCCGGTGAAACTTTCCACCGTGCGGGCGCGCGGCTGCGAAAGCTTGCCGTTGTATTCCTGCGCGGCAAGAGCGGCAGTCGCAGCGGATGCACCGAGTGCCGTGACTGCACACGTGAGAACGAACCTGAGAACGGGATTTACGTGCGAGGACACGCAGCCCTCCCTTGGCGCTGCAGCGCTGCCGCCGACGATCAGAGTCCTGCAGGCTACCGAAGGTTCATTTCAGGGAGAGCGACCGGTTTCACGTTACCCCTTCCGGAACCGTTGCAGCCCGGGGCCGCACTCGGCGGCCCGACGCCTCTGGCGTCCATCGTCGGCGGGCCGCGACAGTTTCGGACGGCTTCGACCCTGATTTCAGACCGCTTCCGCGCGGAACGTCCAGCGCGCGGGCGCGGACCGGGGGTGCCATTCGACGTCCAGCTCCTGGCCGACCGCGAGTTGCGAGCCCACCCCCGCCGTCACGATGGCGTTCATCCCGAAGGCAACGCCCTTGAGCGCGGGCACCCAGCGGAAACGGCGCAAGGCACGCAGCGGTTCCTCGCCGCGACGCTCGCCGGTGCGCTGGTCCGTGGTGGTGACGATGCAGCGCGTGCAGGGCTTGACGCACTTGAGGGCGAGCGGCCCCGCGCGCAGCCAGGTCATGTGGTCCTCGTCGAATGCGCCGGCTCCTTCGACGACGATGTTCGGCCGGAAACGGTTCATGGGGAGCGGCTCGGGCAGCCGTTCGTTCAGTGCGGCGAGCGATGCAACGTTGGTCACGAGCATGGAATAGGCGTCGGGGAAGAACGCCTTGCCGACGTCAGCGCCCGTGAACGTCGGATCGCAGCGGCGTTCGCCGCCGGCGAGGCCGCGCACGAGCTGGCCACGCACACCCGTCACGCGCTCCAGCCAGTCGCGGGTGTCGACGCTGCACACCTCCGCGATGGGGCTGTCGCGCCAGATCGTCACCTGGCGCCGCTCTGTGCCGGTCTCGATCGGGCAATGAAGCTCCTCGTGACCCGCGGCGCCGAACACCAGGTGATCGTCCGCCACCCGCACGTCGACGCGTGCGAGGCCGGGACATTCGCGCTGGCTGAGGAAGCGGTTCGCCGCGTCGATGAACATCCAGTTGCGATCCCACTGCAGGCCGGTCGGCGTCACGCCGGCGCGCGGCAGGTCGATGGCGCGGCATCCCTTCACGGGATAGGCGTGCAACGAGACGATGCGCACGCGTTCAGTCATCGCCCACTCCGGTCGCTCGCAATTCAGTCATCGGTGACGTTGCGGAAGTCGACGCCGAGCGAGCGCAGTTTGCGGTACAGGTGCGTGCGTTCCATGCCGACGCGCTTGGCGAGCTGCCCGACCTTGCCGTTGCAGATGAGCAGTTGCTGCTGCAGGTAGGCGCGCTCGAACTGTTCGCGCGCCTCGCGCAGCGGCAACGCGAGCAGATCAAGCTTCACGAGCGGCTCGTCGCCGGGCGCCTGCGTCGACAGCTCGCGCTCGATCTCTTCCAGCGTGATCTCCTCGCCGCCCTTGAGGATGAGCAGGCGGTGCACCAGGTTCTTGAGCTCGTGGATATTGCCGGGCCACGGGTAGTTGCGCAGGCGGTTCTGCGCGGCGACGCTGAAGCGGCGGAACGGCAGGCGCGCTTCTTCGACCAGCCGGTCGACGTAGTAGCGCAGCAGCTCCGGAACGTCCTCGGCGTACTCGCGCAGCGGCGGCACCCTGAGCGTCACGACGTTGAGCTGAGAGAGCAGGTCACGGCGGAAGGGTTCGCCCCCGCCCCGCAGCTCGAAGCCCGGCAGGGCCGAGCTGATGAGCCGCACGTTGAGGCTGCGCGTGCCCGTGCCAGCCAGCGGCGTGTACGTGCCGTTCTCGAGGTCGGCCATCAGCACGCGCTGCGCACCGGGCGGGAGATCCTCGAGCCCGTTGATGAACAGCGAGCCCCCGTCCGCCTGCTCGTACAGCCCGGGCTCGGTGCGCTCGCCGCTCTGCACGCCGTGCAGGCGCGCGTTCACGTTGTCGTCGTCGAGGCTGCCCGCCACTGCCACCACGAAGCCACGCCCGGCGCGCGCGCTCTGCGTGTGGATGAAGCGTGCGAACGCCTCGCGCCCGGTTCCCGATTCGCCGAGCAGCAGTACCGCGGCAGCGTGCGGTGCCACCTGCTGAACCTGCTCGCGCAGGGTCTGCATTGCCCGGCTGCGACCGACGGGAGCGAGCGGCGGCGGCAGCAAGGTGCGTGCGCTCTGGCGCTTCTGCCGACCGGTGTCGAGGGCGCGCTCGACCGTGCGCAGCAGTTTCGCCAGCGACAGGGGCTTCTCGACGAAATCGAAGGCACCGAGGCGCGTGGCTTCGACCGCGGTTTCGACCGTGCCGTGACCCGACATCATGACCACCGGCGTGTCGCCGCCCGGGCCGCGCACCCATTCGCGCAGCAGCGTGATGCCGTCGGTGTCGGGCATCCAGATGTCCAGCAGGACCAGGTCCGGGTCCTGGCGCGCGCGCGAGGCGCGCGCCTGACTGGCGTCGGCAGCGACGTCGACCTCGTAGCCTTCCTCGGAGAGGATTTCGCGCAGGAGGCTGCGGATGTCGGCTTCGTCATCGACGATCAAGATACGCGGAGAACTCATGCGCGCTCCCTCCTCATTTCGGGCTTGCGCGGCTCGCGGGGCGCGGGCGCGCGGGCGCGGTCGGTGAGCGGCAGCAGCACGCGCACCCGCGCGCCGCCACCCTTGACGTTGTCGGCCTCGATGCGGCCGCCATGCTCCTCGACGATCTTTTTCACGATCGCGAGACCGAGACCGGTGCCTTTGGACTTGGTGGTGACGTAGGGATCGAAGATCTGGCCCATCAGCGCGCGGTCGAAGCCGGGGCCGTTGTCGCTGACCACGACCTCGGCGTACGGCGACTCGGCGTGCTGCTCGAGGCGTGTGCCGATCTCGATGACGGCGTCGGCACGGCCTTCCAGGGCTTCCATCGAGTTGGTCACGAGATTGTTGAGAATCTGCCGCACGCGGTTGCGGTCGGCCTCGAGCTCGACCACCTCTGCGTCCAGCAGCAGCTTGAGCTGCACGCGGCTGTCCTGAGCGCGATAGAGCTCGGCCACTTCGAGCACCAGCTGGTTGAGGTCGAACGGCGCCACTTTCATGTCCGGGGTGCGCGCGTACTCGCTGAAGGCGTTGACCATCTGCTTCATGGTCTCCACCTGCTGCACGATGGTGTGCGTGGCGCGTTCCAGCACCTCGGCATCCTCGGCGCTCATGCTGTCGAGGAACCGGCGGCGCATGCGCTCGGCGGAGAGCTGGATCGGGGTCAGCGGGTTCTTGATCTCGTGCGCCAGCCGGCGCGCGACTTCGCCCCAGGCGGCATCGCGCTGCGCCTGCACCAGCGTGGTGATGTCGTCGAACACCACCACGAAGCCGCCGGGCGCGTCGTCCTCGCCGGGCAGAGCGGTGCACGCGCAGCTCAGCACGCGCCGGCCGACTTCGCCCGACAGCGTGAGCTGGTCGCGCCACTCGGACTGCGCCGACGCCAGGTGCTGGCGCGTGGCGGCGAGCAACTGCGCCAGCAGCGGGCTGGATTCCGCAAAGTCCTCGAGCGGCCGCCCAGCGGCACTCTCGAGATTCACACCGAGAATCGTGCTGGCCGCCTGGTTGGCGAAGCGCACGCGCAGGTCGGGCTCCAGGGCCACCACGCCGCCCGACAGGCGCGCGAGGATGATCGCGAGGCTGGCGCGCTCGTTCTCGACGGTTTGCTGGCTGCGGCGCGCTTCCTCGCGCGCGCGGGCCAGCCGCTTGGTCATGTCGTTGAAGGAATGCACGAGAAATCCCATCTCGTCGCGCGAGGACAGCGGCAGGCGCGTGTCGAAATCGCCCTTGCCGACCGCGCGCGTGCCCGCGGCGAGATCCTGGATGGGTTTGACCAGGCGTTGCGCGGAGAAGAAAGCGCCGTACACCGCGCCGAGCAGTGAGAGCAGCAGTACCAGCGTGAGGGTGAGACTGAAGTTCGCCTTGAGCGGAATGCGGTAATAGACCAGCTCGCCGTATTTGCGGTGCGCGCGCTGCACGGTGTTGGCGAGCGCAGCGAGGCGATCGGACACCGGGAACAGCGCGAGCAGCAGCCGCTCCTCGCCCATCGAGTTGAGCGGCACGGCCGTGCGGATCAGGTAGCCGTCCGTCACGGGCTCGAGGCTGACGTACGGCCGCCCCTGCTGTACCTGCAACAGGATTTCCTCGGACGGCCGCTGGACGATCGGCTCGGACAGGGACTCGGACGTGGTCGCGAGGATCCGGCCGTTCTGCCCGAGCAGCGTGATGTCGGCGGCGCCGCCGGTGCGACGCTCGATCTCCATGCGTCGCAGTACCTCGATCGAATCGCGGCCCTGGATGTCCTGCGCCAGCCGCTCGGTGCGCGCGAGATACTCGCGCCGGTTCAGCTCGAGCAACGCGCGGCTCTGCTCGAGCGCGGCGTTGAGCTCCTGCTTGACCGCCACGTCGAACCAGCTGTCGATGCCGCGATTGAGGAACTGCAGCGAGAAGTAGTAGACGACCAGGAGCGGTGCGATCACCAGCGCGCCGAAGATCGCGACGGTGCGGGCCTTGAGGCGCGAGCCGATGATGTGCCGGCGATAGTCGCTGACGAGCTGCGTCAGCTTGCCGACCAGCATCACCAGCAGCGTCACGACGCCGAGCGCGTTGATCGACAGGATCCAGATGTGCGTGTTGCCGAAGCGCGCGGGATCCTGCGCAGTCTGTGCGAGCAGCAGCAGCGCGGCCAGCCACAGCCCGACGCCGAGGCCGATCAGCACGTAACCGAGGTAACGTTTCACTGCAGCAGTGGCCATGTGTACCACTCGCTGGTGCGGTGAATGTCTTCGACCCAGAACATCAGCATGCGCAGCGCCGTCGGCATGCTGCCGAGGTCGTAGCTGGCGCGCATCGCGAACTCGTAGCGGCGCTCGCGATCGATGAGCGCCCGGTCCAGCACCGGCAGGCCGCTGACTCGTGTGAGGTGCTCGACCGCCCCGTCGAGCGTCGGGAAGGAGTCCTGCTCGCCAATGTTGAGGTTGCGCACCACGTAACGGTCGCTGACCGCGTCGTACTGCAGCTCATGGCGCTGGATCAGCGCAGCCACCGTCTCGTCCGTCCAGTAGCGGCGCGCGCCGCTCACTTCGATCTGCAGCTCCAGGGTGAGGGGTACGCCGTCCTTGATGGCGCTGCGCATGCGGTCGTTGAGTGGCAGGTACAGGCGCGTGTTGAGCAGGTAGACCCCGTCGACCAGCTGCGCATAGGCGGTACGCACGCCGAAGGCCGGCTCCTGCGCGAGCGCGGGGGGGGCGAACGCGAGCGAGGCGAACCCGATCAGGATCGCGGCGAATGCCGCGAGTCGCAGCGCCGTCCCTTCGGTTCGCCAGTGGCAGAAGAGCTTTCCGCGCGCGCAACGCATGGTCGTGAAGTCAGTTCCGGCGCCGTTCGAGACAAGCATAATAGAAGCCGTCCATGCCCGCTTCCCCGGGCAGGATCTGCAGTCCCGGCGCATCCGGCGAGACGTGTCCGAGCACCGCGGGCACCGGTACCGACCCGGCGCTCGGTTCCTCGGCGAGAAAGCGCGCGACCACCTCGTGATTCTCGGCGCGGGCCGTGCTGCAGGTCGCGTAGAGCAGCCGCCCCCCGGGCGCGAGCATCGGCCACGCCGCGCGCAGCAGCGCGTCCTGCTGGCGGGCGAGAGACTGCAGGTCAGCAGGCCGGCGCAGCAACTTGATATCCGGGTGCCGGCGGATCACGCCGGTCGCCGAACAGGGCGCATCGATCAGGATGCGATCGAACGGCCTGCCGTCCCACCAGGTCGCCGGCGCCGTCGCGTCGCCCCCCAGCACCGTCGCCTGCAATCGCAGGCGCGCGAGGTTTTCGCGCACGGTCTCGAGGCGCTCCGCAGCCGCATCGACCGCGGTCAGGTCCACGTCCGCGTGCTCGAGGGCCTGGCAAGCCTTGCCGCCGGGCGCGGCGCAGGTATCGAGCACACGCAGGCCGTCGCGCAGATCCAGCAATGGAGCGGTGAGCTGCGCGGCGCAGTCCTGCACGGAAACGAGTCCGTCCGCGAAGCCCGGCAGCTCGTCGACGTCGCACGGCTCGACGAGCCTGATCGCGTCCGCCAGCGCGCCCGTCTCGGCCGGCCCGTTCACCTCGAGCAGGTCGCTGGCCTCGCCGGGCCCGCTCGCCTCGGTGGGCCCCGCGCGCGCAGCGTCGATACCAGCAGCGCGCAGCGTATCCAGGTACTGCGCGACGCTCGTCCTGCGGCGATTGACCCTTAGCCACATCGGCGCCTGGCGGTTGTTCTCTTCCAGCACGGTGCGCCAGTGCTGTGGCCAATCGCCGCGCAGCGTTTCAATGAGCCAGCGCGGGTGTGCATGCCGGGCGACCGGATCGTCACCGATGCGCGCCAGCAGCTGCTCGCGCTCGCGCAGGAACCGACGCAGCACGGCGTTCACGAGTCCGGTTGCGCGCGGCGCGCCGATGAGACGCGCGCCCTCCACGCTCTCGTCGACCATCGCATGGGCGGGATGCGAAGAGTGCTCGAGCTGGTGCAGCCCGACACCGATCAGCGCTCGCACGGGCGGGGCGAGCGCGGCAGGACGATCGAGCAGCAACGCGGCGATGCGCTCGAGACGCGGCCACCAGCGGATGGTGCCGTATGCGAGCGCCTGAACCGCCGGCCGATCCTCCGGGGCAACGCGCTCGCTCTCGCTCAGCAGGGCATCGTCGAGCGCCTGCCCGCCATCGATCACGCGCGTGGCGACCTTGGCCGCGGCCGCCAATCGTCGCGAGGTCGAGGTGCGTGGTTTCTGGGCGGCGCTCAAGAGCCACCGAGCACGACGCCGCGCAGATCGTGAGCGTTGTTGAATTCGCGCGCCGCGGCCGGGCGCTTGCCGGGCAGCTGCAGGACCTCGATCGCGAGCGCTCCCTGCGCGCAGGCCACCACCAGCTCCTCGTCACGCGCGATGACCGTACCGGGACGCGCGATGACCGTACCGGGCTGCGCGTGCGCGTCTGCGCCGACCACGCGCGCCTTCCAGATTCGCAGCTGCTCGCCGCGCCAGCGGGTTTCGGCCACCGGCCATGGATTGAACGCGCGCACCGTGCGTCCGACGACGTCCGCCGGCGTGTTCCAGTCGATCAGCGCTTCGCGCTTCTCGAGCTTGCGCGCGTACGTAGCAGCCGCAGCGTCCTGCGGCTCCGCGCGCGCGCGCCCGGCCGCGAGGTCCGAGAGCACGTCGAGCATCGCCTGCGCGCCGAGGTCGGCGAGGCGCAGCTCCAGCTCGCCCGCGCTCTCCTGCGCGCCGATCTGCGTCGCACGCCGCTGGTAGACCGGTCCCGTGTCCAGGCCAGTCTCCATGTCCATGATGGAAATCCCGGTGGCGTCGTCGCCGGCGAGGATGGCGCGCTGGATGGGCGCGGCGCCGCGCCAGCGTGGCAGGAGCGAGGCGTGGATGTTGACGCAGCCGAGCGACGGAACCTCGAGGAGATCCCCGGGCAGGATGAGTCCGTACGCAGCGACGACCATGACGTCTACCGCGTGCCGCTCGAGGACCGAGCGCGCCTCGTCGTCCTTCAATGTCGCCGGTTGCTCGAGCGCGATGCCGAGCCGCCGTGCCGCGACGCTCACCGGACTCGCACTCAGCTTGCGCCCGCGGCCGGCCGGCCGGTCCGGCTGGGTGTAGACCACGACGACGGAATGCTGCGAGCGTGCGAGCGATTCGAGCGCCGGGACGGCGAAGTCGGGAGTGCCCGCGAAAGCGAGCCGGAGCATGCGGCTCAAGTGGGCGAAGGGAAGCTCAGATCGCCGGCACGCGCGGGCGCGTGGCGGGCGCGCCGGCCTCGCGCTGCTTGCGGTCTTTCTCCAGTTTCTTGCGGATGCGCGTGCGCTTGAGCTCGGAGAGGTAGTCGACGAACAGCTTGCCCTCGAGGTGATCCATCTCGTGCTGCACGCAGATCGCGAGCAGGCCTTCGGCGTCGAATTCGAAATGCCGGCCTTCCACGTCCTGTGCGCGCACGCGGATGTTCGCGAAGCGCTCGACCTCGGCGAACTCGCCCGGCACGGAAAGACAGCCCTCCTCGCGCACGCACCGGCCTTCGCGCGTCAGGATTTCGGGGTTCGCCAGGATGCGCGGATCGTCGTGTGTATCGGAAACGTCGGCGACCAGCAGCCGTTGATGCACGTTGATCTGAGTGGCCGCGAGCCCGACTCCGGGTGCCGCGTACATCGTCTCCAGCATGTCCCCGGCCAGTTTTCGCAGTGCAGCATCGAACACGGTCACCGGCACCGCGCGCGTGCGCAGCCGGGGGTCGGGATATTCGAGAATCGTGAGTTTCGCCATCGGGTGCTCAGCGTCGCCTTCGGGCCGCCCTCCAAGCTATCAAAAGCCGTCAAACTTCACAGAATCCAAGCAATGTTCTGTTAATTCGCCCGGATTCCATGTACACCGAACCCGGGCGAGAAACCGGTCGCACTCTTAATGCAGTTCCTGAGGATTGCGGCCCTAATCCATTGAGATTATAAAAGCGGGGCTTTTAGACCCGCGCACTTTTTGAGGAGCTCTGGGATGAAGCTGTACCGTATGCGAGCCCCGCGGAAACCACGCGCGAGCGGCATTCCCGTTGCTCTGTTGACCGGCCTGGCGATGGTCTGTTCCAGCGCCGGCGCCCAACAGGAAACGCCGCCAGAGTCCCAGCCGGCGGCAGAGCCGGCGCCACCGCCCAGCGACACGATGGCCGCCCCCGCGCAGCCCTCCGACGAACGAGTTTCACCTTCGGCACCAAAGACTTACACCGTGCAAAAGGGCGACACGCTGTGGGACATCGCAAACGTGTTCCTGCGCGACCCCTGGTATTGGCCCGAGATCTGGTACGTCAATCCCCAGGTCGAGAACCCTCATCTTATATATCCCGGTGACCTGCTGGCCCTGGCCTATGGCGCCGACGGCAACGCGCAGGTCCGCCTCGAGCGTGGCGGCGCCACGCGCCTGTCCCCGCGCCTGCGCAGCCAGCCGCTCGAAGGCGCGATCACCGCGATCCCGTACGAGATCATCGCGGCGTTCATGTCGCGCCCGCAGGTCCTCGAGAAGGAACAGTACGAGAGCGCGCCGCACGTCCTTTCCTCGCGCGATCAGCACCTGGTGATGTCGGTGGGCAACACGATTTACGCGGGCGGCGCGCCGGACGGCGACGTCAGCACGCGCTACAGCATCGTGCGCATCGGCGAGCCGCTGCGCGACCCGGATGACAACGACGTCGTGGGTTATCACGGCAGCTACACTTCCACGGCGCGCGTCACGCGCACCGGCAAGCCGACGACGCTCGAGATCATCGAGTCTTCGCGCGAAACGATGGAAGGCGACCGGCTGTTCCCGGGCGAAGTCGACATCCCGCTCGACTTCTTCCCGCACGCGCCGAGCCAGCCGATCGACGGGCGCATCATCTCCATCGTCGACGGCATCAGCGTGGTAGGCCAGTACCAGGTCGTGGTGATCAACCGCGGCACGAACCACGGGCTGGAGCCCGGCCACATCCTCAAGGTAGAGGAGACCGGCGCGGTGGTCCGCGATCGGAGCTCTGCCGGCGCACGCGTTTCGACCCTTTTCGCCAAGAAAGTCCGCTTGCCAAACGAGCCGTCCGGGACTTTCATGGTGTTCAAGACGTTCGATCGCATCAGCTACGGGCTGATCATGGAAGCCCAGGTGCCGATGCGCGTGCACGATCGCGTGATCAGCCCCTGAAGTCGGCTTAGAGTTCCGACTGACGGTGCCCGACGCGCGAGCACGCGCGTCCGGGCCCCTGGGTCGACCCATCGGTCGGCCCTGGCTGGTGCCAGCAGGCACCAGTGAACGAAACGCCCGGCAATCTCAGTCCCTCTGCGTCCACGCAGGCCCTCCCGCTCGCCGCGAACACGGCGTCGCCTCCGGACAGCTTCGCATCCGAATTGCACGAGTCGCAGGCACAACTGCGCGCATGGGCCATCCTGGTGCGCGCTCCGGGCATCGACACCGAGCAGCTTCGCGAAGCGCTGCAGGGCGTGCCCGACGTCGCGCACCTGCTTGCTCTGCCGGCGCGCGAGCTCGAGCGGCTGGGTTTCGCGGACAGCACGCGCCGCCACCTTCAGGCCGACGCGGGACGGCTCGCTGACGAGGATCTCGACTGGCTGGCCTCGCGCCCCGACCAGCATCTCGTGCCCATCACGTCGCCGGCGTATCCCGGACTGCTGGCCCAGACTGCCGGTGCACCAATCGCGCTTTACGTCCGTGGCGCGTTCGCAGCGTTGCAACTGCCGCAGCTCGCGATCGTGGGTAGTCGCAACCCCACCGCCAGCGGTCGCGAGGCCGCGTTCGAATTCGCGCGGCACCTCGCCGGCTGCGGCCTCACTGTGACCAGCGGCATGGCCGAGGGCATCGACGCCGCCGCACACCGCGGAGCGCTGGCGGCCGGCGCGCTCACTGTCGCCGTCTGCGGCACCGGTCTGCGCGAGACATTCCCGGCGATGCATGCCGGGCTGGCAGAGGAAATCGCCGCACGCGGCGCGCTGGTCTCGGAGTTTCCGCCCGACACTCCGGCGCGGCGCGCCAATTTCCCGCAGCGCAACCGCATCATCAGCGGCCTGGCGCTCGGAACTCTCGTGGTCGAAGCCGCGCGCCAGAGCGGATCGCTCATCACGGCGCGCTTTTCGAGCGAACAGGGACGCGAGGTCTTCGCGATTCCGGGCTCGATCCACAGTCCGCTGTCACGCGGCTGTCATCGCCTGATCCGCGACGGCGCGAAGCTGGTGGAAACGGCGGACGACGTGCTCGCCGAGCTCGGCCCGGTGTTCCGGGCACAGAGCGAGCTGCACTCGAGCGACGCGTCGCCCGCAGCGCGCAGCGCGCCGTTCGCTGCGCGAACCGCGCGCGACGGCGGGCCGGCATTGGACAAAGAGTACGAAATCCTGTTAGATGCGCTCGGCTTCGATCCCACGGGCATAGACGCTCTGGTCGAGCGGAGCGGCTTGAAACCCGAGGCGATCGCCTCAATGCTCCTGATACTCGAGCTGCGCGGCGAGGTCGAGGCACGTCCCGGCGGACGGTACTGCCGCAGAGCCCATCAGGCGCAGAAATGAAAGAAAGCGTGCTCGATATCCTCATCTACCTGTTCGAAAACTACATGGACGCCGCCGACCATCCGCTGCCCGGACGCAGTGCCCTCAAGGAGGAGCTGGAACGCGCCGGCTTCGAGGAACCCGACGTGGAGCGCGCTCTCGAGTGGCTCGACGGACTCGCCGGCGGCGACATCGGCGCCAGCGCCGCCACGGCGCGCGCGATCCGGGTTTTCAGCGGGCGCGAGCTGGTGCGCCTCGATACCGATTGCCGCGGCTACCTGCTGCACCTGGAGAACATCGGCATTCTCTCGGGCGTGCAGCGCGAGGTGGTCATCGACCGGCTGATGGCGCTCGAAGCCGGCGAGATCGACATCGAGCAGGTGAAGTGGGTCGTGCTGATGGTGCTGTTCGCGCAGCCTGGCCAGGAGCAGGCGTACGCTCGCATGGAAGACCTCGTGTTCGAGGAGCGCGCCGAAGCACTGCATTGACAAACACCGCCCGCCAATCGAGATACCCGCGCCGCGTCCCAACCGCGGTTTTTGTTTTTTTGGCGGCAACTGACGCATGAGCGCCAACCTCGTCATCGTCGAATCGCCCGCGAAGGCGAAGACCATCAAGAAGTACCTGGGCAAGGACTTCGAGGTGCTCGCCTCGTACGGGCACGTGCGCGACCTCGTGCCGAAGGAGGGGGCGGTCGACCCTTCGCGCAACTTCGCGATGCAGTACCGCCTCATCGAGCGCAACGAGAAGCACGTGCAGGCAATCGCCAAGGCGCTGAAGAAGGCGCGCGCGCTGTATCTCGCGACCGACCCGGACCGCGAGGGCGAGGCGATCGCCTGGCACCTGCACGAGATCCTCAAGGAACGCGGTGAGCTCGACGGCAAGGACGTGCACCGCGTCGCGTTCTACGAAATCACGCGCAACGGCATCCGCCAGGCGATCGAGGAGCCGCGCTCGCTCTCCGGCGATCTGATCAATGCGCAGCAGGCACGCCGCGCGCTCGACTACCTCGTCGGCTTCAACCTTTCGCCGCTGCTGTGGAAGAAGGTGCGCCGCGGTCTGTCGGCCGGACGAGTCCAGAGCCCGGCGCTGCGCATGATCTGCGAGCGCGAAGAGGAGATCGCGGCGTTCGTGCCGCGCGAGTACTGGACCATCGACGCCGAAGGCGAAGCTTCCGAGCAGAAATTCCCGCTCAAGCTGGTCGAATACCAGGGTCGCAAGGTCGAGCAGTTCTCGTTCCAGAACGCCGCGACAGCCCAGTCAGTCGACCGCGCGCTGCGCCAGGCAGCCGGCATGCCTGCGGCGGCGACCACGCCGGACCCGGGCGCGACCGGCCCGACGGAGCCTCAGGGCGCGACCGGTTTGCTCAGCGTGCAGCACATCGATCGCAAGCAGCGCCGACGCAATCCCTCACCGCCGTTCACTACCTCGACGCTGCAGCAGGAAGCCGCACGCAAGCTCGGCTTCAGCACGCAGAAGACGATGCGCACCGCGCAGCAGCTCTACGAAGGCATCGACACCGGCGACGGCGCTGTCGGCCTCATCACCTACATGCGCACGGATTCGGTGAACCTCGCCGCCGAGGCGATCACCGAGATCCGCGCCACCATCGAAAAGCTCTACGGGCGCGACGGACTGGCCGAAGAGGCGCGCGTCTACAAGACCAAGTCGAAGAACGCGCAGGAAGCGCACGAGGCGATCCGCCCGACGATCCCTGAGCTCGTACCCGCGGACCTCGAAGGCAAGATGGACGCCGACCAGCATCGCCTCTACGCGCTGATCTGGAAGCGCGCCATCGCCTGCCAGATGAGCCACGCGGTCTACGACACAGTGGCGGTCGACATGCTCGCCGGGCCCGACGGTCCGCAGCGCCACGTGCTGCGCGCCAACGGTTCGACGATGGTGAAGCCGGGTTTCATGGCCGTGTACCACGAGGACCTGGACGACACGGTCGCGGACGAGAGCGATCACGTGCTGCCGCCGATG
>Ga0187892_10000484_pt1 | contig 103048 bp, 68 predicted proteins | sample MA1701073metaG_FD_139345 | JGI IMG/M metagenome (GOLD analysis project Ga0187892, IMG submission 139345) | Bio-ooze microbial communities from a basaltic lava cave in the Kipuka Kanohina Cave System on the Island of Hawaii, USA - MA170107-3 metaG ... | reverse complement strand
TCACCGCATTTGTACGACAAGAAAACTTCGGCCTCTTCGCCATGGCGCGGATGCGGGCCATAATGAATTTTCACCACGCTTCTGGCGAAACGGGCAGTATGTAACTCGTTCCAAGAATCCCACCGATTAAAACTTGGTCGGCGGGATTCTTCAATCGGTGGGAAATTTAAAGCTTCAAATTTTTTGAGGTGAAAAGATATGCCCAAACCAGAAGACACCAAAAAGAAAGGTTCCTTCGGCGTCGCCCGGCTGCCGGTGGCGCTGAATTACATTTTTCCGGATCGCCGCCGCACGATGATCGTCATCGGCGGGTTGGCGTGCCTGGCGCTGCTGGGATATTTTTTGGCCGATTTTTTTCTGCTCAAAAGCAGCTTCACGGCCAGCGGCCCGGTCTCGTCCTATCACGCCACCTTTGAGAAAGATTGCGCCAAGTGCCACGATCAGTTCAAAGCCGTGACCGACGCCAACTGTTCGGTTTGCCACGAAAAAGCCGGGGCCAAAACCGACGCGGTGACCGGCGACGAGCAGAAGATCTACACCTTTGCGGCGCACTATCTCTATCGTTCGGAAAATGTCGAGCAGGTCAAAGCGGCGAAGCCGGCATACGCCGATCGCGAAACGCCCTGCTACATTTGCCATCAGGAACACAAAGGCCGCGAAGCCAGAATCACCAATGTCCCGGATTCGCGCTGCCTCGACTGCCATCGCTACGGCTCATTCAACAAAACGCATCCGGAATTTGATTTTGCCGTCGAAAAAATTCCGGATGATTCGACCATGAAGTTCACGCATATCAAACACGTTCGAGAAGTCGTCAAGCTCGAAAAACTTGTGGACATCGAACGGGCGTGCTTGTACTGCCACAATCCGCAGCCCGACGGCAAAAATTTTGGGCTGATCAACTTTGACCAGCATTGCGACGCCTGTCACCTGACGACGAGCGTTGCCACCTCGCCATTGAAAGTCAAAGACGACGCCGACCCGTACGCGCCGGGGGTTGAAACGCTGGAGGCCATTCGCCAGCGGCGCGGGCCTGGCACCTTGTGGGCGTTTTACGCCAATCCGTTCGAATTCAAACCGCGCGGCAATCGCGTCGTCAAGCAGCCGCTTTATCATCAAGATCCATGGATTCTGGAAAACTTGCGCCGGATTCGCCGGCTGCTTTATCCGGATTTGGAGTTCGCCGATTTGTTGAAAGCCGCCGGCAAGCTCACCTCACAAAGTCCGCAGGCTTTGTCGGCAACCGTGTATCAGGAGGCCATTCAAACCTTGCAGAATTATTCGCTGCAATTGCGCAATCGTCCGGAGCCTGAAATTCAGCGCGATCTCGCGCAAATCGATTCGCTGCTCAAAGAGGCGCAAAGCACGCTGCGCCGCCAGACCAACACCATTGCCGGGCCGCCATTTCTCGCGCAGCCGGCGCCGCCGAATCCGGCGCTCGATGCGACGCAGATCGCGGATTTGAAAGCCTTTGCTCAGGATGTCGCCGGGCCGCCTTGTCTCGAGTGCCATATCGTGAGCAATGCAAATATTTTGCGCGTGCAAAAAGATCAGCGTATTTTAAAGCGGGCCGAGTTCGATCACCGCGCGCATACTTTGGAACGGCGTTGTTTGGAATGTCACACGCAAATTGCCATCACCAAAGAAGTGAACGGCGCAACCGTGGTACGGCCACAAACCGAGGTGTCGGAGCTGGAGGATCGCGCCGCGATTCAGAATATTCCAAATATTGCCAACTGCCGCGACTGTCACAATCCTGCAGAAAGCTCGAACCGCTGTGTGACGTGCCATTATTTTCATCCGAACAAAACCCAGCGGTCGAGTTTGTTGTTGTATTTGGATTGAATGCAATTTTAAATATCAGGTTACCCACCGATTGAAGAACCCTACTGATTAAAAGTTTTATATCAGTGGGCTCCTTCAATCTGCGGGGCGTTTTTAAAAGCTTTAGCATTTTCAAGAGAGTCAGAAAATATGAAAGCCAAACTCTTCTGCAAAACCGGCATTTTGTCCGGCGCGAAATACGACATCGGCCGCGAGGCGACGATCGGCAAGGAAGCCGGCAACAACATCCTGCTGGACACAAAAATCGTTTCCGGACGGCACGCGCGCATTTTTTTTGACGAAAAAGAACCGGGTTATTTTCTGGAAGATTTGCGCAGCCGCAACGGCACGAAATTGGACGGCCTGCCGGTGACGGAAACGGAAAAGCTGGGCGATTTGCACGTCATCACCTTTGCCGGCACTTTTGATTTTATTTTTCAGCTCGTCGCGACTGAAGGGCGGGCAGGCGACGAACCGGCGGCGACGCGAAAAGAAGAAATCCGGCCGGTGCAACCTGAGAAAAGCCAGGAAGGAAAAACGCGCGTCGTGCCGGAGCCTTTTGTCGCGCCGGCTCCGCCGCGGGAAGAAAAAACGGCGCCGCCGAGCGGCGACAAGACTCTCGTCGGCGCGGCCTTGCCGCCGATTCCGGATTTCAAGCCGGAAACCGCCAGCGCCAGCGCGCCGAAGTCGAAATCGGCGATGACGCGCGCCACTTTGTTTTTGGAAATCAAGCGGCCCAGCCAGGAACCGGCGACGTTCAAGTTGAAGGAAGGCGAGAACATCGTCGGGCGTCTCGCTGAGTGCGATATTTGCATTGATGACACCTCCTTGTCGCGGCAGCACGCTGTGGTCACGGTCAAATCCGGAAAAGTGACGGTGAAAGATCTCGGCAGCAAAAATCACACGTTCGCCGGCGACAAGGAAATCTCCTCCGAAGTCGAGATTCGGCTGGATACTCGCCTCAAATTTGGCGCGGTGGAAGCGTATCTCATTTATAAAAAAGGCGAATAGGAGCTTAACGGCAAAACTATTTCGGGCAAAACCATTAAGGCTCTTTTGGATAGTCTTGCCCTAATCGTCTTGCCTTTGTAAAGTGAAAATTCTTGATCACAAGATAAGGATGGAAAATGCCTATAAAACCAGGTATTCAGATCGAACCAATTTCGAATAGCGATTTTCATTCGATTGATTATGAAATAATGGGTCTCGTCTTCTCAATCCATCGCGACTTTGGAAGGTTTTGGAACGAGATGATTTATCGGAATGAGCTTGCTTATCGCTGTCAAAAGGCGGGCTCCGAGAATGTTGCCACCGAAGTTCCGATAGAGGTTTCTTTTGATCATTTTATCAAGTTTTATTATATTAAAGTTTTTTTAATAGTTTTGCCCCAAATCGTTTTGCCTTTTTGAAAGCTGAATCATTACAAAACTTTTAGAGTTTGAGGAACTTCACCATGAGCACAACTTCTGAATACCGGCGCGACGGCACCTTGATTCTCGATCGCCCCGTTCAAATGCCGGAGGTTTTGGATATCTTGATCGTCGGCGGCGGGCCGGCCGGAACCGGCGCGGCGTTTCGCGCCAAAGAGCTGGGGTTGTCGGCGCTGGTGGTGGATTACGACGATCTGATGAAGCAGATTCGCGATTACCCTAAAAACAAAAAAATTCTGCCGAATTACGGCGTCGGCGACATGGCGAAATTTCCCAAATGCGGCAAGCTGATCGGCTTGCTGCCGTTCGAGCCGATTGACAAGGACGATTTGTGCGAACGCTGGAAAGGCTACTATCGCGAGCACAACGTGCCGGCGATCATCGGCCTGGAGCTGGTTGACTTGCAGCGCCAGCCGGACGAGGTCTGGAAGACGACCATGTATAATGCCAACACCAAAGCCGAGCAATTTTTTCTTGCGAAACATGTGGTGTTGGCAATGGGCAACGGCGCGCCGCGGCCTTTTGACATTCCCGGCAATACCAAGGATATCGCTTATCGCATGGCCGACCCGGCGTTGTACGTGAAGGCGCCGGTTTTGGTGATCGGCGGCGGCACCTCGGCAGCCGAAGCGGTGATCGCCATCTCGAATGAAAAAGTCGACAACAACGATGCCTCCGCCATATTTTGGTCTTATCGCAGCAGCAAACTGCCCAAGGTGTCTAAGGCGCTGGCCGATGAGTATTTTACCGCCTTTGTCGAAAACGGCAACATTCGCACGTGTCCGAACAGCGAGCCGGTGGCGGTGGTCACGGCGGAAGATCGCCAGGAATATCTTTCGATTCGCGTCGACCGGCGCATCATCCCGGGCCGGCCGAATGAAACGGCGCATTTTGAATTTCTCAAAAATTATTGCATCGCCTGCATCGGCCAGGAAATTCCTGAAAGTTTTTTAAACAAGCTCGGCATTCCGCTGATGGCGGGCGGGCCAAGCCAGAAAAAGCGCATCGTGGTGACGCCGCTGCGCGAAAGCCGGCAGTCGAATGTTTATCTGATTGGCAGCATGTTGGGGCAAACGTATTTGGAAACCGAAGATTTTAATGGCGATCCGGCGGCGTTTCGGGAAAAGAAGTTTGGCGGCAACATCAAAGCCTCGATCACCGACGGCGTTTTCGTGGCCGAGGTCATCAAACAAAAGCTGGCGTACAAAGCGATCATTCAGGTTGATCTCGCTTTCTACGAAGAAGACGCCGAGCGAAAAGAAGACTCGAGGTTAATGGAAACCATGATTCCTGAAACCTCTCCCGTTGTAACCGCGCCGGCGTCACAGGCGGCTCTCATTCGGATCTCGGCCAATGATATGGAAGTCGAAAAGTTCTCCCTCAACAGCCTGGGCATGACCACCATTGGCCGGAAAGATTGCGATCTTTCTTTCCCGAACGATGCTTTATTAGCCGACCGGCACGCTTCAATTTCCAGCACAGCCGACGGCTATTTTCTCCGCGATGACGGCAGCCGCAACGGCGTTTTTTCTAAGCTGCGGGCCGCATCGCCGCAAGAAGTTTCCTCCGGCGATATTGTGCAGATGGGAAAACAGTTTTTGGTGTTTCGATTCGAGAACGAAAATTATACGGTTCTGCATTACGACGCGGCCGGCCAGCTCGTGAAGCGACATGCGCTTGAAGAAGGAACGGTTGAAATGGGAAGAGCCGCAAGTATCGTTCTCGACGGCAATGACGCGATTTTGTCGCGGAAGCATCTCGCCGTCACCCGGCAGGCGGGCAAGGTTTTGATTCAGGATTTGAATAGCGCCAACGGCAGTTATATAAAGGTGAGAAATGCGGTTCGACTCGAGCCGGAAGATCAATTCCGCATCGGCCAAATGCTCTTCAAATTTGTTTTGCAACAGGAGGAAAAGAAATACACCGTGATTTTCAAAACGCCGCCGCCGATTGCGGCGAAACCGGCGGCTGAGAAGCCGGCTCCGGCTGCCGAAGCAAAAGACCTCAAACCGGAAGGTATGGTCGTAGTGTTCAAAAATGCCGGCAAGACCTGTCCGATTGCGAAGCGCGGCCAAACGATTTGCGACATCGCCGAGAAGAACGGGATTAAGATCAAAGCCGATTGCCACGAGGGCAATTGCGGCAGCGACCCCATTCGCATTATTTCCGGAGCGGAAAATTTGAACGATGTGGGCGGCATCGAACAAACGACGCTGGAAGAGAAAAACAATCTCACGCCCGGCGAATACCGGCTCGCCTGCATGGTCAAACCGAAAGGGCCGGTGGTGGTGGAGATTATCGAGCAGCCGTGAGCTGGTCGCTGGCTGCTTGTTGCTGGAGGATTGCAATTGTTTGAAGGAGATTGATCGTGAAAAATGCGATGACCATCGTCTTTGGGCAAGCTTCCCATCAGGGTTTGAAGCGTGCCGACAATCAGGACGCCTTTGGCAAATTCCCGCCGGACAGCCTGGAACTCTCACTTCCCAAAGGCCTGCTTTTCATCGTCGCCGACGGCATGGGCGGCCACGCCCACGGCAAGGAAGCCAGCGCGATGGCGGTTCACACCGTGCAGCAGGTTTATTTTGCCGACCCGAACGAAAATATCCCGGACAGTCTCCGGGCGGCGCTCGACGCCGCCAACGAAAAAATTTATCAGCGCGCCACCAGCAAGATCGAATTTCGCGGCATGGGCACGACCTGCACCGCGTTGGTGTTGCAGGACGATCGCGCTTGTATCGCGCACGTCGGCGACAGCCGGGTTTATCGCCTCACCAAAGCGAAAATCGAGCAGCTCACGCAGGATCACTCCAAAGTCGCCGAGATGAAACGTTTGGGCATTTTAACCGAATCTGAGGCGAAAAGCCATCCGGAAAAATCGCATCTCTATCGCGCTCTGGGTATCGCGCCAACGGTGAAAGCCGACCTGGTGGCCGATCTTCCCCTGCGGCCTGACGAGCGGTTTTTATTGTGCACCGACGGCCTGGCGAAAATTTCGGAGGACGAGATCAAGCAGATCGTTTTAGCTCAGTCGCCGCCGGAGGCCTGCGACAAGCTGATTGAATTGGCCAACGCGCGCGGCGGCAGCGATAATTCGACGGCGCAGGTGATTTGGGTCAAAAACGCAGCGTCACCCGGCGAAGGCGGGCTTTCCGTGATACGCCGGTTGTTCGGGAGGTGAGTGATCTGCCAACACCGTAATTTTTATTCGCGTTAATTTGCGTACATTAGCGGTTACAAGATTAAAACCACAAGTTTTGAGAAATGAATGTTTGAAAGGAGGGCTAAGAAAATGGCAGAATTGCTGGAAAAAGATCTCGTCTACCGAATCGTCGGTTGAAAAAATGGAGAATTGATCATGATCGGCGAAAAAATTTCCCATTATCAAATTCTGAAAAAAATCGGCGAAGGCGGCATGGGCGAAGTGTATCTCGCCGAAGACGTCAATCTCCACCGCAAGGTCGCCATCAAAGTTTTGGCCACGCGTTACACCAACGATCCGGATTTCAAAGCGCGTTTCCTGCGGGAAGCCCGGGCCACGGCCGCGCTCAGCCATCCCAATATCGTGACGATCTACGAAGTCGACGAAGAGCAGGAGATGTATTACATCGTCATGGAATACATCGACGGCGAATCGTTGAAGGATTTGATCCGGCGCGAGCCGCTGCCGATGGCGCGGGTGATCGAGATCGCCAGGCAGATCGGCGAGGGCCTCAGCGCCGCGCATCAGGCCGGCGTCGCGCATCGCGATATCAAGCCGGGCAACATCCTCCTGAACAAAGCCGGCCAGGTCAAGATCGTCGACTTCGGCCTGGCCAAGCTGCAGGGCGCGACCGGCTTGACCCGCGACGGCATGTCGCTGGGCACGCCGCATTACATGTCGCCGGAACAGGTCAGAGGCGAGGCCACGGATTACCGGGCGGATATTTTTGCGTTCGGCGTGGTGCTCTCGGAGATGCTCACCCGCCAGCTTCCTTTCAAGGGCGAAAATACCCTGGCGGTGATGTACGCGATTAGCTACGAAGCGCCGGAGCCGGCGATTAACTACAATCTAGGGGTGACGAAGGGCCTGCAGAAAATCATTGACCGGACACTGGCGAAAAAGCCGGCGGCGCGTTATCAGGAGATGCAAGACTGTGTGCAGGATTTGATGAAAGAGAAGCAGGCGCTGGCGGCGGAAGCGCAAGAAACTAAGACGACCGTACCCCTCTCGAAATCCGGCGCCTGGATATTGCGCCGTGAAAAAAAATGGCGCCCGGCCTTCATCGCCGCCGGATTGGTTTTGCTGGCGCTGGCCATTTGGTTGATACCGGATTGGCGGCAAGGAAAATCAAACCTCGCCGCGCTGGCGATCACCAGCGCGCCGGACGGCGCCGCGGTTTTCCTGAATGGCGATTCGCTTGGCCTTACGCCGCTGCAGAAGCCGGTGGATACGGAGGGTTCGATTTCCCTGCGTTTTAGCCAGCGTGATTATTTCCCGTTCGACACGTCGCTCGCGGTTAAAAGAGGTGTGACCTATAATCTTTTCGCAGCCCTGCGGCCGGCGGCGCGGGTGGCTATTGTTGTCAATCCGCCTGATGCCGAAGTGCGTGTTGATGGCGAAATCGTCGAATCCTCTCAGCTTGCGGCGCTGCTGTTGCCGATTGGCGAACATAGCATCAGCCTGGCGCGGTTGGGATACGATGCCAAACAAGAGCGCTTTAGCTTGCAGCAAGGCGACAATGCCCAACGCCGTTACACGCTGTCGAAGCAACCCGGGGCCGAGCCGCCGGCAACGGCATGGGGCGGCGTGCAAATTGATTCTCAGCCCTCTGGCGCTTCGGTTACACTCAATGGAAGCAACGTTGGCAGCACGCCTTATCAAGGCAAAAATTTAAGACCCGGCCGTTACACACTTCTCATGAGCAAGGAGGGCTTTGAAACTTATTCCGGCAACATCGAGGTTCGGCCTGGCCAAACCACGCCGCTCACCATTTCGCTCAAAGCCGTGATCTTAGGCGGCCAGATCAGCGTCAAATCCATCCCGGATGGCGCGACGATTTGGCTGGATGGCCGCGACGCCGGAACCACGCCGCAAGAACTGACGAACATTTCGGCCGGTGGGCATGAGATCGTACTGCGCAAAAAAGGCTATAAAGATTATGTCGCTTCTGTCAACGTCGAGCCGCAAAAAACACAAACCGTAGTGGGAAATTTGGTGAGGCTCACAGGCAAGCTGCAAGTGTTCGTCAAGCCTTACGGTACGATCTATCTCGACGGCAGCTTGCAAATCAAAGATACCAACGTCCGGTTTACGAAAGAATTGCCGGTTGAGTCGTATGAGCTTAAAGTGACGCATCCGAGTTACGGCGTGTATGTCAAGACCTTGAATATCGAACCGAATGCGACGCTGGACGTTCCGGTTGATTTCAACCGGCAACTGATGCTTACGGTGACATCTACTGACGAAACCGGCCAAAAATTTGTGTGGGGAGAAATTTACGTCGACGGCGAGGCCAAGGGCCAAACACCAAAACCGCTGACGCTTCGGCTCGGGCAACATACCATCGATGTCCGGCGCGAGGGCTACATGTCGCTCGACAAACCCATGACGTTTAATCTGGAAGAAGATTGGGAGCAACCGTTGAGATTTCGTTTAAAGAAAAAGGAATGAAAAAAGCAACAAGAAATTTATGGTTTGGCGAAAAAAAATCACCACAAAAATCTAAGGAGAACCCTATGTTGACGCACAAAACAGTTCGTAGTAGCGCCTTCAGGCGCCGGGCATCGAGCAGATTAACGATGCCTAAAGGCATTACGACAAGCGTTTATTTTCATCATTATTGGATGTTGATCCCAACATGGGAGATTCTGCGGAGAATTCGTGCTGGCTCGACGTTCATTGCCCTTTTGCTGTTTATGCTGCTCTCGCCGGATTTGGCGCAGGCGCAGCAAGATTGTGCGGCGAAATTACAGCAAGCCGAGCAGGAGTTTACCAACACGCGTTTTGATGAAGCCATCGCGTTGTTGACTGCGTGTCTTGAGAAAGACGGTTTTTCCCAGTCCGACAAGCAGCGCGCGTACAGGCTACTCGGCTTGGCTTACCTGGCGAAAGACTATGTTGAGCAAGCCAAGAGCGCCATCAACCGATTACTTGATTTGGTGCCGATGTATCAACCTGACCCGGACCAGGATCCGCCGGCTTTTATCCAGATTTTCGAGCGCGTTAAAATTGAACGGCAGCAACGCCAAACCGGTGCGCCAACCGAGCAAAAACCGCCCAAGGAAGTCAAATCAAAAAAAGGTGGTGGCGCGAAATGGCTGCTGATCGGTGGCCTTGTCGTTGCGGCTGGCGGCGGTGCGGCATTAGCTTTTGGCGGTGGAGGTGGCGGAGGCGGTACGACGCCTCCACCTTCAACACTGCCGACGCCTCCACCTTTGCCATAGTGAGCGCTTAAAAATATGATGCGTCGTATTTATTCAATCTGATGAAATGGATCATTTTAAAAAAAATTTGGGAGCGAAATTTATGAAAAATATCTTGGTTGGTCTTTCGATTTTATCGAGCAGCATTGCAGCACTAAACGTCTCAGCTCAGGCACAATGCCCTTCGCCGATAACTTTTACGGACGACTTTGAAGACGGCGATGCCTTCGATTGGTCGCCGCAGACGGCAAGCCGCTGGCAGGTAAGCAGTGACGGCGGCAGCTTGCGCTACTTTCTAAATACAACAGATTATGAGCCAACTGGCGCGGGTGTTGGTGAGCTTTCTTTGATCAGAGGAAGAAGATGGGCAGATTTTAAATTTGAGTGTTCTGCCAAAAGCGCTGATGCCATAGGCGGTGTCGGCGCGGCTGATTTGTGTATTATTTTTGGATATCAGAATTCTGGCAGCTACTACTACATTAATTTCAACGGGTCGCAGGGTCTCACTCAGCTCATCCGTGTCCACGATGGCGGCACAACAGTCTTGGATACCCATTCACCACCTACATTTGCCGATGCCAACTATCATTCACTACGGGTCGAACGTACCGGCAGCCAGATTCGCGCCTTTTTCGATGGCGGCCAGATTCTTTCAGCCAACGACAGTTTTTTTGGAGAAGGCCAGATCGGCGTCGGGTCCTTTAACGATTCCGGATATTTCGACGATGTTTCCGTAACTGGTTGTCCGGCGCTGGCCGAACTGGTGGCGGATCGTATTTACCTGCGAACCGGACCCGGTTCTGGTGCGGAGGTAGCCAATCCGGTTGCCGGGCAACAATATTACATTCATTTCGACTGGCGCAACACCGGAGCAGCAGTCGCCAACAATTTTCGGCTCGAGATCAAGCTTAATGGTAATGTGGTATGTGGCTACACCACGACGGGCAATCCACAATCATCTACACAACAAGCCTGGTGCACTTCACCAGTGATTTGGCCGGCAGGTAATAATACGATTCAAGGCGTGCTTGATGTAAACAATGCCGTGGTTGAGTTGGATGAAAACAATAATGCGATCAGCCAAACACTCGGCCCTTTTGTCGACATCTCAGCCGGATTAGCCGGAGTTAATAACAGCTCAGTAACCTGGGCAGACTTCATCAATAATGACGGCAAATTGGACGTTTTGCTGATCGGCCAAGACGATACGAGAGAAGTCACAAAACTTTACAAAAATGAAGGATCTCTTTTTACCGACATTAGCGGCGAGGCGGCCTTGATCGGTGTCAAGGATGGCTCGGCGGCCTGGGGCGATTATGATAATGATGAAGATGTGGATTTGCTTTTAACCGGCGATGCAACAAGCTCGGGTTTTCCGCGGATAACACGAATTTACAGGTATGAAAGTTTGGGCCGTTTTACGCTTATCAATGCGGGATTGCCGGGAGTTCGCAATGGCGCCGGGATTTGGGGTGATTACGACAACGACGGCGATTTGGATATTTTGTTGACCGGCTCGTTAGCGCCCGGCGTTAATATCACCAAAATTTACAAAAATGATAATGGGAGTTTTTCGGAAGCCGTGAACTTGCCTGGCGTGGCGGGCGGCAGTACGGCGGCCTGGGGGGATTATGATAACGACGGCGATTTGGATATTCTGTTAACTGGCCAGGAGAGCACGGGCAATCCGGTGGCTATTGTTTATCGAAATACGAACGGCAGTTTTGAGAATATCGGTGCGCCCCTCACTGGCGTTTCCGCCAGCGCGGTGGCGTGGGGTGATTATGACAGCGATGGCGATTTGGATATTCTCTTGGCGGGGCGAACGAGCAACGGCAGCCGTATAACAAAAATTTATCAGAATAACAATAACAGCTTTACGGACATCAATGCGGCATTGCCGGGCATCGAGAGCGGCTCGGTCGCCTGGGGCGATTATGATAATGACGGCGATTTGGATATTTTGCTGAGCGGTGATTCAAACGCCGGCCCCATTGCGAAAGTTTATCGCAACAATAATGGTAATTTTTCCGAAGCAGACGCCGTCTTAACCGGCGTTAAATCAAGCTCGGCGGCGTGGGGCGACTATGATAACGACGGCGATTTGGATATTTTGCTGGCGGGATTGACACAATCGAATAGCCGTCTCTCAATTGTCTATCGGAGTGGCACAGGAACAGCAAATACGCTTCCCAACGCGCCGGTTCTTCTTGCTCCGATGTTTAGCGGCGGCGCAACAACAGTGAGGTGGAATAAATCCACCGATACCCAAACAGGCCAAAATGCGTTGACATACAATGTGCGCTTAGGCACGACACCGGGCAAAGTAGATATTGTCTCGCCGATGTCCAACTTGGCGAACGGCTTTCGCCGCGTTCCCAAGATCGGCAACGCCGGCCATCCCAACAGCTTCATGATCAAAAACCTGTCGCCGGGAACAACCTATTATTGGAGCGTGCAAGCGGTTGACAATGCCTTTGCGGGTTCGGCTTTTGCAACGGAGCAGAGTTTTACGGTGCCTCCCAACCGCGCACCGGTCGTGGCTAATGCCATTCCCAACCAAAGCTTATCCGTTGGCACGGCGTTTACACGTGATCTTAATTCGCCGGCCGTTTTCACCGATCCGGATGGAGATGTGATGACGTACAGCGCAAGCTCAAGCGCGACAAATATCGCAACAGCAAGTGTTTCGGGAAGCACCCTCACGGTCACGGCGGCTGGTGGTGGAAGCGCGACGATCACCGTCACCGCCAATGATGGCCGCGGCGGAACCGTTTCGACCACATTCACTGTAACCGTTACAACCAACCGGGCGCCGGCTGTGGCCAATGCGATTCCGAACCAGCTTCTGAATGTTGGCGGCGCCGCCTTTACACGTGATCTCACTTCTCCGCCGGTTTTTACTGATGCCGATGGCGATCCATTGACTTACACCGCAAGCTCAAGCGCGCCGAATATTGCGACGGCAAGCCTCTCAGGAAACACGCTGACGGTGTCGCCGGTCGCTGGCGGCAGTGCAACGATTACGATTACCGCTGAAGACGGGCGCGGTGGAAAAGGCACAACGACTTTTATGGTCACTGTCAATCGCTCACCGGCTGTGGCAAATGCAATCGGCAATCAAATCATTATGCTTGGCGGGCCGCCATTTACTCGCAATTTAAATTTGGCGCCTGTGGTGTTTAACGATCCCGACGGTGATGCTTTGAGTTACACTGCAAGCTCAAGCGCAACGAATATCGCAACAGCAAGCATTTCAGGAAGCACTCTCACCGTCGCGCCGGTGGCGGCCGGGATGGTAACCATCACCGTCGCCGCCAATGATGGCCGCGGTGGAATGGCATCAACCACGTTCACTGTGACGGTAAATCGACCGCCGGTCGTGGTCAATCAAATTCCAAATCAAACCATCACTTTGGGCGCCGGTTCTTTCACGCGCAATCTAAGCTTGGTCTTTGCTGATCCGGATGGTGATGCGCTGGCTTATGCTGCCAGCTCCAGCGCGCCCAATATCGCCACTGCCAGCGTCTCGGGAACTACTCTCACCGTTGCGCCGGTGGAGAGCGGCATTGCCATCATCACCGTCTCTGCCAATGATGGCCGCGGCGGCGCAGTTTCCATGACCTTTTCCGTAACGGTAAACCGCAGGCCGATTGTCGCTAATGCCATTCTCAACCAAACTCTTACAGTCGGTGGAAATCCTTTCACTCGCAACTTGGATGCTTCACCTGAGGTGTTTAATGATCCCGATGGCGATGCGTTGACTTACACAGCTAGCTCGAGTGCCACGAATATCGCGACGGCAAGTATTGCCGGCAGTACCTTGACCGTCTCGTCGGTTGCGGCCGGCAACGCCACGATTTCGATTACCGCTGATGACAAAAATGGCGGCATGGCTTCCACCACCTTCACGGTCACAGTGACTATGGTGACTAATCGGCAGCCCACTGTTGTCAACACGATTCCGAGCCAATCTTTGACAGTCGGCGGCATGCCGTTCACCCGTGATCTCAATACCGCGCCTGTTATCTTTAGTGATCCCGATGGCGACGCCCTCACTTACACGGCAAGCTCGAGCGCCACGAACATCGCGACCGCCAGCATTGCCGGCAGCCTGTTAACCGTGTCGCCGGTTGCTGCCGGCAACTCGACGATTACAGTCACCGCCAATGATAACAAAGGCGGAACTGCATCGACGATGTTTACGGTCACGGTGACTGGCAATCGTGCGCCGGTGGTGGCCAACGCCATTCCTAACCAAAGCTTGACGGCAGGCGGTTCGGCATTTACGCGCGACCTCAACGCTTCACCGGCCGTTTTCACCGATCTCGACGGCGATGCCTTGACTTACACCGCCAGCTCGAGCGCGACAAATATCGCGGCGGCAAGCGTCGCCGGCTCAATGCTAACAGTTACGCCCACAGCGGTTGGAACGGCAATGATAACGGTCACGGCAAATGACGGCAAGAGCGGAACGGTTTCAACGACATTTATGGTAACGGTTGGAACCGCGCCGAACCGCGCGCCGACGGTTGCCAACATGATCCCGAACCAAACATTGACCGCCGGCGGCACGTCGTTTACCCGCGATTTGAACGCGCCGCCGCCGATCTTTAGCGATCCGGATGGCGATGCGCTGACTTACACTGCCAGCTCGAGCGCCACGAATATCGCGACGGCAACGCTCTCCGGCTCGGCGATTATTGTTGCGCCCGTGGCAGCCGGCAACGCCACGATTACAGTGACCGCAAATGACGGCAAAGGAGGATCGGTATCAACAACATTTGGTGTCACAGTCAATGCCGCAAACAGGCCGCCGACCATCACGCATTCTCCGGTCTCAATGCAACCGGCCGGCCAGGCGATCTCAATAACGGCAAATGTCGCTGATGATCGCGGCATTGACAACGTGCGGTTAAATTATCGTCGCGGCGGCGAGACGAATTTCACACCGTTACCGATGACTTTTGTAAGTGGTAATTATCAAGCTAATATTCCGGGCCCGGCAGTGACTTCACGCGGTGCGGACTATTTCATCGTGGCAGCAGATGTAGATGGTGCGCAAGGACAGAAACCGGACACACCAGGAAGTTTCTATTCGGTTCAAATTCAAGTAACGAGCGAAGCCAAGCCGACTGCGCAGCCCAGCGGCAGCGCCGCAACCGCCTATCGGCTTATTTCCGTGCCGCTGCAGTTGGATAACACTTCTGCAAACGCGGTTTTGGAAGACGATCTCGGTTCTTACGATGACACGAAGTGGCGGCTTTATGGTTTGACGACGACGACCTCGGAAAATTTGAGCAATAAAGAACCTTATACCGAGCTTCGCACCGGCGGCGATCTCTCGCCGGGCAAAAGCTTGTTCTTGATCGTGCGCGATCCCGGCAAGACCATCACGAGCGGGGCGGCGAAGTCCGTTAAAACCGACCAGGAATTTCAGATCACTTTGCAGCGCGGGCATAATTTCGTCGGAACGCCGTTTAATTTTACCATTCCCGCGAGCAAGCTGCGCTTGCAAAGCGGCGGCGCGGTAACTTTGCGAACGTTCAACGGCAGCTTCACGCCGGCCACCGAGATGCAGCCGTGGGAAGGTTATTATATTGCCAACTTGAATCAAGCCTCCGACATTCTTTTTGTCAATCCGAATCTTTCGGCTTCTGCGATCAGCAAAGCGACTGGCAGCGGGCCGACGCCCCTTTCGGGCTGGCGGCTGCGTATTCTCGCAAGCTGTGGCGAAGCGCGTGATGATTATAATTTCGCCGGCGCGGCGGTGGAGAGTCACGACGGTTACGACGACGCCGACCTCGCCGAGCCGCCGCCGATTGGCGAGTATGTTTCAGTTTATTTCCCGCATCCGGAATGGGCTACGCCCGTAGGGCAAAAACCGCTCAGCCGCTTCAGCGATGACATGCGCTCCGCCTCCAATCTCAATCAGAAATGGCGCTTTGTGGTGGAGAGCAACATCACCAACGAACTGGTGACGCTACGCTTCGACGGCTTAAAAGAGATTGACGCCACTTCCGCCGTTTTTCTCGTGGACGAGGCGTTGCAGTACAAACAGAATCTGCGTGAGAATGCGGTTTACCAATACCAGCCGCGCCGCCGTGACAGCGCGAAAGAATTTACCTTGATCGTCGGCAAGGAAAATTTTATTGCCGAGCAAACCGCGAACGCGCAAGGCGCGCCGGATGATTTTGTGTTGGAACAGAATTTTCCGAATCCATTCAACCCCGAAACCGCGATTCGTTTCGGTCTGCCGCAACAGAGCGTGGTGACGATCAAGATTTTCGACCTCGCCGGGCACGAAGTGGCGACGTTGTTGGATCGTGTTGCATTGACCGCCGGGCGTCATCAGCGCGTGTGGGATGGCCGGGATGCGCTGGGTAGAGCCGTGGTGAGCGGAATTTATTTTTGTCGCTTGACGGCGGCGGGATTTGCCAAAACTGTGAAACTGACGGTGATGCGATAATTTCAAATATAAAAAATTGACCGGTCACTGCGAGTGACCGGTCAATACTCAATAAGAAAGCCTGCACTTACCGAGATCTTACAACAGGCAAGTGCAGGCTTTCGCTGTTTTTGCGCCGACTTTGGCGCATTTTATTAGCGGATCAGCACCAATTTTTTCACCGCGCGCTGGCGGCCAGCTTCCAATTGATAGAAGTAAACGCCGGCGGGAACGAGGCGGCCCAAACGGTCGCGGCCATCCCACAGCACGGCGTTGTTGCGGCGCAATTCAGCGCCGGCAAAACGCGCGACTTCCTGGCCCAGCACATTAAAAATCCGCAAACTCGGCAGAGCAGTTGTCGCGCCGATAGCGAAGCTGATTCGAACCTGCCCCTGCCGCGGCGCAAACGGATTCGGCTGCGCTTCGTTGAGGACGAAGGTCGTGGGCGGCTCCGAATCGTCTTGCACCGCCGAAACTGTGCGGGTTTGCCTCGCCGCCGTCACCAGCAGCGGCTTCAGGGTGTACTGCTTGAATTGATCGCCGACGGTGGCGGCTTGATTTTTTTCCAAATAATACGTGATGAAATCAAAGCTGAACGAGCCGGTGATATTGCCGGTTGAAGTCACGAGAATGCCGGCGTCGCCATAAGATTTTTTGTCGCCGGTATCTTCAGCGTTGGAACGCGAATCGTCGGTGTAATAAAGCTCGCGTTTCATGCCGATAACCGGAATGTTCATCAGCGTCAAAATCGTGCCCGGCTCGCCGGTGCGCATCAGCCAGTTCAAGCCGTCCGGCGGATCGGTGATGGTTTTAGCCGGCGAATCCGCCGCGCCGTCAATGGTGACGCCGTTTTGGTTGAACGCATTAAAAAATTTCATGGCGTTCGCGCGTTCGTTCAAATCGACAGATTGTCGAATCGAATTGACGGTCAAGCCGCTGACCTCGGGAATTTTTGCGTTTTGCGCGCCGAAGACCGTGCTAAATGGAAAATACTGCGTGACGAAGCTGGCGGTGGAGTCAATCACCGCATCGAGAAAAATGAGGCTGATACCAAGCTCGCGCAACACCCGCACCGGGCCGCCGCCCTGTCGAATGCTGCGATACCTGAGATTGTCTTGTTCGTTGATGATTACGTTGAAAATAGTAAATCGTCCGCCGACTCGAACTTTTTGACGGTCCAGAATATCGTTATTATCACCGTAGGGCGCCTTGATCCGCGTGTCGACGAACCAACCCTGGGCGTCGTGCGCGTCAATGTAGCTCGTCGCATAGACGGTATCGGCGCCGGTGGTTACGGCGCCGCGGGAATAACGAACGTGTTGGGCGGATCGCGGGGGATTGGGGACGCGGCGGAAAAGATACAGCCAGCCTTTCTCATTTGTGATCGGGTCAGTCGCTTCCAGCTCGAGGCGAATCTCGGCGCTGCCGGTGATCCACTTGTCGGTCGGCGCGCGATCGCCGGTGTCGCCCGGCATGAAGACCACCTGATCGTTGGTATCCGCAATCGTGTCGCTTTCACGCAAAAACAGGCCTTTTTCATTCACTTCGTCAATTTGAAAGGGCGACGCTTCGAAATTGCCGTTGAGATAACGATAAGCGGTAAAAACCTTGATGGTGTCGTTGGTCAAGGCCGGCAGCTTGCCGGCGGCGACGACGATGGGATCGTAAAGACGCGTCAAAGTTTTCTTTTGAGCCAAAGCATGATGTGCGAATGCAGCACAAAACAGCGCGGTCAAAATCAACAAACGGTGTTTGGTACAGAAAGACAGCATACAATACCCTCCTTGGGATTGTTGATAGTTTGGTGAAACCACAGATGAATTATCCTCGCGCCAAACGTGCTACCCTGCACCCACATCCAATATTTCAATATACAAATTCTCGTTAACTTGCGACAGCCGATTCACGTATAAGCTCGATTAAAAGAGCATTAATCAGTGTTTCAATCGATACGCCTTGAGCATGCGCGCGTTGCATGAGTTTTTCTGCAACATCAGGCAGAATAGCTACACGAATTGCGCGTTTGTTGGGTGTCTCGAAGCGGAACCATTCCCCATCATCTTCCATGAAAGGGGCGGTATCCAGATTGTCCCAAAAGGCGGCTTCTTCTTCGTAAGTTTTGAACTCAGGTACTTCCAACTTATTCATTTTCGCAATCTCCGAAAATTTTGTTTTTCAACATCGCTCATGTCTCGAGCCGTGATAGGCTTAAAGATTGTGCCTTCGACATGTTCCAAGACGACAAACAAGTAGCGCCCATCCGCAGTTTGCCCATACAGGCGGTACCGATTACGTCCTTGACGGCGCGCCAAATGTAACGAGTCTTCGCATACTTCCCACACTTCTTCGGGTTCTACTCCATGCTCCGCAACATGCTCAATGCGATAGTCGTCCCAATCCAATTTGCTAATTCGCACGAACCACCTTTGTATTGTTTCTAGCTCACCTTTGGCATATCTAACAGGCTAATCGGCCACCTTCAGAACGGATCATTCACACTTTTCGCCGCGGCATAGAAAAGTGCGTTAAACAAAAATCGATACGTCGCGCGAATCTGGGCGCGGAATTGCGGGCGAAAGCCGAAAAGAATCACGCGGCCGGCGCCGAAAGGAACTTCCACCAGCGCGTGTTGACCCGTCAAATACTCCTCCCCTTCCAGCCAGCCCGAGAGCAGGAGATTGCTGCGCGGATAGGTGAGAATGCCCTTGCCCTCATCCAGCCGAAACGCCGGACTGTTGTTGTAAAAGATCGCTTCTTCGCGCCGCGCGCCGTAAGTTAAAGGATGTTTCGTATCGGCAATGACGCGCAGCACCGAGCCGGGCGCGTTGAATTTCTGCGCCGGCAGACCCTCGGTCACATCGCGAATTTGCATCCAAAAATTTCGAATCGGCAGCTCCGTCGCCGCGTCGAGCGCCGCCAGGGTGCCGCCTTTTTCAACGAACGCGCGGACCTGGTAAATGCCGATTTCTCCCAGGCCGTTGGCATAAGGCGCCGGCACGTTCTCCGGGTTGTGGCCGCGCTCGATGCTGCGCGCCGCTTGATCTGGTAATATAATCACTTCAAACTTCTCATGCAAGTCGCCGGCGCGAATTTCTGTGTCGGTCAAAGTTTTATACGCAAAGCCATTTTGTTCCAAGACCCAACGCGTCCAGCCCTCATCCATGTTCGCCACCCAGCTCTTGTACAATCCGATGCGCGGCGCTTGCAGGCGATACATCGCGCCGCCAGGTTTGGTTTGCAAACCTTGGAGATTCGCTCCGCTTTGGCGAGCGATTTCTTTCAGTTTTGCTTCCTGGTCTTTGCCCTCGATAAGAATCGTCCCGGCAGGAAATTCCTGGTTGCCGTCGCGAAAGGGGTTTTGGCTCCAAAAAACGGTGAGATTGTTTTTCAACAAAAGATTCAGCGCGCGATAGCTCGCAGTGTTGGCCGGATCGAGCGCAAAAATCGACGACGAACCTGAAACGGCGCCGGAAAATTCCAGCGGCAGTTTAACCGGGGCGTTGGGAAGTTTCGGCGCGGCGTTGACGGCAAAAACTTCGACGCCGAGAAAAAGCGGCAGGGTGTGCGCCGTGGCGTCGTAAGGTTGTCGCAAAGCGCCGTCGCCCGCGCGCAACGCCGGATAGCGCTGATTTTCGAGCAGCGCCTTCGCAAAACGGCCATACGGTTGTTTGATCGGAATAATCCAATCGCCCTGGCGAAACGGCGCGCCGTCGGCGATAAAATCTTCCGCGGCGCGATAAACTTCGACCATGCCGAGGCGCATGATTTCGAGCAGTGACTGCAAGCCTTCGGGGTCGCGCTGCCCGGCGGGAATGACATACGCCGCCGGCTTGTCGTTCCAATTCACCGCGTTTTGCTGCACTTGCAAAATGCTTTTGAGCCAAAATTCGCGATTGCGGCCGGCGTGTTCGAGAATCGCCATCGCCGCAGCAAAATCGTAATCGACGATATCGCGCAGCGTCCATTTACCGCCGGGCCAGGGCTTGGGAAAATTCCAGGACGCGCGGCGCGCGTCATAAAAATCATCACCACGCAATTTCTCTTCGGGAATTTCAGCGGAGGTGGCGTAGTCTGCGCTCGCCGCTTCGGTGAGAAAACGCAGGCCAGCGTGATAATGCGGATACGCCCGCGCCGGCGTCCACGCATCGAAGATGGCGTTGGAAACGACGCCGGATTTCCCCTGCGCGGTCAGCGACGCCTGCACGTGCGTGCCGAGCGTGTTAAGCAGCCCGACGAGAATCGGATCGACGTTTGGCTCGACTGGGTCGATGTACGGCGGCACGAACAGCCGTGCGCCGTTTTGCCCCATTTGATGCATATCTACCGTGATATGCGGATGATAAACGTTTTGGATTTTTTCCACCGTGATGCGCGTCTCCGCTTGCGTGAACATGAACCAATCGCGGTTGTTGTCGTGGCCGACGTACTTTTGATACAACCACGGCATCGGCGCCTTCTCGTACTTCGTGTTTAAATTTTTGCGGTACCAATCGACGATCATCAACTGGCCGTCGGGATTGTGCGCCGGCGCGAGCAAGGTGATGACGTTGTCGAGAATTTGCTGCACCGCCGGCGAATTATTCGACGCGAGATGATGCGCCAGCTCTAGCGACATCTGCGCCGCGCCGACTTCGCTGGCGTGAATGCTGCAATTGATCAGCACGACGGTTTTCGCGCGCGCGAGTAATTTGGCGCTCTCCGCTTCCGACAAGCCGCGCGGATCAGCAAGCCGCGCTTGAATCTTGCGCCACTCATCGAGCTGGCGCAAATTCGCCGGCGACGAGATGATCGCCATCATGAAGTCATTGCCTTCGGTGGTCTTGCCCAAACTCTCGAGCTGCATGCGATCCGACGCCGCATCCAGCTTGCGCAGATAATCGATCATTTGATGATAATCCGCCAGCTTCTTTTCCGCGCCGATGCGAAAGCCGAGCATGGATTCGGGCGTGGGGAGAGCGCCGTTGGTTTGGGCGTTGCCGATGCCGGCCGCAATCAGCCCAATCAATAAAAAGGCCGCGCCGATTCGATAGGATTTTTGCATAGCGGTTTTTCCTTCCTCGCCTGGTGATGTGTTTGCGTCTTGAATCAGTATAATAAATTCAAAAGAGAAAGGCAACTAATTAAGGAGCTTTAAATTTATTTATTTTACATTTATTTTTTGGCCTTATTTTTTCCAAAAAAATTTAAAAAATCTCTTGCTTTTTTTCTGTATTTTGATACCTTAATCTGTATGATTCTATTGATGAAACTTTATCAACGCGGCAACTCGGGGAGGAGATGCAGCGGATGAAAAAATTATCGACGGAATCTTTGCCTACCGATCTTCGGCCTAGGGGCAGGCATACAATTAAGGAAAAGCAGATAACGATTAACCTCGGGAGACAGAACCGTGAGGCGTGAGCTTTTGCTTAAATATGCCTTGTTGTCGGCGCAAACAGGCGCGCCAGATACTTCCTCCAAATCTCTGGGTGAAGACGAATTCGTGCAAGTGCGAGCGCATGTGGCGATATGTCCATCGTGCAGCTTGCGCGTCAAAGCCTATCGCCAATTGTATCTCTCCCATCAAAACGTTCCTCCGGAGATCGTCGCTCAGGAGTTGTCTTTGCCGGAATGTATTGATGAGGCATCACGCCAGAATGGCATGGCTCACCGCAAAAGCGGCGCGAAATCGTTTTCCGCGTATGGCCGTGTCGCCGCTGTTGCCATGGTTTTGTTGTTTGCCGCCGGTTTGAGCACGTTGATTGCCGACCGTTTCACCCGGCCAAAATATTATTCGATGGCCAGTGTGCGCGGTGATCGTTACGATCAAATCATTCTCTATCGCGAGAGAAGCTCGCTGCTGCAAGCAATTTTTCTCTTCCGCAGCGGCGACTATGAACGGGCCATCGACGCCATCGAAACCACCATCTCAACCAAAGACGGTTATAACATGCGGCCGTATTTGCGCCTCATGCAAGGTTTGGCTTATTTAAAGCTGGCGGAGTCGAGCACGTATGGTTTATTTCCGCGTTTTGATATGAATCGCGCCGAAGCGGCTGCCGTTACTTTTCAAGCCTGCATTGATGAGGCCGCGAGCGCCGAGATGTTGGGTGTCCGCACCTCGGCTTATATTTATCAAGCCAAAGCTTATCTGATGAGCGGCAATCTCGGCTTGGCGCAGCAGGCGCTCCGCGAAGCCACGACCTCCGGCGACGAGCTTGCCGAACAGGCCAAACAAATACTCGACAAGCTGCAAAAGAGCGAATCGGGAACTTAATATTTTTGATGGTGATTGCGTTGTATCGGCACGAGTTGAGGTGACAAGATTTGAGCGACGCCGATGATTTCCGCCGAAGTTTTATTAGACGGCTACAGCCAGGGCATCTTTCCAATGGCGGACGAAGATGGGGAGATTCGATGGTACGAAGCCGACCCCCGAACGATTCTCGACATTCATCATTATCACATTCCGCGCGATTTGCGGCGCATTTTAAACCACAACCGGTTTGAAATTCGTTTTGACACCGCATTCGCGCGGGTGATTCGCGCCTGTGCCGATCGCGCCTCGACCTGGATTTCCGAAGAGATCATCGCGTCTTATATCAACCTGCACAAATTGGGATACGCACACAGCGTCGAGACGTGGTCGCGCCCGGCAATTTTACCCGGCGGCAAAAAGCAGGAAGCGAAATTGGTGGGAGGATTATACGGGGTGGCGTTGGGCGCGGCGTTTTTCGGGGAATCGATGTTTTATTGCGCCTCGCACGCCTCGAAGGTGGCGCTGGCGCATCTGGCGGAGCGTTTGAAGAACCGGGGCTTCGAGCTGCATGACGCGCAAATGATGAGCCCCACGCTCAAATCATTTGGCGCTCAACAGATTTCATGCGAAGAATATTTGAAACGCCTTCACCAGGCGTTGACGAAGAGCCGGAAATTTTAAACCCCAACCGGAACACGGTCGGGGTTTTTAATTTTAATGCAATTGCCTGGCCACCTTTTCGTCGCGCTCGATCTTGCCGTCGCGCAGCCGGATGATCCGCAGCGCGTGCTCGGCGATATACTCTTCGTGGGTCACCAAAATAATCGTATTGCCCTGGTGATGCAGCTCCTCGAAAATCTGCATAATCTCGTCGCCGGTGGTGGTGTCCAAATTTCCGGTCGGCTCGTCAGCAAAAATAATCGAAGGATTGTTGATCAAGGCGCGGGCAATCGCCACCCGCTGGCGCTGGCCGCCGGAAAGCTCATTAGGTTTGTGGTGAAAACGATCGCCGAGACCGACGCGCTCCAGAGTTTCCATCGCCATGGCCCGGCGTTTCGCCGCCGGAACGCCGGCGTAGATCAGCGGCAGTTCCACGTTGTGCAGCGCGTTAGCCCGCGGCAGCAGGTTGAACGTTTGAAACACAAAGCCGATCTGGCGATTACGAATATCCGCAAGCTGATCGTCATTCATCTGGCTCACCATCTCGCCATCCAGAGCATACAAGCCGTCCGTCGGCGTATCCAAACAGCCGAGAATATTCATCAACGTCGACTTGCCGGAGCCGGAAGGCCCCATGATCGCGACGTATTCATTCTTTTGAATGTGCAGATCGACGCTGCGCAGGGCATTGACTTCGATCGTGCCGATTTGATAGGTTTTAACAAGATTTCGAACATCGATAAGCATGAGCACCTCTTATGTACACCGACCGGTCGGTTAATTATTGTCCGAGCGTTCCCATCGTCGCGCGCAGTTGCGCATGGGCGATTTTACTGTCATATTTGGCGCGCACCAGCGTCGATTTGGCGCGCGTCACGCTCACTTGCGCATTGATAATATCCAGCAGCGTGCCGGCGCCCACCCGATAGCGCTCTTGCGCCAGCCGCAAATCTTCCTGCGCCGAAATCAAATTATTTTGATTGATTTCGGTAATTTCCTTCCAGGCTTGCAAGGCCAACAACGCCTGCTCAGCCTCCAAACGCAAATTGCGGAGGCGATTTTGATACTCTTCTTCGGCGATGCGATAGTTAAGCCCTTCGCGCTCGACATTGGCCTGATCGGCAAAGCCGTTGAACAGATTGAGCCGCATCGACAAGCCCACCGAGCCAAACCAGTTTTTGCCAAAATCCGAATAAACCCGATCGAACTCATTATGCGACCGGCTGTAGGTGCCGCCAATCGAAAAGCTCGGCAAAAAGGCGGACATCGCGACGCGCCGGCCGATTTGCGCGCGTTTCATTTCAAACTGCACGCTTTGCAATTCCGGATTTTTCTCAATGGCAACCTTGATGACTTCTTCCAAATTATAATCGCGAATTTGCGGCTCGTCATCGACGTCGACGACGTTCAATTCGGCGTCGGCCGGTCTTCCCAGCGCGACATTCAGCATATTGCGAGAACTGTTGACCAGGTTTTTTTGCATAATCAGGCTGATGCGATCCTGGCCGTGCTGCGTGCGGGCGCGGAACACGTCGCCCTGCGCCACCGAACCGATTTCGTACATGGTTTCCGTGCGCTTCAGTTGCTCTTCGCTTGAGTTGGCGGCCTCTTCATCAACGGCCAGCAGTTGCAGCTCTTTCAAATGGCCGAAGTAGCGTTGATGCACCAATAAAACCGTATTTTGCTTGGTGGATTGATAGGTCTTGGTGCTGGCGCCTTCCGCTGCATTGGCTTGGCGGATGCGATTCCAACTGGTGCCAAAATCAAACAAAAGGAGAGAAGCGTTGATTTGCGCCGAGTTGGAATTAGACGAATAGCCCGGCTGCGTGATGGTGCGGCGCTCGTAAAGCACCTGGCCCGTGTTCGGATCCAGGCCCACCGGCACGTCGCCTAAAAGCGTGCGATCACCTTGCCGAATTTTTCCTGATTGCAGCGTGGAATTGATGCTCGGCAGAATGCTGGCGCGGGCCGTCATCACGTTCGTGCCGGCGATTTGCGCGCGGCGTTCGGCGTTGCGCAGCGTCGAGTTGTCGCGCAGAGCAATGCCGACGCATTCATCCAACGTCAGCGGCCGGCCGTTTTGCGCAAACACAGAATTGGCTGCAAAAAGAACAACCGCGCAAAAGATTAAAAGCGTTTTTATCTGTTTCACGTTTACTGCTCTCCTTCGCTGAAATTAAGTTGCTTCTAACTGAACATCGATTTTATAGCAGCCGCCACGACGGCGAAAATCGCCCATAAGATAAAAACCGTGGTCATCGCTTTGCGTGTAGAAAATTTGTAAGCGGCGGCGATGCCGAAACCCAGCACCACAATCCACCAAATCCAAAAAAGGTCGATCTGGCCCAGCAAGTTATGAAAGAACGACGGGTTTTCTTCAGCCGGAAACAAGCTGGCCAAGCTGGTCGCGCTTTCCATGACCTGGCGATTGGCCATGACCGGAACGTTGACGGCCGAGCTTAGCACACTGACCATGCCGCTCCAACAGGTGATTGAAAAAAGTGTGGAAAAACGCGTTTCTCCGCCCAAAATCAAATTGCCAACCAGCATCAGCACGCCGGCAATGATGACATAAAATATCGGCGTCGTGACCAGCGGCGCCAGCGGCGCGGTGTAGGTCATCATTTTTTCCATCATCGGACGCGCCTGCTCGATCTGCTCGGCGGTCATGTTCCGTTTTTCCATGCCCTCGAGCTGGGTTTGCAAGATGGCGTCTTTCAAGAAATAACCGGACAGCGCTCCCGTCAACATCAAAATAATGAGCGGCACAACCCAAGTCGGGCGCGCCGCAATATCCTGCATCGTTGGTTCAGGTGATACAAAAACACCGATCAGCCTCTCGATCGGACTTTTCGCTTGCGGCATGGCCGCCGCGCCGGCAGATGAATTTGAAAATTCCATGATTTCCTCCTCTCGCAGTTAATGTTTTGAAACAGTAATTTATAAGACGTATGATTCGATAAAAAGTTGCTCCGTATTCTTAACAAAATTTTTGAGTTGTCTGTCGTGACGCTTGGGTATGATGGCGAACGTTTAATCGGATTCTTGAAGTACAACCTTTCCAGCAAGAATATCATCTTTAATCGCCAGCAAATACGCCAGCGCCGCGCCGTGCTCGTTGGGAATTTGTCCATCGAGAATCGCGTCTTCGATGGCGGATTTCAATTTACCGACAAGCGGACCGGGCGTGATGCCGCAAACTTGCATGATTTCATCGCCCCGCACCGGCGATTGGAACGCGCGCATGCGGTCTTTTTCTTCGACTTCGTTCAAACGCTTAACGACGAACTCGAAGTTGGCCAAATGGCGCTCGCGGCGCTTGACGTTGCCCGAGGTGATGTCGGCGCGGCAGAGCATCAGCAAATCTTCCAAATCCTCGCCGGCTTGAAAGAGCAGGCGACGATAAGCGGAATCGGTGCATTCTTCTTCGGTGAGCGCGATGGGACGCAGATGCAGGCGCGTTAATTTCTGCACATATTTCAGCCAATCATTAGGAAGCCGCAGCCGGTTGAAAATGGCCGGCAACATGCGCGCGCCGACGTCTTCGTGCCCGTGAAACGACCAGCCTTTGCCTTGGATAAAAGCCTTGGTGCGCGGCTTGGCAATATCGTGCAACAACGCCGCCAGCCGCAGCGGCAATTTTTCCGACATCGTCGCGAGATTCTCCAACACCATCAAGGTGTGATTGAAAACGTCTTTGTGAAAATAGCCCTTGTATTCTTCAACTCCTTTCAGCGCGACAAACTCGGGGAAAATAATTTCCAGCACGCCCGCCTCGTCCAACAGGCGGAAGCCGAGGGAAGGCCTCGGCGCCGCCATGATTTTAAGCAGTTCGTCGGTAATGCGCTCCTGTGAAATGATACGCAAACGCTCGCGCATCTCGCGCATGCCTTTGAACGTCTTCTCTTCGATGGTGAAATCGAGTTGGGTCGCGAAGCGGATGCCGCGCATAATGCGCAGCGGGTCGTCACTGAACGTCGCGCTCGGCTCCAACGGCGTGCGCAGCAGCTTGGCTTGCAAATCTTTTATGCCGTCGAACGGATCGACGAGCGTGCCGAAATTCTTGGCGTTCAAGGCAAAGGCCATCGCGTTGATGGTGAAATCGCGCCGCGACAAGTCCGCCGGCAAATCCGCCGGTTCGACCTTGGGCTTGCGCGAGTCGCCGCGATAGCTCTCCTTGCGCGCGCCGACGAACTCGAGCTGCATGTCGTCCCACTTCAGCATCGCTGTACCGAAATTGCGATAGACCGTCGGTTTCGGCAAACGCAAATGCTTCGCCAGCAGTTCGGCGAATTTGATGCCGTCGCCGATGATAACAAAGTCCATCTCGCTGCGGTCGCGCTTGAGAAAAAAATCGCGCACGAAGCCGCCGACCACGTAGATTTCAAATTTGGACTCATCGGCCAACGCGCCGATGGTTTGGAGAATTTTATTGTCCTGGAGATTCATGCTTATTTTTTAAAACTTTCGTAGTCGCGCCTTCCGGGTGTAGCCTTCAGGCGCAAAATGCTGGATACAAAAAACACTCGTTACTCAATAAAGCTTCAGCGTCTAATAAAGTTTGATAAGCAAAATCGGTAATATCAGGGAAAATGCCATTCCGGGAGAATCTTTTTTCAATCTAGATCTGTGCTAATATGAAAAAAGGTTCCTACGGAATGACATGATGAGGGGATGGCACATTACCGAACCTGATCGTAAAAACTCATAAAGCGCTACTACGAAATTTTTATTTGATCCAACACTTGTTCAAAGCTCTCAAAACGCCAATACTTCATCCGTTTCTCCTCACACCATTTTGCCAAATCGCGTTTTGCGAAAATGATGTCCGCTTCCTGCGTGCCGCAGCGATCTGAAAAACCGTCGCCGATGTAAACGATTTTCTCTTCCGGCTTGACGAGGCGGCGAACGTGATAGCCTTTGCAATTGGCGCATTTGCCGCAGCTATTACCGTAATATGGAAAACTTATGGCAATTCGATCCGGGCCCAAGCCCCTTTCGGGCGGCACAAATTCAACATGATTGGCAAAAACCGGTAAATCGAGTTTGTGACGCAGCAAAATGCGGTGAATATAATAATCAAGTCCATCGCTCAGCACAGTCAAAGGCCAATTCCGCTGCCGGCAAAATGCGGCAAATTCAAGAAAGCCGGAGGCCAGCGGCTGGGCTTCACAAAAATCGTCAAGCTGTTTTTGATTCACCCGCATGGTTAAAGCGGCCACTTCATAATATTCGCATGAAGAAATCTCGCCGCGCAACCAGCGTTGTACGGCTTTCTCGCATTCCGGCCAATCGCCAAAGGTTTTAATGAACGCATCGCCCACATCATTTTGCGCCAGGGTGCCGTCGAAATCGGTGAAGATGAGCATGTAAAGAGTTTCAGCGCCTCTTGATTATTATCGCAGTATTTCGAACTGTTTTTGGCCTTGCCATGAAAAATCCGGCTGTTACACAAGATAACAACAAACGCTTTCAGCGGCAAGCAAAAAAACAAACGCCCCTTGTCAAATATGGCAAGAGGCGTTTCAAGATCATAAAAATTTGCATTGAAATAATGCTGGCACAGCAAAGATTTTACAAGCCCGGAAACAAATGATTACGGAACGCATCGACGAACAGGCGATGGTCGTCGCGCGCGGCCGCGCCGTACTGCTCGCCAAAGTCGACCATCGCTTTGACGAAAGCCTCCTCGCGTCCGGCCAGAACTTTTTGAATGGCCTGGTCGGTGGAAAAGGGCACCAGCGTTTGATCGCTATCCACGTCGGCGGTGCAATGAACCTTCGCGGTGGCCTGGCCGAGATAGCGCAACAACTCCAAAATATCGTCCATCTTGTTGATATCGTCCCATTCCAGCTCGCCCTCGTAAGGTGAAACCTCGGCAACGAGCTGGCCTTCGCCGTCGAGCATGGTGTAACCCAGCCATGGATCGGCGTGAGCCTGCAAAGCGCGTTGCGAGACGACGGTGCGATGGCCGTTGTGCTTGAAATACTGATGAATGTTTTTATCAGTAATCACCCGGCTCGGCGCGGCGGTGCGCGCTTGCTTCATGCTGAGGATAATATCGTTTTCCAAAGCCTGCGTCGGGCCTTCGAGCAAAAGCGTGAAAACCCGCACACCGGCGCTGCCGATGCCGAAACCGCGTGACATCGCCACGTCTTTAATGGTGTAGCTCAGTCCGCTCATGCGCTTTTTAGGCGGAATCGTTTCCAAATATTGCTGAAACGCCTTTTCCACATTGCTGCGCGTTTTCTTGTCGACCGCCTGCGTATGCTTTGTCAAAGTGATGCGGCGGTCGTAATTCTCTATCGTCGTCAAGCGATCCAACAGGCTGACGCGTGTGCTCAGCCGTGTTTGCTGCAACAGTTCGGTCAGTTTGCCGGAGGTGTTTGCGACCACGAGCGCGAAATTGCTGGTTTCCGCACTTTTGGCGAATTGTTTCACCTGCGCGACGTAGCTGCGAGCCGCCGTCGCTATCATCTCACGAATTTCGGCGTCGCTCAACGCTTTCTGATAGCCGATCAAAGCCAGGCTCGCGGCCAGACGCTTGACATCCCAGGTGAACGGGCCGACGTAAGCTTCGTCGAAGTCATTCACATCGAACACGAACATGCCCGCGCTGTTCATGTACGTGCCGAAATTCTCGGCGTGCAAATCGCCTTGAATCCAAATGCGGCTGGTTTTATCGTCGGTAAACGCTTCGTCATCGCGCGCCATGTCGGCATAAAACAGCGCCGCGCTGCCGCGATAGAAGGCAAAGGCGCTTGCCGCCATTTTACGAAACTTGCCGCGAATCGCGTCAGGCACGGTTTTCAAGAGATCACCAAACGCGCCTACCAAAGCCTCGATGATGAACTTTTGACGTTTTTCCGGGCTTTCACTGCGGATCGAGTCAACGACGGATGCCATAGGGAACTACCTCCTTCGAATGGGTTTGTAAATTTTTGCCGCCAAGCAGGACCAAGTATCGAAGAATTTGCTGCTCCTGAAAGCAGATTGAATTAGAAAAAAATCGGTTGGGTAAAAACAACTTCGCCCACCCGATTTGGGAAATTCCACAGCGCGAGTGGGCGTTTCTTACAGACGGCAACGAAAAAATTTTCAGCGTCGTTCGATGGTTATTGCAAGATTTTCCGTCTCTGCCCAGGCCGCCAAAAAAGTTTCAATTGGAACCCGAAATTCTTGATCGTTGAAATAGGGATCATTAATGAAAATGTGCTCATCATCAAAACCATGAACGACGACAGCATGCAAATCATCACCGTCGCTCCAGTATGGTAGGGCGCCTGTCCACACTATAACAATGCATGGGTGCAGCCTATTATCCAAATACTCAAACAAATTAGCTAATAACCATTCATGCAATTCGGCTTTCACATCGGGAAGCGAGGCATTGAGTTTAAGGATATTAATGACGGCCGTGCCTCTATCGGTAGTTCCAAGCAAATCTCGCAGCTCTGCTTCCTCAATCATATCACCAATAAAGTTTAACAGCATCTTGGCGCTCGCCGGCAAACAACTCGTGCTATGCTCTTGTGTGTGATGTGGCTTGTTGATAGAGACGGGAAGCATGGGTTTTTATTTCCTCGATAGGAGTAGAATCTTTAAGTTTGATATCGCCGTTCTGCGCATCAATTAAAAAATGTCCTACCGTGCCTAAGTTCCCACGGCCGGGTATCGAATACTCTATAGGAACCTCCCACTGCGCCAAGCCTTCATTAATCAACAAATCCGGGTTGCCGGCGTGCAGCAAATTGCCGACATACATCAGCAAATATCGATTCACCCGTTGGCGAGCGACAAATGCAGTAATGTTGAGCTCCCCTTTGATTTCCACTTTGAATTGGACGTTCTTCTTTGATTTGGGAACTCTGCTGGATTTAATTCGCACCGTGGCCATATTGTCTCCGTGACTTATATTCACAAAGATAATGACAAAAGTTTTCAACAGCAAGCAAAAAAACGCCCACCGGCCTTCAGACCAAGTGGGCGATTATTCCGCATCAATTTTAAATTGAAAATTTGAAACTTTCAAGTAAAATTCTTTTCAATCCTTCTCAGCCTCTTCCAACACCGCCTGCGCCGCCGCAAGCCGCGCAATCGGAACGCGGAACGGCGAGCAGCTCACGTAATTCTGGCCGATCTTGTGGCAGAACTTCACGGTGGCGGGATCGCCGCCGTGTTCGCCGCAGATGCCGACTTTGAGTTTCGGGCGCGTGGCGCGGCCGCGTTCGACGCCCCATTTCATGAGAACGCCGACGCCTTCCTGATCGAGCGTTTCGAAAGGATCGTTCTCGAAAATTTCGTGCTCGACGTAGAACGGCAAAAAGCGGCCGGCGTCATCACGCGAGAGGCCGAAGGCGGTTTGCGTCAAATCGTTGGTGCCGAAGCTGAAGAACTCGGCTTCTTTGGCGATTTGATCGGCGACGATGGCGGCGCGCGGCAGCTCGATCATGGTGCCGACCAAGTAAGCGACCTTCATGCCCTTCTCCGCAAAAACTTTCGCCGCGGTTTCGCGCACGATTTTGGTTTGCAGCTTCAGCTCATTGATGTGGCCGACGAGCGGAATCATGATTTCCGGCAGCACTTCTTTGCCGCGCTGCTTCACTTCACACGCCGCTTCGAGAATGGCGCGCGCTTGCATCTCGGTGATCTCCGGATAGACGACGCCGAGCCGGCAGCCGCGATGGCCGAGCATGGGGTTGAACTCGTGCAGTGCTTCGACTTTGGCTTTGATTTTCTCGACCGGCAAACCGATTTTCGAACCGAGATCGGCTTGCTCATTCGCGGTGTGCGGCAGAAACTCGTGCAACGGTGGATCGAGCGTGCGAATCGTCACCGGCAGTCCTTCCATCGCTTCAAAGATGCCGATGAAATCCTGGCGCTGCATCGGCAAGAGCTTGTCGAGCGCGCGCCGGCGGCCGGCTTCATCATCGGCGAGAATCATCTCGCGCACCGCATCGATGCGGTCGCCGCCGAAGAACATGTGTTCGGTGCGGCAGAGGCCGATGCCCTCGGCGCCAAATGCAATCGCGTTCGCGGCTTGATCCGGCTGATCGGCATTGGTGCGAACATTCATTTTGCGAATACTGTCGGCCCAGCTCATGATCGTTGCATAGAGCCGGTAAGTATCCGAATCTTCCGGATGCATGGTTTTGTCGATAAGCACTTGCAGAATTTCCGACGGCTTGGTTTTAATCTGGCCGGCAATGACTTCACCGGTGGTGCCGTCGATGGAAATCCAATCGCCTTCGCGCAGCGTCCGGCCTTTCGCCGTCATCATGCGGCTGCGATAGTCGATTTCCAACGTGCTGCAACCGGCAACGCAGACTTTGCCCATTTGACGCGCCACGAGCGCCGCGTGCGAAGTCATGCCGCCGCGCGCAGTGAGAATGCCTTCCGAAGCATCCATACCCTTGATGTCTTCCGGCGAGGTTTCGATGCGCACGAGAATGATTTTCTCGCCGCGCTTTTTCCAATCCACCGCATCCGGCGCGTTGAACACGATGCGGCCGCTGGCCGCGCCGGGGCCGGCGTTCAAACCCTTGGCTAAAACGTGACCGGCTTGCACGGCTTCTTCTTTTTGCTTGGCGTCAAAAACCGGGCGCAGCAGTTGATTGAGCGCCTTGGGATCGAGGCGGCGCAAAGCTTCTTCTTTTTTGATGAGCTTTTCTTTCACCATGTCGTGCGCAATCTTGAACGCCGCAAAGCCGGTGCGCTTGCCGTTACGAGTTTGCAGCATCCACAGCGTGCCGTTTTGCACGGTGAACTCGACGTCCTGCATATCTTTGTAATGACGCTCGAGCTTTTGGCGAATCGTCAGCAGTTGTTTGTAAACCTCCGGCATTTCCTGTTCGAGGCGCGAAATTGGCTCCGGCGTGCGCGTGCCGGCAACAACATCTTCGCCCTGGGCGTTGATGAGATACTCGCCGTAAAAAATATCTTCACCGGTCGCCGGGTCGCGCGTGAACGCGACGCCGGTGCCGCAATCGTTGCCCATGTTGCCGAACACCATGGCTTGCACGTTGACCGCTGTGCCCCAGCTTTCGGGGATATCGTAAAGCTTGCGATAAGCGATGGCGCGCTCGTTCATCCACGAGCTGAACACCGCGCCGACCGCGCCCCAGAGTTGTTCCATCGGATCGTCCGGAAAGTCATGGCCGGTGCGGGTTTTGATCGCAGCTTTGAATTCGGCGACCAATTCTTTCAAGGCTTGAGCCGAAAGTTCATTGTCGAAATGAACGCCGGCGGCATGTTTTTTCGCTTCGAGAATTTCCTCGAACGGATCGATCTCGTCTTTGTCAACCGGCTTCAGGCCGAGCACGACGTCGCCGTACATTTGCACGAACCGGCGATAGCAATCATAAGCAAAACGTTCGTTGCCGGTTTTCGCAATCAAGCCTTGTACGGCCTCGTCGTTCAAGCCGAGGTTGAGCACGGTGTCCATCATGCCGGGCATCGAGACACGCGCGCCGGAGCGCACCGAGAGCAATAACGGGTTCTCGTCATCGCCGAATTTGGCATTCATGATTTTCTCAATATTCTGCAAAGCTTTGGCAACTTCGGCGCGCAGGGTTTTGGGATAGGTGCGGTTATTCGCATAAAAATAAGTGCAAACTTCCGTGGTGATCGTGAAGCCTGCCGGCACCGGCAAGCCGAGGCTCGCCATCTCGTGCAAATTCGCGCCCTTGCCGCCGAGCAGATTTTTCATCTCGGCGCGGCCGTCGGCCTTGCTGCCGCCAAAGGCATAAACATATTTGGTAGCAAGCTTGCCATTGCGTGACAGCCGGTTTTTCTTCGGCGCTACCTTATTATTCCGCGTCTTCGTTGTAGGTTTCTTCTTGGTTTTGACAACTGACATCTGATGATACTCCTTCCTAAGAATTAAGTGGTTTATTCAAATAAATCAAAAAAATTCTAAAATCCCGGTGTTATTTTGAGAAAAAAGGTCAACGGATGAAAAGGCAGCCGACGAATTTATATCCGTCAGTCGCCTTTCCATCCGTTGCGAGAGCTTTTGCAGGGGTTGTCACACGTCTGCGGGGTTTTTACTGTTTCGCTTTCGCGCCATTCAAAACCGCTTTGTAGTTGTCGGCGCTGAGCAAAATCTCCACGGCTTTTTTGATCGCCGTATCGTCGTCAAAGGTCACTTCGACCTGGGCGCGGGCGCCGAAAAGCTTGGCGGCAATTTCGCGCTCCAGCTCGCGGCGAATGTAGTCCTGGCTGTTGGTGTAATCACCTTCTTTTTCACGCTGCAGCGCCTGTTCCAAGGCGGTGATGCTGCCCTGAATGTCTTTGAGATAGCCTTCTTTTTCCGCGGCTTTTTTCAGCTCCGCCAATTGCAATTCACTTTGCGAGGTGTAGGTGAATTTCTTGTCGCCGGCAAATTGGCGAAACTCGTTGAGAAGATTGTCATCAATCCGGAACTCGCTTTGTTTTAAATTCGGATGCTTGCCGGCATACGCCACGGCAAAATTGAACGTGACGGCTTTGTAGCGCAGCGCTGATTCGAAGCGATTGAGCTTCTCGCTGGCAACTTCGATGTCGGGTTTGATGCCGCCGCCGCCGTAAACCACGCGCCCGCTTTTCGTGCGGAAAATCTGTGGCGGTGTTTTGGCCGTATCCGGCGCTGCCACCGTCTCCGTCAAATCGCCTTCTTCCGTGCTGGCCAAAAGCAAGTCATCGTCTTCCGTCCGCGGCCGGTCTTTTTGAATGCACCGCCCGCTGGGCACATAATATTTTGCCGTGGTAATTTTGAGCGCGGCATCGCGATTGAGCGAAACCACGGTTTGCACCAAACCCTTGCCGAACGTCGAAGCGCCGATGATCGCGCCGCGATCGAGGTCTTGAATCGCGCCGGCGACGATTTCGGAGGCCGAAGCGCTGTTCTCATTCACCAAAACCACCAGCGGCAGCGCGCCAGCTTGCGGTTCTTTGCCGGAACGGTACTCCTTGACGCTGCCTTCAACGCGGCCTTTGGTGGAGACGATCAGATCGCCTTTCTCCACAAAATTTTCGGAAACCTCCACCGCCGCCTCCAGCAAGCCGCCGGGATTGTTGCGCAAATCCAAGATCAGGGATTTCAAGCCTTGCGATTTGAGATCGCGAATGGCCTGGCTCACTTCATAGCCGGCGTTTTTCGAGAAACGCGACAGCTTAAGGTAACCGATGCCGTCGCGAATGATGCCGGAATAAGTCACGTCGTGAATCGTGATTTCAGCGCGAACCAAATGAAACTCAATGGGCAGCGGCTCGCCTTCGCGCGCCACTTTGATGTCAACCGCCGTGCCGACTTCGCCGCGCAGGCGATTGGCCACCTCATCCACTTTCATGCCTTTCGTCGAAGCGCCGTTGACTTCGATGATGCGGTCGCCTTCACGCAGGCCGACTTTCTGCGCCGGGGTGCCGGCAACCGGCTGCTCGACCACCGTCGGCCAGCCGTCGCGCGTGCTGATCACCATGCCGACGCCGCCGTATTTGCCGTGGGTGATGATTTGCAGTTGTGCGTTGTCTTCCTTCTCGATCAAAACCGTGTAGGGATCGAGCGTGCCCAACATGCCGTTGATGCCGGCTTTCATGAATTTATCGGGATCGACCGGATCGACGTATTTGCGCGAAATTTCCTGGTAGATCAGGCCGAAGACTTCGATGTTCTTGCGGATTTCATGCACGTAATCGGCGCTGACGCTCACGCCCCAATCAACAGCCCAGCCGGCGACGGTGAGCGCGGCGGCGCATAATACGACGAGAAAGGCGGTTCGTTTTTTCAGCATGATGTTTTTCTCCTAAATTGTTTCCTGATTGCTCATACTCATACTCCTACTCTTACTCAATTTCCGAAAGCAAGTAAGAGTACGAGTAGGAGTAGGAGTAGGAGTACGAGAGCGAAAACAGATTCATATTCTCAAATCAAAACGTTGGCGCAAAGTTGCCCTGACTTCCTGCGAAACGGCGTCAAGACTCTTTGTACCATCTAAGACGACGAAACGCTGAGGTTCGGCTTGGGCGAGCTGCAAATAACCCTGCAGGACGCGTTCGTGAAAAGTTCGATCTTCGCGCTCGAGCCGGTCAAGCGGTTTGCCGCTCTGGCGCTGGCGCGTTTCGGCGACGGCGAGCGAGATGTTCAATAAAAATGTCACATCCGGCAAAAGCTCCCACGTCACGAAACGATTGACGCGGCGCACGAAGTCCAAATCAATCTGCCGGCCAAAACCCTGAAACGCCGTGGTGGAATCGACAAAGCGGTCGGCGACGATGGTTTTTCCGGCGGCCAACAGCGGCTGAATTTTTTCTTTGGTGATTTGCGCCCGCGCCGCGGAGTAGAGCAAAATCTCCGCGCGCTCCGTCATGCCGCTGTGTTTGGCGTCGAGCAAAATCTGGCGAATCGCCTCGGCAATCTCAACGCCACCCGGCTCGCGCAGCAATTCGCCGTCGTAACCGGCGGCGCGCAACGTTTCAAACAACCGCCGCGCTTGCTCGGTTTTGCCGGAGAAGTCGATGCCTTCGAAGGAGATGAAGATGCCGGACATTTTTTTATTCAATTAGCTATTGCCGGAGGATGCCAACCTGCAAGGATCCAATTCTTTCGAACAGTGACAGCTAACTCATTTCACATAATCTTGATGACAAAGGCAGCACTCACAACGATTGCCCGCTCGTTGCCGCACTCGTTGACGAGTAATTTCAGAAAAATGCGTCATCCGGGTAGTGGCGTTCGTAATCCACGTCGAACTGCTTCGGCGAGCGCTTCTGATTTACGCAATTGCCCCAGTTGGCAAATTTGCATCAAGGCCATCAATTCAATGATAAACTCACACATGCAAAAATTTCCACTTGCCGCCTTTGAAACGCCAATAATAAAGCGCGAGGCGGATGGTCTCGTCGAGCAATTGCACACCCCAAATGCATAGTAGGCCCAAAAATGCCCGCTGGGCGCCGTGCAAAATGCCGAAGACGATCACCCAATTCAAGCCGATTTCCAGCACAAAGGCGCTGGCGACGGTCATCCACATCAGCCAGCGCAAATCGCCGGCGCCGCGCAAATTGCCGACGACGACGTAGTTCACCGCCTTCGGAACCTGCGTCAAAGCAAACACCCGCATCGCAAAGGCGCCCATGTGAATGACTTCCGGGTCGTTCGTAAACACGCCCATAATCTGCCGCGAAAAAAACCAGAGAACCAAGCCCACCGCCAAGACGCTGACGAACATCACGGTGCTGGAAACTTCAGCCGTGTGCTGCGCCAAACGGCGATTGGCGGCGCCGAGATTTTTTCCCATCAACGTCATCGCCCCCATGCCGAAGCCCATGTAGAGCATCGACAGAATCGCTTGAATGCGCAAAAAAACCTGATGCGAAGCCAGCATTTCGACGCCTAATTGCGCCACGAAACCGGTGACGACCAATTGGCCGAACGCCCAAACCAGTTGCTCGATGGTCGTCGGCACGCCGGCGTTGAACAGCCGCTTGAATGTTTGCAAATTCGGCTGGGCCATTTCGCGAAACGAGAGAAAGAGCGCGCTTTTGCGGCTGCGCAGCAAATACAGCGTTCCGAAAAAGCCGAGCGTGTGGCAGATGCCGGCGGCGAGCGCCGCGCCTTGCACTTCCAAACGCGGCAAGCCGTACAAACCAAAAATCAACAGCGGCGCCAAAATCAGGTTCAGGCCGTTGATGCCGAGATTGATGAACATCGAATACCGCGTGTCGCCGGCGCCGCGCACGATGCCGACGGCGATGAAGTTGGTGATGATGAACGGCGCGAAGATCGCGAGCGTTCGCAAATACGTCACGCCGGCCTGTTCCGCCGCGCCGCCGCCGTCCTCCTTGATCAGCTTGAAAATGTTGGTGGCGCCGAAATACCAAAACACCGCCAACAAACAGGCCATGCCGGCGCCGAGAATCATCGCCTGGCTGAGAATGTGATTGGCTTCCTCTTTCTCGCCGGCGCCGAGGTGGCGCGTGATGATCAGCGTGCTGCCGACGATGAACGTGATCAACACCGTGATGCAGAGAATGACCACTTGCAAGGCCATGCCGACGCCGCCGAACGCCGCCGCGCTGATCTTGCCGATGAGGATGGATTCAACCGTCCACATGATCGTCTGCGAGGCGAGATCGACCACCGCCGGCAGCGCCGTTCGCAGCAGATTTTTGAGCGGAGAAGCTTCCGCGCCCTTGAGTGATAGACGCATAGTCGATGCGGCCGAATCCGTATCCGCGTCCGTATAGGACAAAGTTAACCCTCCTTGTTGCTGGTCGCTTGTTGCTGGTTGCTCGTTGCTGGTACTGCGGAATCAGCTACCAGCCACAAGTTACCAGCTACCAGCGACCGCTCAATCGTAATATTCGAGACCGAGATGCGTGATCAGTTCCTCGCCGCGCAGATGGCGCAGGGTGTTCTTCAATTTCATTAATTGAATGAACAGATCGTGCTCGGGATATAGCTCGGGCGCGGTCATCGGACTCTTGAAATAGAACGAAAGCCATTCCTGAATGCCCTTCATGCCGCTGCGCTGCGCGAGATCGAGCAGGAGCACGACGTCGAGCACGATGGGCGCGGCGAGAATGCTGTCGCGGCAGAGAAAATCGATTTTGATCTGCATCGGATAGCCGAGCCAGCCGAAGATGTCGATGTTGTCCCAGCCTTCCTTATTATCACCGCGCGGCGGATAATAGTTGATGCGCACTTTGTGATAATAATCTTTATACAGCTCGGGGTACAACTCGGGCTGCAAAATATAATCGAGCACCGAGAGCTTGCTTTCTTCCTTGGTGCGGAAGGATTCGGGATCGTCCAACACCTCGCCGTCGCGGTTGCCGAGAATGTTGGTGGAATACCATCCCGCCAGGCCGAGCAGGCGCGCTTTGATGCCGGGCGCCAACACGGTTTTCATCCAGGTTTGGCCGGTTTTGTAATCTTTGCCGGCCAGCGGCGAGCCGTTGATTTTCGACAACTCGACCATCGCCGGAATATCCGCGGTCAAATTCGGCGCGCCGTTGGCGAACGGAATGCCTTCTTGCAGCGCGGCATAAGCGTAGATCATGCTCGGCGCAATCGCCGGATTATTTTCGCGCAGGGCCTTTTCAAACGAGTCGATGGTTTGATAAGCCGGATCGTTCGGCGGCATGAAAATTTCCGTGCTGCCGCACCAGATCATCGCCAGACGCGACAGATTGTGCTTTTGCTTGAACGCCTGAATATCATCGCGCACCATTTTCGCCAAATCCATTTTGCTCTTGGCGCTTTTGACGTTCGGGCCGTTGAGCCGGCGCACGTAATTTTGGTCGAACACCGCTTTCCACGGCTTGATCGCTTGCAGCGGCTCTTTGACCTGGTCGAGCAAACGCGGCTCGAGCACGCCGGCTTTCATCGCGGCGGCGTAACAATCGTCTTCAAAAATATCCCAGCCGCCGCAAACCAGATCGTCGAGTTTTGCCAGCGGCACAAAATCCTTGATCAGCGGCGCGCGCTTGTCGGTGCGCTTGCCGAGGCGAATCGTGCCCATTTGGGTCAACGAGCCGATGGGCTGCGAGATGCCGCGCTTGACAGCTTCGAGGCCGGCGATGAACGTGCTCGTCACCGCGCCCATGCCGGGGATCAAAATACCGAGCTTGCCTTGCGGCGCTTTAATGCCAACAGATGATTTAGACAATGTTACCTCCCTCTCAGAGTTTTATGAATTTGATTTTTTTGTTTTCTAAAAAATGACAAAATGATTACGTGCCAAAATAATTTATAACTTTTAATTATTTTGCCGCTCTTGATTTTGTCTACAAATTTTGCTGTGCGGTTTTCAAGCGGATTTCTTCATGGCGCACGTGTTGCAATCGCTGAAACGCCGTAAAGTTCGACAGCACGGCAATGAGGCCGACGGCGATGATGAGCGCGATTTCGTGAATGATGGCGCCGAAGCCGAGCAGCACGATGCGCTCCGGCCGCTGCATGATGCCGACTTTGCACTGCAAGCCCAAGCCCTCGGCGCGGGCGCGCACGTAGCTCACCATCATCGAGCCGCCGAGCGCGACTGAGACGGCGATAACCGCGACCATGCGCCAGCTTGAATCCAACGCTCGCAGAAAATCGATGTGGCCGCGGTCAAAAAAATAAGCCAGGCCAAAAAAAACCACAACCTCGGCGTAGCGATCGAGCGTCGAATCGTACAGCGCGCCGAATTTGGTGACGCGATTGGAGGCGCGCGCCACTTTGCCGTCGACGATGTCGAGAGTTCCGGACAGCAGCACCAGCGCGCCGCCCCAGCGCGGATAGCCCACCACAAACAGGCCGGCGCTGATCAGACTCACTAAAAATCCCAATGTCGTAAAGAAATTGGGATTCATCGCGCGGGTCACAAACAGATTGACCACCGGGGTAATCAGGTTGAGATACCAATTTTTCAACCATTCCGGCAGAATGTTTATTTTGACAGACAAGGATCGGGCCATAATGGAATAACTCGTAAAACGTAATTCGTAAAAAATTTGCGCAATTCACTCGCCGGGCATCGAATCGCTGTTTGCTTTTGTTTTTGGCCGTCCTTCCACGACCAAGACACATTCTCCCCGCAGTGTCCGCTCCTGCAAACCGGCGAGGATCTCCGAAACCTTGCCGCGGCGCACCTCCTCGTGAATTTTGGTCAATTCTCGCGCTAAGGCGGCGCGCCGATCACCCCAATGCGTTAAAATATCCTGCAGCGTTCGAGCCACGCGCTGCGGCGCTTCGTACAACACGATGGTGCGCGGCTCGTTCGCCAGATTTTGAAAAAAAGTTTGCCGGCCTTTTTTTGCCGGCGGAAAGCCTTCGAATACAAAGCGGACGCACGGCAATCCTGAAATCGTGACGGCCGCCACACACGCCGACGGGCCGGGGATCGCTTCGACGACGATATTTTCCGCCAGCGCCGCGCGCACGAGATAAAAACCGGGATCGGAAATTCCGGGCGAGCCGGCGTCGGTGATCAACGCGATTGATTTTCCCGCCTGCAACTGCGCCACGAGCTGCGGCGCAGCTTTGCGCTCGTTGAAATCGTGATAACTCACCACCGGCTGGTGAATCTCGTAATGCCGCAGCAGAATCGCGGCGTGGCGCGTGTCTTCCGCGGCGATGAGATCGACATTGCGCAGTATTTCCACCGCGCGAAAGGTGATGTCCTGCAGGTTGCCAATCGGCGTGGCAACCAAGTAAAGTTTGCCGGCCAAGATTACACGCCGGCGTATTTCTTTTGGGCAGCGCGGGCTATCCTGCGGATTTCCTCAAGATTTGCCATCATGCGCTCGGTGAGTTCACGATTCTCTTTGCGGAATTTTTGCATAAAAGCTTCCTCCTCTTCCGGACGACTAAAACCGCGAGTAGCCAAATAATCAGAAAAAGCTTCATCTAACGAGCGTCCCGCCTTTTTCGCTTTTTCAATATACTCAAGAGCAGCCTTGACATCTAACTTTTGCACTTTAGCTTTCATGATTGATTTCTCCTCGCATGGCTATTAATCTTTCTGAAAATTCCCGAAATTCATCTCTTTCTTTTCGCACGGCTTCTTTGATTTCTTCCAGTTCTTTTATTTTAGCTTCCATTGCAGTCAAATCGCTTTGCGTTTTATTTGAACTTTCATCTAATTCCAAATTCGACACCTGATGTGCCTATTTTGATAATGCTGATTTGTTTCCAGAAAATAGAAATAACCAGACCAATGATTCCGAACGCCACAAAAATCAAAGAAACACGAAGAGCGAGAATCACCGGCCTGACGAGAATTAACTTTTCGAACAAACTGCCACTGGCCGGCACGGTCGTCGGTTCCGCCAGAAATAAGATAATAAACACACCAGCCAAAACAAGAATAACGCCTTTTCCAATCGCTCCAGCAGCCAGTCTCCTGCCGATCCCTCACTGATTATCAATCTGCGCGCGCTGCAGCTTGCCGGAATAATCGACGAAAACCGTTTTGATCTCCGTAAAAAACTCGAACACCGGCCAGCCGCCTTCGCGATGGCCGTTGCCGGTTTCTTTGACGCCGCCGAAGGGCATGTGGGCTTCGGCGCCGATCGTCGGGCCGTTGATGTACGTAATGCCGGCTTCGATATCGCGAATCGCCTTGAAAGCCGCATTGACGTCGCGCGTGTACAAAGATGAACTCAAGCCGTATTTGGTGTTGTTCAGCGCGCGAATGGCCTCGTCGAGTGTTTTGATTTTGATCACCGCCAGCACCGGCCCGAAAATTTCTTCTTTGGCAATGCGCATTTGCGGATCGACATTGGAGAAAATCGTCGGGCGGATGAAGAATCCGTTTTTGCACACGCCGTCGGTATAACGCTCACCGCCAGTCTCTAATTTCGCGCCTTCGTCTTTTCCGGTTTTGAGATAGCTCAAAATTCTGTCGAATTGTTTCTGGTTGATGACCGGGCCGACTTCCGTCGCCGGCTCCAAGCCGTTGCCGAGACGCAACTTTTCCGCGCGCTTGATCAGCATCGGGAGAAACTTGTCGTGAATCGCTTCGTGCAAAATCAACCGGCTGGTCGCGGTGCAGCGCTGGCCGGCGGTGCCGAACGCGCCCCATAAAACACCGTCGAGCGCCAACTCCAAATCTGCGTCAGGCATGACGATTTGCGCATTTTTGCCGCCTAATTCGAGCGAGACGCGTTTCAAATCTTTCGATGCCACCGACGAAATCAGTTTGCCGACCGGCGTCGAGCCGGTGAAGGAAATCAACTTCACTTCCGGATGCTCGACCAGCGGCATTCCCGCCGAGGAACCATAACCATTAACGAGCTGAATGACTTTTTCCGGCAAGCCGGCTTCCAGCAAAATCTCAACGAAGCGGACGGCGGTTGCCGGCGTATCCTCGGCCGGCTTGAAAACAACCGTATTGCCGCACACCAGCGCCGGAAAAATTTTCCACGTCGGAATGGCCATGGGAAAATTCCATGGGGTTATAACCCCGGCCACGCCGAGCGGCTGGCGAATCGACAGATTGAATTTGTCGGGCAATTCCGAGGGCGCGGTGTGCCCAAAGAGACGGCGTCCTTCCGTCGCCGCGTAGTAAGCGGTATCGATGCCTTCCTGCACATCGCCGCGGGTTTCGAGCAGGATTTTGCCCATTTCGCGCGTCATCTCGCGGGCGATATCTTCCTTGTATTTGACCAGCAAGTCGCCGGCGCGCTTGATGATCTCGCCGCGTTTGGGCGCCGGCATGAGACGCCACGCGTCGTAAGCCGCAGCCGCCGACCTCACCGCGCGGTCAATATCTTCGCTGTCGGAATCGGGAAACGTGCCGAGAATTTCCTCCCAATTCGCCGGGTTACGGTTTTCGAAACGTTTGCCGTTGGTGGCGTTGCACCATTGGCCATCTATATAATTTTTAAACTCAACCGGCATCGGTCCTCATCTTATGCTTGAAACACAAGTACACAGGTGATCAAGAATTATATGAAAAATTGGCATAAAAGTCAAGGCGAGATTGGCGGATGCCTAATTCACGGGGAGAAATGTAGCCCAGGCGTTCCGCCCAAGGTCACTAGCTTTTTAAAAAAGACTTGACAGAAAAATGGAATACAGAAAAATATTTATGGCTTTTAGGTGTCTAACTGTGGGTGTTTCTGATAGAACCAATACACATATTTCTGTCCTGCATTTTTCTGTCTTTGCTAAAGCCCGGCCACACTTTTGTTTTGCATAAAATCCCGATACCGCGTTTCAAGTTTGCCCGGCTGCAGGCGGCCGCTGGCAAACAATTCTTTCATAAATGCGGCGTACGACATGCGATCGAGCTTCAAGCCGGCTTCGAGGTACGAGTAAATTACTCCGGCGAGAACGTGAACCCCGCCCTCATGCTTGTCGAGATACGAACGCACGGCTGCCGCCGAGTTGTTGCCGTTGGCGCCGACAAGCTGCGAGATGATGCGCCGGCGCTCGGAAACCCACAAATCAGCGGCGAGCACGACTTCTTCTCGGCAGTAGGCTGTAAAATTCCGATAGCCGAGCGCCGGGTCGGATGGCGCCAGCCTTTGCTGCAAAAATGAGTCGGTACGCAGCGATTCAAACTCTTTGGCGAAAACGGAGTCAACCATGCGCTCGCCATACGGATGCAGCAATTCGTGATAGGCGCTCTTGACGGTGACGTGCATCGGATAATTGGCGTCAGTCAAATAGCGCTGCGGAGTGAGACGAACGGCATGCGGTTGCAGCAGCCACAAGGCAAAAACCTCCAGGCTGTCGCTGGTATTCCAATCCACCAGAAAGCGCTCGATGTCGCCGATCACGTCGTAAGACTGCAATTCTTGCTGCAGCCGCGGCAGCTTGGCCGCAATCTTGTGGTAAAGATTTTTATGCCAGTACAGATCGAAACGCTCTTGTTGCAAATGTTGCAGCACGAGCCGCAAATGCGGTTTGAGCAGTTGCCATTGCTGCCAGTTTTTCTCGCTGGCAAAATCAGAGGCCATCAGGCGGCGGCGAACGGTTTGATCATCCTCCATCGCCGCCAACAACGCCGCGATGCTGTCTTCGCCGGCGATGGCGGAAAATAAAACGTTCAAACGTGGTCCCGGCGGCTGATTTGATCCGATGATCTCATCGATTTTTTTTACTGCCGTAGCGACCGGCGGCGGCAGCTTGCGGCTCCACTCCGCCTGCAAATCGCCGTAATAGTTTTTGTAAAGCTCGCGCCCGGTCAAAATGCCGATAAAATTGCCTAAATCATATTTGAACGACGTCTTGACGATCCAATGCGTCATGAAATGCGGCGGCACGGTTTTTTTCTTGTCGCCGCAACCGCTTAGCAAGCTCGCAAATATGCCTAACAGTGTGATGATGAAATATTTTTTAATTTGCATTGTCCTTTCCTGATCAAGTCCAATTGTTGTCCAAACGCGAATAAGTACCGGTGGCCAGCGCGATTTTGCGGCGGCGAGAACCGTAGACGGCCATTTCACAGACGATCAATCTTTTGCCATTGCGAACGACGCTGCCAATCCCGACTAAATTTTCCTCGCGCGCGCCGCTGAGCAGATTGATTTTAAATTCCACCGTCGTGACGATTTGCTGCGGGCTCACGGAAGCGGCGGCGAAAAATCCGGCGGTGTCGGCGATGGTGGCAATGATGCCGCCGTGAACCACGCCATAATTCTGCTGAAATTCCCGGCGATAGGGCAAACGCACTTCCGCGCGGCCTTTCTGGCACGAGATCAAACTATGGCCGAGAAAACGGCTGATCGCCGCATTACGCAGGCATTCTTTTAAATATTTTTCAAAATTTTTTGCAGTCGTTTTTTTCACTTTGCGTTAACAATTGTTTGCCTCACGCCGCTGCCGCCTGCACCGGCGGCAGAGTATCGCGAAATTGGCGTCGCGCCAGAAACGCATAATGCCCGCCGCGCCCAAGCAAGTCATTGTGACGGCCAATTTCAACCACACGGCCATCCTGCAAAACGACGATCTTATCCGCTTCCACCACCGTGGAAAGGCGATGCGCGATGATGATCGTCGTTCGGCCTCGCATCAGTCGCGCCAACGCCTCCTGAATCAAATGCTCGGATTCCGAATCGAGCGAAGAAGTCGCTTCGTCGAGAATGAGAATGCGCGGATCTTTCAAAAAGGCTCGCGCAATGGCCACGCGCTGGCGCTGCCCGCCGGAAAGCTTGATGCCGCGTTCGCCGATGACGGTGTTAAAACCATGTGGAAGCGTTTTGATAAACTCCATGGCGTTGGCGGCTTCGGCGGCGGTATGCAACTCGGCTTCGGCGGCTTTGGGCCGGCCGTAAAGCAAATTCTCCCGCAGCGTCGTGCTGAAAAGAATCGAATCTTGCAGCACGATGCCGACCTGGCGGCGCAGCGATTTGAAGGTGGCGTCGCGAACGTCGTTGCCATCGATCAACACGCGGCCGGAAGAAACATCGTAAAATCTCGGAATGAGGCTGACCAGCGTCGATTTGCCCGAGCCGCTGGCGCCGACCAGCGCCGCCATTTCGCCCGGATTGATGTCAAAGTCGACGTTGCTCAATGTCGGCATTTGAGCCTCGTAGGAAAAATTCACCTGCTCGAAACGAACGTGGCCTTGTATGCGCGGCAGCGCAGTTGCATCGGACTTCTCGGTAATTTGCGGCGCAATGTCGAAATATTCAAAAATGCGCTCGATGGCCGCCAGCGAGTTGCTCACGATCAAGCCCAATTCGCTGAAACGCTGCAGCGGAAAATAAAGCGAGCCGAGAAAACTGTAAAATGCGATCATGGTGCCGACCGTCATTTCGGCGCGCAAGACAAACAGCGAGGCGATCCAAACCACGATCATCGGCGCCACCGCCGTCAAAAATCCGCTGATGGCTTGATTCCAGGAGCTGAGATGAACGTTATAAATGAACATGTCAGACAGTTGATGGCTCAGGCGAAAAAAATGCCGGGCTTCGCGCCGCTCCTGATTGAAGGCTTTGACGACGCTCATGCCGCCGATTTTTTCCTGCAAATCGCCGCTTATTTCTTCCAACTTTTCCTGTGAGGCGCGGCTGGCTTTTTTGATGCGCGGGCTCATGTAACGGATGAGCGCGACGTAACACGGCATGACGGCCAGCGCCGCCCAGGCCAAACGGCTGTCCAAATAAAAAAGAATGCCAATGATAAAGATGAGCGAGGCGCTGTCCATCCAGACGTTGGTGAGCGCGCTGCCGACGAAATTCTGCGCCAGCGCCACGTCGCTCATGAAACGCGAGACGATGGACCCCGAGCGCTGGGTCGAAAAGAAATTGTGCGACAGGCGCTGGATGTGCAAGTAAAAATCAAACCGCAAATCAAACACCAGCCGGTGGCCGGCGCGCCCGGCGAGATTGCTGCGATAAAACGTGGCAATCGCCAACAGCACGTAAATCGCGAACATCGTAACCGCCGTGGCGTTCAACAGGCCGATCTTGCCCTGGCCAAGAAACGGCAAGGCCTCGGCTATGTGCGCTGTCCACCAGGAAAAAACCCGGCTCGTCACATCACGAACAGGCGCAGCCGCATTCGTTTGTTGGCTAACAAGAATGTCGTCGGTGATGAATTTGAGCGCAAGCGGGAAAATGAGCGGGAGGCAAAACTTGAAAATTCCCATAACCGCCGCTCCGGCCACCAGCCCGCGATACGGTTTCACATACGCCAAAAACCGGCGAAGCGGCGAACGACGCGCAACCAAAATTCAATTTATCCTTTCTGAGAAACGTTAGCCGGTTTACCAGTTAGCCCTTTGGCCGGGTAAACCATTAACAGGCTAACAGGCAAACCGGCAAACGCTTTATTCTATTGCAATCCGCAGCCGCTTGTTGATTTTGCCCTTGCTTTCATGGCCGGTGATTTTGATGCGGCCGACTTCACGAGTGTTGGAGACGTGGGTGCCGCCGTCAGCTTGCAAATCCAGGCCAACGATCTCGACGGTGCGCACTTGTTCGATGCCCGCCGGCAGCAGATTGATTTTGGTGCGAATCAAATCCGGAATTTGAAACGCCTCGGCGCGCGGTAAAATGCGAACGCGAATTTCCCGCGCCGCTTCGATTTCGCGATTGACGGCGGCTTCGACGCGCTCGGCAAAATCCGCGCTCATGTGCTCAAGCTCAAAATCCATCCGCGCTTTGAGCGGCTCCATATTGCCGCCGGTCACTTGCGCGCCGAAATCGCGCCAGATCACGCCGCACAAAATATGCATCGCCGTGTGCGTCCGCATCAGCGCATACCGCCGCTCCCAATCCAGCACGCCTTCGATTTCCTCGCCAATCGGCGGAAGCGCGCCTTCGAAATGATGCCAAACCGCTTCGCCTTTCTTCTCGATTCTGCGCAATGGCAGTTCTCGGCTCTGCCAGCGAATCAAGCCGCTGTCGGCCGGTTGTCCGCCGCCGCCCGGATAAAAAGCGGTTTGATCGAAAGTAATCGCGTTATCTTGCTGCGCCAGAACTTTGGCGGTAAATTGTTTGAGGTAACTATCGGTTTGGTAGAGCAATTGGATGTTCATTGTTATGGCACAAACTCTTCGTTTTGCAGTCGTTGCAAAATTGCGCTTGCGGATTCGGAAAATTGGGTTTCGTTGTCGCGCTGATGCTTCAACCAGTCGATGAATTCGGCGATCACGTCTGCGCGCCAGCCGCCCTGCGCAAGATTGTGATCGATGTAGCCGAGGACACACGCGTAATCACTGTCCGCCGAGCAAGAATCGAATAACAACCGGCCCTTGGCCAACAGCGCGCGCTGTTCCTTGTCGTCGTGCATAATTTATAAAATAGTGGAATTCGGCAGGAAAAGCAAGCGCTTCGTGGTTGAAATGAGGATTTTATTTTTGTTTCATTTCCTGCACCAACTGCCGCAAAATTTCCTCGCGCGTTTTTTGTTCCTGCTGTTTGCGGTAAATCACCGGCGGCGCGACGCGGTCGCGGCATTGCGCGCGCGAAAGCCCGCAGCGCTCGCAGGTTTCGTTGACGTCTACGCGCGGCACCGCCGGATCGTTCCAAAACCGCACGGTTTGCTTGAACGTGTCATCGATTAAAAAGCCGAGACTGATGCTCGAGTTGGTTCTCTCGGTCAGCGCCAGCGAGCGCGCCAGCGTGATCACAAAAAATTCAGCGTCGCTTTCGATGAAGCGCGAGCGTTGCGCGCCGATCAACGGCGCTTTGGATTTGCCTTGCTTTTGCATTTTGGCCAGTTTTTTGAGCAAATCAATCGACAGCCAGCGCCGGCAATAATGCTCGTTCAAGCCGATGCCGTGCGGCACGAGCATGCGCGACATGTTCAGTTCCTTGGTCAAACGATAAACGTCGGCGCCGGCTTCGTTGTTGAACCGCAAATAAAACATTTCCGGCAGGTCAAACAGCTTGGGCACGAGCTGGCTGAGGCGATAGAGAAACATTTCCGGCGTGGCCTCGTAACGCCGCATCAACGCCAGAAATTTTTCGCCGTCCCATTTTTCATGGCGGAAAAATCCCGCCAAATCTTTCTGCAAAAAATCGCGATTGATGAACAAAGCGCCCGAGAAATAAGAAGCTTTGTAGTTGTTGAGCACCTGCTCGAACGATGCGACTTTCAGCGACGACGAGGTGGCCGCGCGCTCTTTCAGCCCGAGATAACAGTAGCCGATCTCCCGGCCGAGGACGAAAGCCTTTTGCACCGGCAGCAATTTTGGATTCAGCAGCAAACGCGGCCGCTCGCCGTCAATCCAAATCGAGCGGAAACCTTGCAGCTCCGGATAGCGCGCCAGCGTGGTTTCATCGATAGCATACTTGTATTCGTTCGTCAGCGCCGCCTTGATTTGCAGAGCCGAAAGCGGCGGCGCGGTTTTCCAGCGATGCTCGGCGACGAATCGTTCCGCGGCGTTTTCAAGCTCCTCGAAATAATTCTGATGCATTTTTTGATACGACCGCAGCGCTGCAAACAGAAAATGCTCCACCCGCATGTCATACATTTTCCCGATTTCCCCAAACGTGCGGAGCAGCGCGCCGGCTTCCTGCGGCGCATGCGCCATGAGATCGACGATGTCCCGGGGCGCAATCCCGAAAATTTGAAACGGAAACTCCTTCAACAGCGGCGAATTGAGCAACGCCTTCACCGGATCCAATTCTTCGTTGACTTTGGTTGAAACCAATTCGTCAAAGGAAAGCCCCAGGGCTTTCGCGATTTCGATGATTTTATCCGGCTTGGGATATTTTTTGCCTTTTTCGATCTCGCTCAGATACGAAAATGACAAGCCGGTTTTTCCGGCAAATTCTTTTAACGTGTAGCCTTTTCCATGGCGCAATTGTTTCAATTTGACGCCGAAAAGCAGCCGCAAATCGTCGCCGCTGAGGTTCATCAAAAGCTCCAAATGATCGTCAAGACTCGTTTATCTGAGTCAGAATATAACACAAAATCCGAAGGATGCAACGTTTGTTTTATCGGCAGGATAAATTCGCGCCGGCGCCCCAAGATAAAAATGGAGTAAGGGTGGTTGTTTCACAGCCTCATTTAACACGAGACACGGAGAGAACCAAGAAAACACGGAGAATTTAACGGGCAAGAATACCGTTTTTTACTCCGTGTATCTCAGTGCTCTCCGATACTCCGTGTTGAATAAGCAGCTTGCAGGATTGTGATTAATTTGACGCGTTGGCGGCGATAATCTTTTTCGCCTCATTATACGACAACGCGCGTTCGATATTGTTCGTCGTGAATTTGACGATTTCTCCACAGAGCTTGACGGCCTGCGTCTTATCGCCGGCTTTCAAATTGGCGCGCGCCAGCAGCAGTTTATTAAACGGATCGTTGAGATCGGTTTGCTTCAAATGCTCGATAGCCGCCGCATGCTCGCCCCTTTCGAGCTTGATGTAACCGGCCAGATAATGATACGCCGGCACATATTGCTTGCCTTGCTCCCCGCCATCATCGATCATTTTTTTAACCTGCTCGGCGATCTTCCAGGCTTCGTCGTGCTTGCCCATTTTGGCGAGTGTGCGGGCGCGGCCGTGATGCATGCGGCCAAGCCAGACGAGTTTTTGGGTGCTGTCGATTTGGCTGGGCGGCACGGATTTGTAGCCGATTTCATAGCAACGCAGCGCTTCAGCCGCCCGGCCAAATTCCAAATTGATGCGAGCCTTGTGGTTCCAAATCCACACCGGCGGAAAGCCCTGCGCCGCGCCGTTGCGGTTGTAGCGATCCATAAAACCATCAAGTGTTTTTAGGGCATTGTCCGGCTTGCCTTCGTAAAGATCAGCCCAAATCTGTCCAAAAAACGGCCCGAACGGCGTGGCGTCCGGATCGACTTTGGCGACTACCTGCTTGTAATTGGCGCGGGCTTTTTCGTAGTTGTCGGTCAGCAAATAGCAATCGCCGATAAATGTCGACGCGCGCGGCAGGCTGGCGTCGATTTTATTGGCGGCTTCAAACGCGGCAATGGCCGCCGGGAAATTGCCTTTTTGCCGATTGAGTTGGCCGAGCATCATGTACGCCATGCGCTCGTCCGGCAGCATTTTGTTGAGCTGCTTGAAAATTTCAATGGCCTTGTCGGTTTCATTCTTGTGAACGTTAGCCATCGCTTCCAGATAAAGCTGCTCGCCCTTTGAGGCATTCTTGGCCAGCGCTGTGTACTTGTCGATATGTTTCTGGCGTTGCGACTGTGGGGTGAATGCCGCCACTAGCATATGCCCCATGGCAAAATTTGAATCAGCCGCCACGGCTTTTTGGGCAAACTGGCTCGCGCCTTGATTATTAAAACTCTCCAGCGCTTGTACCGCTTGCGCAAAATTGTCTTTGGCCTCCGGTGATTTAGTTGACAGCATCAGCTTCTTTTGCGCGAAGCCGGATGTGGCGATGAGCATCGCACTCAGGATCAGGCAGCGGGAGAATCCTACAATAAAACGATCACTTTTCTGCATGTTTTGCCTCCGTGTCTTGTTATGATGAGAAAATAGTTTTTAATGATAACCTTTTTCATGTGACTCGCTTGCAAAAAAACCGCTTTTCTTCGAGCGCAACACGATGAAAAAGACGTTCCAACCGGCAAAACGTTGCAAAATGCGTTAAAACAAATCAACCAAAGTGGTGTCCGCTATGCCTTCAGTCCTAGCCCGGCCATGCCGGCGTGCGGCCGCCGTAGGTGATCACCAGCAGAATGTCGTTGATCTTCCCGTCCTTGAACCACTCTCTCGCCATCGGAGTATCCAGCAGGGCCAACTCCCATTCCCCTGCAGGAGATTGGCCGATCATATCCAGCCAGGCAGAGCCATTGCCGCGACGGGTGCTGGCTGCGCCATCGACGGTTGTCGTGCCGCCGCCAAAACCATGCGTCTCGCCTTTCGGCGTGAAGCGCAGGTGTTTGATTTCTACTTCGAACGATTCATCCGCCCGGCTGAAGAAGAGCAGGACGTGCTCGATTTTCAGATTGTCGAGGTTCGGTGGAAAGTCCTCACGCTCGATTTTGAATTTCACAGCCATAGACGTGGCGCTCTGCTCAGGATTGTGCAGATCATACCAGCCGTCAGAGAACTCGCCGCGGAAACTGAAGGAGCGTTCGCCGCTGAGTTTGGGATTGAGTTTCTTCAACACCTGCGCGCGATAGTCAAAGCTGTTGAGCGCGGTGTATTCGAGCGTGACCAACACGTCGGCGATGGTGCGAAAATCGAATGGGTTTGCGGCTTTCGGCATTTCCAACTGCCAGAAAGTATCCACGCCCATCGACTCGAACGGCAGCAACATCTCGGGTTGCGGATCCAATTCAAACACGCCCGTAGAACTAACCGGCGAGGTCAGCGCTACCAGTTCGGGATCGCGCCGGATTACGACTTCCTGAAACACGTCGCCGCCGATGACGGTACGCGAGACACCCGAGGCCGTGAGCGTGGCCCGAATGCCGTGATGCGGCGGAATGAGCGCCACGACCGATACGCGCGCTCGTTTGATGAGACGCAGATAGTGTCCGGGGAAATCCCGATCAAAGAGCGAGGTTGGCGTGGAAAAAGTCAGCACCCCGGTTTCGCGGAACTGCTCGAAATCATACGGCGACATGCGCGCCAACGAAAATGTTTGCGAAAGATTCAGTTTGCGCTTGTCGTTTCTGAAGGCGTATTGATCAAGTTGCGTGATGTCCTGCAAAAGACGGGCTGAACCGGTCAACCCGCGACGATCACCCGAACCTGCTTGACCATTTTCCGAGGGCGTCTGCCAATAATTCGCCTGAATCAAACGCGGCGGCGTGTCCTGGCGTTCAAACCATAACTGGTTCTCCGCCAGTTGCGCCATCGCCGTGGCTTGCTGCAGAAAGTAGCGATAGACGTCTCCCAAGATGCCGCTCATCCATTCGTACAACTCGGCATTAGTGAATTTGCTGGCAAGAAAAGTAGCCGTTGCCTGCGCCTGGGTGATTTGCGTTTGCGCAATGCGGCGTTCCTGCTCGACGACTTCCACTTGCGCTTGCGCAACCGCTACCTGCGCATTGCCAATTGCAACATCTTCCGCAGCAATTTCCGCTTGCAATTTCCACTCTTCTTTACGCCATTCGTGGCTGGCGTAGATGCCGGCGATGGAGGCCATGGTTTGGGCGACTTGGGCGTTTGCCGAGTAGCTTGCAGCATACCCTTCTTGTAATCCCGCCTTGAATTGCGACGCGCCCGCCGCCTGGGATAAACCGGCAGCAGCAATATACGCTATGGCCGCAGGAGCATTCCATACCGGGGTAAGTCCTCCAATCCAAGATCCTTTAGCTGCACCAACAGCATGGAAGTAAGAAGCGAGACTCGTAGCGAGCGCGGCCGCGCCTTTTAGTTTAGCAGCCAACGCGCTTGCTGCCCCGGCTTTTTGAATGTTACCTATCGCCTCATTGTAGTGATCAACCATCTGCTTCTCAAATGAATTCAACTCCTTGTTACTCAACTCAGTGTACTTCTGCTGCACCACCACAGCACGCTGTCGCTGCGCTTGCGCCAATCTCACACCGAGATTCGCTTCCTGAATGCGCTTGCTCTGCAGCTCTGCCTGCGCTTGGGCCAATTGCAAATCGTGGCCGGCTTTCAGCAAGTTATAATTCTCTGCGTCTTTCTTCTCCAGCGCTGCAAGGAATGCGGCTTCGATTTGCTGCGCGGTGTTGACAAGCTGCTTGCTGCGCTCCAACAGGACCGCGAAGCGATACGGCGTTGGCCGCAGCGTTGGCCGCAAGCCGGGGATGATCAGTTGGCCGTCGCTGCCGATAATCGGCATAAAGCGCAGCGCGGAGGATGAAGCGAGCAAATCGATCTGGCGCTTCATGCCGGCGATATTGCGGCCCTCGCGCAGCTTGGTCAATTGGGTTTCGACGCGCAGCAGCAACAAATCCTGCACCGGATTGGGTGGAATCTGATCGCTGGCCGGATCGGGCGGCGGTGGCTGCAACTCCGGCAGCATGAGCAGTTGCCGTGCATTCTCGTAAAGCAAACGCGCCTGGGCCAATGATTCAAACGTATCGCGCGTGAACTCCGCGTCGCCGTAATCCAAAAAGCAGCGCACTAGCGACAGCAACGTGTAGCGCGTATAGGCGTTGGGCCGATTTTTCGCGAGGGCGTGCGGATCCAGCTCGCCTTGCAGCCAATGCGGCCCGCGTTCGATAATGCCGGGGGCGATATTGCGCTCCAATTCCAGGCCGTAGTAAATCTTGCGCTCGTCAATCGCGGTATCGAGCTTGTTGGCGAGATCATAAGCATAAAGGATTTTGAACCAACCCAGCGCCGCGATATATTCCCCGGCTTGCTGCAGCTTGATCGCCAATTGCAGCGGCACGAAGAAGAACAGCTCTTTCTGCACGTCGGGCAAAACGTGCGGATTGGTGATGCCGCCAAATGCGCCCCGGATCAAATCACGCCGAAGCGCCACTTGCGTCGGCGCCAACTGCTCGGTGTTGAATAGGCCGAGATTGCCCGAGATACTTGCCGGGAGTGAGCTTTGAACCGCGGCAGCATACGCTCTGGCTTCTTGGCGCGCCTTTTCGGGAGTCAGTTGCGTGTTCGTGCGCAGATTCTTGATTAACGCTGCGAACGGAGCGGTTTGCGGGCGATACAGGTTCGGGATCAACAGCATGTCCGGATAATAAAACGCCAGCAGCGCCGAGGCCCAGGCGCTGTGCGTGCCCAGCCATTTCCATTCCGCATCGAAATGGGTTTCATCGACGGACAGCTTCCAGGCGTCCGCCGGATGACCTTTCACAAACCTGCCAATACGAAGCGAAAAGAGCACGCTCAGAATGGTTTCGACGGCTTGCACCAAGCGTGTGGTTTTTTGGAAACCGCTCACGCGCACATCGATAGCAAGTTGTGCGTTGATCCATTCGATGGTTGTCACTTCATCCTTGCCTTGCAAAGCGCTCAACAGCCGCACCAGTGCGCTGCGCAGCATGGGCAGCGTTTGATCTTCAACCGCGGTGACCGCAGCAAGCAATCCATCAGCAACTGTTTTTTCCTGGTCGATTCGTGCTTGCAAAGTGTCCTGCCAATCCTGCCGCCTCAGCTCGGTGGCGCGCCATGGCACCAACACTTTATCCGTCTCAGAATAATCCGGGATCCTAAAATGCTCCGAAGTGAGCGCGAGTTGTTTCTGCGCTTCCTCATCCTGCCAGCCGGCAAACAAATCCCGGCTCTTTTGCACTTGTACCAGAATGTGATAGACATTCGCCCATTCCGTTTCAGTCAAGACTTCGTCCGGACTGGCGGCGAGTCCACGCATGCGCATCAAATACCGGAAAGCCTCTTTGGTCAAATGCAATTGATTGAAAACTGCGGTGAGGTCTTCACCCTTTTTGTCGCGCTTTGACAATTCCGACAAATCGTCAATCGGCTTATTCAATGTCGCGACGACGATTTGATCGAATCCGGCCAGCGCTTTCTCCTGCGTTTCGCGTTGCGATTTCAGCTTTTCAAATGCAGCAGTCAAAACACTGGTGCGTTTTTCCAAAAGATCGAAGGCCAGGTTGCCGGCAATGTCGTTGCGCACATCGTTTTTGCCGATCACATCCGGGTCCACGATCGGCGGCTCACTGCGCCCTCGCAAAGCGCGCTGCCATTCTTGCCTGGCTTGCAAGCTCGCGCGCCAGCGCGGCAATCTGGCTTTGAGGCTGGTCCAATACAGCAATCCGGCGCTCTCTTCTTCCGCCTTCCAAGCAGGATATTCATGCTTCACTTTTCGCGCCGGCAAGAGCAGCGCATAAATCTCGGCATATTCCGCGGTGGTCGGCTTCTTCAGCGGGTCGGTTTGCGCATCCTTGACTTTGACAGCCATGAGGCGGTTGAAAGCCTCGACGGTCAAGAGCAAATCACCGGTGATCTTTTTCTTGGCGCTTTCGACGATTTGCGGATCGAGATTGTTATTCAAATCACTGTTGAGCGCAGCCAAATCATACTGCAAAGGATCACCAGATTTCGGATGACCCAACGCGAGCTTGAGCATGGCTTCGAAGCTCTTGGTCTCACGTTCTGTTTGCAAAGCTTTTTTAAGCTCGACGAGGCGCAAACGCCGGGCTTCCCACAATGCGCGCGCTTTCGCGCCCACCGGCGGATCGGGCAAATCTTCCGGCTTGATTTTATCCGGATCGATGAAAGGATGGCCGGGCGCCACCACCGGCGGCCACTGGCCTTCTTTCGGCTCGCGCAAGGAAATCCAGAGGGACTGCGGCCCGAAGAAAATCTGGCGCGTTTGTTCCTCGGCAATCCACGCCGGCAGACATGCCGTCTTTTGCGCCTGGGTGAGCATCGCATAAGCTTCCTGCCATTCTTCCTCGCGCACTTTTTCATTGCGTGAATCGCTGCCAGCCACCTGGTCTTTGTCACGAATGAACAGCAGCCGGACAAAACCTTCCGGATCGAGATTCAGCTCGCGCTTGATTTTATCCGCGGCCAGCTCACGAATCTCCAGCTCGCTGTTCTGCAAGTCGTTGCGGAGCTTGTCAAATTCCGCGGGCTGAGTATTTTTCCACGCCGTAACTTTGGCATTGGCGTAACTCACCTCTTGATACATGCGGGTAAACATCGCAGCCAGGTCCGGAACGGTTTCGTCATTCACCTTTTTGGTCTTTCCCGCAAATTCTTGCAGCCGGGCATCGACCCAATCGCGCCGAGTTTTCCAGAGGTCGAATGGTGCTTGCCCTGCGACGGGCGAACGCAAATCTTCCGGACCAATAAGGTCCGGATCAATACTGGGAAGCAGATGTTGCGTGAATGAATCGTTGGGCGCGTCCTGCTCTTTCCAACGATTGCGCAGGTTCGCGATGCGCCACTTTTGCAGATCGGGCGTAGCGATCGCTCGCAGGGCAACGAGATTGGTCGCCATGAAGCCGAAGCGTTTTTCCAGCTCCTCTTCGGTAATCAACTCCGGCAGCAGAAACAGATCATTCAAATTTTCCGGCGCAATGCCCAATTCCTCGGCAAGCCTTCGGCGCGTCTCGTCATCGGCGCTGCGGCTCAGGCGAAGCTTTTCATAAGTCGTGCCGATTTGATTCAGCAGCGCTTGATAGGCAGCAAGCAGGTATTCGGCCTCCGCCATGCTGAATTGATAGTCCGCCAGCAAGCGCGCCAGATCTTCTTCCGGCAGCGCCTGGTTGTAAATGCGCACCTCATCTATTTGGCCGCGATAAAAGCCTCCGGTCATGCCGCCCAGACTTGCCGGACAAGCATGCACGAAGGACTTGGTGCTAACCAAACCGGTTTTCACCAGCTTGCCATTGAGATAGAGGCGCGGCTGCTTGTCTTTGTAGATGACAGCAATGTGTGTCCAGCCGGAAATCGGCTGCGCGTACACCAACAACGCCGGCGCATGGTTCTGCGAATGCTCATAAACGCTGACGCCGTTCATGCCAACGGAAATTCCGGCGCCGGCGTGATCGGCAGAGCCATACACCGTTGCTCCTTGTTGTGGGGCGAGCGCGAAACGTTGGCCGGAAAGGCCGCCGGTTCCGGTTTGATTTTCGGCGTCAACCTCATGCGTCGCGCGAGGCTTGGCCCAAAACATGAGCGTGAAATTGTTTGTTATTTGTTTGAGCGGCGTGGCGTCGGGCAGCGTAACGCGATCATTAACACCATCAAAGCTCAACCCACTGGCGAATCGCCCCGCGGTCCATGCCGGGCCATCCAACGTGCCATTACTGCCCTTCTTCGTGGCATCCGCCGCAGTCACACCTGCCCTTTCATTCAGCCGCCAATGGGCCGCCAACTCCACGGGTGGGATGAAAAACGCTTTCACTTCGTCGGCGGAAAGCGCGTAGTTATAGACGCGCACGTCATCCATCAGGCCGTGAAAATGCTGCACGTAGTCCCGGCGTCCGCCGATGCGCACGTCGTTGACCGCGGGAGCCGTGCTGCCGATGGCGCCGGAGCCACTATGGCGGTGAACTTCGCGGCCGTCTGCATACGTTTTCACGATGCCATCATCGTAGGTCAATGCCAAGTGCGTCCATTTATCAAGCGGGGCGAGATAACTGGTGGCGACATATTCCCACTGGCCATTGCTCTTGGCGAATGCCCATGCAATGGTTCCATCCGCCAAACGCACTAAAAAATATTCCGCTTCTTTGCAGAAAATGATACCGCCGTTGGGTACATGAGAGCCGGGACCCTGCGGCTTGATCCAAGCGCAAATCGAAACCGCTTTGCTCATTTTGAGATTCGATGGTGTGGTCACTTGGACGTAATCGTCCTTCCCATCGAAGCTCAATCCGCCATCGATCCTACCCGGCGATGTCCATAGAGGGCCGCCCACTAAGTTTCCAACGTTGCCATTGCCAGTGGCATCAGCAGCGGTTGTGCCGGTTTTCTCGTCAAACTTCCAATGCGCCAGCAGTTTCGGCGGCGTGGCGACCACGCCCGTAAAGATCGCCGTCACGTCTTCTGCACTCAAGGCGCGTCGGTAGATGCGCATTTCATCGATGATGCCGTGAAAATTGGCATTGACATCCCGGTTCGCGCCGACGCGCACCTGATGAAAGTTGGGGTCGAAGCTGCCAACCGAAGCGGGAGCTGCACCTTCCGGTAATTTCTGCCCATTGATATACATCGTGACTTTGGCATTGCCATACACGAGTGCGAGGTGCGTCCATTGTTGAACCGGCGCATTGCCGCCGGAGTTGTTCCACACCGGAGCATTGGCCATGGTCCACTTCAAGGTTCCGCCCGGGAAGCGGACAAGGCTATACTCGCCGGCTTTCTCGAAAATCATTCCACCGTCCAACTCGCTCGAGCCTTCATCTTGCGGATAAAGCCAGGCACAAATCGAAAAGGCGTTGGTCATCGCAAATTGCGCGGGGGTGCGCGCGGCAACATAATTATCGCGGAAGCTCAGCGCCTTGCCGAGCTTGCCGGAAATCCACGTCGGCCAGCCCACCAAATCGCCAACGTTGTTGTTTCCGGAAGCATCAGCCGCAATTGCGCCGCTGCCTTCATCGAATTTCCAATATGCAACCAGTCCGGTCGCGATATCCGCCGCAGCCATTGTAGCCACACTGGCCGTTGCCAAAGCGGCCTGCCCTTCAGCGGTCATCGCTCTCGCAGCGAGCGCCCTCATGCCCGCGGGTTGATTGAGCGCCTGCGTCGCCGCAGAAGGTTCTCGCTGCGTGGCAAGATAGCTACGCAACACTTCAATGCCAAGACGCACCTGGCTCACCGGCTGATTGGCCGGCGCCACCAGCGGATCGACCAGATTAACCAGTTCACTGAAGGGTTGGAAGAAAACCGTCTTGAGCATGTCCAAGTTCAACGCACCGCCCGGCGTCGTTACGTGCGGGCCGGCATACTTCGCCAGGTCTTTGAGATATTCGTGGGGATTGACGAGATCATTGATGTTGTCATATTTGATCGGCTTCGCGACTTCCACGCGGCGTACTGCGGTCGTGTTAAAACCTTTGTTGTCGGTAAAACGAAACGCCACCGCATACGCGCCATAGTCGCTGACGCTTAAATCCACCCACCAGTTGGCCCAGACATTGGTCGTGTTTGCGGGCTGCCACGAAGCGCCGCCGTCGCGCGACCATTCCACGCTTTTCACGCCGCTGGGGTCGCTCGCCGTGCCTTGAAATCTGATCGTGGCCTTGCCGTCTTTGCTGCCGATGCGTGCGCCTTCACGCGGTGAGATGATTTCATACGTTGGCGGCAAAGTATCAACCGGCGGCACGTAGACGCCCTCGACGATGATCGTGACCGGCGAGGCCCATCTTTCGTTATAAGCATGATCGAACGCCCTGGCTCTGATGAGATGTTCCACCGGATGATCGTGCGTGAGAACCTGAAAGCTGCTTCCATCTTCAATACCTCTTTTGCCTGGAGGATACTCTCTAAAATCGCGCTGACCGTCGACGAACCATTCGACCAGTTTGAGGTTGGGTTGATTATCCTCTGCTCCCACTCTGACCGGCACCGTGACAACGCCCTCGCCACGGAAAACCGTTCCTGGTGCAGGAGACAGAATGTCTACTCTCGGCGCGTCGCGGTCATCTGCTGCGGCAGCGGCGAAAGTTGCTGCACTCATCAGCACCTCACCGTCTCGCGGCGAGGCGTTCTCTATGGCGGTTTTCGGATTTTCTTGCGCGTCTTTTTTGCGGGCCATGGTTAATTCTCCTTGTGTATGCAATTCAGGTGATGTGTTTTCTCACGACCATTTGTTTATTGCTCACGCGAGAGTGCCGAACCGGTGAACAGCCTTAAGCCGGCGCCGGTCGCGGGCGTTGTTGTCTTGATTGCGGCAAAACGATTTGGGGTAAAACAATTTCGGAACCTCGCTCTGTATTCTGCAGAAGGCTATCCGCCGATTTGCCTCGAAAAATATGCTAAGAACTCAAGACGGTCAAATACAGGCACAGCCTTTAACGATACTCCATTCTTTGATTCTTTTGTGCAAAAGGGCGGATATACACTCAGCAATTGTCCTGGCTCGAGCTCACCGCCTTCATTTTGGAATTGTAGCAATGGGTACAGTGACAAAAACTCGACCGGATCATCTTGAGCTGATCGCATGAATGTTTGCAAGTCCATTTGCAGGTCATGCAATTCCCCGGTTTCAGCACGTAGCCTGTGTACCATTCCCTCCCGTAAGATGAATTGGTCACCCACGCAATCCTGGGCAAAAGGTGCGTCAGTTTGATTGAGTGAGGAGTAAAGCTTGTATAATGCGAAATCACCAAGCCAAACTTTTCTGATCGAATGCCACTCGGGAGTCAGGCAAGCGCCACGAACGTGCAATCCGCCGGCGAAAGCAATGAAGCCATTTGCCTGCCGAAGGAGATTCTGATAGTCCTCGGATAGCTTGCCAAAAATGTCCTGATCTGTGATATCCGGGCCTCGGTATGTGATTTCAGTAAGTTCCATGAGTAAGAATCCTAATGTTGAACCATTTTATTTCTTCGTGTTATAACGCTATTCGCGCCTAACTTGCTTTCTAGTGACCATTGAAATCGTCAATGTGCAAGTCCGACTTCGGGAATTCCTATTCGACCAGCTTACGGTTGGGCTGGTTATCTTTCGCTGCCACTCTGACCGTGACAACGCCATCGTCACGGAAAACCGTTCCAGGTGCAGGAGAGATGATGCCTACACTGGGCGCGTCGCGGTCATCGCCTGCTGCGGTGAATGTTGATGCGCTTGTCAATACCTCAGCGTCTCGCGGCGAGGCGATCTCTATTATGGATTGCGGATTATTTTGCGTGTCGTTTTTGCGTGAATAGGTGAATCTCCTTGTGTATGTAATTCGGGTGATAAGTTTTTTCACGCTCAGTTGTTTATTGCAGACGCGAGGGCGCCAAGCCGGCGAAGAACCTGAAGTAGGTGCCAATCGCGTATATTCGGTTGCTTCATATCCAAACTTCAGTACATGCTAATCCTTATTATTTTATAAAACTCCACAAAGCACGCTGACCGTCTGATAAGAAAATTACTTATAGACAGTTCCATGTCTGTCACGAATTGTTACCCCACGGGCTTTTGCTAAGTCCAGCTTGTTTTTTTGTATAGGCCCGGTTTGTTTAGGAACCTCAAGTATGTATTCCCCTTGAAGTTTTTGCCCTGCTAGTGTATTAGTGCTGGGCAAGCCCCCTGTCTGCTCACCGCTAGTTGGCACATCTGCTATTACGTAACCACGCGCATAGTTATCCCGAAACTCATTAATATATCTACGAAAAGTTTCAAGCGAGATTTCTGAAAGTTGGCTATGCTTGCGAGAGACTATCTCTCGTCCGGGAATGTAAGCATCCAACTTTCTCCGTCTACCTGATGGCGTGTCAACGTAAACCTGACGATAGGGATAATCAAAATAAGTAACTTTGTCAAATTCGTTTCCCTTGCGTATCCTATATGTATCTTGTTTTCCACTAGCTGTTCGTGCTCTTGGCACAGTTCTAATTGTAGCAATAGCCTCGCCAGCCTCCTGAGCTGCTTCACCAAATCGAATGGTAGAACGCAATTCATCCGGATCATCTGTGAATTGCAGTCCAATCCCCAAAGCAATTGCACCTCCAGCATTGCTTGGTGCATATCCCAAATCTTGGTTGAGTCGCCATTGGTTATAATAACCTCTTGACGTCACGCGCCCTCGCCCGTATTGATCGGTAAACCAAACACGATCATCTTTGCTCGGGGAAGCGGCACATACTGGACTTGGAGGACGTTTGAGGTCCCACATCATTAAGTCGTATGCTGACGGTACGTTTTTTGGATCCATACCTGCTTCTATCCAAGCGTCAACTGCTGCAGCACCCTTTTTCTCTGTCCCTGTAGGATCGGCCAAATCTATTGGGCTGTTGGCTACATAGCGATATAGATTATTGCCATCCACCATCCCCTTCGGATCACAACTCACCCATCTCGCCACCCACGGCGCGTAATACCGCGCGCCGTGATAATACAGTCCGCTCTCCTCATCGCGCTCTTTGCCGGTGTAACGGTAACGTTTGTGAGCAAAGCTGCCAAAGCTGGTCTCGCCGTAGGGTGTGAACTCTTCGCGATTGACCAAAGTACCATCCATGTCAATCACCACATTGCTGCTGCCAAGATGATCGCCCAGATGAAATTTCACATCAGGCGTTTTATCCTCGGCGAAAGGCTTGCCAACCCGCACCAGCGCGATGCGGCTTTGGTTGTCCATCACGTGCAGGGTGTTGTTTTGCTGCGTGGTATTGCCTTTTACGCGGCGGTGGTATTCGAACAAACCGTCAATATAGATCGTCACGTCATAATCGCCACCTTGCTTGCGCACGAGCTTTTTCACGCGCTGGCCGGCGGTATCATAGAGATAGTGCGCATACACCGAAGGCTCGGCAGTGCCGGTTTGCGTACGATACACCTTCATGTGGTCGGCGTAATCCCATTCAAAATGGCGCGAGGTGCTCTCGCGAATGAGGTTGCCATTCACATCGTATTCGTAGTTGTAAGGCGTCACGCCAATCGTCACCGTTGCCAAGCGGTTGTTAATTGGAGACGAGTTGTTGGGAACGAGTGTGAACTCGCGCGTGAAACTGCCGCCGTTCGCGGCGTGCTGTAATTGCAAAATGTTGCCAACCGCGTCATATTTGTATTTCTCAGTGTAGCTGCGTGTCAGCGTCGGGTCTTGCAATTTGATCTCATCGCGCCACGGCACATCCGGCGGCGAAGCGGCGTGCTCGCGGCCCGTTGCCGTCAGCAATCGATAAATCGGATCGTAGTTAAATTCGCGGTTGAGCGCATCGATTCCTGCTAACGAGTTCGGCACACCGCTTTCCGGCGTGCGGTCGTGAATCGTCAAAATGTTTCCAGCAAGGTCGTATTCGTAGCCGAAGTCCTGCAACGTTGCGCCGGTGGGATGATAGGTGAGTGGATCCGGCTGGGTGAAACGCTCGGTGCGCAGGCGAACCAAACGGAAGGTCTGTGGATCGTAGGAGTAGCGCGTCATCACCCCATTGCCATACGCAATGAGCGTGCGCTGGCCTTTGGCGTTGTAGGCGATGCGCTCGACATACGTTTCGTCATCCAGCTCAACGCTTTCCAATGCGCCGGCGCGGTTGTACTGTGGTTTTAATTCTTTGCGCTGACCAACGACATCCTGTGGATAGCGCAGGAGCTTGATGCGGTTCAGGCCGTCGTAGGTTGTGCTTGTGCGATATTCAGTCGAGTCGAGCAGAGTATTTGCATTCGAAGCTTGCCAATCCACACGAAACGCTTTCACTTGCCAATTAACGGGTGGCGGATTGAAGACGGAGAGAATAGCGGCATCACTAATGACTTGCCGCGCCTTCTCCAAAACATTGCCTTTGAAATCGTACTGCTCAATCGTGAGGCGGCCGACTTCGTCATAATGGCGATGCAACTTGCCAAGGCGATTGACCGCGCGATTCGCTTCACGCTCTGCCGGCGATTGATTCGGGGCGCTGCTATCGCCGTATTCAAGTTTTTCGCGTAATGTGACCGCGCTGTTGCTATCATCGCGCGCCCACAAGCGAATCGGGCGATTCAGCACATCGTAAGCATGCAAAACGAGCGCGCCTTTGCTGTCCCGGCCTTCGATGGCGTTGCCCATCACATCCAAAACCGTTCGCCGAATGCCGGCGTCAATGCTCTCGATGCGCAGCGGGTGTTTGGCCAAATCATAAACGTGCTTGAATGCCACTCGCCCCAACGCGTCGGTGACGGTGAGCAGATTGCCTTGAATGTCATAAGTCGACTGCGTGATAAACCAATCCGCTGGACTCGCGCCATTGCGCGCCACGGTTTTGATCGTGCGGCCCAGCGCATCGATCATCGCGCTCGCCGGCGTGTTCCAGTGATCGGCATACTTGCCTGATGATGCCGCGTGGGTACGGCCGGCATTGTCGTTGGCATCATAAGTAAAAGACTCCCACGGCGTCGGAGTGAATTTCTCCGGATCAGCGAGATCAACTGGCACGCCATAAATCACGCGCTGCTCCGAGCCATCGGGGTTGCGTGTGCGAATGACTTGGCCGCGCGGGTCGTAAAACATTGTGGCTTTTTGGCCGAACTGTTTGTCTGTCGGCTGAGCATAGTCAAATCCGCTGGAGAAGAACGGTTCATATTTTTCCACCACGCGGCCTTTGTTGTCATAAGTTTGCCATCCACTCACGACCACGCGCGAAAGATCGTTGGCCCCGCGCTGTTGCCCGACGGCATCGCCATTTCGTGATTGGTCGCTCGGCAAACCGGCATCACCAAAAATGGGATCGCCAAAGAAAGTATCCTCGGCTTGCGTGCGTGTTTGCAGCAAGCGCCCAAAGCCGTCGGAATATTCAACCGTTTCAATTGTCTCATTGCGCTCCGGCAAAGGCACATCGGTGTCGTTAACATGATGAACGCGCTTGATGGTGCGCACCGAGATTGGCTGCTTGCGCTCCGCGAAGGCGAGAAAGTCATACTCTAGCCGTGTGCCTGGAACTTCAAGTGTGTCGCCAACATTCTCTCCGATTTTACCCATCACCGCCGTTCTTTCTAAAAGCCCCAGCGGCGTAAAGGCAAAGGCGCTGCGGTTTCCGTTCGGATCGGTCACTTCTTTGGGTTGCAGCACGCGGTAATCATAAACAGCTTGCGTAATCAAACCAACCGGATCAGTCACTGTGGTGGGCAACAACGCAAATTTGTCGAAGCCGACGGTGGTTTCGCGTCCTAAAGGATCGCGTGTCGCTTTCACCAGACCACGAGCATTCAGCGGGTCATCGTGAAAGTCGTAGCGCTGCTGCTGCGTCACCGCAAAATAGCCGGTGGCATATTTTCCGCCGGTGTGATAAACATAACCCGCGCGAGCGGGCAGCAGGGTTCTAAATTCGTTGGGATAATCTGCGGTCCAATTCGGAGAGGATTGCAGATACGGCGGCTGCTCGTTGCCGTAAGCCGCTTGCAGAATATCGTCGGTGAGCACCAAGCTTTCAGATCGCACCAACGCTCCGAAGTCACCAATCTCACCAAAAGGCAAACCCTGAAATGCCAAGCCGTCGTAGAAATTGAGCGTTTGGCCGATGATGCGCGTGAAAGCAGTTCCATCTAAAATTTGTTGCCGCAATTGAAACACGCTCGGCGAGCCGTCATTGAAAATTTCATAGCTGGTGGCCCGCGCGACGCGGCCAATGAGATAATGCTGCTCGTCGTCGCGATGAGCATAAGTCGTCACCACTTGTGTAGCCAGGTAAGGCTCTGCGGATGCCGCGACTCGAAAGTCGCGGTCCCTTTGGACGGCGATGCTGATTTGCGAGCGGGGCTGACCGTACTCGTCATAATCATCCGTAAAAGTAAATTGCGTCATGGGATCATCGCCGCGCTCCCATTGCGTCGTGCGTTGGCTGAGGGCATGCGAGAAAAAGAGGTGCTGGCGATCTTTTTCTTTTTCACTCGGCGGATTTTCTTCGCGCACGCCGAAGAGCGATTCGGTCACGGTGTAGGGACGATCCTGGCGTTCAATGCCATCGAGGGCGTAAAGCTCGGTGCGCAAAATGCTGCCACGCAATGTTCGCAAGGCATCGCGCTTTACTCGACGTGGCAATTCTTTCAAGAAATTGATCATCGAAGTTGGACGCGAGAGTACTTGCGGATCGCCGAGCCAATATTCATTGCTGTAGTCCGTTTCCTCCCATTCGCCGAATTCATCCCCCACCGGGCCTTGATGAAACCATGTTTTCGTGAGCGTGGGCGGAGAGAAATGTTTGACATCTGCAACTTGGTTGAAAGAAGTTTCGCCGCCGTGCAAGCCATTTTGATTATATTGCTCGAAAGTTTCGGTATCAAGCTGCTCCACCATGCCGAAGCCGCGAAACTCGCGTTCCGCGCCATCCCAATAGCCGTGATGATAACGATACTCGGTGGTGAGCTTGCCTTTGGAGATTTCGTCGATGACTTCGACGCGGCTGACGACTTGCACCGGAAACGGCAGCGGCGTTTGCCAACGCGTTTCGGGCTTTTTTTGATCTTCGAGGTAAAAGTTGATCGAAGACGAATAATCCACACGCGTGACCGCGCCGGTGTGGTTGTTCATCTCGTGCAGCAAATACGGCTTGATGCCGCCGGTGAAATCGAGAAAGAACATCGCGGTCCGGGGGCGCGCATTGATCTGCTCGCTCCACAACACGCCGCTGATGCCGAGGCCGAGCATATCCGCCAGACGCACCGCATCCATGTCCGCGACCGAAGGCGTGCCGCGAATTTCAATCGGATCGCTCCAGCCATTTCCGCTTTGGTTGATCCAGAGCGTGACTTGGTTGTCATCGACGTAAACGAGATCGGCCAGGCCGTCGCCATCAACGTCGCCGACGAGAATGCGCTTGGGATCATGGCCATACGGAAAGCGCGGGCAGTTGCGCATGGAGATGCGTTTGCCCCATTTGCCATAACCAAGATTGGGCCAGTATTCGACATTGCCATCATGAACCAGCGCGACGTCCTGCATGCCATCGCCGGACATGTCAGCCCACTTCACGCGCGGGTCGGAGAAATTGATATTGGGAAAATCTTTGAGGCTGCGGCGTTCGACGCGGCGCGTTTCTTTCCAACCTCTTTGTGGGTCATTGAAGAAAATCTCCATGGTGCTGCCGGAACGAATCGCGTCGGTCACGCCATCGCCATCCATGTCAACAAGCTTCACTTCCGGATCTTCGAGATTGAAACTCGGCGCGACTTCATAGCGCTGAAATGAGCGGCGATCCCACAAGCCCCCGAAGCGCAGCGGAAAATATCCCGACAAGCCGGGCTGCGTCACGAGCAAATCGGTGCGACCATCGCCGTCGGCATCGATCATTTGCACACCGGGATCCGCAAGCTGCAACCCCGCGGGCGCGTCTTTCATCTGTCGCGGCAGATCGAACTCGCCGTTGCCGAGATTGCGCCAATAGCGCACGACGCCGTTCATCTGCATAACATCGGGCAGGCCATTGCCGAAGAGATCGACCAATTCCGTGTCCGGACTGGCCATCGATTGTGCCGGCAAATCTTTGCCTGTGAGCGGAAAGAAATCTCTTTTCTCCGGCTCGAATCGCGAGTAGCCAAATTCCAACGGCGGCAATTCTTCGGTGCGCTCGCCATCGCGCCCAACAACTTTGATTTGACTGAGCAAAGAAACCCCATTCAAGGGAGCGCGGACTTTCAAGTCCGCCCGCTGATCGAGATAAACAAAATGATAAGTTCGCGTAAGAATATCACCGTCCGCATGCGTGTAGATTTCGATACGGATACAACGCTGCACGGTGCGGATTTCGAAACCGGAACGGTATTCGGAGAAAGGATCTGGGCGTTGTTCGTAGATGAATTTGACAGCAACAAGAAATCGGGGATTGGCCGGATCGCCATAATCAGCGTAACGAATCTCGGAAAGATAGAGCTGATCCCAATGATGCGGGCCATCGGTTTGGACGGCATCGCGCTCGTAAACGTACTCGATGCGATTGCCGAAAGGATCGGTGGTGCGGGTCAATTTCCAGGCGAATACTTGTGAGCGTTTGGCCGGATTGGCCGCCACGCCGGGATCATTGCCGGAGGCTGCGGGTGTGCCATACAAACTGACGAGGCCATCTTTGCTGCGCACTTCCCAGTAATCGTTCTTGGCATCATAATGATGATCGATGCGCGCAAACAAGCCCTCAGTGCGCGGACGGTAGCGGGTTGTCGCCTCCGATTTTTCCACCGATACCAGATCTTCTGCGCCGGAAAGAATGAATGTGTCTTTCTTGTCGTCATAAACCGGAATGCCTTTTGATGTTTTGCGGCTGACACCGGGGATGCTCAAGCTCCAGCCAAGTCCGAACGGGCTGTTGCCATTGCCGGTGCTGTAAACGAGATTCAGCTCCGGCTGAAAGCCGTTGCGGCCGGGTGGAAGTGCAATGGGCACGGTGAAGTTGCCCGTGCCGGTGAAGAGATCGGGCGAGAATTTCTCGCCGATGCCTTTTTGCGCGCCGCCGCCTTTGGGCAGCGCGATAACCGAAGCGCTGGATTTGTTGCTCATCTTACCCCTGGTTTTGGTAAGGCCAGCTTTATATGGCCGATTTTATGGCTTTTTCAGCCTAACGATTAAATGAGAATATAACTCTTAGTTTTATTAACGTCCATTAAATACAGACACTCAGAACGATTAGAAACCTCTACAATAATTTTAGAAAAATGATGATGCTGAAGAGTAATATGAGTGGGTAAGGGAAAAGTCAACTCAACCGCGAATCTCAATTTGCCGGCAATCCGCTTCCGCAACTGGATGGACATTTATTCAAGGAGTGGAGAATCAATAAGATTCGCGTTGCAAGAGATAGTTTAAAAAACTTAACGATAAAATCAAGTGATTTTTAGAAAATTTTTGGGAAATTAAAAAAGCCCCGATGTGGTCATCGGGGCTTCGGGGTTAGCGACTACGCTGGACAGGTCTCTGCATCATGCGCGGCCAGGGGATTCCGCGCATGAACCACCTTCCAGCGTAGGGGCGTTTGGGGGTGGAGTTGGGATGATATCAAATCAAAATTTGCACGGCGAATCGAAGAACTCAATTTGATGACACAGTTTAGACCGCGAGATTTTCTTTTTGCGGCGACGGCTTGCTGAAAACCTGCCGTTCGCGCCCGCGATCGTCAAAACCGCGGCGCGGCTCGAATGCCGTGGCGTCGTCTTCCGGTTTTTCGGCTTGCCGGCGGCGATACCAGATGAATCCGGCAGCGCCGGCGATGATCATCACGCCGAGCGCGAGCCAAAACCATGGGAAGGCGGAGCCGGCTGCCGGCGTCGCAATCGTTTCCGGCGAAGTTTCGGGAACGAGGCTGTGATCTTCGCCATTCGTGGCCGGCGTCTCAACCTGTGGCGTGGGCGCTGGCGGCGCTTGAGGTTGCACGGACTGGCTAATGACTTCAGGCGCTTTCGCCGTCGCAGCCTTTTCCTGTTCTCCGATCAACGTGTTGACTCGCGTGATCGTTCGAGAACGCCGCAGCTCGTTGATCACCGAGGCCGAGGGCAGCAAAATCTCTTCGCCAACTTGGAGATGGCCCGGTTTCGGCGCGCGATTGACCAGCGCCAGCTCGCGCCACCGCTTGGGGCTGCCGTAATATTGCTTGGCCAGCTTGCTCAACGATTCGCCTTTTTGCACTTTATGAACGCGCGGCTCGTCGAGAAATTTGCGTTTGCTCCACAGCACCTCGCCGTGCGAAAACATTAGAAAAAATCCGCCGGCGAGAAACAGCGTGAGAAAAAATTTCTTCATGATTCACCTCGTTAAAATTTGAACTCCGGGAATTGCGCCACGCTCATTATATTTCTCCTCCGGGCCGCAAGACTCGGCGCAATAATTTGTACAACAAAACGGCGGCGCTCGAAAAGAAAATTCCCATAATGAAAACCTTGTTGTAAAGCATGGGAGAGTTTTGGCTGATCCAGGTCCCAAGCGAAGCGCCGGCAATGCCGATCGGATAATGCGCCAAACGCATCCAGCCGGCCAGGGCGCCCTCTTCGCGGTCGCTGCCGCCGAGCAAATGCGCCACCACCCATCCCAACATCGCAGTTAAGAAAAACGGCAAGGTTTTCATGTGCATACCCGTTTAAATAAAATAGGCTTCATCAAAAAAAGATAAATTTAAAAACTCCGGCTTTATGCTTTTAAATCTTGCGGCGCCGTTAAATCAAGCAAAGGTATTGCCAAACTTCATCGTTTCGGAATTTGGCCGATAGAAGCTTGCCGCAAGAAGCTTGAAAACAGGACTTTACTGATTAGGATGCCGGGTGAGATGAAAGCACAAGAAGCGTAAAGAATGATGGCGGGAAAAAAGAAAGGTGTAAATCTTACGCGAAGAAGCAGATTGGCTGGGGAAAATTTACGAAAGGCGATATGGCGTTGTTGAGCAAGGACAGGCGCGACTTGAAATTATCTCCACTATTGACTGATGAGAAAATTTTACTTTCGCGGAATTGAATGAGCCGGGCGAGGGGATCAAGCCTCTTCTTGGCGATAGCGCGCCAGTTTATTGTGCAGCGTTTTTAAGCTGATGCCTAAGATTTCCGCGGCGCGTGTTTTGTTGTTGTTGTTCGCAGCGAGCGTGCGCAGAATGATCCGGCGTTCGGCCTCGTCCATCGTGGCGCCGAGCGGAATATGAATTTCCGCCGAATCTTCCTGGTCAAACAAATATTTGGGGAGATCGCTCACGGCAATCTGGCGTCCGGCGCAAAGCAAAACCGCGCGTTCGATCACGTTGCGCAATTCACGAACGTTGCCCGGCCAGGTGTGGCGCGAAAGCGTTTCCAAAGTTTCCCGCGAAAAGCCTTGAATGCGTTTGCCGGATTTGGCGCAGTAACGCTGGAGAAACTCCTGCGCCAGCAGCGGCAAGTCGCCGATACGCTCGCGCAGCGGCGGCAATTCGATCTCAACCACGGCCAGGCGATAAAACAAATCCTCGCGCAGGGTCTTCTCTTTGACGGCGCGGCGCGCATCGCGATTCGTCGCCGCAATCAGGCGCACATCGACGGTGATTTCCTTGCGGCCGCCGAGCCGGCGAAATTTTCTTTCCTCCAGCGCGCGCAGCAGCTTGGCCTGCAATTCATACGGCATTTCGCCGATCTCGTCGAGAAACAGCGTGCCATGATCCGCCAGCTCGAAGCAGCCCGGCTTTTCATTCAGCGCGCCGGTAAACGCGCCCTTTTCGTGGCCGAACAGCTCGTTCTCCAAAATGTCCGCCGGCAGCGCCGAGCAATTCACCGGAATGAAGGGCGCTTTATCGCGCGGGCTGCGTTGATGGATGGCGCGCGCCACCAGCTCTTTGCCGGTGCCGCTCTCGCCGGTAATGAGAATGCTGGCGTCGGACTTGGCGACGGCTTCGGTCAATTTGTAGATTTCGCGCATCGATTCGCTTTGCCCGATCAAATCTTCGTAGCGCGTCAATTCGCGCAACTGCGTGGCCATGGCGCGATTGGAAAGCGTGAGCGCATTTTTTTCAACGGCTTTGGCGATGACCTGTTTCAAGCGCGCGCCTTCGACCGGCTTGGTCAGGTAATCGTACGCGCCGTTGCGCATGGCCTCGACGGCGGAGTCAATCGTGCCGAAGCCGGTCACCATGATCAACTCGGTCGGCAAATTTTTTTCGCGCAGGCGGCGCAGCAAATCAAGCCCGCTGAGATCAGGCAGCGATAAATCAACGACAGCGACGGCGATTTCTTCGTCTTGCAATGCTTGCCAGGCCTCGGTGCCGCTCGTCGTCGTGGAAATTGCGTAGGTTTCATCGAGCAGAGTTTCGAGCGCGGCCAACACGCCAGGCTCGTCATCAACCAGCAAAATTTTCTCGCGGGAATCAGGCAAGGATTTCCTCCATGAAAATGAAAGTCTCGGATGCCGGACAGGCGGTTGTTCGTCCTACTTCAATTGCGCCGTAAAAGCGACAACTTGATTTTGCACTTTGTCCAGCTCGTTGGCAACGAGAGCGAGATGCTTGAGCAGGCGTTCCTGCTGCGGCCCGGCGTTCTTCTGCGCGAGCATTTGCGCCGCCTCGAGGTTGAGCCTGGCGGTATGAATCGGCCCGCGCAAATCGTGCGCGAGCTTGTCGAGAAGTTTTTTGAGATCGGAGGTGGTCATGGTGATTCAGGATTTAGAAAGACGATTTTTTCTAATTTCGTAACCTTGCTCAGCTTTTCATCGGCACAGACGAAACAATCCAATCTATTTTGAATTTTTAAATCCATGGCAATGGCGAGTTGCAGCGAATCTAACGTGCGAAGCCCGCGTTTCGTGGCATGTTTGACAAGAAGTTTTATGGCGGAGCGGCCGTGTTTTTGTGCTAGCATGATAACGGCAAACTTTCCAGCAACAATATCAGCAAAAAATCTGCGGTGAGAAATGCGAAATGCAGCAACACCAATTTCGCCTATTCGCACTTTTTTTGCCAAAGTTGAGACGAGTTCAATGATCGATAAATCAGAAATAAAAACTCGATTGCTTGAATCGTCAATAATTTGCTTGACTTCTGGCCTGCCAATCTCAGTATGATAGTATTTGACTAAGCCGCTCGTATCAAACATATAGCCAGCCACTTACCGCTCCTCTCTTTCGGCGATGACATCTCGTGACAAAGAGCCTTTAATTTTGGTAAGAGCGGCTCTGACTTTTGTTATGGATATGTTGTTGTCCGCTTTTTCTAAAATGTATTGGCCAAGTTCGGTTCGAAAAAATTCGTCGTTTCCGTTGCGCGAAAATTTATTTCCCGTGGATTTAGTTGATTTTGTATCCAGCCATTGGCTCAAGCGGCGGTGAATTTCCATTTGTTGTTTATATGATAGCTGCGCCAAAATTTCCAAAATTGCCGAGTCCCCGCCGTTTTTGTCGATGCTTTTTGAAGTGACTTGCATAGTTGATCTCCAACAGTGATATTTTTGCCAAGAATTAAAAAAATAACGCCCGACTGCAAATTAGCGATTTTTTGTCGACAAATCAAGACATAATTCTTTTCGCGGATGGCTTGGCATTTTAAACACAACTCAAGCCCTATGCCCCATTCCCCAGCCATTTCTCCAGCATGCCCAAAATATCCTTGCTCTCGAAAGGCTTGGTGAGATAATCATTGCAGCCGGCGGCGAGGGCCTTTTCGCGGTCGCCTTTCATGGCGCGGGCGGTCAACGCCACGACCGGAATGTGCGCCAATTGTTTCTGCGCTTTGAGCATGCGCGCGACTTGATAGCCGTCCATGTTCGGCATCATAATGTCCATCAAAATGAGATCGGGACGCTGATGCTGCGCCGCCAGCAAGGCTTTTTCGCCGGCTTCGGCAAACTCCACTTTATACCCGGCGTTTTCCAAAATGAATTGCATCGCGTAACGCGTGTTTTCATCGTCCTCGATAACTAAAATGCGCGGCGATTTGGGGCGATGGCTCAAAGGAAAACGCAACGACAGCCGCCCGCGTTTTTTGGCGCCGGCCTTTCCATCAACACCCTTGCTTTTTGATTCACCGCCGGCGCGAGCTTTTTCGGCGCGGCTGCTGCGGGCGACAGCGCGCACCGGCGCCGTCGAGGGCGGAATGTGAATCGTAAACTTCGAGCCTTTTCCCGGCTCGCTCTCGACTTCGATGTCGCCGCTCAAAATCATGAGCATTCTTTTTGAAATGGCGAGGCCCAGGCCGGTGCCGCCGTGGCGCCGAGTCTCTGAATTTTCCAATTGCCGGAAAGGCTCGAAAATTTCCTTTTGTTTTGATGATGAAATTCCGATGCCGGTATCGCGCACCGAGATCACCAGCGTGGTGCTGCGGGCGCGCGCCCAAATTTCGATTTCGCCTTTTTCAGTGAATTTAACGGCGTTGCCCAATAGATTAGTCAGAACTCGCGACAGTATGCTGCGATCACAGCGGAAACGGTCGGGCAGATTTTCGCCGAGCCGCACGCGCAGAGCCAATTTTTTTTGCTCGCACAACGGACGGATTGATTCCGTCGCTTCGCGGATGATCTGCGCCGGCACAAACTCTTCGATCACGGCTTCCATTTTGCCGGCTTCGATTTTGCTGAGATCCAAAATATCATTGAGCAATCGCAGGAGATTCTTGCCGCTGCGTTGCACGACGATGAGCTGGCGCTTTTGCTCGGGGTTGAGCTTGCCGGGCGTTTCGTCCAACAAAATCTCGGAGAACTGCAGAATGGAATGCATCGGCGTGCGCAGCTCGTGCGAAACACTCGCCAAAAATTCCGAGATCAATTGATTGGCGCGTTCCAGGGCCATCGCCTTTTCGTCGGTCTCGTGAAAAAGCCGCGCGTTCTCGATGATCAACGCCGCGCGGTCGGCAATATCGGCGGCGAAATCAGCGTCGTTGGGATGCTGGAAAACGGAATCGGAAACGCCGGACGGCAGCAAATAAGCCATGACGCCGATGCTGCGGCCGCGTGATCGCATGGAAACGAGCTGGGCTTTGGCAACCGGCCGGTTGTTGTCTTTGAAGGCAAGCAACGGTTCTGATGATTTGGTTTTGGCGACTTCGGCAAGAATCGATGGCGGCAGTTCCGCTTGATTCAAATCGATTTGAACGATATCGGCGGTGGTTGCCGTGGTAAAACGCGGCAACAGCGTTTCAGAAAATTCATTCGAATCGAGCAGGCGGCTTTTAGGCCGGTCACTTCTCGAGGTGATCGTGCCCAAAGCGCAAAGCCAGCGGCGCTCGCCGAACGGCTGCACCAGCACCAAACATGGCCGCGAAAAAGCCTGCACGCCGATGCCGGCGATTTCGGCCACCACTTGTTCGACCGTGCCGGCGACGCGAAAAGCTTTTCCGATATCCGCCAACACCCGCGCTTGCCGCTCGTTGCGTTGATGCAGCGCCAACAAACGGCTGTTCTCGATGGCGATCGCCGCGTCATCCGCAAGAATTTCGAGATCGCGAACCTGCTGCAAGTTCGGGCGGTAACCTTCCGACGGGTTGAAAACTATGATGAGGCCAATCAATTGATCGCGGGAACGAATCGGCACCAGCAAGCCATCGTTCGGCAGCCAATCGCCGTTGGCCGGAACTTCCAGCGATGCCGGAATGAAAATAGGACGGCCGCCGGTCCACTGGCGCGAGTCGATAAAAAAAGATTCGCTGAGGCGAAAGCGTTCCAACAGATAAGGCGCCAGCTCCGAGTAGGGCATTTGCTGCATCGGCCGCAACGACGGGGCGTTGCGGTTGGCAAAGCCGCTTTGGGCGACCAACTGAAAGATTTCGTTGTCGCGGCGCTGGAGAATCAAAACGCATTGCCATCCCAACGCGGCGGCGGCTTCGCTGACTTTTTGCATGATCAAATCGAGGCCGACGTTGAGGCGAATGTCTTCGCCGATTTCCATCAATTTGGCGAGTTGATCGATGCGCCGCTGCAATTCACCGGTGCGGCCTTGCAGCGAGGCCTGGTGCTGCTTGCTGCGGACAATCTCCGCCGTCTTCGCTTCAAGCTCTTCGGCTTGCAGACGCAACTTTTCCTCGAGATCCTTGCGGGCGGTGGTGTCGCGCTCGATCCAAAGATGGCGAATGATTTTTTCGTCGGCGCCGGCAATCGGGATAACCGAGAGGTCGCTGATGAATTCGCCGCCGTCCTGCCGGCGGCTGATCATTTCGCCGCGCCAGGATTTGTGTTGCGCGAGCCGGCGATTGATCTCATTCCAGCGTCCGGCCTCGCCCTCGTCGTGATAAAACTGCGGCGTTCGACCGATCATTTCGCTGCGCGCAAAGCCGGTGATCCGCTCGAACGCTTCGTTGACGTAAAGAATTTTGTTGCCGGCGTCGGTGATGACCATGGCGTCCATCGCGTTTTCGACACCCTGCTGAAAAATATGAAGATCTTTGGTTTTCTCGGCGACGATATCTTCGAGCGAGCGCGCCGCCAGATGCCGCGTTGTCAAATCGAGCAAACTGAGATGAACGCCGAAGATTTTTTCGTATTTATCCTGCAACGGCGCGGCAAAAATTTGCAAAAATTTTTCTTCACCGGCGATCACGTGGCGAATTTCCACCAATGAAGAACGGCCGCGGCGAGCTTCTTGCGCCGACGGCAAAAGTTTTTCGTTCAGCTCGCGCGGCAACAGGCTGGAAAATTTTTGCCCGATGACTGCTGCGGCATCCAACGGATCAGCAGATTCATTTTGGGGAGCGGATGAAGTTTTTTTCGAGTCGACGGCTTGAGCTGATTTGGCAGCCCCGACAGCTCCCACGGTTTTCATAAACTGCAAAAATTGCAGATTGGCATAGGTTGCCCGTTCATCACGATCGAGATGCAGCACAGCCTCCCGCGTAAATTCGAGAATGGCGGCTTGCCGCTGATTTTCGTCTTCGAGCTTGATGGTATTTTCCAGCAGGCCGGTGCGCAGCTCCGATTCCAGGCGCAGAAAGCGGACGTGATCGGCAAAGAGCGCGGCGATAACTAAAAAAACGGCGAAACCGAAAACGGCGTAAGCTAAAAGCGGCAAATGGCGCGCGAAATAAAAGATGGAGATGCCGCCGGCAAAAACGAGCGAGGCGAGCGCCAGCCAAAACCACAACGCGACGCGTTCACGCCAAAGCCGGTAGAGCGCAATGCCGGCGGCGATCAAAAAAATTCCGGCGGCAATGCCGGCAAAAATTTGACGCAGGGCTTCATTTAATGGAAAATCAAAAATGCCATAGCCTTCGACGGCGCCGCAAAGCGTGAGCAGCGCCACCATTCCCCAGCACACCAGTTGCCAGCGGAAAAAAATCCGGCGCGACTGTCGCGGTTCGGCGAGGCGTGAGGGCGAAACCGCGGCGGCGAACCATAATCCGCATATTCCAAGGCAGAAGAGATAAAAGAAAAGCTCGCCGCTGAATAATTGCTGTACCCACGCCAAGCCGAGCAGCGCGTGGCCGATGGTGACAAGAATAAAAATGGCGGTAAGAAACATGACGGCGGACAGGCCGGCCAAAACGCCGAGACTTTGCAAGCGATAAGCGCGCTCCGCCAGCGCGGTTGCAAAGAGCGCTAAAAAAGCGGCGATGCTGAGAATGGTGGCTGACGCGCTTGCATCAAGGGTGAAAGCTTCAGCGCCTTTTAAAAATGAATCGAACATAAATGGTTTTAAAACGTAATCTGTAAAACTTAAAGCTTCATGCGCAAACGAAAAGCGGTTTGCTTGCAAAAGTCCGGCGCAATCAAGCCAATTTGGATAATCCGTTAACCGGCAGGTTCAATATATACGCCCAGACCGTGGTTTCGCCCTGGTCGGTTTGAACCGGGATCAATTTGCGCACAAACAGGCTGCGCTCAGCTTGATCCGGCCAACAGCCTTCGATAACGTCGAGCGTTTCAAAAAAAGTGAGGGGATCGAAAATTTCAAATAATTCGCCGTGAATAAGCCGGCGCTCGCCGTGCGGTTGTAATGAGGATTGCTCGGCAGACCGAGATGCCGGCGCGGAATGATTTCCGTCTGTAATGTCAAGCATCAGCCCCGGGAAGTCGCCGAGAGCATAGAGCGCGCCCGAAACCGCCGCTGTCGAAAGAAATTTTGCTTTTTGTTCGGAAAGAAAGCGCCCGCGTTCCATGCCGCGCATGAGCGAACCATAAACAAACAGCAGGTTGTGCGACTCAAGTGAATCCATTCACTTCTACCTTATTAATCCTGATTGCATGCGATAGTTTTAACTGCTGGTTATTTTTAGCGCTAAAACCCATCGCCGGCATTAAACAATTGTCATTTTAATATAAAAAGTTTGGCCTGGAATGCAAATAGAAAAGCAGGATGGAAAAATGAAAGCAGGATGGAAAAAATTTAAATTTTTTTGAAAATACTTGCAACCTTTTGAGGGGCAGTTCCGTCTAATATATCAAAAGAAAGTTATTGAAGAATTCAAAACGATATTTCGCCGCAAAAAGCGGATTGATTCAAAAATAATCACCGCGTCTAAGATCAAACTTGGACGCGGTGTTCACCATACAAAGAACCTCCCGCGTGACCTAAGGAAAAGGCGATCCACGCCTGTGGATTGCCTTTTCCATTTTATTTATCATCCAACCGAGTTCAAAATAATTTCGCCGATTAGCAGTTTTTCAAGGCTGGTTTAATCTCCCGCAACATACGGTTCCTGCTCAAATTGTTTGGAAATTTGTTCGGGTGTGGCTAAGGGCAAGGTGACAACGAGCTGCGTGCCGCCCTTGGGGACAAAATTAATTTCCACCGTGCCGCCGCTTTGTTGCACGAGCTGGCGCAGTTTCCATAAGCCAAGCCCCGGATGCGCCGTCGCTTTGGTTTTGAAGAACGGCAAAAAGACTTTGCTGACGAGCTCGGGACTCACGCCGCGTCCATTATCCGTTAGAATCAAGCGCAGGCGCGATTGCGCCTCCAGCTTTTCAAGATTAACGGTGACTTCCGTGGCTTCGGCTTCGCGCGAATTGCGGATCGCTTCGTCGAGGCCGGCTTTAATTTGGGGTACGGCATTGACCCAAAGCGGTGCGGCTATTTCAGGAAGTTTAACCGTTAAAAATTTTGCCCACCGGCGCGACAACTCATGCAAGATGTTGCGAAGATCGAGCGGCGCAGCTTGGGCCTTGGCGATGTACGTCCCGAACTCCGTGAGCTGCCGCAGTATCGCAGTCATTTCACCCGCCGAGCCGTATGCCCAGTTGATGACTTCAACCGGATTCACCGGTTTGATCGCGCCGGAATCGTCGCGGCGCGATACGCCCATCGTCAACGCGTTTTTCAACAGATCGAGATAACCTTGAATGCCGGCCAGTTTGTTGTTCAAAATGTCGCCCATACCGGCCAACAAGTCGAGCAGCGCCAGTTGTTTTTGGTTTTCGACGAGATTTTGCTCAAGCTGCCGCCGCTCGCTGATGTCTTCACAGGTGAGAATAACGTACCGCAAGCCCCCATTCTCATCTTCAACATTGCAGGCATGCACGCGGCAAGGGAACTTTCTGCCGTCGCGACGCAACCCCTCAATCTCTAAACCGCTTTGATTCGCGACGTTTTCCAAATGCCCGTTGGATGACGGTGTGGCGCGTTTTTCTTCGCGCAGCGCCGCCCACAGCATGTCGCGGGTCATCGTCTCGCTGGCAAGCAGATTATGAATTTCCCGATCGTGCAAATCTTTTACTGAATACCCAAAAAGCTCGGCGGCGGTTAGGTTCGCTTCGAGGACGAAACGCTTGTTATCGACGACCAGCATCCCCACGGGCAAGGAATCTTTAATATTGGCAAGAAAATCGTATGTTTCTTGCAAGTTGTGCGTTTTTTCGGCGACAAGCTGTTCCAGCTCGGCGTTGTGCCGGCTGATTTGCCGCAAGCGCCAACGATGGCCGCCATAAATGAATCCGGCGATCACAATCAGGCTGCTGAGAATAAACCAGGCGCGCAGGTAAAACGGCGGCACGATTTCGAATCGAAGTCGCGTCGTTTCGGTCGAAGCCATGCCGAGGGCGTTGCCGCCGCGCAGATGAAAAGTATATTTTTTCGGCGCTAAATTAGTGTAGCGCACCCGCCCATCAGCGGTTGCATTCAACCAACCATTGTCGAATCCCTCCAAATAATATTGCGAGCGCGTGTACGTTTCGTTGATAAAGGATAACGTATGAAAATAAAAAATGACGGAGTTTCTGGCTTTTAATTGGAGGTCGCTGTGGAAGGCGTAAAATCGTCCATCGGCTTCGATCGCTTGAAGGTGAACGCGGGGCGTTGGCGCCACAAAAGGCAGGCGCTCCGGGTCGAGCTTCGTCGCGCCGGAGGCCGTGCCGAACCAGAGATTGCCCTGTCGATCACACCAGCTTGCGCGCGTGTTGCATTCGTTATCCGCCAGGCCGTGAACGGCGGTGAGGTGAAAAAACGGCTTTATTTTTTCCGGGGCTTTGGCCGCATGATTGGCCTCGTCCTGGCGGCGATTGAGAAATTCCGCCAAACGCGCGGCTTCAAAACAATCAACACCGGAATTTGTGCCAAACCACAAACGCCCGCGCTGATCTTCCGTGATAAAATAAACTACGTCGTTCGCCAGACCCTGAGCGCTGTTCAAGACCAGAAACGCGCCGTTTTGATACAAAGCCACGCCTCCGCGCCGCGTGCCGAACCACAGCCGGCCTTCCCGGTCTTCATAGATGCAATAAACATTTTCCTCCGGCAAGCCCGCTTCATTGCGCCGGAAAACTTTTTCCGTTTGGCCGTCGCGCAAAAACAACCCGGCCGTCGTTGCAATCCACAGCCGGCCTTGGCGGTCTTGATGAATCGAATTGACCGTGTTGCTGGGCAGACCCCGTTCAAGATCCAGCGCGGTAAATTTTCCGCCGGCAAAACGCAGTGCGCCGGCGCGGTTGGTGGCGAGCCAGACGTCGCCGTTCGGGGCGCAATACAAATCATTGATGCGATCATCCGGCAAGCCGGTTTGTCTGGTGTGAATTTGCCAGGTTTTTCTATTGCTGATCAAATCTTCCGACGGCAGGCGAACAGCGCCTTGCTGCGTGCCGATCCAAACGGCGCCCGAAGGCTCGCGATCGATCGCGCGCACAACGTTGTGCGGCAGGCCGTGGCGGGTGTCGCGGAGAACCAGTGAATCTTCATCGACGATGGCCAGGCCGCCGCCGCTGGTGCCAATCCAAATTCGCCCGCGGCGATCTTCCCAAAAACTGTAGACCGTCGCCGCCGGCAGGCCGTTGCTCGACGAATAGTTTTCGAGATAATTCCCGAACAATTTATAAACGCCGCCGCCCCAGGTTCCGATCCAAAGGTTGTTTTCATAATCGACGCCGAGCGCGCCGATGCGATCGATCGACAAGCCTTGACGGTGACCGATGCGGCGAAAAATTTCGTGCTTGGAAAAACCGTTTGCTGCCCGGCTTGTTGCCGGTGCGACGGCCGGCGTTTCACTGAAGAAAAGCGGGTCGAGTTGAAATAACCCATCGAGCGCGCCAACCCACAAACGCCCTTGTTGATCTTGCGCCAAAGCCGAGATATTGGCGTTGCGGAACCCTTTTTTTTCTTCAATCGTTCTCAGCCGGCGGTTTTCGGCGCGCGTCAGTCCGGCTGCCGTGCCGATCCACATCACGTCGTCGCGGTCACACAGAAGCGCGCGGACGCGATTGTGAGCCAAGCCGTCGGCGGTGGTGAGCGTTTCAACGAGATCGCCGCGCCAAATATTCAGGCCATCTTCAGTGCCGCTCCAAACGCTGCCGTCTTTGGCAAGCGCAAGCGCGTAAACAAAATTATTGTCGCCGCCGGCTGGGGTGATTTTTTTGACAAACCCGGTTTCCGACAGGCAGGCAATACCGCCGCGCGTTCCAATCCACAACATGCCCGAGCTGTCTTCGAGAAGGCTCGTCACGTAATTATCCGGCAGGCCGTTGGCGGTGGTAAAAACTTCGAGCGTCGTATCGCTCGTGGCCGGATCATATTTTAGGCGAACCAAACCCTCGTCGGTGCCGATCCACATCGCGCCGCGCCGGTCTTGATGGATTTTAGGAACGGCGCAATTAACCAGGCTATCCGGAAGCGCCGGGCGTTGAAATGAGCGGCCGTCGTAACGCGCCAAACCATTTTCGAACGTGCCAAACCATAAATAACCGGCGCCATCTTGATAAATGGAGACCACTTCGCTTTGCGGCAGGCCGTCGTTGGTGCCGTAATTGCGAATTTGCAGAAGTTGGCCGAATAGCGAAGTGTGGGCAAACATTAAAACCAGCCACGCTCCAACTCGCATGATTCGTCTCATCATGCTTTCACCACAAAACTAAATTATTCCCTTTGGGCGGCAGTGATTTTCACAACCAGCTTTGGAAGGTCTTCGCCTCAGCCAGGAAGTGGGACGCAAGATCGTGAGGAATAGAAAGCGATGTCGGGCGCGATGCAGTGCTCTCTTCCAAAGGCTCAACGTAACACTCCCTGAGCTTCACAGCGATGCCATCAGGCCAAGATAAATTTTGCGGGAAATCGCCGCAATTATCCGATTGGCCGATTTTTCCTCTTGAATTCCTCTCGTTAATACCACCAGCACGTAAGGCTTGCGGGCAGTAGTTGGCTTTTTGTCAAATTCCGATTTCGGAAACACAATCGCGGCGTCGTGGGCAATTTTTGTGATGGAACCGGTTTTGTTTCCGGCAACAGTTCCCTCCGGCAAACCGGCTGGAATTGCGTCGCGGAATTTTTGCCGCTGGAGAATCGCCAACATGCTGTCGCAAGCGGCCCCGCTTAGCGGGGCGCGTTTCTCGGCAATCATCTGCAGCGTCAGCATCAAATCGAAAGCATCGGTTTGATTGTTCCAGCCGCGTTGATACGCTTTAATGTCTTCAACCCCGCGCCGGACTTGCATATTCTTAATGCCCAATTCGCGCAAGGTCGCTGTCACATTCTCCGCGCCAACCAGCTCGATGAGCAGATTCGCCGCGAGATTGCTGCTTACGGTAATCATCTGCTCGACAAGCTGGTGAATGGTTATCTTTTTGCCGATGGTGTTATAAATCAACGAGTCGCTATCGTCGCTAACATTCAAATGATAAGGTGAGCCATCAACAATACTGGCAAATTGATTTTTTATCGTGATGGAATCATCGAGGCCGAATTTTCCCTTTTCAGCCTGCCGAAACACTTCGATCATTACCGGCACTTTCATCGTGCTCGCCGCGTGCATCATTTGCCGCTCGTGAAAGAAAAATTCTTTGCCGGTTTCGAGATCGCGAAAAGCGACGCTGATTTCAGCTTGCAAGCTATCAGCAAGGTGTTGAAGGTAATTCTGAAAGGCGAGTGTGGAATTTGCGGGATCTGAGACGCTTGTGAGATTGGTTGCTGAGGGAAGAGATGTTGCTCGATTTCGTTTGGCGGCTGGCGGCGGCGTTGGTAAGCCCAATTTGCGATGCCCTCCACCGCTCGATTTATAAATCGCGCTCGGGTGAATAATCCGAGCGCGAAACAGCATCGGCAAGCCCTGAAAAACTGCCAAGCCGCCGGAATGCCACAATTCCTTCCAACCGCTCAAGGGCTTTTCTAAGTTTGCGAATCCAAGCATGACAAACGTAACGATGATCATTCGCATGTCTGTCTTTCACGCTCCTACTCGTACTCTTACTCTTACTCGTACTCTTACTCCTACTCACATTACAAACGGCGAGTAAGAGTAAGAGTACGAGTACGAGTAGGAGTAAGAGTTTTATTTTAACTGCCGCAGAATTTCATCCAGCTCCGGAAAACGCCCAACTTGCTTTTTCGAAAAAATCATTTTCCCGTCATTGGCGACTTCAAAAACGCCGCCGCTGCCTTCGATCAGCTCGATGTGAGCGCCGGGGAACCGCTGCGTGAGTTCGGCCTTCAAACTGGAGGCCCGAGGCAAATAGTTTCAAACACCGCAATATTTGATCGTAATTTTCATTCGTAAATTTTGCTCCCTTAAAAAACCAAAATCCCATCTTCTTTCGTCATGTCACAGCCGGATCAAACCAAAACTTCTTCGCCCAAAACTTTTTCCCGGCTTCTTCGGCGTTTGGGAATGGCCGAGGGAAAATCGTCGTACCCGCCTTGCAGATTTTCGGGATTCAAGGCTTGCAAATAATCCGGCACAAAACGGCCGTCCTTGCGAATCATCTCGCTGTCAAACCAGATTTCGCCGCCGCCAAACTCCGGCGTTTGAATCATCACCATGTCCCAATGAATCTGCGAGCGGTTGCCGTTGTCGGCGTTCTCATACGCATTGCCGGGCGTAAAATGAAACGAGCCGGCGATTTTCTCATCGAAGAGAATGTCGAGCATCGGCCGGGTGATGAAAGGATTGAAGCCGAGCGAAAACTCGCCGACGTAACGCGCGCCGTCATCCGTATTGAAAATCTCATTCAAGCGCGCCGACTTTGCCGCCGAATCCGCCGTTGCGTCGATGATTCTGCCGTTGCGAAATTCGAGCTTGATGTCCGAGAACGTCACGCCCTGATAAATCGTCGGCGTATTAAAATGAATCACGCCGTTCACCGAGTTGCGCACCGGCGCGGTGAAACATTCGCCGTCGGGAATATTGTACTCCCCGCCGCACGGAATCGCCGGAATGTCTTTGATGCTGAATTGCAATTCGGTTTCCGGGCCGAGCAGGCTCACGCGGTCGGCACTTTCCATTCTCTCTTTCAGCGCTTCCATCGCGCTGGTCATACGGTCATAATCCATCGTGCAGACGTCGAAATAAAAATCTTCAAACGCCTCGCTGCTCATGCCGGCCTGCTGCGCCATCGAAGAGTTCGGGTAGCGCAACACCACCCATTTGGTTTTCAAACGAATGTCGTGATGCACCGGCTGAAAAATGTGGCGCTGCAAATAGCTCATCTTGATGCCGGGAACGTCCGACATCTCGCAAATGTTGTCGTTGCCGCGCACGCCGATGTAAGCGTCCATGCGCTCCATCCGGTATTTCTCGATCTCGCCGAGCAGCCGGAAAGCCTCCTCGCCGTATTTGCGATAGAGCTGGCGCAGCACTTTGTTGTGCTTGGTCTCAACAATCGGTATCGCGCCGCGATCAACTGTAGCGGCAATCAGTTCATTGACAAAGGCATCCGGAACGTCGAAAGCTTCTATTAAAACCCGTTCGCCTTTTTGCAGGCGAGTGGAATGAGAAGTCAACACCTCGGCCAGCCGTGCAAGTCGTGGATCAGTCATAACTACTCTCGTCAAAGTTGAAGTTCATGGTGCCGTGATCGCGCGACAGGCACTCATTTGGGTTTAGCTTCAGACAATGTCATACCTCATTTCTACCCGTGAAAACAACGGGCGAAGCCTAACCCAAAGAAGCAATCCTTGCGGGATTACGGCACAATATAGTGAATTTAAGCCAGTTTGTCAACAGCCGAGTTCATTTTTGGCCATTTTCATGAAGGCCGTTACGGGTGCATGAAATGTCAAAAATTTTTTGCGAACTCGATGCTTGAGCGGCTTCAACGACAAAATTGTAATACCTGCATGTAAAAAAGGATGCGGAGGGCTGGCGGGAATTTTTATGGGTTTTGCCCCAGGATGAAACCGAAAGCGTTTTAGATCATCGACTTTGTTACAGCCATACGATATAAACAAAATAACGATCTTCACTTCCCCTGCTTCGCGCCACCTTATCCAGCCCTCTGCCACAATCTCATACGCCAAATAGTCGTTGACATCACTTGGCACCTTTCATTTGGCAATGCAGTTTCTTTTTTGTTACAAACGGCAAATCGTAGGCCAATTAGTTTGTGGATGAATGAATTTTAAATTTCAAATACTTATCATGATCATTCTGATCTGATGGCAATTTCCAAATCGAAAGAACTGTTAAGTTTTGATACAACTCAAGAGTTCTTCGATGAACGCTTGTGTCAAAATATTAACGACAATTGGGTGTGAAAAGTTCACAATAACAGGTAGGAAAAATAAAAGGCTTCCCCAAACTTTGTAGTTGGCTCAGTTACATCTGCAGAGCGTGGTCATGCTCGTTAAGGCTGAGATTGTGATGCAACATTTATGTTGCACCACATTGTTTTTTAACATGCTCCAAAAATAAATCTTAACGAGCATAATTGGGGTTGCGGCGTAAAGCGTTACGATACCGGCTTCAAAAAAGCAGCAATCCGTTCCAACCCTGCCTGCAACACCTCAGTAGCGCAGCCGTAGCCGATGCGGAAATGCTGTTCGACTTCAAAGCAAAAACCGGGGACGATGAGCACGCCTTGTTCTTCGACGAGCCGGCGCCCAAACGTTTCGGAATCCATCGCGGCAAGATATTGTACAAACGCGGTGGTGCCGGCCTGCGGCGTTTGCAATTTGACGACGTTGCGATGCGCCGACGCCCACTCGGTGAGCAAACGATGATTGCGATTGAGAATCTGCCGGTTGCGCGCCAAAACTTTGTCGCGGTGGCGAATCGCGGTTTCGGCCAGCAAATCGGAAATTTTCGGCGGGCTGATGCTGATATAATCGCGAAAGCGCAAACAAGCTTCCCGCACTTCCGGCTCAGAAGCCCTTGCGGGCGGCGCGACAATCCAGCCGGTGCGCAAGCCGGGCAGGCCGAAAACTTTTGACAGACTCATCGAAGTGATCGTGCGACCGCTTTTCAAAGCGGTGAGCGGCGGCGCGACGGCGTGTTGATCATACGCTAAACCGCGATAAACTTCATCACACAAAACCCACGCGCCCGCGCTCTCGCCCAATTCTACCAGCGTTTGCAGTTGCTCGGCCGTAAACGCCATGCCGGTTGGATTATTGGGGGAATTAATGATGAGGAGCTTCGTCGGCTTTTCCAGCAGTTTGCGAATTTCGGTAAAATCCGGATCGCAGCGGAAATCCCACTTGCGCACCTCCGCGCCGAGATACGCCGCGATTTGCCAGAGCTGCTGATAAACCGGCCAGGTACACACCACGCGATCGCCGGGATTCACCAGCGCGTGCATGAGCAGCCAGTTCGCTTCAATGGCGCCGTGCGTGATGAGAATATCATCGGCGGATTTGCCCGGATACATCTCCGCAATCGCGCTGCGCAGTTCCGTGCGGCCGAGATTGACGCCGTAATCAAGCTGGCAGGCGGCAATGCGCTCCGGCAGCGTGGCATCCATCGCGTACAACTCTTCGACTTTTAGCGGAAACGTGCCGGTCTCGGCCAAATCATACGGAATGGTCCATTCGTATTTGCCGATCCAGCGTTCGACGAGGAAGGTTGGAATTTTCATATTTTGGAAGTTGGTGATTGATGGTTGATTTTCAAATTCGGGTTTGGCGCCGCCCAGAGGCGGACGAGAAAATGCGCCAGCCCGCTTTCAAAATCCGGTTTCGGCGCTCCGAGTTTTTTCATTTGTTGATGAATAAAAACAATTCCAAATCCCGCCCGTTCCATGTATCCATGAGCGAGAAGAATTTGCGCTAAAATCGGGTTGCGCGCCCGCGTCACCCCGCCGGCCAAAATGCGCTCGATAGTCAGCTCGCTGGGCAACGGGCCGGGACTTTGAATTTCCAAACGCTCGTCAAATAAACGAATTTGAATCGGTTCGTTGGCGCTGTAATCACGATGCGCGACGGCATTGGCAACCGCTTCGCGCACGGCGGCAAGATCGTATTCCGTCACATCACGTCGCTGCGTTTCGCCGTCTGGAAATATCGGAAACGTGCGCATGTTGCGCACGACAAAAGCCACTGCCGCATCGATGAGAGAAGAGGCGGAGCCGGTTAGATCCTGACGCAGCAGCAGCGCATCGCGTTGGAATTCGCGGCCACGAAACATCAGCGCCGTGACGCCCCAGCCGGGGTTAAGTCGTTGAGGCGTAGCACAAAATGCGAGCACACCGGCAATTGTTGGAACGACACCTTCAGCGGCGCGTATTGCCAGTTTGTCAGTTATGGCGCGATCAACCAAATCGGCGCCGCTTTGCCAAGCTCGCGGAGCGCGGGCAGCAAGAAAGTTTTCCAGCGAATTTTGATCCAAGTCTTCCCACTTTGTGCCGATTACCGGGAGCGTTTCGTAACCATTGGTGTGACGTTCCAACAACATTCGTTCGTATTCGCTCCGGCTCAATTGTTGTGTGGTGCGGCTAACACGTTTATAAGCGATGCCTTTAGCCGTATACGGTTTATCGGCGCCAGCGGGAACTCGAATCGCAATGACCGTTCGACCTTCGACATCAACCGCGCTGATGGATGGATAAATGATGGGATCGGTCTGTTGATGAAAGGCTTCGGCTAAATTTTCCAGCGTGTTGGCGCCGATAGAAACGTCGATCACACTGCCGTCCGGTTTCACGCCAAACAAAATCCAGCCGCCATTGCCGTTGGCAAAGGCCACAGCCGTTTTGATCGCATCGGCTTGCTCGCTCAATGATTTTTTAAATTCGAGCGACTCGCTTTCGCCGAGTTCGATCAGTTGTTGAAGCTCGTTTGCATCCATAAAACTTTCTTCCGATCATTTTGCTTCAAGCTCTTCCACCAGCAAGTGCCCCAGCTTGTTGCGTTTGGTCTCCAAATAACGCTGATTCGCTTCATTTGCCGGCACTTCAATCGGCACGCGCGCGACGACTTGCAAGCCGTAGCCATCCAAGCCGACGATTTTTTTCGGGTTGTTGGTGAGCAGGCGAATTTGGCGAATGCCGAGATCGTAGAGAATTTGCGCGCCGATGCCGTAATGCCGCAAATCGGCTTTGAAACCCAGCGCTTCATTCGCCTCGACTGTGTCTTTGCCGTCGTCTTGCAATTTATACGCGCGAATTTTATTCGCCAGGCCGATGCCGCGCCCTTCCTGGCGCATATAAAGGAGAACGCCGCGGCCTTGCTGCTCGATCTGCTGCAGCGCGCGGCCCAACTGCTCGCCGCAATCGCAACGCAAGGAGCCGAGAATGTCGCCGGTGAGACATTGCGAATGCACGCGCACCAACGTCGGCTCGCCGGTTGAAACGTCGCCTTTGACCACCGCGAGATGATGATTCTCGTCGATGTCGCTTTCGTAAAGATGCAGCATAAAATTGCCGTAACGGCTCGGGAAGCGCGTCGTCACAATCCGGCGCACCAGTTTTTCTTTGCGCCGGCGATATTCGATCAAATCGCGAATCGTGACAATTTTAATAGCGAACTGTTCGGCGAGCTGCAGCAATCGCGGCACGCGCGCCATGCTGCCGTCTTCGTCCATAATTTCGCAGAGCACACCGGCGGGATAAAGCCCGGCGAGACGCGACAAATCGACGACGGCTTCGGTGTGGCCCGAGCGCGTCAACACCCCGCCGGGCTGCGCGCGCAAGGGGAAAATATGGCCGGGCCGCGCCAGATCAGCGGGTTTCGTCGCCGGCGCGATCAATTGCAAAATCGTTTCCGCGCGGTCGTGCGCGGAAATGCCGGTCGTCGTGTTGCGCTTGGCGTCGACCGAAACCGTAAACGACGTGCCGAGCCGCGCCGTGTTGTCCGGCACCATTGGATGCAAGTCGAGCGCTTCCAGCCGCTCCGGCGGCATGGCCACGCAGATCAAGCCGCGCCCGTGCTTCGCCATAAAATTGATTTTTTCCGGCGTGACTTTTTCGGCGGCCAGACAAAAATCGCCTTCATTCTCGCGGTCTTCATCATCGACCACGATCAACAATTTCCCGTCGCGAAAATCGGCAATGGCTTCTTCGATGCTGTTGAATGTCATGGGTTTTGAGTGCAAAATGTTATTGTACTTGTAAAACGTAATTCGTAAAACGTAAGGCGTAATGCGTAATGCGTAACTTTTACGAATTACGTTTCACGAATTACGTTTCACGTTTGACCTGAAAATTTGCTATGCTCACCGTACCCCCACGCGGTGAGTTTTTCATTGGTTAATTCGCCGCTGGCATTTGTCATCAACAATCGTTCGACATATTTCCCGAGCAAATCAGTTTCAACGTTCAACTCATCGCCCGCCCGGCGTTCGCCGAGCGTTGTCTGCGCCAGCGTATGCGGAATGAGCGCGATCGTTATCTGAGGCTCTTCCAAACGCGCCACCGTCAAGCTCACGCCGTCGAGCGCAATCGAGCCGTGCGGAATCGCGTGGCGCAGCAATTCTTTGCTCAGCTCGACGACCACCAGTTTACCGGCAGCTTGCGGAATGAAATCGGCAATTCGGCCAACGCCGTCGACATGTCCCTGCACGAAATGCCCGCCGAGCCGGTCGGTTGGCCGCAGCGCGCGCTCCAAATTCACCCGGCTGCCCTGGCGCAAATTTCCCAACGTCGTCTTGCGCAGCGTTTCATCGACGGCTTGCACTTGAAACGTGTTTTTCGCGCGCGCCACAACCGTCAGGCAAACGCCGCTGACGCAGATGCTGTCATCGATTTTCGCGTCTTCCAAAATTTTATTCGCGCGAATCGTCAAGCGCCGGGACGTTCCCACCGGCTCGACGCCGGCGATCTGCCCGATTTCTTCGACTAAACCTGTGAACATGATTTCGAATCTTTTAGCTGGAAACAAAGCTCAATTTTCATTCAGCCCGACGATAGTTGATCACGCCCGACAGCAGCATGTTGTCGCCCACGTTTTCCCATTTTATTTTGGTCAGGAAAATCGCGTCATGCAAGCTGCTGATCGGCAAACCCTGAAACGCCGGTATGCCGTCGCCGAGCAATTTCGGCGCGATGAAACATTTGAGGCGATCCGCCAATTCCGCTTCGAGCAGCGAGCTGAAGAGGCGGCGGCCGCCTTCGACGAAGACCGAAGCGATGCCTTCCTGGGCGCTGCGTTCCATGAGATGGCGCAAATCGAGGCTGCCGGCGTTCGTCGTGCGCAGCGGCCAAATTTTTGCGCCGCGGGTTTCGATCTCGGCGATCTTCTCGCGCTCGCGGCAATTCTCGCCAATCGCCACAATCGTTTTGGCAACGTGATCGTCGGTTATAACATTCGCCGTGAGCGGCAAACGCAAATTCGTATCGGCGATAATCCGGCGCGGCTGCGGCCCCGGCTCGTCGCGAACGGTGAGCTGCGGATTGTCGGCCAGCGCCGTGCCGATGCCGATCAAGATCGCGTCGTTTTGCCCGCGCCAGCGATGCGCCAATTTTCTTGCCGCCTCGTTGCTGATCCATTTTGACTGGCCGGCGGTGTCGGCGATTTTGCCGTCAAGACTCTGGGCGACTTTCAACGTGACGAACGGCAGGCGCGCGGCGATGAATTTAAAAAAACTTTCGTTCAGCTCGTGACACGCCTCTTCGAGCAAACCGGATTCGACTTCGAGGCCGCGCTCGCGGAGCATTTTTACGCCGCGGCCGTTGACCAGCGGGTTGGGGTCGAGCGTGCCGATGACCACGCGGCTGATGCCGGCGTCGATGATGCGATTGGCGCACGGCGGCGTTTGGCCGAAATGACTGCACGGCTCGAGATTGCAATACAGCGTCGCGCCGCGCGCCAGATGCCCGGCTTCGCGCAGCGCTTCGACCTCGGCGTGATCGCCGCCGAATTGGCGATGATAGCCGGTGCCGACGATCTCACCGTCTTTGACGACGACGGCGCCGACCATCGGGTTCGGGCTGACGTAGCCGCAGCCGGCAGCGGCCAGCTCGAGAGTTTTTTGCAAAAACCCGCGATCCTCCGGCGTGAAGCGCGTGGCGTTCATACTTTTTCCTGCGATTTTTCTCAACCTGTTGCGAGGGTAATATAGCCAGAATTTGGATGGGTGTCAAGAGGGAGAAAAATAATCAACTTCCCTCACACCGGATTCGGCCGGCGCTTGGGTCATAACGCAATCACCTCGGGTTTGGCAACGAGTTCGCTGGTGCGGCGGCTGTCCAACAAGGGAAGCACGGTGCCCGAAGCGCGGGTTTCCGAAATTGTTTTCAGATTCAATTCGCCGATGACCATCATTTCCTGGTTGGGATTTCCCTCGGCGAGAATGCCGTCGCGCGAAAAGGGGAAATCGCTGGGCGTGAGAATCGAGGCCTGGCCGTAGTTCAGCGAAACCGCCGGCACCATCGGCAGCGAGCCCACCGTCGAGGATTGAATGACGTACATTTGGTTTTCAATCGAGCGGGCGTGGGCGCAATAACGCACGCGCAAAAAGCCCTGACGGTCGTCGGTGCAGCTTGGCACGATCAAAATGTGCGCCTCTTCCCGCGCCGCGGCGCGCGCGATTTCCGGAAATTCGACGTCGTAGCAAATGGCGATGGCCAGCTTGCCAAAGTCGGTCTCGAATACCCGCAGCTTGGAGCGCGGCGAAATTTTCCAGTCTTCGGTTTCGAAGCGCGTCATGTGCATCTTGCCCTGAACGCCGTATTTGCCGGAGGGGCTGAAGAAAAAACTTTCATTATAAACTTGATCGTTTCCATCTTCCATCACCGGAATCGTTCCCGCTGCAATATAAATGCGGTTGTTCCGCGCCAATTCACTCATCATTTCGACGAAGCGCGGCACCTGTTTCGCCAGATCGCGAATCTGCTCGCGGATCGGGCGTTTGATATTGCCAAGCGTCAGCAACTGAACAGTAAAATATTCCGGAAACACCAGCAGGTGACACTTGTAATCCTCCGCCGTTTCGACCAGGCTTTCCACCTGATCGCGGAATTGCTCGAAGGTTTGCACCGGGCGGATGAAATATTGCAGTGAAGCGATACGAATGCGTTCCATAAACTACCTCCTAAAGTTTCGATGACAAATATGAAAATTTTTTGTGGATTGGATGCCGCTGCATCCTAACGAGGGCGGCCGCAGATTTCAAGGCAGCATCTCCTGCACTTTTCGCTTGACGCGCATGGGACGGGAAACTCCTTGAAAGACCACCTCGACGTCGGCGGTGCCGGAACTGCCAAATTCAACATCCCCGATAAATAATATTCGCTCAAACAATGTTTGCCTGACGTTGATATTGCGCACATCGGTGATGCGAATCAAATTCACTTCGCGCGCGATAATGCCGCGGCGGCTTTCGATGTTGCCCTCGCCGACCGTATAGCGCCAGGAATAATGGCGATAGCTCACGATCAAAAAAACGATGACAAAAGGCAGGCCGAGCAGCAAGAGATCGGGTTTGAAAATGGATTTTAGCCCGGCGCCCGACCGCAGCGCTTCGAGCAAAGGCAATAGGGGAATCGCCAACAGAGCCAGGGCGACCAGCATTAAGAACCATTGTTTGCGCCACGCCGGCCGGAAGATGTAACGTATATTAGAAATCACGTTCTGTAATGAAGTCGCGCTTGCAAACAGTCATTTACTTTTCGTACTAAAAGAATTTGTCAAAAATCCACTCTTTAAGCAAGAAGAATTTATCGCTTACGGTGATTATTTTTCTCTTGCTTTTATATTAAAGAAATAACAAATTTTAGCAAAACCAAATTTAAGTGCGAAACCACAGTGTTGTCATTTTGGAATAAAATGTTTGATTTTACACCGGCTCGCTTCTGAATTGACGGCCCCGCAGAAAGATTTTCAGTCGAAAGTACCAATGAGGTCTTAATGCCCAGGTTGGAGTTGACACAAATTCTGGTTGAAGAGTTGGGTTATGCGGAAAGCCCAGGCTTTGTGGAGAAAATTCCGTGGCAGAATAGGCGTCCCATCCCGGATGTAGACAGCGCCTATTTCGTTCAAAAAATTCCTGTCGCTTATTTCAGCCGCTTGGGCGATGCTGATCCGGAACGGCTTTGGAACCTTCATCGGCGTGTTTGGAATCAGAGTAAAGTGCCGCTGCTTTACGTCGTGCTGCCACAGGAGATTCGTGTTTATAACTGCTATGCAGAACCTGCGAAGACGGCGACGGAATTTTTTAGTGGGGATAGATTGTTGCAACATTTGCAGCAGTTGACGGATCTTGAAAGCGCCCGCCAAGCCATTCACCGGCAATTAGGAAATTATGATCGTTTGCACATCGATACGGGGGCATTCTGGACAACGGCTGACGGACAGCGCATCAGTCGGGAAAGCCGTGCCGACCAACGCCTTCTCAAAGGCATGGATCAGGTACGCCGGCATTTGCTCGAGCAAAAGCTTCCCAATGACCTGGGATATGCTCTGCTGGGTCGTTCAATCTTTATTCGTTATCTCGAAGATCGCGGCATTTTGAACGCGAAGTGGATTTCCCGTTTGACCGGCGGAGATGCTGATAACTATCGTACCGCGCTTCGTGACCTGACCACGACTTATCAGCTTTTCGAAAATTTGAATCGCCGTTTTAATGGCGATCTTTTTCCGGTCGATGATCGAGAGCGTAAGCACGTTGGCCAAAAGCATCTCAATCTGGTTGGTTCCTTTTTGGACGGCAAAGATCTTGATAGCGGCCAGTTGAGCTTTTGGCCGTATGATTTCATGTATATTCCCATCGAGCTGATTAGCGGTATTTATGACACATTTTTATACAGCGAGAGCGAGAAAAAACGGCGCGAAGAGGGCGCTTATTATACACCATTGTCGTTGGTGGATTATATAATTGAAGAAACACTTTCCACAGAGGTTGCTCATCCGGATATGAAGATACTCGATCCGGCGTGTGGCTCCGGAATTTTTCTCGTCCGCGCCTATCAACGATTGGTTGCTGCCTGGCAAAAGCAGTTCAACAGGTTTCCTTCCACTTCGCAATTTGGCAAGATTCTGCAACACGGCATTTACGGCGTGGATAAAGCGCCGGAGGCGGTTCGCATCGCCGCTTTCAGCTTGTATTTGGCAATGCTGGACTATTTGAAAAATGATGACATTATCAAAGAAGATTTCCGCTTTCCTCGCTTGGAAGGCCGGAATTTGTTTGCAGCCGATTTTTTCTCGGCCGAGTTGCCCAAGCTGATTTCCGGCCAAAAATTCGACCGTGTGATCGGCAACCCGCCGTGGGGAAGGAGCACGCTTAAGGGGGAAGCTTCACAATGGGCAAAAAAAGAAGGACATGCGATAGGCGGAAAACAAATCGGCCAGGCATTTTTGCTGCGCGCCCCTGAGTTCTGTGCAGAAAATGGCGAAGTCGCCCTATTAGCTCCAGCCAAAAGCACAATTCTGATTACAAGCGATCCACACGAGGAATTTCGCCAGCAGTTTTTTAGCAAACTCGACGTTCGCGCGATGATAAATTTTTCTGCTTTGTGCTACGAACTCTTTCCGGAATCGCTTAGCCCTGCTGTTGCTATATTCTATCGTCCTCGCTCATCATCGCAAGGCAATAAAATCGTGTATGGCGTTCCCAAGCCTTCGGTGCTATCACAACAACTGAGCGCTATCGTATTGGATGCTACCGAAATCAAGTTTTTAGATCGGGAAGAGTTGTTAACTCATCCTGTGCTCTGGAAGGTTGCATCTTGGGGAACGCCGCGCGATGCGGCTCTGATTGAAAGATTAAATTCATTGCCGACGTTGCGAGAACAAGCTGAAGCATTGAGGCTGAAAGTAGCGGAAGGGCTTCAGATCGGTGGCGGTGAGGAAAATCCTGCGCCTTGGCTTATAGGAATACCTCTTCTTCCGACCAAGCAGTTCCAACGTTACATGCTGAATATGGAAACGTGTGAGCCTGTTCAGAAAAATGTTTTTCATCGTCCCCGCCGTGATCCTGATATTTTTCGAGGTCCTTTGGCATTAATTCATCAGAGTCCAATAGACAGAAAATGTGCTGCTGCATTTAGCGCTAACGATGTAGTTTATCTGCATAGTATTTCTGGCTTTAAGGGGCAACCAGGGCAGGAATCTCTTCTGAAGTGGCTTGTTTCTTATATCAATTCCCCCTTGGCACAATATTATCTTTTCATGACCTCATCTCGTTGGGCTGTCGAACGGGGCAATCCAATTCATGAAGAATATATGCGTATGCCCCTCCTTGTGCCGAAAGAGGATGATCTACGATTGAAGAAAGTTTTGTATCACTTTGACCAAATTGCCGATCTTCTCAAAGAACGCGATGAGCTGATCAGAATAGAAAATCAAGTTGTTATTCAACAGCATGAAGCCGCCATCGCGAATCTTGTATATGACATCTATGGCATCGGAAAGGAAGAAAAAGAACTGGTTCAGGATATGATAAATTATGGAATTGATTTCTTCTATTGGGCCAAAAAAGTAAGCCGTAAGCCAGGCACTTCTGAATCCGTGCGGCATCCCGATGCTACATTGCTCGAAGAATATGCTGAGGCCTTCATCGAAACGGTAAAAGCGCTTTTGCATTATCAAGGCAAAAAGTTAATTGCCAACGTGTATCAGGACGGCGCTCCTTTGAGTGTGGTGGGTTTCAAGCTGGTGAACTGTATGGATACACATGAGGTGCAGATCGTCAAAGACGTTGATAAGCTACGCGAAATTCTCAAACGCTTGGATCGGCTGTTGCTGGATCGTCAAACGTCACGGCTCTACATGCGGCGGCATGTGCGCATCTACGACGACTCCTGGCTTTATCTGGTGCGTCCCAGTGAACGCCGTTTCTGGACGCGCTCCCAAGCTCGTGCTGATGCCGATAGTGCTTTGATGGAGTGGTTATCACATTCGATCCCAGGAGAAACTCAATGAATTCGGAAAATTCTGCTAGGAAGGCATATCCAATCAGAAGTGGTTCACCTGAGCCATTTCAAGTTTCTTGGGAAGCTTTTGTACAGTATTCTTTGAAAATCACAGTCGAAGCTTATCAACGAATGCGTGAAGATTGCGTGGCGCGTAGAGACTGGGAAGAGAATACATTTACCGCCTGTTTGGCTGAGAATTATATTCGGTCTTTGGCATTCCCCTTTGTTTATGTTATACCTCACGTTAAAGTTTATACACCAGAAATGAAGACAGGTAAGGCTTCGACTAAACATGCGAACGAAATAGACATTCGCTTATTTGGCTCTTGGGAAGAGAACTATCATCAGATTCATTTTGTTTGGGAGTGCAAAAGAATCAGCGACAGAAATTTGGATAAAGAAAACGATTCCCTCGTAGCCGAATATGTTACCGGGGGAATAGATCGTTTTATCGATGGAGAATATGCCGCTTCTTTAGATGATGCGGGCATGTTGGGGTACGTTTTGTTGGGAGAAGTCGCCGATATGGTGCGCGACATTAATCGCAGTATGCAAGAACCGCATCGCAAGAGGCGTTTATCCACTTCTGATTATCTCGTGCCAACTGCAGCTATCGAGAATTTTGACGATATCTATCAATCTCGTCATCTTCGTAAAGATAATCGAAGTCCGATTCGACTGCATCACTTGTTCTTGACTTTTGACTTTAAAGAATGACCCAAGGTTTAGTGTTGTATATAGTGCATCTTGAAAACCGCTAGCAACCTCCACCGCCCTATTCCTGATCCCGTCGTTGGCTCGGCAATATCTGCGTTTGATCGCCAGCCAATGTCACCATTTTTCCCACTCGCGGCCCGCCGGCAGCGCCCTCGATGATTTCGAGCTGCGATCTGAATTCGATGCTGTAAATGTCCAGAATCGTGATGAAAAACGCGGCGATGATCGGGCCGACGATGAATCCCATCACGCCGAAAACGTAAATGCCGCCGAGCGTCGAAAAGAAAACCATCAGATCGTGCATGCCGGCTTCGCGCCCGACCAGGCGCGGAATCAGCACGTTGTCAATGTTTCCGATGATGATCGACGCAATCACAAGAATGGCGACGCCCTGCCAGATCTGTCCGGTCAGCATCATGATAATGCCAGCCGGATACATCACCAGCCAGGCGCCCACCATCGGAATGACTGACAGGATGACCATCACCACGCCCCATAACATCGGCGAGCTGATGCCGAAGAGCCAAAACGTCACCGCGCCGAGGGTGCCTTTGATCACGCCAATCAGCAGCGTGCCCTTGATCGTTGCCCGCGCCACCGACATGAAGCGTTTGATCAGCGCGTCTTCATATTCCTCCGCCAGGGGGATGAGAAACTTCAAGCGCGCGATCATGCGGTCGCCGTCCCGAAAAAAGTAAAACATTGCAAACAGGGTCAGGAAGAGGTTGGCCACCAATTGGAAAGTTTCCCGCGAGGCTTTGTTGATGGCGCCGGCCAGCAGCGTGGCGGCGGTTTTGGTGATGTCTTGCAGCGAGGCCTGCCAATCGATTTTGTCGAGCTGGAGCTGTTGCACCCATTCCGCGCGTTGAATTCTGCCCAACACACCCTGGTCGCCCTGTTTGAGGATCTCCTGGATCGTTTGCTCGGCGGTTTGATAAAAAGCGATGGCCTCGCGCGACACCAAATTGGCAACGACGTAAGCCGGAATCAACAGCCCCAAAAGCATGATCAAACAACAGGCAAAAGCGCTGATCTCTTTTTGCCGGCGAAAGATTGGAAGCAGCCGTGTATAAAGCGGGTAAAACATGCCGGCAAAGACGGCGGCCAACATCACCGGCACCAAAAAGAATTTGATGATGTTGAAAAAAATAATGGCGGCGAGCAGGAGAACGAACAGCAAAAAGTAGCGGCTGAACTTTTTGGCCCGCAACCGGCGGAAAGATAAAAGGCGATGAGAAGAATGTGAGTCGAATTGATCAGACGTCATGATGATTTCAATGATTCAGGCCATGCCACAACGTTCTGGGATATTTTCCCACGACAACAGTGCCAGCGGGCGAATAATCTCTTCGCAAAAAACAGGCAACTCGTGACTTAAACAATCTACGAAGTATGCTGTAAAAAATCAAGTTGCCGTAACGGATAAAAGTTGCCTTTTTGCAAAAAATGGGCTATTTTTTTCTATATCATCAATTTTAACGCACGAGGTAAGCAATGGCTAATATGGATTTAAAAACTTTCGAAGGAAAAATTATCGTTCGTGAAATCACCATGGCCGACTACGACCAGCTCGTGGCCTTGCAGCTCAAATGCTTTCCCGGCATGAAACCGTGGACCAAAGAACAAATCGGCAGCCAGCTCGCGATTTTTCCGGCCGGGCAGATTTGTGTGGAGTACGAAGGAGAGATCATCGGCTCCTCGAGCAGCTTGATCATCGAGTTCGACGAATATGGAGAAAAACACAGTTGGAAAGACATCTCCGACGGCGGCCATATTCGCAACCACGATCCTGAAGGCGACAGCCTCTACGGCATCGAGATCATGACCGATCCGGAATTTCGCGGCATGAAAATCGGCCGGCGGCTTTACGAGGCGCGAAAAGAATTGGCGCGGCGGCTCAACTTGCGGCGTATCGTGATCGGCGGCCGCGTGCCGAATTATGCCCAATATGCCGACAAGATGACCGTTCACGAATTTATCGATCGGGTCATTCACAAGGAATATTACGATCCGGTCCTGACCTTCCAACTGGCGAACGGGTTTGTCTTGAAACGTATTATTACCGACTATATGAGCTCGGATCAGGAGTCGAAAGGTTATGCGACGCTGTTGGAATGGGTGAATCTGCAATACACCCCGGAGCCGGCGAGGAAATTTCTGGCAGCATTTCCGGTGCGAATCTGCGTGATTCAATATGAGATGCGCGTCATCAAAACCTTCGAGGATTTTGCGAATCAATGCGAGTTTTTCGTCGACATCGCTTCAGACTACAAGTCCGATTTCGCGTTGTTTCCGGAAATTTTTACGGTGCAATTGCTCCCGCTGGTGCCGCGCGAGCGGCCAGGGCTGGCGGTGCGCAAGTTGGCCACTGAGTTCACCCCGCAGTATCTCGATCTCTTTCACCGGCTGGCGATCAAATACAACGTCAATATCATCGGCGGCTCGCATTTCACCCAGGCGGAGAACGGCGATCTCTTCAACGTCGCTTATCTGTTCAAGCGCGACGGCGCGATCGAATCGCAGTACAAGCTGCACATTCCGCCCAACCAGCGGAAATGGTGGGGCATAAAACCGGGCAAGGAACTGAAAGTTTTCAAAACCGACCGGGGCGAGATCGCCATCCTCAGCGGTTACGACGTCGAGTTTCCGGAATTGGGCCGGCTGGCGACGGAAAAGGGCGCTGAGATCATCTTTGTGCCGTTTTGCACGGACGAGCGCCAGGGTTATTTGCGCGTGCGCACGTGCGCCCGCGCCCGCGCCATCGAAAACCAAATCTACGTCGCTCTGGCCGGCACCGTCGGCAATTTGCCTTTGGTCGAAAACATCGACATCAACTACGCGCAGTCGGGAATTTTTACGCCCTCGGATTTTGCTTTTGCGCGCGACGGCATCGCCGGCGAGTGCCAGGAAAACAGTGAAACCGTCGTCGTCGCCGACGTCGATCTCGAAGTCTTGCGGCGCCACCGGCTTTCCGGCACCGTGCAGAATTGGAAGGATCGGCGACATGATCTTTACAAGATCGTTGAAATCGGCAAAGCAGAAATCTCGGGCTAAAATTACATCGGAAAGCAGGCTTTTGGGGAGAATTTTAGAGATTGCGAGATGCCGGCACTTGCACAAACGCTGCCGGTGTCGAGCGATCTATGCTTTCATCTTTTTCGCCGCCGCGACGAAATCTGCGATCACGCCGGTTTTATCTTTTTTAAGCCGGGCCACAAATTCCTTCGGCGCCGCCGTCGCCGGGTCATGCTTGGCGCTCCAGAGAATCATTTCCAGCAGCATCGGTATCAAGTCGATTGACTTTTGCGTGGGTTGATAGACGTACTTCGATCCGTGCTGCTTATCGTCGCGCTTTTGCACGAAACCCTCTTTTTCCAGCAAATCCAGGCGGTCGGCCAATATGTTGGTGGATATGCTTTCCTCCGAGCCAACGAAATCGCCATAATATTTTTTCCCGAAAAAAAGGAGATCGCGGATAATCAGCAATGTCCATTTATCTCCGAAGATTTCCAGGGCAAAGTTAATCGGGCAATGGGATTTTGGGGTTTTTGTTTTCATATAAAAAAATAAAATTTTTACTTGCAAAATGCAAGTGGATTGTTTATCTTCGAAGGCGCTTGCGTTTTGCAAGCAGTTCCTTTTTAAAATCATTGATATGTTGCATACAATAGATTTGTCAACGATGAGGAAATTCTCATGGCATACAATGAAGCTCTGGCGCAGCGGGTAAGGGAGGCGCTTGCCTCCCAGTCCAGGGTCGAAGAAAAAAAGATGATGGGCGGGTTGACCTTCATGGTCAACGGCAAGATGTGCGCCGGCATTGTGCGGGACGATTTGATGGCGCGCCTCGATCCGGAGGTTTACGAAACCGCCTTGACGAAAAAATGCTGCCGGGAAATGGATTTTACCGGCAAGCCGATGAAAGGTTTTGTGTTCATCAGTTCGGACGGCACAAACCGAAAAGCGGATTTGGATTATTGGATCGAGCTGGCATTGGAATTCAATAAAAAGGCGAAGGCTTCGAAAAAGAGAAAGAAGAAATAAACGGAGCGCGGACATTCTTGTCCGCCATTCACGCGGACTCGAAAGTCCGCACTCCCTTCAGGAAAGCGGATATGATAACCAACAAAACATTCAAGTTCCTCAAAGACCTCAAGGCCAACAACAACCGCGATTGGTTCAACGCGAACAAGCTGAGGTTCGAGGAAGTCAAAAACGAGTTCGAGTCGTTCATCGTTGCGCTGATTCCGCGCCTCGCGAGATTTGATCCGCTGATTGCGCAGCTTGACCCGAAAAAGTGCATTTTTCGCATCTATCGCGACACGCGCTTTTCTAAAGAGAAGACACCTTACAAAACCAATCTCGGCGCGCATCTGGTTGCGCATGCTAAAAAGCCGCACGACCGGGCGGGATACTACGTTCATCTGGAGCCGGGCAATGTGTTTCTCGCCGGAGGCGCTTATATGCCGCCAGCGCCGTGGCTGAGAGCCATCCGGCAGTCGATTGACCGCGAGGGCAAAGCATTCACGAAAATTCTGCACAGCGCCGGCTTTAAGAAATATTTTGGCAAACTGGAAGGCGAAAAACTAAAAACCCGCCCCAATGATTACCCGGAGGGCCATCCCCATATCGAGCTATTGAGATATAAAAGCCTTTTGGCGGTTCATCGCGTGCGCGACAAAGACGCCATGGCTGAAAACTTCGTAGAACATTGCGCGCGCGTGTTCAAGGCGCTCAAGCCCTTCGACGATTTTCTCAATAAGTCTCTGAAGTAAGAAAACCGATGGCAATCGCGCGTCATCTCATGCAATGAAATAAAAACTGCCGCAGAAAACAAAGGGGCAAAAGCGCGCTTCACTTTTGCCTCTTTGCTTGTCAATTGTCTTTACGGCGTCTTTTTTCGATTATGGGTCAGCGTGATGGTCTTTGCTTCCTCGCCTTCGCCGTAGAACATTTCGAGTGTAAAGGCATTATTGTCCAGGAAAGTCATCACGGTGCGCACTTTCACCGCTTTGCCGGAGGCCGCGTCAACATGCGTTCCAAAGCTGGTGATGGTCTTGCCGTCACCGGAGATGGCGCCCTCATTGTGCATGACGTCGGTGTGCGTGCTTTCGAATTGCACTTCGACGAATTTGCCTTTGTGCCGGTCGAATCCGAGATAACGCACGATGGTCAACGGCTTGCCCGCGAAGGTGCTGGTATATTCCTGCCGCAGGAAGCGCCCGTCCATCACCCACTTCGCCTCACATGAAGACCTGCCTTCCATGACTTTGCCCGGCCCAACCGGAAACTTGACGGTGACGTCCCAAGCGCCAGCGAGTACGTCGAGTTTTCTATGCTCCTCGCCGGGAGTATTGAGGTTCATCTTGGTGTTTTCCGAAGGTTGCCCTATCGCGCACGGGATAAAGAGTCCGCAAATTCCAAACACGAGGATAATCCGAAAACTTTTTGCGTTCATCGTCGGTTCCTTTCTTCGCAAGGATTCACAGCTTTTTACCGCAATATTTGCAATGCCCCGCATCACCATCGTGGCCCTCCGCTAGGCACTCGGGACAGGTGCGAGCGGTGACGCGCTTTTGTTCCGCCCGTGAAATTTCCACCGTGACAATTCCCGTCGGCACGGCGATGATGCCGTACCCCATGATCATAATCACCGAAGCCAATGCTTGGCCAACTGCGGTTTGCGGGGAAATATCACCGTAGCCCACTGTCGTCAATGTCACAATAGCCCAATAAATACTGCGCGGAATGCTGGTGAATCCGTTCTCCGCGCCTTCGACGATGTACATGAGCGAGCCGACGATGATCACGATGGTTAGGACGGTGAATAAAAAAACGGTGATTTTACGGCGGCTCGCGCGCAGCGCCTGCATCAAAACTTTGGCTTCGCCGAGGTAATGCGCCAGCTTCAAAACCCGAAAAACCCGCAGCACGCGCAAGACCCGAATGACTAAAAGATATTGGCTGCCAGGGATGAATAAGCTGAGATAAGTTGGGACGATGGACAGCAAATCCACCATTCCGAAAAAACTGGCGGCGTACCGCAGCGGTTGGTTGACGCAGACCAGGCGCAAAACATATTCGACGGTAAAGAGAATCGTGAAGAACCATTCGACCGCATAGAGTTGCATCCCAAGTCTGTCCCGAATCGCGCTCACGCTGTCGAGCATCACCGCCAAAACGCTCAACACGATACTCCAAATCAAAATCAGGTCGAAGTGCTTTCCGGTGGGCGTGTCCGCCTCGAAGATGATTTTATAAAGCGCATTCCGCCACGAGCCGGAGGGATTCTCTTTGTTCATGCCTTGACAAGCGTAATTTGCAAAAAGCTTTGTGATTATCTTAACAAGATCATGTTGATTTGAACAAAAGTCAAGAAAGAAATATGGAAAGAATGCGAAATGAAAGAATGAGAAAGAAAATCTAACTACTCGGGCATAAAAAAGGCTGTCATTCCGAGGAATCTGGTATGTTAAAAGTCAAGCGTTTTTTTGACAATTTTGTAATGCCTCAGTTACCTAACCATCGTCCATAAATATTTCACTGGACACCGCGCGTTCCGGGTTTGGTGACGATGGCCGGGCCGTCACAATCTTCCACATCGCCGTCAGGTCATCGAGGCGT